>Ga0299914_10000457_pt1 | contig 24679 bp, 23 predicted proteins | sample RVTome_10_FD_201361 | JGI IMG/M metagenome (GOLD analysis project Ga0299914, IMG submission 201361) | Soil microbial communities from uranium-contaminated site in the Upper Colorado River Basin, Wyoming, United States - RVT153D57 (version 2) ... | reverse complement strand
CGGGCCTGGATGTCGCTCAAAAAGCCATCGCTCGTTTCGCCTACCAGGGGGTTGACGCTGGCATAGCCTTTGCGTCCCGTCCCGGCAAAACCGATGCCAATATGGGGGTTTTGTTCAATCGCCAGGGTTATCAGGGCATCGGCCACACGGGGGACGTTGAGCGTGCCGGTGAGGGCGATGGGTGTTTCGCTGTGGCCCAATTCACGCACCTGCTCAAAGCCGGCCACTTTGCCGAAGCCGTTGATGGTGTGAACGGCCGCCGGCACCTTTTCCGCATACAAATTGCCAGCATGGGGTAAAATCACTGTTACTCCCGTCCGAAATGGCCCCTGACCGGGCTGCCATTCCCCTTCACCGGCAATCAGCGTGTAATGCCCCACCAGCACCCCCGCCACATCAGTAAGGCTGTTCCACCGTCCACGCGGCAGCTCATTCCTCAAAATATCTAACTCTTGAATGCGTGGCATAATCTCTCTCCTCTACTCCCTCATCTTCAAGACGGCCGTTCCCGCTCATAATCCTCCGGCCGATCCAGATCGCGCAATATGGAATCGGAGGTGACGGGGACGATGTAGACCGGATGTTTTTGCAGCAGGGTGCGCGGGGCATCGCCAACCGGCAAGGCCAGCAGTTGGGGGAAGTGAGAACGGCCGATCAGCACCGGATTGCCGCGTTTGTCCTTATACGCAGGGGCGATCAATTGGCCTTTGCCCTGCCAAAAGGCGATGAGTAGCTGGTTGATCGTCTCCGGCTCGACCATTGGCTGATCGGCCAGCATGACGAGGACGGCGGCGGTGTGGGGGGGGAATTGGGCGACGGCCGTTTGCAGCGACGATAACATCTCACCGGAAGCATACTGCGGATTGCGTAAAACGTAAATGTCTTCTTGATCAGCAATCGCCTCGACTTCTTCAGGACGATGGCCGGAAACAGCCCATACTTCGTGTACGAGCGATTGTTTGGTCTGACGGATGGTTTGCCCCAACACGGTTGTGTCTCCCCAGGGGAGCAGTTGTTTCGTTTGTCCCATGCGTTTGGCTTCGCCAGCAGCCAGAATGACGGCCGTTACCCGCCGCTGCACTTCGCAGATGGGTTGGGGGGTTCTGATAGCCCCGATGACGATGTGGGGGGGCGAGGGGCGAGGGGCGAGGGGCGAGGGGCGAGGGGGGAGGGGGGAGGGGCGGAGGGCGTGGTGGGCAATTTGGCGGGCCAGGGTGAGCTGCCCGGCCGTTTCCACTTTGTTGAGCAGGGGGATGACCCGTGCCCTTTCCGGTACGCCCTTCAGCCCCCCCTCCGGATGCACCAGCAGCGCGGCGACGTCTTCAACCGATAGCCGGCTCTCAGCATCTGAAAACTGTACGCGAGGCGGTCGCTGTGCGACATTACTGGCTACTGAATACTGTTTACTGATTACCGCTCTCACCAGCTCCGGCCGGTGTGCCACTTTGTCCAGCGGGCCGTCCAGAGCATCAATGCCGACGACAGGGATAACCAGCGTCGCCTCTGGGGGGATGACCGGTTCGTGGGCGGCCGGAGCTTTGATGGGGCGCATTCGAGAGCCATCGGCCTCGACGATCACATAGTCCACATCGGGATGAGCTAAGAGTTGGCCGGGCAGGGATGGGTCTACGCCCAAGGCTTTGTCTCCCTGCACCTCACCGATGACCAGGCAGGCACCATGTTGGGCCAGGTGGGTAGTAAGGAGGGTAAGATCGCTGGTGGTACAAACGGCCGGTGCCAGTTTCATCTGGGCGGCAAAAATGCGTGTCGTCGTGGTAATCACTACCCGACCAGGCAAGGCTTTGGCCAGGGTAAACATCAGGCTGGTTTTGCCGCCACCACCGACAATGGCAATCAATTCTGGCTGATCGCCGATATCAAAGGCAGTTAGGAGAGAATTGATAGTCATCTTGAGGGTGATTGGAGCCTGGAGATTATCGGCCTTTACTCGCTAATTTCCATTGGCTACGCCAAAACCAGGCACTTTATCGTCCAGGAAAGTATCTACCAACTCTTTATATGCCTCATAATCATCAATAATAGAGCGGGCGTGAGCTGTGCCGTATGGGGTGAGGTGCAGTTCAGTGGTGGCCGGATTGCTGCGGGTATAGATGGTTTCAGAGTGGGAAGGTGGCGTGAAGGTATCGGCCTGGGCGTGGATTAAGAGAATGGGTATATTGGCCCCAATTACTGCGTTCTGTGGCGAGACATCATCGGCCGAAAAATCAGCGCGGAGTTGAGCAACGAAGAATGCTCCCGGTACAAAGGGGCCTGTCCATTGGCCAAACTGTTCGGCGGCCTGGTGCATCACGATAGTGCGAAAATCCTGGTAGGCATCGCTGCTTTGGCCATGCCCACGGGCATCGTAGGCCAACAAGTCGCAGCCGCGCTGCCAGAAGGGATCGGCAAATTGCAAAACGCCGTAGCGAGTGCTGGTATAGCCATGCAGCATCAGGATGGCGCAACGGCCGTCACTGACATTATCATAAAAGGAACCGGCTAACATCACATCACCCCCGTCAATAGTCACGGCCTCCGGCTGTGGTAAAGCGGCGGCATGGTAATTCAACTCGGCCATGCGCTGCTGGGAATCGGCTAACGTCTGTGTGTCGCGGTTGATGAGTACGTTAGCAAAGTAGAGACTGCCGCCAGTATAAGTAACGCTAAGGGTTTAGAGTTCATCGTCACCGGCGACAGAATCATCTTCCTGTTCCGCGGTATTTTCTGTCTGGTCTCCACTTACAATCACCTCACGGGCTTTGCTGGTGCCGGTGGGTGGGCCAATAATACCTTTGTCTTCCATGTGGTCAATGAGACGGGCGGCGCGGGTGTAGCCGATGCGGAAACGACGCTGCAAGAGGGAGGTAGAGGCCTTGTTGAGTTGGCGCACCATTTCGATGGCTTCGGGCAGTAATTCGTCTTCGGATTCTGCCTCTTGTTCCTCGGCTATTTTTTGCAGCTCTTCCCAGAGTGGTTGTTGGGCATGGGGGCTGGGATTGGTGGTGACTACGGCCGTGTTCGCCACCTCTTCCTCCGTTCCCTCTCTTTCCGCCGTTGCCGGAGCAGGCGCAGTCAACAAAGGCTCTCGCTTTTTCCTGGGCTCGGCCGCTTTGGCAACAGGTTGTTCGGGGTTGGGTTGGGGGGACGGAACAGGTTCGGGAGGGGGAGCTTGGCGGCGGGTAACGGCCGCTGCTGCCGGCACCAGATTAAAACGTCGCGCCGTCTGCCAGTAGCCAATCAACTTATCCAACTCCTCAGGGCTGACGTAACAGCCTTGTAAGCGCACCGGCGCAGCCGCATCGGGGCTTTGGAAAAGCATATCACCCTGGCCCAGCAGCCGCTCCGCTCCCGTGGTGTCCAGCACGACCCGACTGTCTGTCCCGGAGGCGACGGCGAAGGCAATGCGGGCCGGAAAGTTGGCTTTAATCAGACCCGTGACCACATCTACGGACGGCCGTTGGGTAGCAATCACCATATGAATCCCCGTGGCCCGGGCCATCTGTGCCAACCGCGTAATGGCCCGTTCCGTGTCTTCCGGAGCCAGCATCATTAAATCGGCCAACTCGTCTATGATAATGACGATATAGGGTAAAGGTGACAGATCTTTATTCTTGGCGATTTTCTTGTTGTAATCAATAATGTTGCGGGCGGCAACCTCAGCAAATTGCTGGTAACGCTTCTCCATTTCCCGCTGCGCCCATTGCAGCACACCGACGACCCGATCTATTTCCACGACCACAGGGGCCGCCAGATGGGGAATACCATTATAGCCCGTCAGCTCGACTCGCTTGGGATCAACCATCACTATTTTCAATTGATCGGGGGTATTTTGCAGCAGTAAGCAGGCAATGATGCCGTTGACGCAGACGGACTTACCAGAACCGGTAGTACCGGCGATGAGCAGATGAGGCATGGCGGCTAAATCGGCGGCTATCGGCTGGCCGGCCACATTTTGGCCCAAGCCAATGCGCAGCGGCGACTTGACCTTTTGGAATTCGGCCGCTTCCATCACATCCCGCAGCGAAACCAGTGCTTTGGCCGGAGTGGGCACTTCAATACCGATGTAGCCCTTGCCAGGCACCGGGGCCTGAATACGAATAGATTTTGCTGCCAGGGCCAGGGCCAAATCATCAGCCAGGCTGGCTATTTTGCCGACTTTGACCTTTGTCCGCTTACCCGCCCGCGACTGGATGTAGTTTGGCTCGACACCAAATTGGACAATGGTCGGTCCCTGGTTGATCTCGACGACGGTGGCCGGAGCACCAAAACTGTCCAGCGTATGCTCAATGATTTCGACCTGTTCCCGAATAGCCATGTTGTTGAGATCCGTGTCGGTGCCAGATTCCAGAATTTCCGGCAAGCCAGGCAACTGCCAGTTGTGGCCGTTAGCCGTGTTGCCGAGGAAGATGGGCGTGGGGGGCGCTGGTTCTGTTGGTGCTGGTTCTTCTTGTTGACGACGGCGCAGCAGGCGAGGACGAGCAGGTTGGGGTGGTGGGTCAGAGGCAGCAGCAGGTTGGGGTGCAGCCTCAGGAGTGGTTTCGGCCGTTTCCGGCAAGGGTAGTTGCAACGGCGTGGAGGCTTCCCGGCCAGGATTGATGCGGATGTTGCGTTCAGGCAGGGGGGGAGCGGCCGTTTCCGGCGTGGTTCGTAACTGGGCCAATAATCCGGCTATCTCTGGCCACGACACCCCGGAGAAGAGAATAGCCCCTACCAGGCCAATGATCACCAGGATAAAAATCGTGCCTAAGTTGCCCGCAAATTGTATCAGCACAAAAGCGATAAGACTGCCCAGGTACCCCCCCCCCCGCCCTGCAGCCGCTACCTGCCATACGTTGCTAAAGCTGCCATCCATCAAGACAGAGAGGGTGGCGAAGGCCTCAGCGATCAGGATGAGAATGCTCAATCCTGCCAGGCGCACAGCAGGGAGTTTCGGCCGTTGTTCCATACCCCAAAAAACCAGGTAAAGGCCAATGGCCAGCATAATGACGGGGACAAGATAGCGGCCCCAGCCAAACAACACGCCCAGTGTGCCGAAGAGCGTTTGTGGCATTTCACCTTGATTGGGCCAGATAAGACTGAGGAGGAGCAGCAGAGCCAGAAAGCTGATGAATATGCCAGAGAGCATGAGTTTTTGGTAGATATTCATACCAGGACGCGATTGGGAATTACTCTTTCTGGCTGTCTTACTGGGTGATTTTGTTTTAGGCGAGCTGCTCTTGCGGCTGGTGCTGGCAGTTTGGCGTGAAGTGCTTTTGCGCCGCGAAGTAGTGCCCCCGCGTGTCGCCTTTTTGCCGGCGGGGCTGCGGCTGGTACTGTTATTCTTACGTGTGGTAGTTTTCTTCCGTGCCATAGCTCAGATGTTCCCATTATAGCACACGAATGGCGTGATTCCTATTATAAAAATTGGTTTATGTCAACTTTTGATCGAATGTGAATGAAGCCAAAGGGCCAATAGAGCGAATTTTTGGGTAAATGCACTTTATTCATTGGCTGCGCTGTTGAGGATACGGTCATATTTGTACCAAATCGAGGCGATGTTTGCCTATAAGGAGATCTTTGTAATAAATTTGTACAGGCTTATTATATGAGGCAAGTGATTATGAAACAGTATATACATAAGGCAATTCCATTTTTTCAATTTGAGACCTTGGGGGGAAACGGCCGTGTCCAACATGCCATCTTCACCCGGCAAGGGGGGGTCAGCCTGGCTCCCTTCCACTCACTCAACCTGAGTGTCTCTGTGCCGGATGAGAAGGCACGGGTCTACACCAATCGGGCGCGGGCTTACGGACTCTTTGGACGCGACACGGATTCAGTAGTTCATGCCCATCTGGTACACGGCAACGAAGTGGCGCGGACTTCACCGGCCGGCAATGGCTCGTGGGTGTCGCGGGTAGATGGCCTGATTACGAATGAACCGGGCTCCGCGTTGACGATGAATTATGCTGACTGTGCGCCTATCTTTTTGTACGATCCTGTGCATAAAGCGATTGGCCTGGGTCATGCTGGCTGGCAGGGAACGGTCTTAGATTTGCCGGGGGCGATGGTCGGGGCCATGCAGCGCGAGTTTGGCAGTGAGCCAGCCCAGTTGGTAGCGGGCATTGGGCCTTGTATTGGGCCATGCTGTTATGAGGTGGGAGAAGCGGTGATCGGCCGTGTCCGGGAAGCCTTTGCCGGATCAGAGAGGTTATTGGTAGAGCAGGCCAATGGCTTTCGTCCCCATTTCGATCTACCCCAGGCCAACAGGGTAAACCTATCCCGTGCCGGTGTAAGGCAAATTGAACTATCGGGCTTGTGTACGGGCTGTCGCACAGATTTGTTTTTTTCACACAGGAAGGAGAGAGGGCAGACCGGCCGTTTCGGCACAATTTTCATTTTAGGCGCAGGCACAACTACAGGATAAATCAAACGTATAGTCAGCCAAATTAATTACTTATGGAGAACCAAAATGTTTACAAAATTGTCGAATAGTTGGGAGCTGGTGAAGGCCAGTTGGCATGTATTGCAGGCTGATAGAGAGCTGCTGTTGTTTCCCATTGTCTCCTTTATCGCTTCGCTGGTGGTGCTTGCCACTTTTGCCGTGCCCACATTTTTGGCAGGGGTATTTGATGAATTTACGGGGGTCCCGGTGGCGGGGTATGTTATTGGCTTCCTCTTTTATGTGGTCATGTATTTTGTGACTATCTTTGCCAACTCAGCCCTGGTAGGTGCAGCCATGATCCGGCTGGATGGCGGCGACCCGACGGTAAGCGATGGCTTTCGCATCGCTACCAGGCATGTGGGTAATATTTTGGGTTATGCCGTTATTTCAGCTACCGTGGGCATAATTCTGCGGGCTATTTCGGAACGAGGTGGTATCATCGGGCAGATCGTCACTTCGTTGGTAGGTTTTGCCTGGGGTGTAGCCACATTCCTGGTCGTGCCAGTTCTGGTGGTAGAAGGTGTAGGGCCAATGGAAGGGGTGAAGCGCAGTGCCAATTTGCTCAAGCACACCTGGGGCGAGCAGATAGTAGGTAATTTTGGCATTGGCTCCGTCTTTGGCCTGCTGTTTTTCTTGCTTATATTTGTCGGGGTAGGCGCTATTGCTCTGGTAGCAGCGACGGGCAGCGTTGCCTTGATTGTGACGATGGCGTTGCTGGTAGTAGCGGCGATTATGCTGTTGGCGATGGTGAACGGGGCTTTGAGTGGGATTTATACAGCGGCCGTTTATCGCTATGCAACAACAGGGGAAACGGCCGGTTTTGACCCCGATATTATTAAGAACACTTTTAAGCAGAAGTAGGGTTTGTGGGATGAGGTGCAAGGCACTGCCCATGAAGACATGGGGGAAAGTGCCATGCACCGGATTGGCATAAAAAAAGCGCAGCGAGTGAAACGCTGCGCTTTTTTGTTGAGGTTTGTTGGTTTACCAACGTCTATCGCGTTGCTGACGACGGGGCTGTTCTTCGCGGGGACGAGCCTCGTTGATACGTAAGTTACGTCCCTGGAAGTCTTGTCCATCAAGGGCAGCAATGGCGGCATTACCACCTTCGCGTTCCATCTCGACGAAGCCGAAACCTCGGGCCCGGCCAGTATCCCGGTCGGTGATGATGTTGACGCTGCTGACGTTGCCGTACTGCTCGAACAGTTCGCGCACCTCGTCTTCAGTCGCACGATAGGACAAGTTACCAACATAAATGTTAATCTCGTCTGCCATTTCTCTGAAATCTCCTTAAATTACAAATCACACAGACAAGTGGAAGAACATCACTTACTGCGCCTAACCAATAAATCAGCTCACGTAACGGGAATGCAGAAACGGCCGTTCTTCAACTCAACCACCATCTAATGCTGGCAGGCACAATGACCGCCACACCCACATCCGCCACGATTGCTGAAGGGAACAGGAATGCTGGCTGACTGAGAGATGAAATGGGTGATTGTTAAGCGTTTCCGAGTATTGGTATTAGCGCATGAGGGGCAAACGGCCGATTTATCTGCTTCAGAGAAAGGTCGTCTCAACTCAAAGACATCGTCACAATCCTGACACATATACTCATACAAAGGCATACCAAAGCTCCATCTAATCGTTACAGCCCAAAAATTTACCAGATAAGGCTTTTTTCGGCAAATCTTGACCAGTCAGGCCAAGCCTGCTAATCTGGGCGGATGATTGGGGGCATCTGTGTGCACGGATGTTCGCCGAGATAAGGAGAGGTTTGCCATGAGTGAAGCTGAAGTGATTGCAGAAGTAGAGGAACCCGTCGTGGTCGAGCATGTTACTGTTGTTGAAGAACCGAGTCCAGCGGGAGAGATGCTGCGCTTTTTCGCGCTCGTCATTGTCTTGGGCGTGATTGTGTTGGTAGTAGCCGCGGTACGGCCGTTAATCTTCGGCCGTATTGTCCCTGCGGTAATGGGTGAAGGCATTACTGTTCCCACCGCAGAGCCAGCAGCGCCAGAGGACCAAGAAGGGGTTGAAACGCCGGAAGAATCAACTGATACGGAAGAGCCAGCCAACGAAGAAACAACTGGGGCAACCGGCAGCACTGACGAAGAAACCACCCCTGAAGAAAATACGGCCGGTGAAGCTGAAACTTCTGCGCCGGCCGGTGAAGAGATGGCGGAGGAAGGTGAGGCAGAAACGCCGGAAGAGGCAACAAATGCGGGTGATGCTGGGGAAACGGCCGAAAGCGAAACAGACACCCCCACTACCCACACCATCCAGCAAGGCGAAACCTTACAATCTATCGCCGGCCAATATGGCATCACCCTCCAGCAACTGATTGCCGCCAACAACCTGCCCAACCCTGACTACATCCGCATTGGCGACAAATTGGTCATTCCCCAGGCTGAAGGCGGAGAGTGAGCAGTGAACAGTAATCAGTAAACAGTAATCAGTGAACAGTTGCCATCCACCGATTACGGATTACTGATTACCGAATACTGACTACCGTTTACCGGATCGTGTGCGTTTGGGTTTGATGCCGCCGCGGTAGCTAGGCACTTCTAATACGAAAAAAGTGCAGCGGCTGCCATCGAGCATCCGGGTAGCCAGGCGGGGGTCAATTTCATCAATAGGCGTAGCGGTGGTAATCACAGTGGGCAAACGGGCATTGTAGCGATAATTAAACAACTGGTACAATTTTTCCCGCGCCCAGGACGTGGCACTTTCCGTGCCCAAATCATCCAAAATCAGCAAGGGCGCTGCTTTAACCTCATCAAACCGCTTGTCATAGCGAGCACCACTGGCGGGATTAAAAGTGGCTCGTAGATGATCCAATAAATCGGGGACCACGATAAACAAAACGGGATCGCCTTGTTTGGTCACGTAGTTGGCGATGGCGGCTGCCAGATGTGTTTTGCCGTTGCCAAAGCCAATGCTGTTCAGTACCAGCCATTCGGCCGGTTGTTGAGCAAATTCCAACGCCGTTTCATAAGCCCGCCGCAAATTATCAGCCTGATTACGGGGTAGCTCTGTGGCCCGCAGATCAAAATTATTAAAGGTCTTATCGGTATGCAAATTGAGTGAAGATAAATCAGATTGATCTTGGTCTACCCCTGTCCGCCGAAAGTCTGGGGCGGAGACAGAGATAATCTGTACCAGACCCGGGTCTACCAGACGGGAGCGCATGCGCATTTCGATAGCTTCCAACTCCTCATTCGTCGTGATGACGGTGGGCAACTTAGCGGCGTAGCGATGGTTGAAGATCTGGTAAAGCTTTTCCTGCGCCCATTCCGTATTGCTTTGCGCACCAAAGTCATCCAGGATGAGTAAAGGGGCATTGCGGACTTGTTCAAAGCGGTTGTCGTAGGTAACGGCCGAATTTGGACTGTACGTCGCCCGCAAGTGATCGAGCAAATCAGGCGCATTCACAAACAAAACCGCGTGGCCGAGTGAGAGGCGATAATTGGCAATGGCTGCTGCCAGATGCGTCTTGCCACAGCCATAGCCCCCTTTTAATACCAGCCATCCTACCGGCTTTTGGGCATATGCCAGGGCACCATCATAAGCCATCTTCAAATTACGCTGCTTAACCGGCGTGAGGCCGATACCTTCCGGCAAAAAGGTATCGAAGGTGTTATTTTGCAGCATGCCAATCTGGCTCATCTGCTGCAACTGATCCTGGCGGGCCATCTCCTCTTCAGCCACCCGGCAGGTGCAGGTTACCGCCCGGCCAAAGGAGGGATGTTCGGGGGGGACATCGGGAATAACATAACCCAGACCGCCGCAGTGAGGGCAGTCAGGTTTGCCCAAGCCACCATCGTTCACTGCTGTATTACCGTTTGATGATTCCCTTAAGGTCATCGGGGATTTGTTGGCGTAAGCCTTTTTGAGAGTCTCGTTGAGAGATTCCATCTTGTTTTCCTTCCTGCCGCCATCTTTCGAGGATGCTCACGACATAGCGCCATTTGCGGACGTTGTTTTCAACAGCTTTTTGGATGGCCTCTTCGACCCAGCGGATGGGATAGGTTTGTTCAGCATCACGCAGTTCGTCAGCAATGAGGGGAGTGAGGGGGCCGATGTTCTGTTCGTAAAGGACGAAGATATTCGGCCGTTCTATCAGCAGCGTAATCGGCTCGTCATCATCGGGGTTGGGTCGCCATTCGCCTTTGCCGATGCCTTCAACGGCCGTTCGCCCCTTCTCCGTATTCAAAAAATACAAATCCATCTTGCCATCGGCGCTTTCCACATTTACATGTAGAAACGTGCCACGGGCCACTGCTCGCTCCACACCGTCTAGCAATGCTTCCGTCGCTAATTCCAGTGTCGGTGCCAAGGCTTTGACAAAAGTTGTGTCATTCAAAAAGTCCGTCAAGCGCATGTAGCGCATTTTGCCTTCCTTTTGATTCAAGGCCCAAAAAGCATAAAGCGTCACCTTTAGCTCGGACATGTTGTCAATAATAGGCAGCAAGTCGCTAAAAAATAAATTCGGTATTTGTGTCAGGCGTAGTTTGCCTGAGGGGAAGCCGGAAAAGCCTTTCATAGTACGTAATCTGTAAAACGTAAATGGAGAACTTTCGCTTTACGTTTTATTCCTTAGATCTAATATGCTGATAATAGCTTGAAACCATGTACCTGGTCAAGCTGTCTTGACAGAGATTAAGCATCATGCTACCATGTCCAAACGATGGAAAATCAAACCTTTTTTGCTTTCTTTTTTATGAACAACCCTCCGGCCGCAGCGCTGAGGCTCCGTTCTGCCTGATTAAAGAAAGCAAAACAAGCCCACAGTCACCAAGACGCGGCCACCAGGCCGCGTTTTTTTGTTTATATGGCAACTATATTGGTATAGTTGTTTATTCCAAATACAAGACAATAATTCACCCGAGGAATCATGGAAGCAGTAGAGAATGTTTATGAAATAGTGGAAAACAAGCTAGTTGAAGCCCTGGTCCAGCTAGAGGATGTAGGCTCGACCGGTGCGTTACAAACCTGGCATAGCGAGATATTGGGGCGGAAAGGTTCAATTCAACTGTTGACGCGCCAGGTGGGATCGCTGCCAGCGGAGGAACGGCCGTCTTACGGTCAACAGGTCAACAGAGCCAAAACCCGGCTGCAAGAAGCCTACGAAGCTAAAAAAGAAACCCTGAAAACGGCCGAACTCGAAGCCAAAATCACAGCCAACGCCCTTGACGTTACCCTGCCCGGTCGTCGTCAAGTGCGTGGCAGCCTGCACCCCTCCACCCAGGTTCTGCGCCAAATCTACCGCATTTTCGGCGACATGGGCTTCCAGGTCTATCGCAGCCGTGACGTGGAAACCGATGATTACAACTTTGGCCTGCTCAACTTCCCGCCCCACCACCCGGCGCGAGAGATGCAAGACAGCTTCTATACGGAAACGGCCGATGTCATTCTGCGCACCCACACCAGTCCCGGCCAGATTCACGCCATGCGTGAATATTGCCCTGAGCCTATCCGCATCATCCTGCCCGGCATGTGCTGGCGTAACGAGCAGATTACGGCCCGCAGTGACATTCAATTCTATCAGGTGGAAGGGCTGGCCGTCGGTGAGAATATTACCTTTGCCGACTTGAAGGGCACGTTGACCGAATTCGCCCGCCGCCTCTATGGCGCCGGCCGGCAGACCCGCTTCCGCGCCAGCTATTTCCCTTTCACCGAACCCAGCGCCGAAATGGACGTAAGCTGCTATCTTTGCGATGGCAAGGGCTGCCAGGTTTGCAAATATACCGGCTGGCTGGAGATCCTCGGCTGCGGCATGGTGCATCCCATCGTCCTGCGCAACGGCGGCTATGACCCGATGAAATATTCCGGCTTCGCTTTTGGCATGGGACCAGACCGTGTCACCATGCTCAAGCATGGCATTGATGACTTCCGCCTCTTCTGGCAGAACGACTTACGCTTCTTGCAACAATTCTAATTACGCCAACCTCCTGGAGGTTTCGCAAACCTCCGGGAGGCTATTTTTGAAGGAACATTTTCCATGCGTGTACCCATTTCATGGCTTAAAGAATATGTAGACATTGATTTATCCGTTGAGAAAACGGCCGAAATTCTCACCAACGCTGGCCTCGAAGTCAAAACCATTGACATGATTGGCCTGCCTGGGGCCGATCTCGTTTGGGAAGATGACAGGTTGCTCCTCGGCCATATCCTTAAAGTGGAACCGCACCCCGATGCCGACCGGCTGGTGTTGGCCACTGTTGATTACGGTGCAGCCGAGCCGGAAGTGGTCGTCACCGGTGCACCCAATCTTTTTCCTTATTTAGAGCAAGGTGACATCAGCCACCTCCGGATTTACTCGCCCCTGGCTTTGGAAGGAGCCAGTCTGTATGACGGCCATAAAGAGGGCCGGCAAAAGATGAAGCTGAAAGGACGGCCGTTACGGGGCATCTACAACAAGGCTATGGTGTGTTCCGAAAAAGAGCTGGGCATCAGCGAAGAGCACGAAGGCGTGATCCTCATGCAAAAAGATGCCTACTCGCCCAACTACGTCGCCGGCACACCTATTTCCCAGGTTTTGGGTGATGCCGTTCTGGAAATAGATATCATCCCCAATATTGCCCGCTGCGCTTCGATGGTGGGTGTGGCCCGGGAATTAGCCGCCCTCACCGAAAAGCCGGTACGCTACCCCGATTACAACGTGATGATGGAAGGCCCTTCCGTTGCCGGGCGCGTCACCATCACCACCGCTGAACGGGAACTAAATCCGCGTTTCGTGGCCCTGCTCATTGAAGGTGTAGAGCAGAAGCCCAGCCCCTATTGGCTGCAATATCGTTTACGGCTGGCCGGGCAACGGCCGATCAACGTCGTCGTAGATGTCAGCAACTATGTCATGCTAGAAATGGGGCAGCCCAACCACACCTTCGACTACGACTTCCTACGCCGTCGCGCCAGCGAATACGCGCCCAATGGCCTTATCCATATCCACACCCGCCTCCCTCACGAAGGCGAAACTTTGACAACGTTGGATGGCGAAACGCATGAACTGCCCGACCATGCCATTCTCGTCACCGACCCCAAAGGTAATCTCAGCCTGGGGGGCATCATGGGTGGCTATGACAGCGAGATTAAAGCCGAAACCACCAATGTGCTGCTGGAGGCGGCCGCCTGGAACTTCATCAACATCCGCCGCACGGCCACCCACCTGCAGATCCACACAGAAGCCAGCTTCCGCTTCAGCCGCAGCGTCCATCCAAGCCAGGCCTTATTGGGGGCTAAACGGGCGGCTGAACTGCTGCGTTGCCTGGCCGGGGGTACTGTAGCCGAGGGGATCATTGATTATTACCCCAACCCACCTGAAACGCCTCTCGTCCGGCTCGATTTGGACTATGCCCAACGGTTGAGCGGTCTCGATTTATCCACGGCCGAAATGGCCACCCTGCTGGAACGGCTGGAATTCCAGGCCGAAGTCCACGACGATCATCTCCTGGTTACCGGCCCGGATTACCGCCTGGACATTGAAGGACCACATGACCTGGTAGAGGAAGTATGCCGCCTTTATGGCTACGACCGCATCCCTTCAACCGTTATCGCCGACACGCTGCCTCCCCAGCGAGGCAACCCCAAGTTGGAGCAAGAGGAGCATATCAAAGATGTATTGGTGCGCCTGGGTCTTAACGAAATCATCACCTATCGCCTGACATCTCCCCGTATGGAGCAGAAGATTTTGGCACAGGGACCGGTGGATGATCGGCCGTATATGACCATCACCAATCCCAATTCACCGGATCGGGCCGTGATGCGCCACAACTTGCTCACTTCGGTGATGGAGATTGCCGCCGGCAACAGCCGCTTCCAGGATCACATCGCCATTTTTGAAGTGGGTCCCGTCTATATTGTGGATGAGGAAGCGATATTGCCCCAGGAATTAACCCGCCTGGCAATTGTCATGACTGGCCAGCGCGACCTAGCGATCTGGCAAGATGGCACCTCCGGCACTCTCGATTTCTTTGACTTGAAAGGGGTGCTGGAAGGCTTATTCGCCGATTTGCATCTGGAAGTGCAATATGAGCCAACCAGACATCCCTCCTATCGCCCTGGCCGCACTGCTCGCCTTCTGCTTGATGACCAGCAAATCGGCATCATGGGCGAATTACATCCACTGGTCGTGGAAAAATTCGACCTGCACCTGGAGGCTGATCAGCCTGTGCTGGCCACGGAGCTTGACCTGGATACGATCATGGCTCACATTCCCTTCGCCTATCCCTATGAAGCCATTTCACCTTATCCGGCCGTGCATGAAGACTTAGCCCTGGTCGTGGATAAGGAGGTGCCGGCTGCGGCCGTAGAGGCGGCCATTCGCCGCGCTGGTGGCTTCCTGCTCAAAGAGGTGCAGTTGTTCGATCTCTACGAGGGGACACAAGTCCCGGCCGGTAAAAAGAGCCTGGCCTACCATCTCACCTTCCAGGCCCCCGACAAAACGCTGACAGACAAGCAGGTCTCCAAAAACCGCCAGCGCATCTTGAGCCAGTTGCAGCGCGAATTGGGGGCAACGCTACGTTAATACCAGTGTTCAGTAAACAGTATTCACTATTCAGTCAGATAATGCAATCACTGAATACTGAATTACCGACCACTGATTACTGAATACTGGCCACTGACTCCTGCCCATGCTCCGCTCCCTCCGCCGCGTCTTTCTCTTGCTCTTAGGCCGACTCCTCCAGAAAATTTTTGTCCCCCTGACGATTACCGGCTGGGAAAATTTGCCGGAAGAAGGGCCGCTCATCGTCATAAGCAACCACTTCAGCTTGTTTGAAGCGCCCCTTATCGGCCTGACCCTGCCCACGATACCCACCTATATGGTGGCGACGGAACTACAATCCCATTGGTTTGTTCGCATCCTTTTCAGAGCTTTCGATTTGATTCCCGTCTGGCGCGGGCAGGTAGATCGGGGGGCCTTGCGCCAAGCAGTGCAAGTGTTAGAGGCGGGCGGTATTGTGGGTATTATGCCGGAGGGTGGCATTGTGCCTGATTTAATGGCGGCCATCAGCCGCGGTGAACAAATCCACACTCTGCCCCTGGAACAAACAGCCCGGCAAAGCGCCCAATTGATACCGGCACGACCAGGTGTGGCTTATTTAGCCACCCGCTCCTCGGCCCAGATTTTGCCCATTGCCTTTCTGGGCACCGAAAAGATTATCGGCAATATGAAGCGGCTGCGGCGGACAAAGGTGCAGATGATAATCGGCCGTCCCTTTGGCCCGCTCACCCTGGATGCCGATCTCCGTGGCGCGGCCCGCCGCCGCTGCCTGGGTGAGCTGGGCGATATCATGATGCGCCACCTGGCAGCCCTCATGCCGCCAGAAAATCGCGGGCCGTATGCTTAAAGTCGGTTCTAAGTCCTCAGTTACTCATTACAAAGTGTACTGCCAATTAGACCAACATGCTCTTTGCCATGATGGATCAGGGGGTGAACACTAGCCGCCGTTGACAACTCAGCCACCCGTTTAGCCTCTTTCATTAAGTGCCACAAGTGCTGGCTAAAACTCCACTCATTCAGGCTGGGTAACTGCTGCCACTGTTCAGCGCCAATGAGATCGGCATACCAGCGCATATCGGCAACGACAGAACGCAGGCGTTCAGCCTCATCCGAAGCTACTTTCATCTCGGCAATAATGGATTCATAGGCTGCTGCCAACTGGACTAACATTTCTGGCACAGAGTGCTGTGGGTCAGGCTCAACGATCTCGGTCACTCGTCCTAAAATGTTGCTGCCGTGTGTCCATCCGTTCTCTTTGCCCAGGCTATTAATGATGAGGAACTGTTCATCCCGTTTGTCACCCACCAGATGCACGATATGACCACCGCCACGCCATTTGACGACGACAATGTCGTTGACTTGAACTTGATCGTAATTAGTCACTGGCGAAAAGGTTAAGGATTGCCCATGTTTTAAGGCAGCCCGCATAGAAGCCAGATCGCCACCATCGGGGATGGTAATGGTGTAGGAATGGCCGTTTTCCAAGGCTTCAATTAAAGGATCAGGGGTCTTGTGCTTCGCCATCGTCTATTTACCAGATTCAATTTCCTGCCCGTCGGGCAGCTCGGTCAAGAGACCAGCTACACCGACTAATGAACTAAATTGGTCCTACTTAGAAGGCGGCTTTAGCATTTGCCAAATTTCGGTATCAATCCGAGCCATATCTTGTTTGCACAGCCACGGCCGGTCTTCTACCACTTTGTTCACGTTGATCACTGGCTGGCAAGCTTACCAGCAATACATCACCTCGTGCCATTTAGGCCAATGCTGAAAAATAATTGAGTGAGTTTAGGGGTGATTCCGCATTGGCTTTAAGGCGATTTGCGACTTGTAAAGCGATGATTATTTCACGGAAATCGCCTTAGCCTGTCTCCGTCAGTTCCTTTTCCCAATTGAGCCAATCTTCATCGCTGGCAGCTTCCCATAGGGCTATTTCTTCGCTCAAGCCAACGTCTTCTAAGGGTGATTCACTGGCTACGGCTAACGGCCGTGATTGAATAAACAAGCCATACTCATACCACCGGGCTAACTTGTCTGGGGGCATTTTTTTAGCTAATTCAATGACTTGCTGACGGGTTATAAGTTGCGTTGTCATAGAGTTTCTTGCCTCATACATAAACTATTTCAACAGTATAAAAACTTTCTGCCTGGTTGGCAATTTTTGTTTATAGCCTTGGCCATTCGTGGAACGGCCGTTCCTTCATTTCCTGTTCTCCCATCTCGCCACTAACCTCGAGCTGTGTTAATCTTCACCCAGCTTAAAAGCAATTATCTAAAGATCACCTGGTATACAAATGGCTGAGGAATCAGTTATCAACTCAGTAAAAAAATATCTGCGTCAGTTAATAAAGCGAGGGATTCCCGTGCAGTATGGTGTTCTGTTTGGCTCCTGGGCCAAGGGGCACCCACATGAGTGGAGTGACATAGACTTGTTGGTTGTATCCTCACGTTTTGATGGAGAACGCCGGCGGGAAGATATAAACCTGCTTTGGCGCACGGCGGCCCGCACCGATAACCGCATTGAACCGGTTCCTGTCGGCCGAATTCAGTACGAAAGTGACGCGGGCAGCCCTATTATTGAGATTGCCCGTCGGGAAGGGCTGGTGATCACCCTTTAACCCGGTAATAATGACATAGGGTTCTCCCCTCTTGCCAGGGTTTACCCTTTCCACGTCTGGCGCAGAACGCGCAGCCAGTTGCCGTGGGCGATTTTGGTAATCTCTTCTTCGCTGAAGCCATGTTCGCCGAAAGCGGCTATGAGTTTGGGCAAACCGGCTGCATCTTTGAGGTCATCAGGCATGCTGGCACCATCGAAATCGGAGCCGAGGGCCACATGATCCACGCCGATGCGATCGGCGATATAGGCCGCATGGCGCACGATTTCAGTGACGGAAGTTTCTTTGTTGGAACGGCCGTCTTCCCGCAAAAAGCCCTTGTGAAAATTGATTCCGGTCACCCCACCCGTCTCGGCAAGGGCATCCAACTGTTTATCCAATAAGTTGCGCGGCGAAGGGCAGCAAGCATAAGCCCCGGAATGGGTGCAAACCAGGGGGGCATCGCTGATTTTGGCCACATCCCAAAAGCCCTTTTCGTTGAGGTGGGACATATCCACCAGAATGCCCAATTCATTACAGGCTTTCACCAGCCGTTTACCTGCCTTGGTCAGCCCTTTGCCAATGTCGGGCGCGGCCGGAAAGCTGAAGGGCACGCCATGACCAAATCTGGTAGGCCGGCTCCACACCAGCCCCAGAGAGCGCAGTCCTGCCTGGTAGAAAACTTGCAGAGAGTCCAGGCTCTTGTCAATGGCTTCAGCGCCTTCAAAGTGGATGATAATGGCGAAGATACCGTTTTGCAGACAATAGGCTAACTGGGCCGCATTACGCACGATTTTAACTTTGCCTTCAGACTGGTCTTCCCACTGGAACAGTTGGGACATCATGGTGATGACAGTTTTTTGGGCATACGGCCGTTTTACCATCTTCGGCAGCGGAAATTCATACCTGAGCGGAACAGAATCATCCTCATCCGCCTCACCGGGGAATACCTCCTCCTTCTTCTTTTTCGCCCGCTTCAACTTGTTGGGCACAAAAATAGCAAAGAAGCCCCCGCCCAGCCCTCCTTCTTGGGCACGAGGCAGGTCAAGATGCCCCGTTTCGCTACGTTCAAAGAAAGAGCGTGGCGGATCATCGTTCACCTGTTCGCGCAAAAATTTCAAGACTGTATCGTTGTGTCCATCAAAGATAGTTGGAGTTGGGGAAGAACTCATTGGTTGTGCTCCGTTTAATTTAGGATGTGGGGTAAGTATATGAAAGTTGAGGGGAGCAACTGGCAAATTGCCAAAAGCCCCATTAATTTTATGCTTTGCCCTGAATATACCTCCAAACCGCCTCACGCATCACTCTCAGTTCTGGCTTTTGCCCTGTCCACAACCGGAACGCCTCCGCTCCTTGATGGATGAGCATCCCCAGGCCGTGAATGGCCTGGCAGCCCCCTGCCTGCGCCTGGCGCATCAATTGGGTCTCCGGGGGATTGTATACAAGGTCATACACGACAGCCTGGTGTGGAAAAGGTAAATCATCCGGCCAAATACTGTTATTTATATCAGGTGTCATACCCAGTGGCGTACTGTTAATGATAAGCGGTGCGGTTGTACCGGCGGCAATGACGGGGAGTTGGGATAACGGCCGGGCCATCACCTGCTCAGAACCTATTGCTGCAGCTACTGCCTCTGCCTGTTCGATCCGTCGTGCCAACAGCCAGACCCGCGCTCCTCGCTGCACCAGGCCATAAACCACTGCCCGCGCCGCCCCCCCCGCCCCCAAAACCAGGCAGTCTCGCCCGGCTACCGCCACCCCCTTTTCCTGCAAATCGGCCAGGAAGCCTATCCAGTCACTGTTGTGGCCGTGTAATTGGTAATTGGGTAATTGGGTAATTGAGTAATTGGGTAATTGGCGTGATGCGTGACTTTCCCCTGCTCCCCTGCTCCCCTGCCCCTCCGCTCCCCTGCTCCGCACCACCACAATCGTGTTCACCGCGCCAATCGCTTGTGCCCCTGCTTCAATTTCATGCAAGAAGGGCATGACTGCCTGTTTGTGGGGGACAGTGACGTTGACGCCACGAAAACCGAGGGTAGGCAGGGCAGGCACGGCCGTTCCCACCTCCTCCGGGCGCACGGGCAGCGGTACATAGACCCAATCCAACCCCAACTGCGCCAGGGCTGCATTATGCATCGCCGGACTAAAACTATGAGATACAGGCCAGCCGATGAGGCCAATAAGTTGTGTTTTACCAGAGATTATGGTGTTTGGTATATAATCCAGTTTGTGAGAATTGATCATGTGATCTGTCCAGCTAGCATTGAAGATAAACTTGAGTCAAAGCATCAAGTTCAGGTAATAGAAACTCGTCAGGTTCTCTTAAACCAACCGCGAATTCGTTTTGCTGAAAAAGGTCATGTAGCTGGTGAAGATGTGTATGGTGCATTTGGTCAAACATTTGCTGGGCGATATTTAGCTGTCTTCTTTGTGTATAAGCCTCAAACTAAAACAGCGATTGTTATCAGTGCCCGCCCTATGACAAAAACGGAACGAAGAAGATATGGCAGAAAATAAAAGCAGCATTTCTAAAGCTAGTACCTTAGAAGAAATCGGCGATTTTTGGGATGAGCATGATTTCACTGAATTTGATGATCCCGATGCGCCTGATGTGGAATTTGAGATCATGCTATCTGTCGCCATTGATCCTGATTTACTAGCCGGCGTTGAAAAGCAGGCGCGTTTGCGTGGTGTGTCGGTAGAAACATTGGTCAACCTTTGGCTACAACAAAAGCTCCTGGAAGCAACCCCGGCTTAATCTGTCCACTCCATATTGGCGCCCAGTGATTGCATTGTTTCCACGAAGCCGGGAAAGCTGTCGGCGATGCAGTGGGCGTTGTGGACAATGGTTTCACCTGTTGCCACCAGACCTGCACTGGCTAAGGACATGCCCAGACGATGGTCGTCGTGACTGTCCACCTCTGCCCCGCGCAGCCGAGTGGGACCGTGTACCGTGAAGCCATCAGGGTGCTCTGTCAGGTTAGCCCCCAATTTCTGTAATTCACCGGCCAGGACGCCGATGCGGTCTACCTCTTTGACACGCAGCTCGGCCGCATCACGGGCGGTGCTGTTACCAGCCGCCTGAGTAGCGGCCACCGACCAGATCGGAAATTCGTCAATGCCGCGCACGACGGCCGGGCCACCCACATCAGTATTATGTAATTCATCAAAAGCGAAGGTGAGATCAACGGCCGTTTCCCCACCCGTCACCCGCTCATTGGCCACTGTAAAGGCGGCCCCCATCGCTTGCAGTATATCCAAAATGCCTGTACGCGTCTGATTAAAGCCAATATTGGTCACTGTAATCTGCGAATGGGGCACAATTGCCGCCGCCACCAGCGGAAAAGCCGCTGAAGAAATATCTCCTGGCACCGTCAAATCCAGTGCTTCCAATCTCCCAATCTCCCAATCTCCAATCTCCAGCCTCACCCAATCCTCCTCAATTTCCACAGGCACACCCATCGCCGCCAGCATCCGCTCCGTATGATCCCGTGCCGGACCAGGTTGGTAAACAGAAGTCTCGCCGTCCGCATAGAGGCCGGCCAACAAAAGCGCGCTTTTGACCTGGGCACTAGCCACATTCATATGGTATTCAATACCTTGCAGTTGGCTGGGGAAAATGTGGAGGGGCGCACGGCCGTTCGTGGCCTCGATTTTGGCCCCCATTTGTTGCAGCGGATCAGTAATGCGGCGCATCGGCCGTTGGCGCAACTGTTCACTGCCATCCAACACCGACGAGAAAGCTTGCCCGGCCATGATCCCTGCCAGCAGCCGCATACATGTCCCGGCATTACGGCAGTCCACCGGCCTTGTGGGCGGCTGCAAGCCGTGTAGACCCTGCCCTTCAATTTGCAGATCCCAGCTTTGGGGCGAGAGTTCAGTGACCTCAATCGTTACCCCCATGGCTCCCATGGCTTCCAATGTAGCAATCGTATCCCCAGCGGGTAACCAGTTGCGTACCTGGCTGCGCCCGGTGGCAATACTGGCCAACATCACTCCCCGATGACTGATAGATTTGTCGCCGGGTACACTAATTGTGCCACGCAAAGGTGTGGTTTGTGGCCGAATGAGGAGAGTTTTGGGAGTCATAGCGTGTCACGTATCAAGTGTCAAGTGCCACGTGACACATGACACTTGACGCTTGACACATCTTTAGCCAAATCTTTTACGGACTTGCCGGGCGACGGCCTGGGTTTTCTTGTCGGGACGGTTGGGATCGAGACGAGCGACGGGGGGACGGCCTTGAATTTTGGCTTGTTCCAGAGCATGGTGAATGAGGAGGTAGTTGTGGCGGCGCATGAAGTCGGTGTGGCTGGCCTGGGGATATTGGGCTTGATCGGCCGATTTCGCTGCCGCCATTTTCTCCTGCAAATCGGCAATTTCGGAGGCGGGCAGGTAAGCGGCCGTTGTGCTGAACTCCAACCGATCCAAAACAGGCACCAAACGGGCCAAAATCACCTCGCCAATTTGGACATCACCATGTCCACTTGGTTCATAAACTTCCACTTCCTCACCTGTGAAAAAGTCACGCAGGTGCAGCACTTGTCCTTTATAGTCAAGCAATTCGTAGGCACCTGAAGCACCTGCCGTCAACCAGCTTTCCAGCACCTGGCGCTGTACCTCAGACAACTCTTCAGCTTTCTCCGCATGATAGACCTCAATCAAGCGTGAACCATCTGCCTGAATACAGTCGAAAGCAAACCAGTCGGCAAAGCGCAAGGCTTCATCCATACTCATTTCTTCCGCATTTTCAAAGCTGTAGAGATCATGCCAATAGTGCGATAAAGCGGCGGCGAATGCCTCAGAAAAACGCTCGTCACGGGCAAAGGTCAGCAAATCGCGGTTGAGCCACTGCACTGCCTGTTTGCTGGCACGCTGCTCACGCTCTTTTTGTTGGTCACTCTTCATGTGGCATTTCTTATATTTGAGGCCGCTGCCACAGTAACAAGGGTCATTGCGTTGGGGTTTCATAATCGTTTATACCTTGCGGTTGGCAACCCGATCCAGCCATAAAATTAAACCCAGGCCAACGAGGGCCACGATAACGGCTAGGACAAATTCCATGATACCCGCACCTGTGGCGAAATCAGGCAGAGTCAGGTTTTGCTGGGCCACTATGCGTTCGCCATGACTATCGAGCACCAAGGCTCCCCCGGTATCTTGCAGCCAGGCCACATCTATTTTCCAGGGCCAAATCTTGCGCAGGCTGCCTATCATTAAGCCAATCAATACCGCCACCGTCATGTCATGATATCGTTTAAAGAGCCAGCCCAAAATCTGGGCAAAGGAGATCAAACCAATCGCCGCCCCAATAGCCACAAATATCAGCGTGAGGAAATCCCGTTGATTGACTGCATTGAGGACGAATTGATATTTGCCTAACAACACCAAAATGAACGCGCCCGATATACCGGGTAAAATCATGGCGCAGATGGCAAAGGCACCGCTGAGGATCAGAAACCACCAGGTATCTGGCGTTTGGGTGGGAACCAGCCCCACCAGGATGAAGGCAGCGACAGCGCCAACGGCCGTTGCGGTGACCAGAGCTGGTGTCCAATAGGGCACGCGCTTACTGACGGTATAGACGGAGGCCAAAACCAGGCCAAAGAAGAAGCTCCACAGGTAGACGGGTTGGTTCAGCAGCAGCCACTCCAATCCCCGTGCCAGGGTGAAAATAGCAATGAGAATACCCAAAGCAACGGCCAGCAGAAATTGCCAATTGAGGATTTGAAAGAGTTCTTTGAAGCGCAATTTCAGAGCAGTCCGGATAAAGTGGGGCCGGCCGACTGTCCGGATCGAGTCAATCAGCTCCTCATAAATACCCAGGATGAAGGCCATCGTTCCGCCGGAAACACCCGGTACAATATCGGCGGCACCCATACAGATGCCGCGTAAGGTTAAGCCGGCGTAATCTTTGAGAGTGCGTTGGGGGCGTGCCCCGGTTGAGGTTGTCGTTGAGTGCATGTTTGTTTCACCTGTTTGCGAATATCAAACTGGGGATTATATAGCACATTAGGGTAGGAGTAAAAATGGGGCTTGAATGGGGTTGCGGCCACGCAGCACGGGCAGGTCGCTGCCATCAGGATATTCAAATTGTTGCGGCGTGTTATTATCGGTATGGAGGGTGGCGTAGAGCATGTCGCCAGCCTGGCCTGAACTAATTTCGACCCTGACATTACGATTGATGCCGGCCGCCAGCCAGGTGAAACCAAGCGGATCTGTTTGCTGGTCGTTATCGTAGATGACGAGCCAGCCATCTGTTTCTATGACGGCAATAGGGACGGTAATGGCCGTTCCCGCCACCTGATCGCGGGTAATAAGATAATTACCCGTATCAGTGCTGAAGGTTGCGGTGGGGAAGAGACGGCCGTTTAGCCGTAAAGGCAAATCACCATTGGGGAAATCAAACTCGCCAGCAATGTTACTATCTTCGTGCAAGCTGGCGTACATTTGTGGCGTAACCGTATCTACCAGCAAATCCACCGCAATTTGTTCATTGACCCCTGCTCCCAGGAAAGCAAAGCCGATAATTAAACCAGGTTGACCATTGTCGTTGGGGTGAATTACCACCCAACCAGGCGCATTCATGGTAATACGTTCAATAACCACCCGGCTGTTTACGACGGGCTGGTCGAGAATGAAAATATCCACCGGCAACCCTATTTCGAAGGAGGCACTCACCGGATTCCCGCCGACGAGGATGGGCAAATCTTCCTCAGGATCATAGAGATTGGGGCGGCCATTATCCGCTGTCAATAGCGCATGTAATTGCGACGTGGCTTCACGCCAGGGAATTTGCACAGAGACAGCCTCATTTAGGCCTTCTTCCACTCGAGCCAGGCCGAGCAGGGAGCCAGGCTCCCCTGCTTCATCACCATAGATAAGCAGCCAGCCTGCGGCCATCGCTTTCACGCTCTCTATGAGGAGACGGCTGTCCTCTGTAACTGTCTGATTCGCCACCACAATTTCGGGCAGGATAAATTGACGGCTGATGGTGAACTGGCTCATCACCAGCCCGCCGGTGGTTGAGATTGGTTCGTCAGCACCGGGAAACTCATAGGTTCCGGCCTCGCCCGCGTCGTGGTGCAGCATGGCTACAAGCGTGTTTGTCGCTTGCAGCGGCTCTATCCGGACTTCAAGGTTACTTTCAGTTGGGCCAGATAT
>Ga0299914_10000455_pt1 | contig 24697 bp, 22 predicted proteins | sample RVTome_10_FD_201361 | JGI IMG/M metagenome (GOLD analysis project Ga0299914, IMG submission 201361) | Soil microbial communities from uranium-contaminated site in the Upper Colorado River Basin, Wyoming, United States - RVT153D57 (version 2) ... | reverse complement strand
GTCGATCGCCTCCCAGACCGGTTCCGGCGCGTGATCGAGCTCGATCGCCGTCATGACCAGCCGCTCGGGCGAGAGCATTCGCTGCGGGGGTTCCATCCGCCACCTCCACTCCCACGTCCACCCCCCGTCGCTCGGACCGATCCGTCCGCCCGCTCGGGGTCGGGGGTCCGCAACTTGCAAGACCGTCCCGGATCGGAGCAAGAAGTCTGCCGTCCGCGACCCCGGGGCCTCGCTTTGCCGGGACACGGACCGGGCGCATATTCCTGACCGCTCGCGCGCACCCGGTCTTCCCGCAGGCTGCCAGGCATGTCGAAACGCGACCCCGAATGATCGCTCTCATCACTGGAATCACCGGTCAGGATGGCTCGTATCTGGCCGAATTCCTGCTCGAGAAGGGCTACGAGGTGCACGGGATCGTCCGGCGCTCGTCGGTCGATCGGTACGATCGGATCGCGCACCTCACCGATCGCGTCTCGCTCCACCAGGCCGATCTCCTCGACCAGCTCTCGCTTCTGCGCGTGCTGGAGCGGGTCCGGCCCGCCGAGCTGTACAACCTGGCGGCGCAGTCGTTCGTGCCCACTTCGTGGGACCAGCCGCTGCTCACGGGGGAGTTCACGGCGCTCGGCGTGACCCGCGTGCTCGAGGCCGTGCGCGCGGTGGACCCGGGCATCCGCTTCTACCAGGCGTCGTCGTCCGAGATGTTCGGGAAGGTACGGGAGACACCGCAGAACGAGGACACGCCCTTCTATCCGCGCAGCCCCTACGGCGTCGCCAAGGTGTACGGGCACTTCATCACCGTGAACTACCGGGAGAGCTACGACCTGTTCGCGGTGAGCGGGATCCTCTTCAACCACGAGAGCCCGCGCCGCGGGCTCGAGTTCGTGACGCGCAAGGTGACCTGGAACGCGGCCCGCATCCACCTCGGTCTCGCGGACCGTCTGCTCATGGGGAACCTCGGGGCGCGCCGGGACTGGGGCTTCGCGGGGGACTACGTCGCCGCGATGTGGCGCATGCTCCAGCAGGACCGCCCGGAGGACTTCGTGATCGGCACCGGAGTCATGCACTCCGTCGGCGACCTGCTCGACATCGCGTTCGACGAGATCGGGCGGGAGTGGCGCGATTACGTGGTCGAGGACCCGACGCTCATGCGGCCCGCCGAGGTCGAGCGTCTGTGCGCGGACCCGTCGAAGGCGCGCGAGCGGCTCGGGTGGGAGCCCACCGTGGACTTCGAGAGCCTCATCCGGATGATGGTGCGCGCGGACATCGAGCGGCTCGAGAGCGGACGAGAGGCGCTGTCATGACGCGCATCCTCGTGACGGGGGCGGCCGGGTTCATCGGCAGCCACCTCGTGGAGCGGCTGGTGGGGGCGGGGCGCGGCGTCGTGGGGCTCGACAACTTCGACGAGTTCTACGATCCGTCCGTGAAGCGCCGCAACCTCGCGGCGCTCGAGGACGAGCCGCGCTTCGAGCTCGTGGAGGGCGACATCCGCGACCCCGCCCTCCTCGAGGCGCTGCCGGACGACATCGACTCGATCGTGCACCTCGCCGCGCGTGCGGGCGTGCGGCCGTCCATCGCCGAGCCGATGCTCTATCAGGATGTGAACGTCACCGGCACGCAGCGGCTCCTCGAGCTGGCGCGGCGGCGGGAGATCCGCCGCTTTGTGTTCGGGTCGTCCTCCTCGGTTTACGGGAACAACGAGAAGGTCCCGTTCTCGGAGGACGATCCGGTGGATCGGCCGATCTCGCCCTACGCGGCGACGAAGCGGGCGGGCGAGCTCCTGTGTCACACGTACCGGCACCTGTTCGGGATCGGCTGCGTGTGTCTGCGGTTCTTCACCGTGTACGGACCGCGCCAGCGTCCCGACCTCGCGATCCACAAGTTCACCCGCCTGATGTCGGCCGGGGAGCCCATCCCGCGCTTCGGCGACGGGAGCACGAAGCGCGACTACACGCACATCGACGACATCCTCCAGGGTGTCGAGGCAGCGATCGCCTGGCTCGAGGCCAACCCGGGGGCGTTCGAGATCGTGAACCTGGGCGAGAGCGAGACGGTCGAGCTCTCGCGGCTCATCGTGCTCATCGCGGACGCCCTGGGGGTCGAGCCGCGCGTCGTGGAGCTCCCGCCCCAGCCGGGGGACGTGGAGCGCACCTTCGCGGACATCACGCGGGCCCGCGAGCTGTTCGGATATGCCCCCGCGACCCCGATCGAGCGCGGGATCCCCGGGTTCGTGGCGTGGTACCGGTCGGTGAGCGAGGAAACGGGGAGGGCGGAGCCGGGATCCCGACCTCCGGACTAGGTCCGGACTTTCGAGTAGAGCGCCAGCCCGGCGACGAGGAACACCAGGTTGGGGAGCCACGCGGCGAGCTGCGCGTCGATCGCGCCGCCCGCGCCGAGCGCCTCGGCGATGCGCACGAAGATGAGGAAGACGATCGTGGTCGCGAGCGCGATTCCGATCGACCGCGGCGCCCCCCCGCGCCGGTTCGAGTGCGCGAGCGGCATCCCGAACAGGACGATCACGAGACATGCGAAGGGGAACGCGATCCGCTGCGCCCGCGCCGTGCGGAGGTCGGAAGGCGTCCCTCCAGAGCGCTCGATGGCGTCGATGAAACGGCCGAGCTCCGCGTACTGCATCTCGTCCACGTCCTTGGGCTCGGCGAGAAGCTCGTCCGGCCGCTCGTCGAGCTCGCGCACGTACAGCTCGCGGAATTCGTACGCCCGCTCCTCGAGCGGGCCCGCGAACCGGCGCATCCACCCGTGCTGGAGGACCCAGCCCTCCGCCAGCGAGTCCCACTGCGCGGTGCTCGCGTTCAGGTGCATGGTCGGGAAGCTCGGCCCCGTTCCCTCGCGCTCGACCTGGACGTTGTCCATGCGCGCCTCGCGCGTGTCCAGCCGCCGCACCTTGTACACGAGGCCCTCGTCGGCTCGGAACACGAACGACATCCGGATCGTCTGGCTGCGCGTCTGCTCCTGCTCCAGGGCCTCGACCGAGCGCCGGTTCGTCACGGGCACGATCTCGGTGAGGGCCAGGGCGACCCCGCTCAGGAGCGTGGCGAGGATGAGGAGCGGCGCCGTCATGCGGTAGAACGAGATCCCTCCCGCCTTCATCGCGGTGGTCTCGAAACGCCGCGTGAGACCCGACACCGTGAACACGGAGGCGAGTAGCGCCGCGATCGGGAACCCGAGGAGCGACTGGTAGGGGAACTGGTAGAGGTAGTGCATGACGACCCGGCCGCGGGTCGCCCCCTGATCGATGAACCGATCGAGGTTGTCGGCGAGGTCGATCACGATGAACAGGAACGGCACGCCCAGGACGCAGACCGCGAAGATCCGCAGGAACTGGGCGCTGACGTACCGGTCGAGGATCCTCACGTCACCCGTCCGGCGGCGTCACCGGGTGACCCGGCGCGCCTGCCACAGGAACGCGAGGCCGATCGCGCCGAAAAGGACGTTCGGGGCCCACATCGCCCACACGGGGGAGATGAAGCGGCGGTCCGCCAGCTCCTCGCCTCCGACGAGCGACACGTAGTAGGCGCCGAAGAAGAGGAGGCTCACGCCGACCACGAGGGCCACGCCGGCGCGCGGATACCGGACGGCGATCGGCGCGCCGATGAGCACGAAGACGATGCAGGCGACCGGGATCGAGCCCTTCTTGTGGATCTCGACCCGGAACTGGTTCACTTCTCCCAGACCGCGATCCTCGCGCCCCGCGAAGTTCTCGAGCTGCGTGACCGCCTCGGCCGGGTGCCCGTATCGGGCGACCGCGCTCCGGACCTCGTTCCGGAGCCGCTCGCGGGTCGCTCGCGACTCCGCCGCCGCGGCCGAGTCGGCGGCGGCGACCGAGTCCCCCGCCGTCGCGTCCGACCCGGTGTCCTGCGGCGCCGGGGGCTCGACGTTCTCCGGTCCGGGAATCTCCGCGCTCTCCCGTCCCGGAGTCTCCGCTCCCGACCGTGCCGGAACCTCGTCGCGCTGCGCGTCCGCCCGGGTCCGGGCGCGCGCGGCGTCCGCGGCCGAGCGGGCCGCGGGGGTGTCGGGCGGCGCCCCTTCGGCCACCGGGAGCGTCTCCACGGCCGCGGAGTCCGCGACCGCCGTCGCCGAGTCCGTCGCCGCCTCCGACTCGAGCGGTTCGCTCCAGTCCACGAGCTTCCTCGTGAGCGCCACCGCGTATGCCCGGCTCTGGGACCGCGCCTCCTCCACCTGCTCCAGACCCGCCCGGACGCGGGTCTGCATCTGGGCGATGTCCATCTCGCGATCGCTCCGGAACGAGCTCAGCGTGTCGCGCTCCAGGTGGTTCGCGACCCCCTCCACGCGCATCATCATGCGCCCGAACCTCATGCGCTGGAACGACCCGGGCTTGTCATCGGGTCGCTCCTGCAACGTGCCGTCGTAGAGCGTGAGATACAGATCCTCGCCCGACTCGTCGAACGCCATCCGACCGCTGTCCGCATAGATCGTCCGGCTGCGCCGCTGCTCGCGCTCGTCGTACAGCACGGCGTCCTCCAGCGCGCTCCGCTCGCGATCGATGCGACCGGGTTGCACGTACAGCCGCGAGGGGACTACCTCGTTGATCGCCCGCTCGCGCAGGTAGAACGTCGGCTTCTTCTGGCCGATGCTGGTCAGCAGGGTCTGCAGATGATGGTTCGACTCCGGGAGGATCGTGTTGTTGAACCACGTCATCGCTCCCGCGAGAAGCGTCGCCGCGACCAGCAGCGGGATCATCACGCGGACGAGCGGGATCCCGCTCGCGCGGATCGCCGTGATCTCGAAATCGCCCGCGAGCCGGTTGAAGGTGTAGAGGACGGCGATCAGTACCGCCATGGGGAGCGTCTGCGCGAGGATGAACGGGACGGAATAGACGAAGACCTCCACGATCACCGTCCAGTGGAGGTCCTTGCCGATCAGGTCCTTGAAGCGCCGGCTCACCTGGTCGAGCAACATGAGCAGCGTGAGCCCCGTCGCCGCGAACAGGAACGGCGCCACGTGGAGGCGCAGGAGATAGCGTGTGAGGATCCTCATCGATTCGAGAGTACGCGCTCGGTGGCTCCTTGTCAGCCGATCGGGGCTCCGGCACCGAGTACCGCGGAGACCCGGGGGAGGTCCCCGCGCCCGCCCCGCGCGATGCCGGACCGCCTGAGGCTCTCCCCGCCGCCCGCCCGCGTCGCGCTCGTGCGCATGAGCGCGATCGGCGACACGGTCCACGCGGTGCCGCTCGTCGCATCGATCCGGGCCGCGTGGCCCGATTGCCGGCTCACATGGGTCATCCAGCCCGGGCCGCACGAGCTCATGCGGGGCCGCCCGGACGTCGACGAGTTCCTGCTCTTCCGCCGCGAGCTCGGGCTGCGCGCGTTCGCCGACTTCCGGCGGCGGGTCCGCGACCGGTCGTTCGATCTCGTCATCGACGCCCACGCGGTGTTCAAGGCCGCGGTCGTCACCCGCTCGCTCGACGCGCCATTGCGGCTCGGCTACGACCGCGCCCGGACGCGCGATCACGCGTGGCTGGCGACGACGCACCGCATCCCGCCCGGCCCGCCCGGTCACGTCCAGGACGAGCACTTCGCGCTCCTCGAGCATCTGGGGGTTCCGGTACGGGCCGAGTGGGACTTCCACTTCACCCGGGAGGAGGACGTGGCCCGTGGCGACTGGGTGGCGGAGGACGGGCGTCCCGTGCTCGCGATGGTCCTGCGCTCCTCGCGGCGCGAGAAGGACTGGATCCTCGAGCGAGCCGCCCGTGTACTCGACGTGGCCGGGGGCGACCTGGGGTTTCGGACGGTGCTGGTGGGCGGGGCCTCGGCCGGCGAGCGGGAGGACGCCGCTCGCCTTCTCCGGACGTGCCACGTCCCGCCCGAGGTCGAGTTGCGCTATGATCTCCGCAGGCTGGCGTGGCTCCTCGACGCGGCCGACCTCGTCGTGAGCCCCGACACCGGACCGCTGCATCTCGCCGTGGCGCTCGGGACACCGACGATCGGGCTGTACGGCTTCACGGATCCCAAGCGGGTGGGACCGTACCGGCGGTTCGGCGACCTCCTGATCGATCGATACACCCGGGAGGGGGAGACCCGACCCTCGCGGAAGACGAGGCCGGGCAACATGGAGAGGATCCAGGTGGAGGACCTGCTCGAGAAGATCGAGATCGCACGGACGCGGTACCTGCCGGAGGACGGGAGGCACCGGTGACCGAAGCGACCAAGAAGAAGGCCGTGCGCACGGGTCGCATCCTGTGGGTGGACGACGAGGTCGATCTGCTCAAGCCGCACCTCATGCTGCTGCGCTCGGAGGGCTATCAGGTCGACGCGATCATGAACGGCCAGGACGCGCTCGAGATGCTCTCGAACCGCACGTACGACCTCGTGCTGCTCGACGAGCAGATGCCCGGGCTGCGCGGCATCGAAGTGCTCGACCGGGTGCGGCGCGTGTCGCCGCGTCTGCCGGTGGTGATGGTCTCGAAGAGCGAGGAGGACTCCACGCTCCACGAGGCGATCGGACGCCACGCCGACGAGTACATCGTGAAGCCGACCAGCCCGCGTCAGGTGCTCTCGGTCGTCACGCGGATCCTCGCCGGACCCGCGCTCCGGCACGAGCAGATCGCCCGCGATTTCTCGCGTCGCTTCGGGGAGCTCCGGGACCAGGTCGCCCAGGCCCGCTCCTGGCCCGAGTGGGCCCGGCTGTACTCGGAGATGATCGACTGGGACCTCAAGCTCGAGGAGGCCGGCGAGTCGAGCTTCCGCGAGATCCTCGAGACGCTCATCTCCGACGTCCGCCGCGGCTTCTGCGACTTGGTCGCGGACCGGTACGGCGAATGGGTCCACGAGGGTGGTGAGGCGGGACCCACGCTGTCCGTCGACGTGCTGCCGCGCTTCTTCCGGCCCATCCTCCACGAGGACCCCGCGGCGCTGGTCATCGTGATGGACTGCATGCGCCTCGGTCAATGGCGGGCGCTCGCCCCCCTCGTGAGCGAGCTGTTCGAGATCGAGGAGGAGCTGTACGCCTCGATCCTCCCCACCGCGACCCCGTATGCCCGGAACGCGCTGTTCAGCGGCCTCTTCCCCGACGAGCTCGCGGAGCTCCGGCCCGACTGGTGGGAGCGCGGGGACGAGATCGGGTACAACTCGTTCGAGGACGAGCTCTTCGATCGACTCGTGGGTCAGCTGGCCGGCGGCCGCATGCCCACCCACTACGAGAAGATCTTCTCGGCGCAGGAGGGCGAGGCCATGCTGAGCCGATTGGAAGGCTACCTGTCGAGCCCCTCCGCGACGGCGCTCGTGTTCGGGTTCGTCGACATGCTGACGCACGGCCGCTCGGAGTCACGGCTCATCTGGGAGATGGCGCCCGACCAGAGCGCGCTCCGCTCGCTCACCGTGTCGTGGTTCCAGCGCTCTGCCGCCTTCGAGGCGCTCCGGATCGCCGCGCGGCGCGGGGTGCGCGTGCTGCTGACCACCGACCACGGCTCGCTCCACTGCCACCGGCCCGCCACGATCTACGCGAAGCGCGACGCCACGGCCAACCTGCGCTACAAGTTCGGCGACGACCTGCGGGTCGAGAATCCGGGCGCCGTGTTCTCCACCTCCGACGCGGACGAGCTCCGGCTGCCGCCGGGTGGACTCAAGCGCACGTACGTGCTGTGCCGGGAGGACTATTTCTTCGTGTATCCCACCAAGCTCCGGGAGTACCAGCAGCGCTACCGGGACAGCTTTCTGCACGGCGGCGTGAGTCCGGACGAGATGGTGATGCCCGTCGCCCTCCTCACGCCGCGGTGAGATCCTGAGCACGCTCGTCGCGGCGGAGGAAGAGGCCGGCGGGCGGGACCGGTCTGCCCTCCGCCGTCTCCTGTCGTACCTGGGCGCCTACCGCCGGATGTTCGCGGCGAGCGTCGTGCTCGCCGCGCTCGGCGCCGCCTTCGACGCGTTCAGCCTCCTCCTCCTCATCCCCTTCCTGCGGTCCCTGTTCGGCATGGGGCCCGCCCTCCCGGGTGGCGGACGCAACGCGGCCGAGCGGTTCGTGGACGGAGTCGTGGGTGGAGTGCTCGGCGATGTGGAGGGGCTCGAGGGGCTGCGCATCGTCTGTCTGCTCGTCCTGGGCACCATCGTGCTCAAGAACGCGGCCATGTACGGCTCCCGCATCCTCTCGATCCGCGTACAGGAGTACCTCGTGCGCGACGTCCGGGACGACGTGCACAGGCACCTCCAGCGGCTTCCGCTCGCGTTCTTCGAGCGCGAGAAGGCGGGCCAGCTCATCGCGCGGGTGGTGACCGACACGCGCGACGCGAAGCTCGTCCCCGAGTCTCTGGCCCAGGGGATCCGGCACCTGACCTCGACGCTCGCCTGCGTGGCCGCCCTGCTGGTGCTCTCGTGGCGGCTGACGCTGCTCGCCCTCGTCCTGGTGCCCCCCATGGTGTTCGCGCTGCGCCCGATCCTGCGGCACCTCCGGCTCCGTTTCCGCGGGGTGTTCCACGACCAGGGCGAGATCCTCGGCGCCCTCCAGGAGACGGTGAGCGGGATCCGGCTCGTGAAGTCGTACGCCGCCGAGGACTACGAACAGGACCGCTTCGCGGCGCGCTCCGACGGGTACTCGCGCGCCTTCGTGAAGAGCGCCACGCTCGCGCACGCAGCGGCCCCGCTGTCGGAGATCCTCTCGTCGCTGGTCGCGGTGGGTCTCGTGTGGATCGGGGCCGGGATGGTGCTGGGGTCGGGGTCGCTCGGTCCCGAGCAGTTCCTGGTGTTCGTGACGATCGCACTCCGGGCCATCTCCCCGATCAAGGCGATGTCGCAGACCCCGGCGCTCGCGCAGCAGGGGCTCGCCGCGGCGGACCGGTTCTTCGAGATCCTCGAGCGTCCGCGGGAGCCCGCCGGTGGGGAGCGCCGGCTCGAGCGGTTCGAGCGCGCGATCCGCTACGAGCGCGTCGGGTTCTCCTACGATGCCCAGCGCCCCGTGCTCCGCGGGGTCGATTGCGAGATCCGGCGCGGCGAGATCGTGGCCCTCGTGGGTCCCTCGGGAGGCGGCAAGAGCACGCTTGTCGACCTCCTGCCGAGATTCGCCGATCCCACCGCGGGCCGCGTGCTCATCGACGGTGTCGACGTCCGGGAGCTTTCGCTGCTCTCGCTCCGGCGCACGGTCGGCATCGTGAGCCAGGAGACCACGATCTTCCACGAGTCCGTCGCCGCGAACATCGCGTACGGAGACCCCGGCCGCACCGCGGCCGCGATCGAGGCGGCGGCGCGGACGGCCCACGCGCACGAGTTCATCCTGGGTCTGCCCGACGGCTACGACACGCTCCTCGGCGATCGGGGCGTGCGGTTGTCGGGCGGCCAGCGGCAGCGCATCGGGCTGGCGCGCGCGGTCCTGCGCGACACGCCGATCCTCGTGCTGGACGAGGCGACGTCGGCCCTCGATGCGGAGAGCGAGCGGGAGATCCAGGAGGCGCTCCACGAGCTCTTCCGCGGACGGACCGTGATCGTGATCGCCCACCGGCTGTCCACCGTGCGCGAGGCGGACCGCATCCTCGTGCTCGAGAAAGGACGCATCGTGGACCAGGGGACCCACGACGACCTGCTGTCGCGGGACGGCCCGTACCTGCGGCTGTTCGGGCGCCAGCTCGAGCCGGTCGCGCGGACCCCGTGAGCGGCGGGAGCGAGCGGACGCTGGTGCTGATCCGGCACGCCGAATCCGCGCCACGCCCCGGCCGTCCGGCGTCGCGCTGGGGGCTCACGGCGCGTGGGCGGCAGCAGGCCATGGAGGTGGCGGGTCGCATCGCCGGGCACCGTCCGGGGGTCGTGGTCTCGAGCCCGGAGCCGAAGGCGGTCGAGACCGCGGAGCTCATCGCCGGCGTCCTCTCGCTCGAGACCCGTGTGCTGGCCGGGCTCGTGGAGCACGCGCGCGAGACCGTGCCGTTCTTCGAGGATCCGTCGGCCTTTCGGGCGGCCGTCCTCGACATGCTGGCGCGCCCGCGCGAGCGCGTGTTCGGCGAGGAGAGCGCCGCCGAGAGCCTCGACCGCTTCGGGGCCGCGCTGGACGGGGCCATGGATGCGGAGCGGCGGAGCGTCGCCGCGGTCGCGCACGGAACGGTGATGTCGCTGTGGCTCGGGGCGGTGTTGCGAACGCCGCCGGCGGAGATCTGGACCTCGCTCGGATTCTGCGCGTTCGCCGTGCTCGGTTGGCCCTCTCGGCGCCTCGTGGAGCGGGACGCGGGTGCTTGAGGGGGCGCTCGCGCGCGCGCTCGGCGGGCTCGCCTGGCTCGCCGGGACCGCCCCGGTCCCGGCCCGCCGCCGGGTCGGACGCGGTCTGGGCCGGCTCGCCCACGACGCGGCCGCGGTGCGGCGCGATACGGTGGAGAGGCAGATCGCGGCCAGCTTTCCGGGACGCGACGCCGCCTGGGTCTCGGATACGGCGCGGAGATGCTATCGGCACTTCGGGGAGGAGTTCGCGCTTCTCGCCGGAGGGCCCCGTCGTCTCGGGCGCGCGCTCGACCGGGTGTGCGACGCCGCCCGGTTCGAGGCCGAGCTGCGCGAGACCGCCGGTCCGGGGGGCGGCTGCGTCATCGTCTCCGCACACCTGGGGAACTGGGAGCTCTTCGGCGCCTTCCTGGCCGGGCTCGGTCTCCGGCCGCTCGCCGTGGCCCGCCGACAGCGCCCCCCCTGGGACACCGTCCTCACGAGCCTTCGCGCCGGACACGACGTCGAGCTCGTACGGCCGGACCAGGGCGTGGCGCCGCTCACGCGCGGTCTCACGGCGGGCCGCCCGGTGCTGCTCGTGGCCGACCAGCACTCGACCACGGGGAGCGCGCGGCTCGAGTTCCTCGGCCGGCCCGCATGGACCTCCCTCGGGCCGGCCCGCCTTTCGATCGCGGCCCGGGTTCCTCTACTGTTCGCCGGGCTCGTGCGGGACGGGGACGACTACCGGCCCCTGCTCGAGCGCATCGACACGGGGGCCGCCCCCGACGCCGGGGTCGACGGGGATTCCGCGCACGGGGCCGACATGGGAGGGACGGGCGACAAGGGCGCGATCGCGGCGACCGGGAGCTGGGTGCGGGCCCTCGAGCGCGCCATCCGCGCCGCTCCGTGGCAGTATTTCTGGTTCCACCGCCGCTGGAAGGACATCCACCCGGAACGTCGTCCGCGGCCCCGAGGTAGGAAGACAACGGCGATGAGCGAGCCGGCGAGGACGCGTTGATCTACATCGGAATTCCCGTCCACAACGAGCGACACACCATCGGACCGCTGCTCTGGCGGATCCGCGAGATCCTGTACGTGGAGCGCCGCGAGTTCCACGTCATCGTGTGCGACGACGCCTCCGACGACGGCACGGCGGAGGCGCTCGCGCGCTATCCGCGCGTTCTTCCGCTCACGCTGCTCCAGTGCGAGACACGGGGCGGATACGCCGCCAGTCTCGAGCGTCTGGTCCGCGAGGCGGTGCGCCGTTCCGGATATCCGCGCCGCGACGCCCTCGTGACCATGCAGGCGGACTTCACGGACCCGCCCGAGGTCATCCCGGAGATGATGCGGCACTTCGAGGGCGGGGCCGACATCGTCACGGTCACGCCGCCGGACGAGTCGGAGGCACCGAAGCGCTACACGAGGCTCGGGGGGCGTCTTCTGGGCCCGAGGCTGAACGCGGCGGGGATCGAGGTCGATCCGTACGGCACGCTGCGTCTCTACCGACTGTTCACGCTCGTCAGGGCCATCGAGGAGCTCGAACGCGGGGCGCCCCTGCTCCAGCACCGGGGCTGGGCGGCCAACGCCGAGCTCCTCCTCAAGGTCTGGCCGCACGTGCGCCGCATCGAAGAAGTCGACGCGACGTCGCTGGGATCGCGACGCTACCGGGAGAGTCGCTTCCAGGCGCTGTCCCAGGTTGGGGCCCTGTTCCGCGCGAGTCGCGATCCCGTCCTGAAGGCGGTGCTCCGGCGCGCGCGAGCCGACACGACGACGCCGTGAGCTGCCCCCGCCTCTCCGGTCCGGCCCTCGCCGCGGCGCTCGCCGCCGCGACGCCCCTCGCCGCGCAGACGGCGGGCGGGTTCTCCGCCGGGTTCGCGGAGCCCTGGCCCTTCGAGGTTGGCGAGCGCGCGGAGTACGACGTGACGTTCGGCCCCGTGCGCGTCGGACGCGGGTTGCTCGCGGTGGAGGCGGTGGACACGGTTCGCGGCACGCCCGCCTATCGGCTCGCGTTCGAGATCGAGGGCGGTCCCTTCTTCTACAAGATCGATGATCGAACGGTGAGCTGGCTCGCCACCGATCCGTACCGCTCCCTGCGCTTCGAGCAGATCCTCAAGGAGGGCGGCTACGAGCGTCACCGCCGGTACGAGCTCGATCACGAGGCGGCCACGTCTACGCGCGAGGACTGGGACGAGGAGCTGGGCGAATACCGCCCGCACGCGACCGAGCGCGACGTGCCGATTCCCGCCGGAGCGCTGGACGAGATCTCCTACCTGTACCTGATACGGACGCTGCCGCTCGAGGTCGGGCGGACCTATTCGTTCGACGACTATTTCGAGGACGACGGGAACCCGGTCGTCATCCGGGTGCTCCGCCGCGAGCGCGTCCGCCTCCGCGCCGGGACGTTCGAGACGATCGTGGTACAGCCCGTCATCCAGACCGAGGGGATCTTCGGCGAGGGTGGGGAGGGCGAGGTGTACATCAGCGATGACGAGCGCCGGCTCGTCGTGATGATCAAGAGCCGCAAGTGGGCCGGGGAGCTCACGATGTACCTGCGCGACTTCGATTCGGGGGCCGAGGCGGGGAGAGCGACGGGGTCCTGATCCCCGCGATGCCCGGCGTTCCGCCGCGGCGGGCCGGGTGGCGGCTTTCTTTTGCCGCCGGACGGGCCCCGGGGGTATATTCGCCCCCGGAACCCCGAGCAGCAACGAAACCCGCTGATTACAGGAGTGGCCTTGGGCAAGGGGAAGTACGTACCGAAAGCGATCGACCGGGCTCGTGACGAGCTCTTCAGTCATATCCGCCGTTGCGGCGTGCTCGAGGCCGAGGACGAGCAGCGGGACGAGTGGTTCGATGACACGATCGAATACATTCGCGAGCGCTACCCCGAGCTGACTCCCGGCGAGCTCGACGACCTGCGCACCATCGGCCAGCGGTACTGCGCGCCGGTCGTTCCGCACGGGAAGAAGAACGCTCAGGACGTGCTCGCGGGCGACGATTCGGAAGACTCCGACGATGCGGTCGACACCGGCGAGGTGAGCGCAGCCTGAACGAGCCCCCGTCCCTGGACGACCCGGGACCTGAAACCGCCGGCCGCCGCGGCCGGCCGGCCCCCCCGACCGATCGGGGCCCGACCCGCGCGGTCGGGCTCCCCAGCCCCGTCCGCCCCCGCCGACGAACGCGCCCCTGATGGACGGCGCCGTCTTCCTGCGTCTGCTGGCCGTCCTGGCGCTCGTGGCGGCGAACGCGTTCTTCGTCGCGGCGGAGTTCGGGCTCGTCACCGCGCGACGCACCCGCATTCGCGAGATGTCCGAGAGCGGCGACCGTCTGGCGCGCTCGGTCGACCGGGCGCAGGAGGACCTCGATCGCGCGATCTCCGGCACGCAGCTCGGCATCACGCTCGCCACCCTCGGGCTCGGCTGGATCGGGGAGCCCGCCGTGGCGCGCACGATCGAGCCACTGCTCGAGTCCGCGGGGCTCGGCAGGTCTCCGATCGCCGTCCATTCCGTGGCCGTCACGATCGCATTCCTGCTCATCACATACCTCCACATCGTGCTCGGGGAGCTGGCCCCGAAGACGGTGGCGCTCGCGCGCCCGGAGACGGTGAGCCGTCTCGTCGCCGGTCCGCTGCTGGCCTTCAACCGGCTGCTGCAGCCGGGGATCTGGCTCCTCAACGGCTCCTCCGCGGTGTTCCTCAGGCTCCTGCGCTTCGGCGGGCGAGTGGGCGGGTTCGAGAACGTGCATAGCCCCGAGGAGATCGAGATGCTCGTCCGCCAGAGCCTGAAGCAGGGCGTGGTCGAGGAGGACGAGCAGGCGATGATCCAGGGCGTGTTCGAGCTCACGCGCACGGTCGCGCGGGAAGTGATGACCCCGCGTCCCGACATCGTGGCGGTGGAGGCCAGGGCGACCGTACGCGAGATCCTCGCGGCGGCCTCGGAGTCCGGGTTCTCGCGTCTGCCGGTATATCGCGACTCACTCGACGAGATCGTCGGGGTGGTGGTCGTCAAGGACCTGATCGAGGCGGTGATGGCGGGCAAGGACGAGACGACCGCGGACGAAGTCATGCGCGAGCCGCTCTTCGTCCCCGATACGAAGCCCATCGACGACCTCCTGGCCGAGCTCCGGCACCGGAAGACCCACATGGCGGTGGTCGTGGACGAGTTCGGGGGCACCGACGGTCTGGTGACGCTCGAAGATCTCGTCGAGGAGATCGTGGGCGAGATCTACGACGAGCACGATATCGCGATGGCCGAGGTGACGGTGGACGGCGATGGGCGCATCGTGATCGACGGGGGGTACTCGTTCGCCGACCTCATCGCGCGCTTCGAACTCCCCGATGCCGCCGACGGGGACGAGTACGACACGGTGGCCGGGTACCTGATCTCGATGCTCGGGCGGATCCCCGATCCCGGCGACAGCGTGCCGGTGGGTCCGGCGGAGCTCGTCGTGCTGGAGCTGGCCGATCGCAGGGTGACGAAGCTCGAACTCCGTGGGGTGGAAGGCGTTGACGCGGATCGCGAAACGGAGGGGGACGGGGAGCGGGGATGAGGAAGGCATCCGGTCGGGCGTACAGGTTGCTGGAAGGCGGATCGGAAACGACTATTGCAGTCGACGAACGTTCCGTTAACGCCTATCTGTTCGAGCGGTCGTGAGCGAGATCCAGCCCGACTACTGGAACGGGGACCAGTTCGACGCCGAAGCCCAGCGGCTCTACGAGGCCGGTGACTACGACCAGGCCCTCGAGGTGCTGAAGCGCGCCCTGGTGATGTTCCCGGAGTCCTCCGAGCTCCTCGTGTCCATGGGATACACCCGGCTGGCGCGGGAGGAGTTCGCCTGGGCCCGCGCCGCCTTCGACCGTGCCCTCTTCCAGGAGCCCGAGCACGAAGAAGCGCTCGCCGGCATCGGAGAGGCCCTCCTCCGGCTCGGCGAGCGCGTGAACGCGTTCCGCGCGTTCGAGATGCTCCTGGACCTGGGGTTCGAGACCGACGTGGAGCTGATGCTCTGCGTGGGCCGCAGCCTCCTGCGGGAGGGTCTGTTCGAGCGTGCGGAGCGCTTCTTCCGGCTGGCCTGGGAGGCCGACTCCGAGAGCGCGGACGCCGCGCTCGATCTCGCGTACACCTTCTACCGGATGGGCGATACCGAGGCGGCGCTCTTCTGGGGACGCGAGGCCGTGCGGCTCGACCCCGGATACGGCGAGGCGAGGGCGCTCTACGGCAACGTGCTGTACGAGCGGGGCGATTTCCGCGCGGCGCTCGAGCAGTTCGAGCACATCCCGCCGGCGAACGTCGGCGACCCGGCCGTCGCGTGGCGGATCGTCGAGCTCAAGCGCCGCCTTCACGACCTGCCGCCCGATGCGCCCGAGGTGCGTCCCTACATGCTGGCGCTCGAGGAGCTCTCCGCGGAGCCCAGCCCGGAGGACCGTCTCCTCGCCGAGGTCGAAGCGCTGGCCGCCGGGCTCTCCGCGACCTGGGAGCGCGGCCAGCTCGACCTGTTCGGGCGTCCGCCGGGGATGTCCCCCGGGGAGTGGCACCGGGTGCGTCTGGCCGACGGCGCGGTGTGCGAGGGGGACTGGGACACGATCGTGCGGACGATGCGTGACCGATCGCAGAACCCCGCCGCCTCCGTGCGGGATTTCATGCGGGAGGAGGCCCTCCGTCTCCAGGGGTTGACCGGCGGATCCGTCTCGTGCGAGAGCGCGCGAGCCTTTATCGAGGACTCGGCCAGGGTCGGAGCGCTCGAGATCGAGCGCTGATCGGGTGCCACGCCGCCGTCCCCGCCCCCCGGCACCATGAAGATCGCGTCCGCCGAGGCGCTGGCGCGTCTGCTCGCCGAGCGTCTGGCCGCGAGCGGCGAGCCGGGCCGCGCGGTTACGGTCGCCCAGCTCGTGGAGCGCATTCTCCCGTATCCGTTGGTCCGCGAGCGGCTCGGGCTCGCCGGGAAGGCCGAGTACGACCTCGCGGTCCTCAGGCTCCTCACCGACCGCGTGCTGCTTCAGCTCGACCCGGCGCTCCACGAGGCGGCGACGAAAGAGCTCGAGCAGCCCGAGCCCGACCTCCGTCCACTCGAGAAGCTGTCCGAGAGCCTGCTCCGGGTCCGTGACCCCGCCCGGGCCACGCGTTCCCGGGAGGCCGAGACCGACCGGGACGAAGCCGGGGCTGATGCGGAGCCGCGGCCCGGGAGCGAGACCTCGGGTCCCGGGACGGCTCGGGCCTCGTCCATCGCCGAATCTCCGTCCGGGATGGTGCCGGAGCCCGCCGCCGAGCCGCATTCGGCGTTCGTGTCGGAACCGGAGTCGGCGTTCGTGTCGGAACCGGAGTCGGATGCCGTGGCGGAGCCGGAGTCGGATGTCGTGGCGGAGCCCCCATCGGACCCCGTCGCCGAGTCCGCGCCGGAATCGGCGGGTGGCACCGGACCGGCGCCGCCGGCCGGCTCCGCCGCGAAGACGGAGCGCGAATCCGTCGCGGAGCTCCCGCCCGAGCCCGGACCCCGGCAGGAGGAGCCTCCGGATGGCGAGCCCGCCCCGTCCCACCCGGCGGCGTCCCTTCCGGAGCCGTCGCCCATCGGGCCGTCCCACGCGGAGCCGTCCGCGCGGACCACCGGCCGGGCACCCGCCGAGCCGCGGGCCACCGAGGCTCCACGGGGCGTGGCGTGCTGCAGTTGCGTGGCGCCGCTCCCCATCCGCGAGGGCGTGCGCTTCTGTCCGCACTGCGGCGTCGACCAGCAGGCGGCCCGCTGCACGTCGTGCGGCGATCGTCTGGAGCCCGGCTGGTTCTTCTGCCCCCGCTGCGGCCGGGCGCTCGACCGTCCGTGAGGCCCATCCGCATCGCGGTCATCGGGGGCGACGGCATCGGCCCCGAGGTCGTCGAGCAGGCGTGCCGCGTGCTCGGGGCGGTCGCCCGGGCCGGCCGGATGGAGCTCCGGCTCGAGGAGTTCCCGCACGGAGCCGACCACTTCCTCGCGACCGGCGAGACGCTCTCGGACTCCACGTTCGCGCGTCTGCGCGACGAGTTCGACGCGATCCTCTTCGGGGCCGTCGGCGACCCGCGCGTCCCCGACGGCCGGCACGCCCGCGACCTGCTCCTGGGGCTGCGATTCCGGCTCGATCTCTACATCAACCGGCGCCCCCTCAAGCTGCGCGCTCCCGATCTCTCCCCCCTCAAGCGAGCGGTGGCAGGCTCCATCGACTTCGTCATCTACCGCGAGAACACCGAGGACCTGTACGTGGGTCGCGGGCGGATCGAGAACGAGGGGACGCCCGATGAGGTGGCGTTCAGCGAAGGGGTCGCGAGCCGCCGCGCCGTCGAGCGGATCGTGGAGGCGGCGTTCGAGGCCGCCGGGACCCGCCGCTCGCGGGTGACCCTGTGCGACAAGGCGAACGCGGTCCCCCACATGTACGGGTTATGGCGCCGGGTCTTCGGCGAGGTCGCCCGACGCCGGTCCGACATCGACTCCGAGATGCGGTACGTCGACGCGCTCGCGATGGAGCTCGTGCGGGCACCCGAGCGCTTCGACGTCATCGTCACGAGCAACCTGTTCGGCGACATCCTCTCAGATCTCGGCGCCGAGCTGATCGGGGGGGCGGGGCTCGCCCCGTCGGCGAACGTCCACCCGGGGCGCCACGGGCTGTACGAGCCCGTCCACGGAAGCGCCCCCGACATCGCGGGCACGGGAACGGCGAACCCGATGGCCGCCGTGCTGAGCGCGGCTCTGCTGCTCGAGGACGTCGGCGCCGACGATGCGGCCGCCGTGATCGAGCGCGCGGTCGACGCCGCCCTGGCCGAGGGCGTCCGGACACCCGACCTGGGCGGCAGCGCCACCACGAGCGAGGTCGGCGAGTGGCTGTGCGCGCGCGTGGCGGCGTCGGTCGGCGATCGATCGTAGATTGCCCGAGAGGAGCGCGCCGCGGCCGGCGCGCCGGTCCCCCGATCCCGGAGCGTCCCCATGAACGTGCGCGCCGACCTCGTCACCCGCTGGTTCCAGGAAGTGTGGTGCGAGCCCCGGAACCCCGACGCGATCGACGAGCTTCTGGCCGACGACGCCCGCATTTTCGGCGTCGATGCCTCCGCCCCCATCACCAAGGCCGATTTCAGAGGCATTCGGGACCGCCTCCTCGCCAGCATCCCCGACCTGCGCATCGAGGTGACCGATCAGGTGGCCACCGACGATCGGGTCGCGTTCCGGGCGCGGGCCACCGGCACGCACGCCGAGACCGGCCGTCCGGTGAGCTTCGCGGGCTCCGGCATCGTCGATTTCGAGGGCGGCCAGGTGATCGAGAGCCACGAGACGTGGGACTTCGCCACCATGCTCATCCAGATCGGCGCGCTCGAGGCCGAGGTCCTCGGCGCCGCCCTGTAGCTCGCGGGGTCGGACCCGCTGTCGGCATCTCCGGAGAGGCATGGAGCGGGACGACTTCGTTCCGCGCGCCAAAGCAGAATCCTTCACGGTTCGCTAGCTTTCCGAGCATCGATCGGCAGCTTCCGATCCTTCGGAATCAGGGTTTTCGTGCATATAGGGGAGCATCGCGATGAGTGACTCGAACGGTACGGGAGTCGTGTTCCTGGCGGCGGCCCGCACGCCCATGGGCACCTTCGGAGGGAGCCTCAAGGACCACTCGGCCATCGACCTCGGCGTGATCGCCTCCGAGGCCGCCATCGAGCGCTCGGGCGTGCCCGCCGGAGAGTTCGGGCACGTCGTGATCGGCAACGTCATGCAGACCTCCGCGGACGCGATCTACATGGCGCGCCACGTCGGGCTCCGCGCCGGTCTCCCGATCGAGGTGCCGGCCGTCACGGTGAACCGGCTGTGCGGCTCGGGCTTCCAGGCCGTGATCGACGGCGCGCAGGAGATCCTCCTCGGAGAGAGCCGCGCGTGTCTGGTCGGCGGCGCGGAGTCCATGAGCCAGGCGCCGCACGTGGTGCGCGGCGCCCGCTGGGGACTCCGGCTCGGTCCCGCGGCCCCCTTCGAGGACACGCTCTGGGAGGCCCTCACCGACTCGTACTGCGGCTTCTCGATGGCCCAGACCGCCGAGAACCTGGCGGAGGACTACGGCATCGCGCGCTCCGACGCCGACGAGGTCGCGGTCCGCAGCCAGATGCTCGCGAAGACCGCGTGGGACGAGGGTCGCTTCGACGAGGAGGTCGTGCCGGTCATGGTCGGTCGCAAGGGTCGCGAGAAGCCGTTCGCGCGCGACGAGCACCTGCGTCCCGACACGACGCTGGAGGGGCTGGCCGCGCTGCGCCCGTACTTCAAAGAGGACGGGCTCGTGACGGCGGGGAACGCGAGCGGAATCGGCGACGGCGCCGCGGCGCTCGTCCTCGCGTCCCGGGAGTACGCGTCGGCCAACGGTCTGGGGCCGATGGGCCGTCTCGTGTCGTGGGCGGTGGCCGGCGTGCCGCCCCGCATCATGGGGATCGGTCCGGCGCCGGCATCGCGCGCCGCGCTCGACAAGGCGGGCCTCACCCTCGACGACATCGACCTCATCGAGGTGAACGAGGCGTTCGCACCACAGTACGTGGCCGTCGAGCGGGAGCTGGGTCTCGACCGCGACCGCGTGAACGTGAACGGCGGCGCGATCGCGCTCACGCACCCCCTCGGCATGACCGGCGCCCGGATCACGGCGCATCTGCTGTACGAGCTCGCGCGGCGTGGTGGCGGTGTCGGGCTCGGCACCGCCTGTATCGGCGGCGGTCAGGGCGCCGCGGTCATCGTCGAGGTCTGACGCTCAGACGAGTCGCCAGGGCACGCCGCCCGGGTGGCCCGTCCAGCACCCAACGACGGGAGGACTCCGTGGAGCCCCTGCTCGCGATACTGGCCGGAGCGGGCGCGATCGCGCTCGCGACGAGTCTCCGCATCCTGAAGGAGTACGAGCGCGGCGTCGTGTTCCGGTTGGGCCGCGTGCGCCCGGCGCGCGGTCCGGGGCTGATTTTTCTGGTCCCGTTCGGGGTCGAGCGCATGGAGCGCGTGAGCCTCAGAATCATCGCCATGGACATCCCGCCGCAGGACGTGATCACGCGGGACAATGTGTCCGTGAAGGTGAACGCGGTCCTCTACTTCCGCGTCTCGAACCCGTTGAAGGCGATCCTCGAGATCGAGGACTACCTGTTCGCCACGTCGCAGCTCGCGCAGACGACCCTGCGCTCGGTGATCGGCCAGGCGGAGCTCGACGAGCTGCTGGCCGAGCGCGAGAAGTTCAACACCGTCCTGCGCGAGATCATCGACGAGGGCACCGATGCGTGGGGCATCGACGTCACCGGCGTCGAGGTGAAGGACGTGGACCTCCCGCAGGAGATGAAACGGGCCATCGCCCGCCAGGCGGAGGCCGAGCGCGACCGTCGCGCGAAGGTGATCAACGCGCAGGGCGAGCTTCAGGCGTCTGCGAACCTGCGCGACGCGGCGCGCCAGCTGAGCGAGTATCCCGCATCGCTGCAGCTCCGCTTCCTCCAGACCGCGACCGAGATCGCGGCCGAGAACAACTCGACGACGCTCTTCCCGCTGCCGCTCGACTTCGGCTTCGTGAAGAAGCTGTTCGGGCGACCGGATGACACGGTGTCCGGCGAGGAGACCCCGCCGGACACCGTCGAGGGGGCCGCGCGGGAGCTCGCCGGTGGCGAGGAGGGACCGGACCGGCTCCGGGCGAGCGACGAGAGCCGTCGGATCCCCGGCCCGTCGCCTTCGCGCCTCGAGCCCGATGCGCGCGAGCGGGCGCCCCTGAAGAGCGAGGACGATGGCGTCTGACCCGCCCGTCTCGTCCGGGGACGCCGGGGACGGACGAGAGCCGTCTCCGGTCGGGGAGACCGCGGACCGTCGGCCGTCCGCGGCCGACCCCGAGTCGGACGAGCACCTTCCCGCCCCGGCGCCGGACACCCCGCTCACGCGAGCGCAGCTCGAGCGGGTCATCCGCCGCGCGTCAGACCTCCAGTTCCGGGCCTCTTCGACGGTGGCCGAGTCGCTCGACGCGGGCGAGGTCATCCGCATCGGCGAGGAAGTCGGTCTGGAGCCCCGCTACGTCCGTCAGGCCGTGGCCGAGATCCAGGCCGAGGCGCTCGTGCCCCAGGCCCCCGAGGACCGCGGGCTCGGCCGCCGTCTCGGCGGCCCGGCGATGGTCAGTGCGAGCCGCGTCGTCCCCGGCGGCCGCGACGAGGTCGAGCGGAACCTCGAGCGCTACCTGAAGGAACGCGAGCTGCTCAAGCCCGTGCGGAGCCGGCCGGGCCGCTCGCTGTGGGAGCCCGCGGGCGGGCTCGTGAGCTCGATGCGCCGCGCCATGGACGTCGGCGGTCACGGCTACGTGCTCGCCAAGGCGAAGCGTATCCAGGTCGCGATCGAGGCGCTCGAGCCCGGCTGGTCGCTCGTCACCCTCACGGCCGACGCGAGCAACCAGCGGAACGAGGCCGTCGCCGGCGGCGTGGTCGGTCTCGGGCTCGGCGGGATCGGCACCGCCGCCGGGCTCATCCTCGCCACGGGCGGAGCCGGGCTCGCGATCGCCGGCGGCGTGGCCCTGTTCACCGGCGGGCTCTCGCTGGGGGCCTGGATCGGCCGCCACGAGACTCGCAAGAAGTGCCAGCAGATCGAGCTCGCGCTCCACGGCGTGCTCGATCGGCTCGAGCGTGGGGAGACGCTCGACGCGGACGGGGAGCCCTGGCACCAGCGGCTCCTGAAGTGAGCCCGGGAAGCTCCGCGCCGCCCGGACGTCCCGAAGATCGGAAGATGGAAAACGCGAAGAGGAGCAGACATTGAGCGAGATACAGACGGTGGGCGTGGTCGGCTGCGGTCTCATGGGGAGCGGCATCGCCCAGGTCGCCGCCCGGGCCGGCTACGTGACGTACGTGCGGGAGGTCGAACAGGCGCTTCTCGATCGCGGCACGGGGATGATCCGGAAGAACCTCGACCGGGCCGTCTCGAAGGAGAAGATGACCGAAGAGGACCGGGAATCCGTCCTGGCCCGGCTCCACCCGACGCTCGCGCTCGACGACCTCGAGGAGTGCGACATCGTCATCGAGGCGATCGTCGAGAACCGGACGGCGAAGGAGGAGCTGTTCGATGCGCTCGACGGCATCTGCAAGGCGCACGCGATCTTCGCCTCGAACACCTCCAGCCTGTCGATCACCGAGCTGGCGGCGGGTACGGAGCGTCCCGATCGCTTCGTCGGGCTCCACTTCTTCAACCCGGTCCCGGTCATGCCGCTCGTCGAGGTGGTGCGCTGCGGCCAGACTTCCGAGGGGTCGTTCAAGTCGGCGTTCGCGTTCGCGCAATCGCTCGGGAAGAGCCCGATCGCGTGCCGCGACAACACGGGGTTCGTCGTGAACCGACTCCTCGTCCCCTATATGCTCGACGCGATCCGCGCCTACGAGGAGGGGATCGGATCGATCCCGGACATCGATACCGGGATGCGGCTCGGGTGCGGCTATCCGATGGGTCCGTTCACGCTCGGCGACTTCGTGGGGCTCGACACGCTGTACCACATCACCGAGATCATGTTCGAGGAGTACAAGGAAAAACGCTTCGCCGCGCCACCGCTCCTCCGCCGGATGTATCTGGCCGGCTACCACGGCCGGAAGGCGGGGAAGGGATTCTACGACTACAGCGACGACGACCCGGTGGTATCGGACTTCGTGAAGTAGCGCCTCGTCCGAGGGTCAGTGGACGAAGCGGATCCCCGCGAACGTCGGGGTCGCGACCGGCTCCAGCCGTCCGAGCCACGCCTCGAGACCGGTCGCGGGCCGCGTCGCCGGCTCGCCGGCGTGGAGCAGCCGGAGGGCGCCCGCCGTCGCCCGACGCGACACCCACGTCCCCACCAGCGCTCCGATCGCGACGTCGGAGAGCCAGTGACGGTCGTCGTATACGCGCGACAGCCCCGTGAGCCCGGCCACGGTGTACGCGACGAGCGCGGGGATCGGCCCCTCGGTGGCCTCGTCGATCGCGCCGGCGACCGCGAACGCGTACGCGGTGTGCCCGGAGGGGAAGGAGGCGTGCCCGTCCAACGGGTCGAAGCGCCAGGGTCCGGCGTTCTCGCCGGGGCGCCCGCGACCGACCGCCACGTTCAGCGCCTCGTTCGCCATCGACCCCGCGAGCACGCCCACGACGATCGACGCGGCGCGCCGCGTGGGAGCGGAGCGGTCAGGGAGGGCGCCGACCAGAAGCGCCCCGGCGACGACGAGGGGGGCGGAGCGCCGCCAGTCGCCGAACCAGCGCCCGAAGGAGGCCACGTCGTCCCCCATCCCCGACTGGAGATCGCGCGCCCCGTCGCGAATCCGATGGTCGAGCGACACGAGCCCGCCCACGACCAGCACCCCGCGGGCCCACCCCGTCCACCCCGCCGACGTGGGCGCCGCCGGCTCCGCCGCGGGCTCCTGGGCGTCGAGGGATGGAGAGAGGGTCGCGGACAGGGCCGCGGCGGCGAGAAGGGCTGCCCGGGCAGGGCGTATAGAACGGGCGGTCGAGCGTCTCATTGGTCACCGAACCTGTCCCCCGATGCCGCGCGATGCAACCCGCGCGCCGCGGGTCTTCCGGAGGAGGATCGGAACCCGGAAATCGCCTTGCGCCACAAGGGTTTCTGCGATATTTTCCAGCCTTGAAAATGGTGACTCCCGAGGCAACGCCCATCGACGCTCCGGCGGCCCGCCTGACGCCCCATCTCAGCCGGCTCTCGCTCCGCAATTATCGCAATTTCGAGCGACTGGAACGCGAGTTCCCGGAGGCGGGGGTGGCGATCGTCGGACCGAACGGGTCCGGCAAGACGAATCTGCTCGAGGCGATCTACTACCTCGAGGTGTTCCGGTCATTTCGAGGCGTGAGCGACTCCGAGCTCGTGCGCTTCGGCGAGGAGGTGTTCCGCATCGAGGCGTGCGTGGGGGGGAGGGAGACGGGGGTCGCGGCGGCCTACGACCGGAAGCGGCGGCTGAAGAAGGTGGAGGTGGACGAGCGGCCGGTGGAGCGGGTCTCCGAGGGGATCGGCACCCTCGGGGTCTCGGTGTTCCGTCTGGAGGATGCCGAGATCGTGCGGGGCAGCCCGCGCGAACGGCGCCGGTTCCTCGATGTCGCGCTCTCCCTCACGCGACCGGGCTATCTGGGCACTCTGCAGCGGTATCGGGCGCTCCTCTCGCAGCGGAACGAGGCGCTCAAGGCCGGCGCGTCCGGACCCGAGCTCGCCGCGTGGTCCGAAGGGCTCGTCGAAGCCGGGGCCCGGATCAGCGCGAGCCGCGAGCGCTGGATCGACGTGGGGGCGGACCGATACGCCGAGTACTACGGCGCGATCTCGGGAGGAGACCGGGCTTCGATGCGGTACGCCGCCTCGATCGCGGCGGCCGACCGGAGGGGGCGCGACACGGAGGGGTCGACGGAGAGCCCGGAGGGACGCCGGGCGGAATGGGCGGAGCGGTTCCGGCGCGCGCTGGAAGCGAGCGCGGAGCGGGAGCGCCGCCGCGGCACGACCGTCGTGGGGCCGCACCGCGACGACGTCGACTTCCTCGTCGAGGCGGACGAGGGTCCGCGCGACCTCCGGCGGTTCGGGTCGAGCGGCCAGCAGCGGACGGCGGCGCTCTCGCTCCGGTTGCTCGAGGCGG
>Ga0299914_10000454_pt1 | contig 24697 bp, 12 predicted proteins | sample RVTome_10_FD_201361 | JGI IMG/M metagenome (GOLD analysis project Ga0299914, IMG submission 201361) | Soil microbial communities from uranium-contaminated site in the Upper Colorado River Basin, Wyoming, United States - RVT153D57 (version 2) ... | reverse complement strand
CAGGCAGACCTCCAGGGCAATCTGGCGATCTCGGACTACCGTTAATATGTGAGAATCTTCGATGGAACGAATGCCATGACCGATGCGGTCGGCATACAATTCTTTAATTGCGTGCCCTACTCCGGCGGCACTGGCCCACTCCCCCGCATGGACAGTGATACCTAGACCAACTTGCTTGGCTTCTTTGAATAAGGGTTGAAAGGGCCGGGCGTTATATTTTGCCTCATCACCAGCCAGATCAAAGCCAACAACGCCTTTATCTACACGCTCGAAAGCAACTTCGGCTACCTGGCGCGCCTGCTCCACGGGATCATGCCGTACCAGGGTGATAATGAGACCGACCTCAATGTTATGCTCCTGGCTGGCCTGCTGGGTAGCAGCAATCACCCAATCGGTCACATCGGCGAGGGCAAAGCCACGCACTCGGGCCAGGGCTTGAGGGCTGAAACGCAGTTCCAGGTAATGGATATTGTCGGCCGCCGCGTCGGCTACTGCTTCATAGGCTAAACGGCTAATGGCTTCTGGGCTACGATAGAAGTGGCGCAAGACTTCAAACTTGCTGAGAAATACGTTGTGATCGGGTGGATCATCTGTTACTTGAACATACGGCCGTAATCCTTCTGCGTCACTAGAGGGTAAATCCAACTTATATTGACGGGCAATTTCTAGTAATGTATCCAGGCGTAGTGACCCTTCCAAATGGCGATGAAGTTCAATTTTAGGCATTGCTGCTAATGCTTCGCGTGTGAGACGTTGATCCTTCGTCAAGATATTTCCTTTTATATTTGTGGCAACCTCTTGGAGGTTAATTCTCCAGGAGGTTATTTCCAGTATTCACGACACAATTTCGACAGGAGCTTCTTTGACTCTTGATTTAGGTAGCGTGAAATAGAATGTACTTCCCTTATTTAGTTCACTTTCTACCCAAACTCGGCCATGATGAGCATCTATTATTCGTTTGACAATAGCCAGCCCCAGACCTGTGCCGCCAAAACGTCGGATGGCTGAGCCATCTATCTGATAAAAGCGATCAAATATACGTTCGCGCTGATCTTCCGCCAGGCCAATACCCTGATCGGAAACGGTGATACAGACTTCATCTTCTCTATCTTCTAAAGCTACGGTAATCGTTCCACCATCGGGGCTAAATTTCATAGAATTGCCGATCAAATTGTCCAGCACTTGACCAATACGCCCTTTATCAATCAAGGCGTTCCCTCTGGCCTCGGTTAAAGTATGGACGATCTCAATGCCCTTGTCACCAGCGACCAGGCGATGTCCGATAACGGCTGATTCAATCAAGTCAGCCATAGCCCACTCTTCCAACTGTAAATTACTGGGTTCAATCCGTTGTAGGGCCATTATATCTTCAATGAGGCGGGTGATGACATTGGTTTTATCTGAGATAATCTCCAGGGCACCGACCTGATCGAGTGTCATTGAACCCATTTCCCCATCCATTAGCAAATCTACATACCCTTTGACGAATGTCAGGGGAGTTCTCAATTCGTGGGAGATGTTTTGTACGAGTTCATCCTTCAAGCGATCACTTTCTTTTACTTCTTCGTAGGCACGACGCAGTTCAGCCGTATGACGCTCCAATTCCTCGAACAAACGAGCATTAGCAATGGCAATCCCTACCTGGGCTGCGGCTACCGTTATTAACTGTATGTCAGACTCTGTAAAAGCGTTGGGGAGATCACTGTCAACTGTGAGTGTGCCCACAACTTCATTGCGGGCAATAAGGGGTAAGACTAGTAAACTTCGCACTACCTTATCAAAGAAGAGAAAGCCGGTATGCTCATGAGCATCAGGAATGTAAACCAGTTGGCCGTGACGCACGACCTCACCGGAGATGGTCTCGTTCATTTTCAGGCGTAATTCGCCCATATATTGTTTTTTGATACCCGTGGCCGCTGCTAATATCAACTCATTGCTATCCTCTGATAGCATGGTAATGGTGCTGGCCCGCGCATTGAGAAGGTGTTGCAGGGTTTGAACGGCCGTATCCAATACCGGGGCCAGCTTCAAATTTCGGGTCACCTGCTTGGCCATTTCCACCAATGCTTCCGTATCGCGGGCACGTCGTTCCACCTGGGCAAATAGGTTGGCATTTTTCACAGCCACTGCTGCCTGGTCGGCGAATAGGTGCAAGAGCAATATCTCATCGTCGGTGAATTTATGGGGGAACAGGTAGGTGATGGTAAAGGCACCGATCACCTCATCTCCCTGTTTTAGGGGAAAACCGGCAATGGCGTGAATTCCCCAGGCTTGGGCTTTTTCTGATTGGAATAGGGGGTGACTGCTGGCATCGTTAATAATGATCGGTTCGGCTCGACGTACAGTTGTTGCTGTTAGACCATCAGAACGTATCGAAGGTACTGCTGGTTCACGACGGCCGTCACTCCACAGGGCTGAGCCTTCACTGAATTTTCCCAGCTTGGGATCGTAGAGATAAATGTGCAAATTTGTGGCCTGGATGAGCTTAAGGGCTGACTCCGTAATAGCATCTAAGACGGCACTGAGTTCGAGCGGTGTATTCAGTTTGAGAACAATTTCATGGAAGGTAGACAACTCATGGACACGGCGTTGGGCCTGGCTAAAGAGATGGGCGTGTTCAATGACCACTGCAGCCTGGTTGGCCAGATTTCGGGCCAGACGTAATTGCTGATCGCTATACGGGCGTTGGGAGATTTGGCCCAGGGCTAACAAACCCAAGATGTCCTGCCGCTGTAACAAAGGCACAAACAAGAGGGAATCAAAACCAACTGCATTCAACAAAGCTAATTCGTCGAACTCTTGGGTGTGATAGCGATTCAGGTGGTAAATTTCTTGGGAGGCAAAGATGCGACGGATAACAGGATGCGCTTCAAGCTGATCCACAGTGCTTAAGCCCAGCGCCCCGCCATTCTCTTCGTCGTTCTCATTGAGACGATTTTCATGAGCTGCCGGATAGAGGGTTTCCTGTTCCTGATCCCATACTAGAATGGTGCAACTATCTACTCGAATGGCTCGCACCATCTCAGTGACCACGGCTTGTAAGACGGCATCCTGATCTAAATCGGCCGTCATCGTAGCACTGGCTTCATATAAGGTTCCCAATTCGGCTAATCGTTGCTCAGTTCGTTGGTGCAGCCGGGCATTTTGTAGGGTAACGGCCGCGTGATTGGCCAGGGTCGCTGCCAACCATTCCTGCTGTTCGCTGAAGGTATTCTCCTGGTCGCTATTGAGCATTAAGATGCCAACAGTCTTGTCGCGGATGCATAGTGGTACACCCAGCCAGGATTTGGTCTGATTGCCACCCTCAAAAGATGGCCAGCGCTCATCCGCCTCTACCTGGGTGATGCGCAAGGGTTGGCGTGTGGTCCGAATCTCTTGCAATAAGGGGCTGCTTTGCCAGGCAGATTCGATAGTGTTGGCGGTGAAAGTTTGGGGGCGCCCTTGAAAATCGCGGCTGAGACCAAAACGCAGATAACCCATGTCATTGAGGAGGACGATAGCAGTATCGCAGCGGATGACGCTGCCTATTGCCGTGAGGAAATTCTCCAGAACGGCTGTCTGGTCCAACTGCGATGTGCTAATCCTGGTAATTGCCTGGCGCAAGGCAACGGCCGTCATGTAATCCTGGGTACCCTTATCTACCAAGGCCTTCGCCGTCGTATAGCGCCGGGCGTTTTGTACGATAATCCCCACGTGATTGGCCACGGCTGAGAGCAGATGAAAATCGGAGGCGCTATAGGCATTTTTTGTGTCACTCTGGATCGAAATTGCACCCAATACATGGCCATCGGCACGCATCGGCACGCAGATGACTGAGTTGGGAGCGGCAAAATGTACCAGCCCGGCAACGGGCTTTGAATCTACTGACCAATCTTCGGTCACATACGGCCGGTTATTGGTGATGACCCAGGCGACGAGGCTATTTTCATCGCTGGACGAAATAGGAGCCATTTTCACCGGGTGGCCGTTGTCCACAGCATAAGGGAAGGCGATAATCTGCTCTTCGGCATCATAGAGAGCAATATAATGGGTAGGGGCGGCGAAGGTTGCGCCAAGTTTTTCGTGAATTTCGGCTAATGTGGGATCAAGTGGCTTCAATTCACGAGCCGATTCCGTCACCTTGTAGATCGTTTCTAATTCTTTCGCTCGTCCCCAGGCTTGTTTAAGCAGTTTTTGATTACTTAAAGCAATGCTAATTGTATCGGCCAGTAACTTAAAAGTGGTGACATCCCCGGAGTAAATGAGGTCTGCTTCCTGATATTCCCCTTGTAATATGGCTTCCACTTTGTTATCAATGATGACCGGTACCAAAATTTGCTGAGGCAGTATAACGGTTTGCCGTTTCTTGATTACACCGGTCATTGTTTTGTCAATGGGGATGGAAATGAGGTCAACGGCCGTCGCTACTCCGCCAAATGTCGCCTGCACGACTAGCTTTTTTGTTTTTTGATTGACCAGGAGGAGTCGGCCATGTACCCCCGGAAAGGCTTCATCAAAACCGGCTGCCAAGGTTTCGGTGACGGCCGAGAATCGGCGCTGATTGATAACCGCCTGATTGACTTCCTCTAAAAAAGCCAATTGTCTGGCTAGTGGCTCTTTACCAGTTGGCATGTGTGGCGCTGTGGCTAAGGCACTGGCTACAATCTCCACAAAGCCAATCTCATCGTCATCAAATGGCTCACTCCGTTCCAGTCGTAGATAATAATTCGTCTGGCCTACAGGAATTTGTAAGACAAGTATAGGTGCAACTGCCGGTACAAGCGGTTCAATAGTATGGAACATCTCAATTGATTCAGGCGACAAATATTTCTTTAGAAAAGAAAAAACAATGTCCTGCAATTCGGACAAAGAAGACGCTTGCTTAATTTGGCCTGGTAATCTTTTTAAGGCATAAAAGGGAGAATCTGTTTGCAGCATGGTTCTTATTATGATTCCAATACAGGTTTCCTAGTAAATAGGATATTGTGTACATTGTCTAACATAAAACCACTTTTTGTAGTGAACGTCAATTGGTACCGGTGAATTGATCGTAAAAAGTTAGCTTTATTTGTACTATGGCCCGGTGAAAATCCCAGTTACAGTCGTTGCATTCGGATACTCCAAAGATCGCACCATTGCCCAGCAGGACTTGATGATCATTGTCAAAAGCAAGTATAACCAGCCCCTTATTTATTTGCTACAATCCAGGTAAGCTCAATCATGAAGGGTTCTTGTAGAACTCAGGGGATAGAAAGGTAAAACAAAAAGCGTCGCCGGGGAGTATTGACGCTTCACGTTTTACGAACGAGGTGCATTATGCGTAAGAAAGTCATTCTCATCACAGGTGCCGTCGGTGAAATTGGGCAAGCGCTTATCCGCGAATTAGCTCAACAGCGCGGGCACGATCTGCTGACGGTGGATTTACATCCCATGCCCAATGAGCTCGAGGGGGCATCGGCGCATATCATCGGCGACATCACTGACCGAAATCTTTTTGCCCGGCTGGTGACAGAATACGATATTGATGTCATATACCACCTGGCAGCCCTGCTCTCTACCCGCAGCGAATTCGCCCCAGAGTTGGCTCATCGGGTCAATGTAGATGGCACCATGCATCTGCTGAATATTGCCGCCGAACAGTCGCAGCAGCGCGGCGAACCGGTGAAATTTATCTTCCCCAGTTCTATTGCTGCCTACGGCTTGCCCAGTCTGGAAATTAAAGAGCGGGACAACAGGGTGCGCGAATGGGAATGGAATAACCCCACTACGATGTATGGCTGCAACAAGCTGTATTGTGAATTTTTAGGGGCTTATTTTAGCCAAAATTACCAACAATTGGCCCGTAGCCGCCCGGTTATGCTTGATTTCCGCAGCGTTCGCTTTCCTGGCCTCATCAGTGCCTTTACGCTGCCTACTGGTGGCACGACTGACTATGGCCCGGAAATGCTCCACGCCGCTGCCCAAGGCAAAGCCTACGCCTGTTTTGTCCGTGAAGATACTATTCTCCCTTTCATGGCTATGCCTGATGCTATTACTGCCCTGTTGAAGCTGGCTGATGCGCCACGCGAGCGGTTGACACGACGGGTTTATAATGTGACGAGCTTTAGTTTAACGGCCGAGCAAATTCACTCATTTGTCCTGGCTGCCTTCCCTAACGCCCAAATTACCTTCGCTCCTGACTGGCAGCGGCAAGGTATTGTTGATAGCTGGCCCTCCGGCCTTAATGATTATGCTGCCCGCCGTGATTGGGATTGGCAGCCCTATTATGATGCCGAAAAAGCTTTCGAGGAATACTTGATCCCCAATATTCGCCAGCGGTACAGTAATCCGTAACCGGTGATCGGTGATCCGTTAACGGATTACGGATTACTGATAACTTTTCATGCAGGAACGTCGCTACCTTACGCGCTTCGCCTGGCTTTCTATTGCCACGGCCGTTATTACCATTGCCCTCAAAGCGAGTGCCTACCTGCTGACCGGCTCTATTGGTTTATTGTCAGACGCGCTGGAATCGGGGGTGAATTTGGTGACGGCTGTTCTGGCCCTTATCATCCTCACCGTGGCTGCCCGCCCACCGGATGATGAACATGCTTACGGGCATGACAAAGCCGAATATTTTTCTGGTGGCGTGGAAGGGACGTTGATCCTGATTGCGGCGGGCACAATTATTGTATCGGCCGTTGGCAGTTTCTTTAATCCGCGGCCGTTGGAGCAGTTAGGGGTGGGTCTTGGGGTATCGGTAGTCGCAGCTCTTTGCAACTGGGTCACAAGCCGCGTGCTGCTTCGTGCGGGCGAAGAGCATGACTCGATGACGCTCACTGCTGGGGCCCGTCACTTGCTGGCCGATGTGTGGACTTCTGGCGGTGTTGTTGTGGCGGTGGCTATTGTGGCTCTGACTGGCTGGCAACCGCTTGATCCGCTGATTGCCATTGCCGTCGCTCTTCTTATTTTGCGTTCCGGGCTGCACCTGTTGCGTCAGGCTATTAGTGGCTTGATGGACAGTTCGTTGCCCCCCTCAGAATTGGCCCAGGTCATTAACATTTTGGAAAAATACAGCAGCCAAAAGGTGCAGTATCACGCTCTGCGTACCCGGAAGTCGGGGTCCCGACGTTTTGTCACTGTCCACATTCAAGTGCCAGGCGCGTGGAGCGTGCAGAAAGGGCATGGCCTGTTGGAAGAAATTGAACGAGATTTGCGTCAAGCCCTCCCCCCGGTGTCCGTTATCACTCATTTAGAACCGGTGGAAGACCCAGTTTCCTGGCAGGATATTCCGCTAAACCGTGATGCTTGAGAGCTTTAAGCCAGATAATCCTTCAAATGATGTTGAATGGCATAGGCGGCGGCTTCGGCCCGGTTGGAGACAGCCAATTTCGACAAAATGCTGCTGACATAGTTCCGTACTGTACCTTCGCTTAAAAACAGCGCTTCAGCAATGGTCCGGTTTGTATTGCCTTCAGCAATCAGAGCCAATACCTGCATCTCTTGTGTCGTCAACTCTTCAAAAGCAGAAGACTCTTCCCGCTGCATGGCACGGCGCATTTCGCTGAACAAGCGTTGGGTAAGGGATGGGTCGAGGGTGGCCTCACCGCGAATGGCCGCTTCGATGGCCCGCAGTAAATCGGCACTACCTACCTGTTTGAGTACGTAGCCAACGGCTCCGGCGCGAATGGCGGCGAACAACATCTCATCATCAGCAAATGAGGTCAGGATAATGATCTTTGTGTCCGGCAATTCGGCCATAATGCGGGCTGTGGCCTCTACCCCGTTGCCACCCGCTAGACGCACATCCATCAAAACCACATCTGGTTTGTGGTCTATAGCCTTTTCTACAGCTTCATTTTCTGATGATGCCTCGGCCACGACCTCAAAGTTTACCTGGCGCTCCAACAGGCTTTTCAGGCCCAGCCTTACCACTTCATGATCATCAACCATCAAAATTCGTATTTGAGACATAGTCCAAGTATAACGATTTGTCACCAGACAGGCTATGGGTACGCTGCTGTGACTTACTGCCTGGAGATAAAAATCATGAAGTCCATATCACCAGGGGAGTGGCCGCAAGTTGCCAGATATTGTCCGATTTCGGCGCGGTGGTGGGTGCTGTGATTGACAATATGGGTCAAAATGTGCCAGAGTGTGCGTTGGCGGGGACGGAATCGGGGGCGGCTGAAGGTAATGGTTTGGTGCAATTGGTCATCTTCCAGCGTGGAAACGTAGGCTAACATATGCTTCATCTCTTCTCGCCAGGCCTGGCGCAGCGAAGCGACATCAGCAAACTCCAGATAGTTACCCGTCATTGCTCCTTCCTGGCATACCAGCCGCCAACTCCACTCTACATCCACTACATGACTAAGTGTTTGTAATAAGGTTTTTCCGCTTAGCCAGGTTGGCGCGGTTAGCTGTTCCTGGTTCACTTTGGCGGCCGCCCGCATGAGCTTATTATTGGCCCATTGATTGTATTGATATAGTTGTACAACATCCGTTACGTTCATTCGGATTCACCTTCATTTATACTTAGGGCTGACGATTAAATAAGGTACGGAATTGAATCGTCAGCTTTAAGGAGCGGGACAATGGCTATTTGTGCAAGTTGTTAAATTCCCGCTCCTTAGCAAAGAGCTTGCTAAGCAGGTTATTTATGTGCTGATCATTATAGCCAATCGTTGGAAAACTACCTGTCCAACTTCTTGCTGACTCATGTTGGGGCCAAATTTTGTCCGGCCGTTTTGGTCACTACCGAGTATAGCCACGAATCGTGGGGCGCAGACATCTGAGGTTTGCCAAACCTCAGATGTCTCCCTAAAAACTATTTGGCCACCCTCTGCTTGAACCCTACAATTGAGGGCTGCATTATGTGTAGAAGTGTACTATTATTGCGACAAACAAAATTTGCCGAGTTTCTGGAGGATAATTTTCTAAATTGTCCCCGCGATTTGGAAAATCGCATTACGATGTACTGCCAAAAACTGTTTCTTGGGTAATTATGTTAATTTCTATGATTGTGGCTATGGCGGCCAATAGAGTGATTGGGGTTGACAACAAAATTCCCTGGCGGCTGCCCCGGGATCAGCAGCGCTTTAAGGTGATTACGATGGGCAAACCTATTGTGATGGGGCGAAAGACGTATGAGTCTATTGGCCGGCCATTACCCGGCCGTCACAATATTGTCGTCAGCCGAAATCCTGATTACAAAGCTGAGGGCTGCACCGTTGTTCATGCGCCCGAAGCGGCCCTGGCAGCGGCTGGTGATGTGGAAGAGGTGGTTGTGATTGGTGGGGCTTATTTGTATGAATATTTTTTGCCGGTGAGCGGCCGTCTCTACTTGACCATACTCGATGAGAGCTTTGCCGGGGATGTGTTCTTCCCCGAATTTGACGAGTCGGCATGGCGTACCACGCTTTCGGAAAGGCATGAACCAGACGAGAAAAACAGCCATGGTTATCGTTTCATGATTCTAGAAAGGGAAAACAGGTAAACTTCGCTATCGGCAGCACGCACAGCCACCAGTTCATCATCTATTAAAGAAAACAACTTTTTATTCAATTGTGCCAATTGGATTGAGTGATTTTGACAGGACGGCCGTTGACCAATCGTCAAGTAAGCCAGTGGGAAAAAGCATATCGTTCAAGAAGAATTGGAGGATAACATGAACAGAAAGTGGAAAACGGCCGTTTTATTCTTCTTCCTATTTGTTGCCACCGCCTGCGTCCCTACTGAGATGGAATCCGGGCTGGCCGATATAAATGAGACAGCCACGCCTCTACCTTTGCCAATGGTGGTGCCGCAGGTTGGTGAACCGGATAATACGGCCGTCTCGCCGACGCCTATTAGCATATCATTGCCGCTGCACCCGGATGAGGTGCCGGCGACTTTGCCGGTTTATGTGATGGCCCTGGATTCTATCGCCGCTACCGGGGAGGAAGCGTTGGCCTGGGCGCAATCGTTTGGCCTGACCCAGGCAGACGTGATGGAAGCGACCAATGAGATGGTTCTTGTTTTAAGCCGGGACGAAGCGGCTGGCATTTACGAAGAGCTGACATTTTTACGGACATCCTATGAAGAGGTGATCGTTTACAGCAGTGGGCTTGATTGGCAGAATATTAGTGGGCCAACCCCTACGCCGGCGATGGAAACGCCGCCCCTCTTGCCGCCGGAGATGGTGACAAATATCGCTTTGGCGTTTGTGCGTGGACACGAACTCTTGCCAGAGCCATTGATTGCCCATGAATTTCCCGGCTACGATGAGTATTACCAGGTTCAGGTGACCACTGGGCTGAGTGGTCTGCGGTTGACGGGCATAGGGGAAGAGGCGGGGGTGAGGGTGCGGATTGATGGCAACGGCCGGGTGGGTGAAGCTCGTATCATCCCAGCCAACTTTACTGTAGCGGAAACGGTTGCCGTTCAGCCGCTGCACCAAATCTATTCTGCCTTTGTCCAGGGCACAATGCAGAATGTCTATTTTAATGAACGGGCGCAGGCGGAGAGCGGCGACGTGCGTGATTTTATGCGCTTCCAGGCCCATTCGCTGCCTTATGGTGATCAGGGTGACCGGGCTGAATTGGTATATACATCACTGCCGCTGCAGCCGGAGCGTTTGGTGCCGATGTGGCTCATTACCCGGCCTGATAAAGAGGCATGGGATCATTATGTGGAGTATTATTTGCTGGCTACAGAGGAGAATGTACCCCGACCCATGCCGTCGCCAACATCCCAGGAGCCGATAGAGGTTGAGCCGGAAACGCTGCGGGTTGTGCCGCCGCTGATCGTGGATGGGGGAGACGGCCGTCTCTACACCAATGCCGTTGTGAATGGCATCACCCGCACGGTTAGCCTGGATGCAGTTACGGGCGGCGTGCTGGCTCTGTTTGATGTGACCGGTGACCTGGCGTTGGATGCCAGCCGTCATTTGTTGTATGTGGATAATTATCCCCATGGCCTGACGGTGATTGATACGGCGACGGGCGAGACACGCAATGACATGCAACTGCCGCCGGGCGAACGAAGTCATGCCCGCCCCCAGGCCGACCCGGCGACGGGCCAAATTCTGCTGTTCCGCGACCAGATGTTGATGATAGCTGACCCATTTTCGGAAACATGGCAGCAGACGATACCTTTTACGGTGGAAGGGACGGTTTGCGACGAACCGATGGAGCAGCCACCGACTATCCAGCAAAGCTGGTTTGATGAGGAAGCCCGCTTGCTGTACCTGTCGTTTGTGGATTATGTCTGCACTCCCTGGGTTTCGTATACGGTTATCGTTTATGACTTGGCCAGGATGAGCGAGGTGGCCCGGTATCCGGGAGTGGATTATTTGAGCGGGGCGGCGGTGAACGGCCGTTTCTATGCCAAAAGCCGGTTCCGTCTGGGCAAAACGTTCCAGTGGGCCTGGCTAAACGGCCAGCCCTGGCTGGCGCAGATGGATCGTGGTGATGATTTTGTCGGCGGCTTTTCTGGTTTCCAGGTGGACGAAGGACGCAGCCGGCTGTACGAGATGACAGTCGGCGGCTTGCAGGTTTTGGATATGGAGACGATGGCTGTGGTGCAGAGCGTGCCCGCGCCGGTGAAGGGGCAACTGGTAGGCTTTGATCCGGTGACAGATAATTTGTATTTTGTGGGGGAGGCGGACGGCCGTTTACATATCTGGCCAGTTAGTGAGTTGTGGCCATAAGCCTGCAGATTTACATTGTTTGACGGCCGTTCCCCGCTTAGAGACAATAGCCTATCTTTAGGAAGAGGCGGATGGATGCGCCGGCGCATTGGGTTTATTCTGATATTTTTGATTCCGGTTAGTTTGTTTGTCTGGCAGGTGCAGAGTGTAGACCAGCCAGAGAGTAGGCCAACGCTGCCTGTGCCTGTCCTGGCAGCGACGGTTACGTATATGCCTACGCCGACGATGACGGATAGGGCAACGGCCGTGCCTACTGATACTGCTACTCCTACTAACACGCCGACAGTTTCGCCCACACCCAGCCAGACGCCAACGATGACAGCGCTGCCCCCGACAGAGACGGCTACTGCCACAGCCACGACTGCACCTGTTATCAACCGTACCTGTCCCAACCCCCCACCGGCTAAGCCCGCCTATGACCGTTATTTCCTGTCGCCCCAACGCTGGCCACAGCCGGATTTAGAGATGGCTACTGCCCATTTCTGGCTGTCGAAGCCGGTTCCGGGTGAGGAGCGTTATCTCACCAATCAGGCTTATCCTTATGGCTATGATGGGGGCGGCCGTTATTTGCTGCACAACGGCGTAGATGGCCGGCAAACTGCAGGCACTCCGGTGCTGGCGGTGGCTGACGGGACGATTGTGGTAGCCCAGGCAGATATGAGTGAACTGTTTGGCTGGCGCTGCGACTGGTATGGGCACCTGGTCGTATTGGAATTAGACCAGCAGTGGCAGGGACAGCCGGTTTATGTACTGTATGGTCATGTGCTGAATATCCAGGTGGAGGCTGGGCAGCGGGTGGCTAGAGGAGCTCGGGTGGCGGAGATTGGGTTTGGCGGGGTGGCGCTGGTGCCTCATTTGCACCTGGAGGTGCGGGTGGGCACGAATGAGTTTGGGGCGACGCGCAACCCGATGTTGTGGATTGAGCCGGGAGAGATGCGGGGGGTAATTGCCGGCCGAGTCGTTGACCCTGAGGGCCGGCCCTGGCAGGGAGTAGGGCTGGGCTTGCTCGGCGGCAGTGAAGGGGTGGAAAACCGCAATACCTGGAGCTATCTGGGCGATCCGCAAAGCCTGATGAACCCTGATGAAGGCTGGGCCGAAAACTTCCTTTTCTCCGATGTGCCCCCTGGTGAGTACCAGATTTACACCAGATTGCAAGATGTGGAATATCGCGTCCCTGTGGCTGTTCGGGCGGGCGAGGTGAGCCTGGTAGAAGTGATTACTGAAGCCTTCAAAACGCCAACGCCGATGCCGGAAGCTACGGTTGCACCCTGATCGTTAATCCGGGATGAGGGATGAAGTTTCATCATGAAAATACTTTCATCATGAAACTTCTTTCATCATTGCGCTGGCTGATGAGGGGGGCCTGGGCAAGGTGATCAAGGTGATGATACTGTTGGCGAACTATTTTTCAGTCGTGAAATCACAAAAACTTGGCCGTTTCGAGGTCAAAAATGACCAAAATTTCTTCGTTTTACGGCCGTTTTTCAACATGATCCTAATTCGCCAACAGTATCAAGGTGATCAAGGCGATCATGGTTTTGCAATGGTATGCCAAAAATTTTTTGGGATTCAACCATCTATTACCTCTGGTGATGTATCGGGTAGGGCATTGATAGGTCATGAATCGTTAAGGAGGGCGAAGGCGCGGACGGGGAAGGTGCCGAAGGCTTTGACTTTGACGGGGACGGCGAAGAAGCGGAAGTTGGTGTCGGGCAGGGTGTGGAGGTTGGTGAGGTGCTCGACGATGGGGATGCCGGCACCGAGGAGGATGGTGTGGGCGGGGCGGGTGAAATCGGCCGTATTGTCAATGTTGAGCGAATCTATGCCGACCATGACGGCGCCGGCATCGCGCAGGTAGGTGGCGGCCGGGGCGGTTAGGTAGGGGTTGCCCTCAAAGTATTGATCGGTGCGCCAATGTTGTGACCAGCCTGTATGGACTAATACGGCTTTTCCCCGCACCTGATGGCCTTGAAGATGAGCGACGTCAACAACCCGTTCGGCCGTGCGAATAACGACCGCTTGCAGGTTTGCCAGGGAGGAGAGGGGTAGTTGGGATAAATCTTTGCCGTGCTCGTAGCGATGGAAGGGGGAATCTACGTAGGTGCCGGTGTTGGCGATCATCTCGATCTTGCCGATATGGAATTCGGTGCCCGGCGCATAGAGTTGGCGCGAGTGTTCACGGCTGAGATAGTCGCAAATGATGGGCGCGGGCAATCCTTTGTAGGTGATCATCTCGTGTTCAATGGTGTGGCTGACATCTATTAATTGACTCATGGTTTTACTCCAATCAATTCACCTGATTTGTGATCAGTAATCGTAACTACTAAGCCCCTCTGAGAAAGCGATCCTCCGGGAGGTTTCAACCGGGATGTTACCTCTGGTACGAGCCTCCCGGAGGGTTGGTACTGAAAAAAGTCCACGAAGGGCACGAAGAGCACGAAGTTTACTCTGGTAGTTCTTCGTTTTCTTAGCGCGTTTCAGTGGTTATTCATCAGACTCAGCGGTTGATGACTGTTCACTGTCTACTGCTTACCGCTTACTGATTACTGAATACTGCTCATCTCTGCGCCAGGTGGTGAATTGTCTGCAACATGTCGGGGAAGGAGAAGGGCTTGGGTAGGAAGTGGGCACCTAATTCTTGCAGCTTTTGGGGGGAGGGTGGGGGCCAGGCGCTGACCATAATGAACGGCCGTTTCTCTCCTAATTCTCGCAAGCGGGCGGCTAATTCGAGGCCCGTCATGCGGGGCAGCCGGATGTCGAAAAAGAACATATCGGCGCGATCGAGGTGAGAGGTTGAGCATTGTTCTAGTAGTTCTTCGGCGCTGCGGTAGATGGGGTTGACTTCGATGCCAAACAGCTTTAGACCATTGCTCACGAGTTCAGCAATATTGGGTTCATCTTCTACATAAATGATGTTGATGTCTGTGGGCATCTATTGTTCTCCTCAACAACCTCCCAAAGGTTTATGGGAGTTAAAATCCTCCCGGAGGCTTAGACCTGGAAGTACTTGTGTTAGTGGAACCTCCGAGAGGATGGGGGCATCAGGTCTTTAAAGATCAATCATACCTGATGTGATCACTCTTTGGCAATGAAAGGGAGGTGAAAGGTGAACGGCCGCAGGGTAAGTAAATGGTGGAAGATCTGGGGATGAGTGATGCCGTCGTGGACAACGGCTGTCGCTGACAGGGCGGTCGTCTCTGCGGCCGTTGTTCCCGTCATTTGCAGGCTAAGGCTGATGGCCTGGCCGGGGATGAGATCCCCTTGCCAGTGGATGCGCTGGTCGGCCAGAAAGCCGTTTCCCTGGGGGACGTGGAGGGTATGGGTGAGAGGGGTGAGGGTATCGGGCAGGCGGACAACGGCCGATATGCCATTGGTCACGGTTAGTCCATCATTTTGCAGGCGTAGGGTGTAGGTAACAAGGGGGTGGGTAGAAGGGGTATTGGAAACGGCCGTTAGCTGTGATTGGCTCAAATCGGGCGTATTGACCCACACCGTCGCTGTCTGGTTGTGTGCCAGCCCATGCCGTTCATAGTAAATCGTCACCCGGTTGTCCAATTGTTGGCCACTAGTGGGTATGGCTTGATAGCGAATGATATGGATGGCCCCATGGGTGAGCGTGCCCTGCCAGGTCAACTGGCGCGTCGTGGCATTGTAAATGGCTCCGCCTGCCAGCGTTTCAGGCAAAATATCTAGCCCAAGCGGCAGCGTATTGGTAATCATTACTTGATTCGTGGGCGCACTGAGTAGGTTTTTAAGGGTAAGGGTGTAGGTTTGTGGTGTGCCGGGTGCGACCACCCGGTTTTCGGTGACGAAGGTTGAATCGCCCAGGTCGCCTAGCCAGCCCATTATGCCAGTCATCGCTGGGGTACGGGCTGTTGTTGTGATGACTTCAAAGGGGATACTGAAAAATACGAGCCGCCAATCCTTTTCGGTTTCTGTTAAGCCGGCGTGGTTGAGCCCTACCCCCATTCCTTGATCGCCCCAAAGAATTACCTGGTTGATATTAGTAGGTAAGATACCATCGCTGTTATTAAGATAGGGTGTGTAATTTAATGGAATGGGGCCAGCTAATTCAATGGGTATAATAGGTTGGTTGCCAGCATAAACTTGTGTGGGTGTCATAGATTCCTGATAGGTAAGTAGGCCAAAAAAGTCCCGAACAAGTGGCTGGTGCTGATGGTAATAAAGATAATCTTGGCTGGTTAAGAAAAGCCGCCCACCCTGTGTCAAGTAGTCGTGTAAGGCTTCATTCTCCTCATCTGTGACAGGCTGAAACCAATCATACCCGGTGTACCAAATGATGAATTCGTAAGCCTGGAGCAACGCCGCAGGAGGGCTGCCGCGCCTTGGTAGAGGAGGCCAACCCGTTTCCCAAATGTCGTAGGTTAACCCCATTTGATCGAGGGAGTTTAGAAGCGCATCTTGCCGGTGATACCAGCGGTCATCATCTACAAAGAGGATCTGGCCCGGTATTTTGTGGCGGACGTGAAGTTGAGCGGTGAGGGCGGGGTCGTTCGTGGATACGGCCGTTACATGCATGGAATGGACTGCATTTTGGGGCAAATTGGGAGGGACCTCTACTGTAAAAACCGTCTGGCCAGTCTGGCACGGCGCCACAGATACAGAGGTAGTGATGAGCGAGGCCGCCCACTGAGCATCCTCTATCTGGAACTGGAATGTATCTGTCATCGTTTCGCTCAGATTTTCCACTGTAACGGTGTAGACAAGGTGTGTGCCGGTAGGCGCGTAATCATCAATATCGGCCGTTAGCCAGCGTAGACCTCTGTCTACGGGGGGGCTATTGAAGTAATCAAAGCTACGCTCCAGAATAGCCTCACGATTGGCTGCTCCCGTTACTCCCTCTAAACCGAAACCGAGATAGACGAGATGAAATGGCTTGCAATGACTCCTTTGCAGGCCACCTATACGGCCGTCACCATATTGGAAGCTAGGCTCAGTGAGTGACTGAACCGCGACTTCTGAAACGTCTGGCTCTACTTGATTTTGGGCACTGTCCGAACCATTCAGCGAGATAGTTAACCCCTCAAATAAAGTACCTGTGGTGCCGGTTAACATGAACGTTTCTGTAGCTGCCGGTTCAATATACCGGGCTTCTAGATCACGATGCCACCAAAGTTGTGTACCGAAGCCAAAACCATCATAGCTGGCCACATTTTGTCCGCTGACAAAAAAATGACCGCCCGTTTTCAAATATTGAGTAATCGCTGCACCGGCCGATACCAGGCCCGGAGCATCCTCTGGGGCATTCCAAATCACAGTATCATAAATGTGTAAATCATCGTAGGTGGGGGCGCCAGTAAAAGGATTGTGTACTTCCCACAATTGGTAGCTGTAATCAAGAGCCTCCAGGCTATCTTGATAATACCTTATCTGGGAGTTGTAGTACCATTGGCTGCTATCTACGAGCAAGATAGCGGGGCCAGGTACCAGATAGAAAGTGTGGTTCTGGGTTTGACCGGCAACGAAGGAAAGCGTTATCTGGCCTAAACGGCGACCGAGTGCCTGGATGACTAGCTCATATTGGCCGGCAGGCAAGGTAAGCGTGTAATAGCCACTACTGTCCGTTTCGACCGTGATAGGCGTGCCCTCTACCCGGATAGTAGCTGTTAAAGCAGCAGCGTTTTCTGTGGCCCGTACAGAGCCAATTACTGTACCGGCGGGCAAGGCAGTCAGGTTTACATGATGAACCAGGGTATGGGTTACATGATTGATGGTTAAGCCGGTCACATTGTAGGGACCAAAACCGAAGGTATTGACGGTAAGTGCATAAGTTCCCGGCTGAAGCTGTGCCTCATATTGACCGTTTTCATCGGTGACAAAGGGAAGTTGGGCTCCACCAGGGGTGGTAAGGGTGAGGTGTATGCCCGGGAGAGGTAAGCCCTGACTTTGAACCGTGCCATATAGCGTTCCAGCCGCGGCTTCCTGGCCGACAGCCGCGTAGGCATCTAACCGACCCCAGCCACTGTCGTTGTTGGGATGAGGAGGAGTCACGGGAACGGCCGTTGTTAACAGAGCCTGTTTCACCTGTTCAATGGTGAGTGAAGGATTTGCTGACAGCAGTAGCGCGGCTGCACCAGTCGCATGAGGCGCGGCCATAGATGTGCCTACCCCAATGGCATATTGGTTGTTGGGGAAAGCGGAAAGAATGGTCGTGCCTGGGGCAATGAGATGGGGGTGGATTTCGCTCGTAAGCTGTGAAGGGCCGCGCGAGGAAAACCAGGCGACTTCATCCCGGCTATCACTGGCCCCGATGGCTATTGTGTCCGTATAGCTGCCTGGCGCTCCAATAGAGCCTGGGGCAGGTCCAGAATTACCGGCGGCAAAGACAGATAATATGCCCGCTGCCTGCAGGGCCTCAATATCCTCTACAAAAACGCTGCTATTACCTGGCCCGCCCCAGGAGCCGTTGACCACATCGGGGGCCAAATTGGGATTGCCATTGGGGGCTATCAGCCATTCAAAGCCAGCATGGGCGTAGCTTTCGAAGATAAAGCCTTGCTCATCGGCAATGGCCACGGCGATCCATTGGGCCCCTGGGGCGACACCGATACCGTTTTGACCGACGGCCGTTCCGGCTACATGGGTTCCATGTCCCCAAAGGTCTATGGGGGTGGTATAGGTGGGGATGGCGGCATGATACCAGTTGCCTGGGTGTTGGCTTTGGCCATTACCCAGATTGCCCCGATAGTTGGGGAATAGATCGGGATGCAGCCAATCTACGCCTGTATCCATAATGGCCACAGTGACCCCACTGCCATCTATGCCTAAGCCATACCAGCTTGCGGGTGCCCGCACCCGGTCAAGGCCCCAACTGTTACTCAGGGCTGCCTGCCTGGTCTGGGTCATAGGGACGAGTGAGGGGTCAGGCACAGCCGGCGGCTGAATGAGTTCAAAGCTTTCATCCAGGGCCACGCGCTCAACTTCAGGGCGGGCTGCGATCAGATCAACTATGTCAGGTGTACCGACAATGGCAATGGCGTTGATGATCCAGAATGGCCGGTAGCTGTGAATATGGCCGTTGTCCTGCCAGCTATCTAATTGGGAGATGAGAGAAGCCTGAGAGACAGTGGCTGTGTCCTGCAACTGCTCTACGACAAAGGTGCGTCGCGCTTCTTTATCTACTGGCAAAGAAGTGCGGCGGAAATCGGCCGCTGCCTGCAAATGGACTATAAAGCGAATTGGCTGGTCCGGTATCGTTTCGGCGAGGGCGGCTTGTAAATTGGGGGCGATTTTATTGTCGGCATAGGTGATTGGGGGGATGGAGAAGAGCCACAGCACCAGGGCGAAAAGGGCCATGAGGGCTAATACCGAGGCCACTGCCCCTATATAACAGCGGTTTGGGAGCCGCCACGACTGTGAATTTTTGTAAAACATCATGCGTTAAGTATAGATGAGCTTAAGCAGGATTGTAACTGACTGATGTTAATTTGAACATGGGAAAATAATATGACCCATTAGTGGGTAACGTGGATCATCGCTGTTTACAATCTTTTACAACATTATCACGTCCTGGGGTCCATGCATTTGCTATACAGCTATTGTATAACCTGTCGTCCCCACCATATAACAGCAGCCAGTCCCTTGGTGAAGTGAGTCTGTGAAATGGTAATACCGCCCAAACCTGGTTGGGCTACCAGCTTGTTTGGCCTCTTGAATGAACTAAAAATGAGCATCAAGAGGAGGTATCAGAACAACTACGCTTTATTTCTGCTTGATGCTGACTAGAAGTTGCCAACTCTTTTAATTTTAACGATCCTTTTGCGCTTTTTTCGGCGATTTCCCTGTAAGCTACAGGATAAATAAAGTGAATTCTCCTCACCTACAAGAAGCTAAATATCTGTCTAGAAATAAGTTCATAATAGCGACTTCTGTCGCCGAGACCGCTAAAGCGGTTACTACAAACAAAAGCGGGAAGTTATTTTTGGACAATCACTAAGAAAAGGGACAACTCAATGCGTACAAGCCACATGCACTCTCCGCGTTTTTATTCAATTCTTATTAAATTGGCTTTGATGAGTTTTATCTTGCTGTTTTTGCCTATCCAAAGTGGACAGGCAGCCAGCACAATTATGGTCAACAGCGGGGAAGATGTCGCCAAAAATGATGGCATGTGTACCTTACGCGAGGCGGTTATTGCAGCCAACAAAGATAAACGCTCGGGTGGTAAGCCAGGAGAATGTATTGCTGGCAGTGGAGCAGACGTTATTATGCTGCCCGCTGGCACTTATGCCATCACCCGTTCTGATTCTGGTAACGAGGATTCCGCTTCTACAGGTGATCTGGATATTTTGGAGTCACTGACTATTGTTGGGGATGGGGCTGATGTAACGTTAATTGAAGGGGTCTCCATTAATGATCGTATTTTTCATGTCCTGGTAGGAGAAGTGACGCTCTTTGGGCTGACGATGAGTGGGGGCAATGTGCCCAGTGATGGTGGAGGCATTTATAATGAGGCGGTTCTTACGCTAACAGATGTGGTTGTGAGCGGCAATCAGGCCCAGAAAAATGGAGGCGGTCTGTTCAATGCTGGCACATTGGTGATGACAGGGAGTACAGTGGTGGGGAATGGGGCCGTTCTCGACAATCACGAATTCATCAACAGTGGCACAGCCAGCCTCAGCAACAGTACTATCAGTGGTCATGGTCTGAGCAACAGCGGTACGGCCGATTTGAGTTTTGTGACGGTGATGGGGGAAACGGCCGTGACCGGGGGCATACTTAAGGCAACCAATGCGCTCTTTACCGCTTGCAGCGGCACAATCACCTCGCAAGGTTATAACTTGATTGCTGACAGTACTGGCTGCACCCTCAGCGGCGATTTAACGGGCAATATTAGTGACCAGGACCCTTTACTTGGCATGCTGGATGATAATGGGGGGCCCACCCCAACCCATGCCTTGATGGATGGCAGCCCGGCTATTGAAGCAGGCAGTAATGCCTTTTGCCCGGCCACCGACCAACGGGGCGTGACCCGGCCACGGGGTGTTGTTTGCGACATAGGGGCTTATGAAAACGAAAACCCGATCCAAAGCGGGCCAACGGTTACCGTCAATACGGCCGAGGACAGTGATGATGGGGAATGTAGTTTCGTTCATTGTACCTTGCGTGAAGCTATCAATGCCGCCAATATTACGGCCGAGATGATAGCGTTTAATATCTCCGGCAGTGGCCCATTTGCTATCCAACCTCTTTCTGCCTTGCCGGCCCTGACCCAACCTGTCTCTTTAGATGGCACGACGCAGCCTGGTGGTGCTGTAGTTTTGGATGGGAGTCTGGCCGGCCTTGATGCCGATGGCCTGACATTGGCTGGTGGTGACAGTTTCGTGCGTGGCTTAACTATTACTAATTTTGGTTGTACGGGAATCGTCCTGGATGGTGCCGGTGACAATCTCATTGAAGGTAATATGATTAGTGGTAATGGCTGTCATGGTATCCATGTGCTGGCGGGCACGGGCAACGAGATTCAAGACAACAGCATAACCAATAATGGCTTGCTAGGTATTGCTCTGGATAGTGGTGATGGTGTTACGGCGAATGATGTTGGTGATGGGGATGGTGGTGCTAATGGACGGCAAAATTTCCCTGTACTAACGGCCGCGGTAGACAATGGCAGCAGTACGTTGATAACCGGCCGATTAAACAGCACGGCCGGTACCCTATTCACTCTTGAATTTTTCAGCAATAGCAGTTGTGATCCCAGTAATTATGGTGAAGGTGAAACGCCTTTGGGCACGGCCGTTGTCAGCACCGACAGCAGTGGCAATGTCCTCTTTGCTGAAGATGTGGGTATGGTTGGCTCTGCTGACAAATTTGTAACGGTGACGGCTACGGATGAGAATGGTAATACCTCTGAATTTTCGCACTGTGTAGCTATTGGACCGAATAATGACATCTGGCCGAACGCCCTGGAATTGACGGTGGTGCCGGATTTATCGCCCACAATTGTTCAGCAATTCCTCGATCAGTCAGGACGTTCGCGTTGGTATAAATTCTCCGTCCAACCCAACAGCCGGCTCCATGTGGCCCTGACAAACTTGCCAGAAAATTATGATGTCACAGTCTATAAAGATATCGGTGGAACTTTCAATACCCTGCTTACTGAGCAAGACTTAGCTCATTTGGATGCAGAGTTTGCTCCTAACGCCTTCAATCCTGATGGCCTGGCCCCCGATGCTTTTTCTTCAGATGCGTTTGCTCCGGATGCCTTTTTACCGGATGCTTTCCTGCCAGATGCCTTTTTGCCAGACGCCTTCTTACCGGATGCCTTCTTACCGGATGCCTTCTTACCGGATGCTTACAGCCCGGATGCTTTTTTACCGGATGCTTTTTTGCCGGATGCTTTTTTGCCGGATGCCTTTTTACCGGATGCCTTTTTGCCAGATGCTTTCTTGCCAGATGCCTTTTTACCGGATGCCTTCTTGAGTGCCCAAACCCGCAGCCTGTTAGCCCTCTCTGCTTACGGGGGCACGACGAATGAAAATGTGAGTCTTAACACCTGGCTGAATGATGGCGACTTCTACATTCGCGTAAGGGGCCGGCAAGGGGCTTACAGCCCGGCTGCCCCCTTCCACCTGGAAGTACGAATGACCGGTAATGTTTGTGGCGGTGTGTCGCCTATCATGATGCCTGTGACGACTATTCCTGAGGCCGGCGATTATAAAACCTTAATCCTGACAGATTTGTCTCGGATGGCAGGCAGCGCGGCTGACCAGGCAATTCTGGAAGCCCGGTTGACGGATCTGGCAAATCGGCCGGAGGTGGCTGGCGCGATCATAGATTTGAGCCTGGATGCGAAGGTGTTGGCAGCTAATATGCAGGCGGATGCCCATCCTGCCTGTCCCTATGCCAAGAACCTGGTGTTTGAGGCGATTAAGGAAATCATTACCGGCTATCGCGAGCTGAATCCGAATCTGGAATATATTACAATCATTGGCAATGATGAAGTCATTCCTTACGAGCGGTATCCGGATCTAGCTTCGTTAGCCAATGAGAAGAATTATGTTGTCCCTGTGCTGAATGATACGGCTTCGCAGAGTGTTCACAGGTTAGGCTATATTCTCACCCAAGACGGTTATGGTTCGTCGCTTGATCTTTCATTTGGGGTGAATGCTTTCCCTGTGCCGGATCTGGCAGTCGGCCGTTTGGTTGAAACGATGGCTGATGTGACCACGCTGCTGGATGCTTATCTCAGCACGGCCAATGGGGTGATACCCGCCCCTACCTCCGTCGCGGCAACTGGTTACGACTTCATTGAAGATGCTGCTAATGCTATTGTGGCCGAATTGGAGGTTGGGACAGGGGTGACGGCCAATACCTTAATTTTGACGCGCACTGTCTCACCGGCAGATGAGCGGGCCTGGACGGCCGAACAATTGGCAGATCTGATTTTGGAAAATCGCCATGATGTCACGTTTTTGGGAGCGCATTTTAGTGCTAACAGCCTATTAGCCGCTGACTATAGTACCCGCCTGACAACCGACGATCTGGTGGCTTCTGAGGTGGATTTGACGAATGGTCTTGTCTTCAGCATCGGCTGCCATGCTGGTTACAATATTGTTAATGAGCATGGTGTGCCCGATGTGACCCAAATTCTTGACTGGCCGCAAGCCTTCACGCAAAAAGGGGCCACGCTTATTGCTTCCACGGCTTATGCCTACGGCCATACAGATTTCCTGAAATACAGCGAACGGCTGCACCTGCTTTTTAGCCAACAGCTACGTACCGGATCGGGGCCTGTGTCTATTGGCCAGGCGATGGTTGCTGCTAAACAGGAATACCTGGCAACGACACCAGAAATTCGTGGTATTGATGAAAAATCGTTACTGGCGACGACAATCTTTGGCTTGCCCATGTTAAGCGTGGATATGCCTGGTGACCGATTGACAGCAATGAGTGACAGTTCTATTGTGGGCAGCACCAATCCTTTTACTACCGATCCCGGTGAAACGCTCGGCTTGAGTTATGCTGATGTCACTATTACTCCCTCATTGACGACAAATACCGTGACGTTGACCAATATAAGTGATGATACGGAGAATGTTACAGCTACTTATCTTTCTGGTTCAGATGGGGTGGTGGCTAATCCGGCGGAGATAGTGCTGCCTTTAGAGTTGGAAAATATTAGTGTGCCGGGAACGCTGCCGCGTGGTATTGGCTTCCGTGGTGGCAGTTACAGTGATTTGCCCGATATTTTCCCCTTAACGAATGCAGGCACAACAGAGATTCGCGGTATCCATAGGCCGTTTGCGTCAGATATATTCTATCCGGTGAAGTTGTGGCAGATAAATCACTTTGACTTGTTGAGTAACCCGGCGAATGGACAAAGTCAGCTAGCTATTACGCCGGCTCAATTCCAATCTGACAATTTTGGGGCGATGACTGGCATTTTGCGTGGCTATAGTAGTATGGATTTTCGTATTTATTACAGTGATAATATAGCAACCTATGGCGGTGGCAGTACTCCAGCCTTGTCAGCCGCGCCGACGATTCACGAGGTAACGGCCGTGCCCGAATCGGGGTCTCTCCATTTTCAGGCAAGGGTCACAGGTAATCCGGCGGCCGGTGTGCAGGAAGTGTGGATTGTGTACACGAAGGATGATGGTCTATGGTACCCATTTGACCTGGAGCAAGATACACAAGATTCGACTTTGTGGGCCGGCTCGCTGCTATTGGATGGCAGCCCGGCGGGGGCTGTTGCCTACGTTATCCAGGCTGTCAATGGGGTAGGATTGGTGTCTATGGATAGTAATCAAGGCGCTTACTATCGTCCCGGTATGGATACACCTGCGCCTGATGCGGCCGAAACCATGTTGACGTTGGAATTCCCCGCCAGCAGTGGTGCCTACGCCACCGAAGCGACCTTTGGTGCGGTGCTAACGAGTGATAATGCCCCAGTCGCTAATAAGAAAGTTATCTTTGTACTTGGCTCGCAAACACGGCAGGCTATGACGGACGCGAACGGTCGGGCAACGGTTCAGCTTCTGCTGCTGGGTTTGCCCGACATCTACCAGATTCAAGCCTCTTTCCAGG
>Ga0299914_10000453_pt1 | contig 24700 bp, 23 predicted proteins | sample RVTome_10_FD_201361 | JGI IMG/M metagenome (GOLD analysis project Ga0299914, IMG submission 201361) | Soil microbial communities from uranium-contaminated site in the Upper Colorado River Basin, Wyoming, United States - RVT153D57 (version 2) ... | reverse complement strand
GCGCGGGCTCGGATCGAGGCAGGACCCGCTCGAGCTGCTCGATCGCCGCCTCGCCGAAGGCACGATCTCCCCGGAGGACTACCACGAGCGACGGAACATCCTCACCGGTTCGCCATCGGGCGAGGGCAGCGGCGGCTCCTAGCGGTCCCGAGCAAATTGGGCGTAGGGGAATTGCTGATCGGCCCCGAGGGCGTTAGATGGTTGTGTAGTTGCGACGAGACAAGCTCGAACTCGTCGGCGATCGTCACAGCCATCGTCGTATGCGACCCGTATAGGCGCGGTACGTCTCGCCGAACTTGGTTTCGAGGTCGCCCTCCTCGCGGGCGATCACGAAGCGGTCGACGACGATCAAGGGTTCTCGAGCGATTCGCCTGCCTGCCAGGGCGTCGTGGCCTCGGCAAGGATCGGCGGGTGGCTCATGGGATAGAGGCGCGCATTCCGGGCGCCCATCGTCAGCCCTTCGGCGCGTAGCGGTGGTGCAGGTCGAGGACGTTGCCGTCGGGGTCTTCGAACAGCGCCTGGTGGCAGACGCCTGAGTCGATCGTCTCGCCGAGGAAGTCGACGCCGCGCGACTCCAGCCGCTGCCGCGCCTCTTCGACGTCGTCGACCCGCAGCGCGACCGGGACCTTGTGCGGCTGGAACTCGATCCCGAAGGCGTCGGTCTGCATCACCGCGAGCGTCAGGTCGCCGGTCTCGAACTCCATCGCCGGCATCTCGCCCCAGCGCTTGCCGCGCTCGAGGCCGAGCACGTCGCCGTAGAAGGCGGCTGCGGCGTCGAAGTCGCGGGTCGGGATCGCGACGAAATCGGTGCCGGTCACGAGGGTCGCCTGGTCGTTCATCTGGCCTCCTTGCATGAGCCGGGCTGACGAGGATCGCCGTGAGGATAGGCCCTCTGCGCGGCTCGCGTCATCGTGTTGGTGCCCCTTCCGTCTCAGTCCATGTCCATGTGCAGGATCTCCCAAACGTGGCCGTCGGGGTCCTTGAAGGAGCGCACGTGCATCTGCTCCATCTCGACCGGCTCCCTCGGGGTGTTCTCGGTGGCGCCGGCCTCGAGGGCGCGTGCCAGCAGCCGGTCGACCTCCTCGCGGCTGCTGGCCGAGAGTGCGTTTATGACCTCGGTTCCCTGGCCGGTGTCGGCGACCTCGTCGTCGATGAAGCGGCGGAAGAACGGCTCACCCAGCAGCATCGCGAAGGCGTTGTCGTTGACGACGAGGCAGGCAGCATTCTCGTTGCTGAACCGCTCGTCGAACTCGAAGCCGAGCGCGCCGAAGAACTGCCGTGAGCGCTGGACGTCCTTGACGGGGAGGTTGACGTAGATCTGTCGCATGGATGGCTCCTTTTCTTGGAATGCCGGGTGCCCGGCCGCCCGGCATGGGTGGTTCGGTTTGCTGCTTGAGACCGGCGCGGGGACTGAAACTCATCGCCGCCGCACCCGCCGAAACCCGGAGTGCCCGTCTCACTCGACCCGCTGGGGCAGACCGAAGCGGTAGAAGAAGTCCTCGAGGCGCCGCGGGTCCGGTGGCTCCTCGGGCCAGCGGGCGTAGCGCTCGGGCTCGTCGGCCTCAATCGAGCGGGTGATGAAGCAGGTGACGTCGTCGATCTTGCGCCCGCGGAAGCGGAGGACGTTGAGGGCGAAGGGGATGTGCGCCTGCTCGGGCTCGTACCAACAGTAGAAGGCGAGCGCGGGCTGGCCGTTGGCAGCGGTGAGGACGTGCTTCCAGCGCCATTCGCCGGAGAGCGGGCCGCCGGCCATGAACGCCGCCATCTCCTCCGGGCCGCCCTCGCCGCCGTACCAGGTGGGCTGCGGGGGCATCGAGAAAGTGGCGTCCTCGCTCAGCATCGCAACGACGCCGTCGATGTCTTCCCGGTACCACGCGTCGAGGTAGGCGCCGAGTGCCTCCTCGACCCCTTCGTCGCCGAGCGCCCGCAGCGTCGCCTGCTGGCTGCGGTCGGGAAGGCGCGCCTCGACGGTGGCGCGGGCGCGCTGCAGGGCGCTGTTCACCGAGGCGACCGAGGTCTCCAGCACGGTCGCCGTCTCCCGGGCCGAGTAGCCGAGCACCTCGCGCAGGATCAGCACCGCCCGCTGGGTCGCGGGAAGGAGCTGGAGCGCCGCGATGAAGGCGATCTCGACCGCCTCGCGTTGCTCGTAGGTCGCCTCCGGGGAGGCGAAGCCGTCCTCAAGCCCGAACGCCACGTCGGGGAAGGGCTCGATCCAGGTCGACTCCGCCGGCGGCAGCTCGCCCGGGCCGCCGGCGGGATCGGTCCGCGGCCCGTGGTCGACGGGATGAACGCGCCGACCGCGGCGCTCGATCGCGCTCAGGCAGGTGTTGGTCGCGATCCTGTAGAGCCAGGCGCGCAGGGAGCTACGCCCTTCGAAGCCGCCGACCGCGCGCCAGGCGCGCAGCAGCGCCTCCTGCAGCTCGTCCTCCGCATCGTGCAGGGAGCCGAGCATCCGGTAGCAGTGGGCGGTGAGCTCGCCCCGGTAGGGCTCCACAAGCCGCGCGAACGCGTCAGCGTCGCCGCTCTGCGCGGCTGCCAGCAGCGCGCGCTCACCGGTCGCGTCCAGTGGGTGCGGACTCATCGTCGGGGGCAGGTTAGACATCCGAGGGCGAGAGCCGTGCGAAGGTAACGCGATGGATGCCGACCGAGTCCTCGCCTTCCGGCCGGCCCGCTCCGGACTTGCCGCGCGGCAGGCGCGCGGCCAGTCCGGGACGGCGACTTGCCCGGCCTCGGACTTCGCTCCCGGCGCGGCGCTGCTCGCGCTCGCGGCACGGACCAACGATGTCTCCCGGGACGGCTACAACACCGCGGTCGACCTCGACGAGCTCGTCCTCGCCCATACCCTCCGCGGGGCGATCCACGCGCTCGCGTTCCAACCGAGGGGGTGGGGCCGATCCTCCCATCGCCGTCCTCGTGCGAGCCGGGCTGAGGATGGCCACGCGCAACTCACGGGATCTCAACGGCCTCAAGCTGCGCTTTGCCGAGAACCTGATCCTCGCGCGCAATCGGGCAGATCTCTCGCAGGTGACGACCGCGGAGCGCTCCGGCCTGCACGTCACCCAGGTCAGCCTTCTGGAGCGTCGCCTGCGGCTGCCGCGCCTGGACACGATCGTCAAGCTGGCGAGCGCTAGGCCTGCCCGCGCTGATCCATCCCGCGCCGCCCTCAACTCAGACGCCGCCCGTCTGCGCCAGCGGGCGCGCCTACAAAAAGCCCCCCGCCGCGTCCGTAGCGCAGCAGGGGGCCTTTGGAGTCCTCAGTTGGACTTGGCGATGCTCAGCATCGGCACGACGCGATCCGTCTTGTAGACGCTCATCGTCACCACCTCCCTTCCCGTCGGCCCGCTTCAAGCGGGCGTTGCTCGGTCAGGGAAGTTTTGCTGAAAAACTTTCCAGCGGTGGAAGGAATGAACGTAAACGGCCTATTAGCAGGTCTTTTCTTGTGCTATGAATCGCGCGGGGACTACTCGACAATACTCAAGAAGGGACGCGCTGGTGCCAAAAGAAAACAATGATCGCCACGAAGCGGGCAAAAGGGACGAGGGGCGGGAGGACGAGGAGCAGCTTGACGGCACCGAGGACGACGAGCTTGTTTGCGCGCCCAAGGCCCTGACGAAACCGGAGCGAGTTCAGATCCTCGCCATTGCCCATCAGCGACCCATCAGCCCCAGCGAATTTGCGAGGGAACACGGCAAGGATGTCTCCAAGATCGCCTACGACTTCCGCGTCCTGCGTGACAAGGGCTACATAGAGCTCGCCGAAAAGATCCCGGTGCGCGGCACCGTGAAGCACATGTACCGCGCAACGAAACGTGGCTTCGTCGACGACGCAGAATGGCGGCTCTATAACGCCGCGATCAAGGCCGGCTTCCGCGAGGCGACGCTCAAAGACTTCGTCGCTCGCGCGGCAGAAGCCATCGCCGCAGGCACCTTCGATGCCAAGGACAACAGCAACTTCTCCTGGAAAGCGATCTGGCTGGACGAGGAGGGCTGGATCGCCTTCGTCAAGGTGCTGAAACGCGCCTATGACGAAGTGATGGAGATCGAGGCCGACAGTGCCGAGCGCGCTGCGAAGACCGGCGCAGTGCTGTTCGCCGCGACCTTCGCCGTAGCAGGGTTCCTCTCGCCCGAACCGAAGGCGGGTGAGGAAGAGGACGAGGAGCCCAAGAAGAAGCCGCCGAAGAAAAAGGGCAAAGGCAAAGACGACACGGGCAAGAAAGGCAGGGGCAAAGGCAAAGGCGGCAAAGGGAAGAAGTCGTGAGCACCTCCCCCTCGAAGCGGTGGTGAAGCACGACGGGCGGCCTCTATGAGGCGAACCTCGACAGCATCCCGATTGGGTTCGGGAAGCGGTTGAGGATCACCGGGGGAGCTAGTCGATTTCCTCGAACAGCTCGGCTGGTGGCACTTCAAGACCGCGAGCCAGCGGGGTGGTCGTCGGTGTGAGCCTGGCTACGGTCTCGGGGACCGGTCGGGCGTCGCGCTGGGATCCACGCCCAGCGTCACTCTTGCCGTAAAGCCATCCCGCGCGAGACTCATGCGAGGGCGAGCACCGAGTTCGAGATACCGGCGCCGACGCTCCTCCTTGGAACCGCGGCTGAACTCTGGGTCGCCCCAGGCGGTCAGCAGGTGCAGGCCGTCCTCGGCCGCCCATCTGTTGACGAAGGCCGTTTCCCGGTCACCGCCACTGGCCCGTCTACGCCTGCGGCTCGATGTTCTGGTTGACGCGGAAGAGGTTGCTCGGGTCATAGGTCGCCTTGACCCTTGCCAGCCGGTCGTAGTTGTCGCCGTAGCTGGCCCGCACCCGCTCCTGTCCCTCGTCCATCATCATGTTGACGTAGGCGCCGCCGGCCGAGTAGGGGTGCAGCGCCTCGAAGTAGTCGATGGACCAGTTGCGGATCGCCGCGGCGTTGGCGGGGTCGGGATCGACGCCGGCGAAGACCGAGCCCCAGTTGGCGTCGCGGTAGACCCAGGCGGTGTCGGAGGCGTCGGCGTCATGGCCGGCGCCGTCGATCGGGTAGAGGTGCATGGTCGATTTCATCGTCGGCATCTCGGGCCCGAAGCGGGCGTGGGCCGCGACTGCCTCGTCGGGGATCTCCTCGACGAAGTCGGCTCGCCAGTACCACTGCTCCCCCTTCGGGTAGAGGTCGTCGAAGGCGCTTTGCAGCGCCGGGAAGGGCATCGACTGGACGCCGTGCATGAGCGGCTCGGGCACCTGCTCGAGCAGCGGCGCGATCGCCGCGGCGCCGTCCTCCTCGTCGCCGACGTAGCACCAGACGATCCCGCAGACCTTGCGCAGGTGGAGCTCCTCGGGGAAGGGCGGCGCCGGTGGCACGCTCGTATAGGCGAAGAAGCCATTGAGCTCGCGCGGCGCGGCGAGGATGAACTCGCGGTAGGCGCTCAGCACCTCGGCGCCCTGCTCGGCCGCCCAGAAGGTCGGCCCGCCGAACACCGTGCCGACCTCGTGCAGGCGGAAGAGGAAGGAGGTGACGACGCCGAAGTTGCCGCCGCCGCCGCGGATCGCCCAGAAGAGGTCGGGGTTCTCGTCCGCGGTGGCGCGCACGCGCTCGCCGCTCGCCAGCACGACGTCGGCCTCGAGCAGGTTGTCGATCGACAGCCCGCACTTGCGGCTCAGGTGGCCGATGCCGCCGCCGAGGGTGAGGCCGCCGACGCCCGTGGTCGAGATGATCCCGCTCGGGGTCGCAAGCCCGTGCTCGTTGGTGGCGGCATCGACTTCGCCCCAGGTGCAGCCGCCGCCGACCCGGGCCGTGCGGACGCCGGGATCGACCTCGATCTGCTTCAGGCCGGAGAGGTCGATGACGACGCCGCCGTCGCAGCTGCCGAGGCCGGCGCCGTTGTGGCCGCCGCCGCGCACCGCCAGCAGCAGGTCGTTCTCGCGGGCGAAGTCGACGGCCCTCGCCACGTCGGCGGGGCCGGCGCAGCGGGCGATCAGCCCCGGATGCCTGTCGATCATCGCGTTGTAGACCTTGCGCGCCTCCTCGTAGGCGCTGTCCTCGGGGCCGATCAGCTGCCCCTCGAAGCCGGGAATGTCTGCTGGGCTGCCGGTGTTCACAATGCCTTCTCCTTGCGGTCGCGAAGACTTATCTCAGAGCGAGCCTAGGGCACGGCGGCGCTCCTGTCATGACATGACCCGATCCAATTCGGCGGCCGCTGCTGATGGCGGTCCGGCCTTGACACGCGAGCGTGCCTCATTGCTACCTTCACTGATTCAGCGAGGAGGGGTGGTTCGCTGTAGGTCTTTGCTGGGAGCCCCCGGAGACGCGATCAGCGTCAAGGAGGTTCCCATGCGTAGGAGGATGTTGGCTTTAGCCCTCGTCGCAGGCGCTCTGACGATTCCGGCGTCACCGGTCCTTGCCGATCCGGACTTCGGTCCCGGCAACAGCAGCAAGGGACCGCACGACGGCGGCGCCAAGTGCCACGCGCCCGGCCACGGCACCGGTCCTGGGTCGAACGATCCGGTTCCGGGCTGCAAGGGCAAGTAGACGGGAAGGGGCCCGCCCCTTGCGGGGTGGGCCTTGCTCCCTGGAGGCACCCGCGCCAGCGCTCGTTTGCCGGCCGCTGCGTGACTCGAGCGGTCGCTGGCCCTGCAGCAGTGCCCGGAGCCCGGTGGATGCCTGCCTAGCGGGCCTGGGCGAGCGAGCGTCGCAGCAGGGTGACCACCGCGATCGAGAGCGCGAGCAGCCACACCGACGCCACGGCCAGCGGCCCGCCCGCATCGAAGCTCTGCGAGAAGGCGCCGTCGATCAGCACGCGCGTCGGGCCGTAGCCGGGCAGGACCGTGGCCCAGCCCTGCGGGGAGCCGTCGAAGAACATCGGGTTCTGGGCGACGCCGATGTCCATCATCGGCAGGAAGAACATCAGGTAGGCGCCGCCGAGCCGCCCGACCAGCGCCCCGGCGAGGGCGCCGATCAGGCCGGCGAGCAGGTTGCCGGCGACGAACGGCCCCCACGATTCCGGGATGAAGTCGATCGCGGTCACGGCCAGCGAGACGGCCAGCACGACCAGCGTGGCGCTGACCAGGACTGCCAGCCGCGGGACGATCGCCTCGCCGGGGCTGTAGCCGGCGAGCACCAGGCGGCGGTCGGACTCGAGCGCCGAGCGGACCACGAAGAGGCCGATCAGCCCGGCCAGGAAGCCGACCGTGATCGGCACCATGATCGCCCCGTGCAGATCGCGCATCGTGGTCAGCAGCTGTTCGCCTCCCGGCAGCGCGATCAGCCGCGGGGTGGGTTCGGTGATCGCGAAACTCCAGCTGATGAAGAGGAAGGGCAGGACGAGCAGCAGCGGCCGGCGGCTCTGCTCGCGGAAGCCCATCCGGGTCGCCGTCAGCGCGCGAGCGATCATCGCGACCTCGGGCGAGCGGAGAGCCAGAAGGCGGTCGCTGCCAGCAGCAGCGCGCCGAGCGTGGTGAGGCCGACCGCCAGCCAGTCGCCGCCTGGCGACCCCTGCCCCGCTCCCGCGGCGATCAGCAGGTCGGCCGCCTTGCGGGTCGGCATCAGCTGCGCCAACCTGCCGCTGCCGCTCATCCCCGGGCCGGAGAAGGCGTCGATCAGGAAGACGAAGGCGACGGTTAGCGATCCCTCGAGTGCGCCGGAGATGACCGAGCCGACGAGCGTGCCGATGCCGATGTAGATCAGGGCGAAGGCGAGGATCGCGGCGAACGTGTGGGCGGGATGGGCGACGCCGGCCGTCAGCCAGAGGGTGAGGAAGGCGACCGCGCTGACCAGCAGGCCGAGCACGACCGAGGCGGAGAGCCGCGCCACCACGACCCGGCCGGCGCCCATGCCCGCCAGCGCCAGCCGCCGGTCGGCGTCCCGGGAGGAGGAAACCTGGAAGAAGCCGAGCGCCCCGGCGAGGAAGGCGGCGGCCCAGCCGGCGCCCAGCGCGCTGGCCGAGTCCCCCGCGACCGAGCCCCCGAGCGCCGCGGCGAACTCGCCCAGCACCGAGGAGGAGACGAGCACGAAGAGGGCAGGGATCGCGACGAGCATGGCCAGCGTCAATCGCGCCCGCAGGTGCTCGCGCAGGAAGTCGGCGCCGCTGATCGCGATCGCCCTCACGCTTCCTCGCACCTCCCGTCGCGCAGCTCGTAGACGCGGTCCAGGCGCCCGCGCTCGGAGAGGAAGTGGGAGACGATCAGGATGCCCATGCCCGCCTCGCGCCGCCGGGCGCTCATCTCCCAGAAGCGCAGGTAGGTCTCCCAGTCGAAGCCGGAGTAGGGCTCGTCGAGCAGCAGCAGGTCGGGCTCGTGCATCAGCGCAAGCGCCAGGTTGAGCTTCTGCCGCGTGCCGCCGGAGAGGTCCTCGATCCGGTAGCCGCGATAGCGCTCGAATCGAAGCTCGGCCAGCAGGTCCGTCGCCGCGCCCTCGGCCTCCTCCGGGGCGAGGTCATAGGCGCGGGCGAACAGCTCGAAGTGCTCGGCGACCGTCAGCTTCTCCCAGAGCAGGGGGATCTGGGGGCAGTAGCCGAGCTTGCCGTCTCGCTCGACCGTCCCGGCGTCGCGCTCCAGCAAGCCGACGACAATCTTCATCAGGGTGCTCTTGCCAGAGCCGTTCTCGCCGACCAGGCCGACCAGCTCGCCGCGGCGCATATCGAGGTTCGCGCCCTTCAGGACCGGTATCCGCCGCCGCCAGGGCGGGATGCCGCGATGGAAGCCCTTCTCGATTCCCTCGACACGCAGGACCTCGCTCATCGATTTGAACTAATACCCCCAGGGGGTATTGTCAACGCCGTGACCGACGCAACGCCGACCCGGGGCTACACGGCAAGCAAGGAGCGGCTGCTCAACCGCCTCGCCCGCGTCGAGGGCCAGGTGCGCGGCGTCAGGAAGATGGTCGAGGACGATCGCTACTGCATCGACGTGGTGACGCAGGTCAGCGCCGTGCAAGCGGCGCTCGACAAGATCGCGCTCGGCCTGCTCGACGGCCACGCGCGCGTCTGCATGCAGGACGGGGGCGGCGCGCCCGAGGACCCCGAGGAGCGCGTCGAGGAGCTGATGGGCGCGGTGGGGCGCCTGCTGCAGCGCTGATGGAGGCGACCGAGACCAAGACCGAGCCGGCGGCGAGCCTGGAGCTGGCGCTGCGGCCCGGCGGGATCCACTGCGCCTCCTGCGTATCGACGATCGAGGGGGCGCTCTGCGAGCTGCCTGGGGTCGAGCGCGCCGCGGTCAACATGGCGACCGAACGGGTCGCGGTCGATTACGACCCCGGCCGGGTCGGCGCCGAGGCGCTGCGCGGGGCGGTGACCGGGGCGGGCTACGAGCTGCTCGAGCAGAGCGAGGGCGAGGCCGGGGAAGACACCGAGGCGGCGGCCCGCCGGGCCGAGATCGCCGACCTCAGCCGCCGCGTCCTGCTCGGCGCGGCGCTGACCGCCCCGGTCTTCTTCGCGACGATGGCGAGCGAGGTCCTCGGTGCGACCTGGGTGCCGGAGGCCCTCCTCGACCGCTGGCTGCAGCTCGCCCTGATCGCGCCGGTGATGCTCTACGCCGGCTGGCCGATCCACCGCGTCGGCTGGCCGGCGCTCCTGCGCCGCGCCCCCGACATGAACAGCCTGATCGCCGTCGGCACGGCCGCCGCCTTCGGCTACAGCTTCGTCGCCACGATCTTCCCCGGCATCCTGCCCAGCGACCTGCGCGACGTCTACTACGAGACGGTCGGCGTGATCATCACCCTGATCCTGCTCGGCCGCCTGCTGGAGGTGCGGGCCAAGGCGGGAACCGGCGAGGCGATCCGCAAGCTGATTGGCCTGCGGCCCGACACCGCCCGCGTCGTGCGCGAAGGCGCCGAAGAAGAGGTGCCGGTCGAGCAGGTCGTGCCGGGCGACGTGATCGCGGTGCGGCCGGGCGAGAAGGTGCCGGTCGACGGCGAGGTGATCGAGGGGCGGTCGACGGTCGACGAGTCGATGGTCACCGGCGAGTCGCTGCCGGCCAGCAAGCAGGCGGGCGACACGGTGATCGGGGCGACGGTGAACGGCACTGGCGCCTTCCGCCTCCGCGCCACGGGGGTCGGCGCTGACACGATGCTGGCCCAGATCGTCCGCCTGGTCGAGCAGGCGCAGGGCTCCAAGGCGCCGATCCAGCGCGTCGCCGACAGGGTCGCCGGCTACTTCGTCCCGGCGGTGATCTTCATCGCGATCGCCGCCTTCGCCGTCTGGTTCGGCTTCGGCCCCTCGCCGCAGCTGACCTTCGCCCTTGTCTCCGCAGTGGCGGTGCTGATCATCGCTTGCCCCTGCGCGCTCGGCCTGGCGACGCCGCTCTCGATCATGGTCGGCACCGGCAAGGGCGCGGAAAGCGGCATCCTGATCCGCTCGGCCGAGGCGCTCGAGGCAGCCCACCGCCTCGACGCGATCGTGCTCGACAAGACCGGCACGATCACGCGCGGCGAGCCGGCATTGACCGACGTCGTCGCATTGGATGGCGTGGGGGAGGAGGAGCTGCTGTGCCTCGCCGCCGCGGCCGAGCGCCCCTCCGAGCACCCGCTGGCCCGTGCCGTCCTCGCGGGCGCCGAGGCGCGGGGTCTCACGGCGCCCGAGGCGGATGAGTTCGACTCGGTGACCGGCCAGGGCCTGCGCGCCCGCGTGGAGGGGCGGCGCCTACTGGTCGGCACGCGGCGGCTGCTCGGCGAGGCGGGGATCGACGCCGCGCCGCTGGAGGAGGCTGCGAGCGCGTTGGAGGCAGAGGGCAAGACCGCGATCCTCGTCGTGCTCGACGGCGCGGCGGCGGGGGCGCTCGCCGTCGCCGACACGGTCAAGCCTGGCTCGGCCGAGGCGATCGCCGCCCTTCGGGAGCTCGGCCTGGAGGTCGTGATGATCAGCGGCGACAACGCCCGCACCGCCGAGGCGATCGCGGCTCAGGTCGGGATCGAGCGCGTCCTCGCCGAGGTGCTGCCCTCCGACAAGGCGCTGGAGGTGCGCCACCTCCAGGACGAAGGCAAGCTGGTGGCGATGGTCGGCGACGGGATCAACGACGCGCCCGCGCTCGCCCAGGCAGACGTCGGGATCGCGATCGGCACCGGCACCGACGTGGCGATCGAGGCCGCGGACGTGACGCTGGTCTCGGGCGAGTTGCGCGGCGTGCCGGTGGCGCTCTCGCTGAGCGGCGCGACGATGCGCAACATCCGCCAGAACCTCGGCTTCGCCTTCGGCTACAACACGGTGGGCATCCCGATCGCCGCGGGCGCGCTCTACCCGTTCATCGGCTTGCAGCTCAGCCCGATGATCGCCGCCGCGGCGATGGCCGCCAGCTCGCTCTCGGTGGTCGGCAACGCCAACCGACTGCGCCGCTGGCATCCTCGGACCTTTGAACCAAACGGAGGTGATTCCAGATGAACGCTGAGCTGACGACCGCGGCCCTCCTTCTCGCCGACGCCGACGGGTACCACATGGACGGCGGCTGGTGGGTGGTGATGGCGATCGGGATGGTTCTCTTCTGGGCGCTGGTGATCGCCGGCCTGGTCTGGCTGGTGCGCGAGCTGACCGGTCGCGGCGGCCTCAAGCTGAGGCAGGACCCGCTCGAGCTGCTCGATCGCCGCCTCGCCGAAGGCACGATCTCCCCGGAGGACTACCGCGAGCGGCGGGAGATCCTCCGCGGCTCGGCTCCACGGAAAGACGCGTGATCCTCGCGGCCATCATCCACTCGGGCCAGCCGACCTCGCTCCCGTCGGGCCTTCACGATCCTCCCCGCCGATTCGTAGCGATTCGTCGCTCCGCAGTAGCATCGTCGGCTAGGGGAGCGTGCCCGGCGGCGCCAGCCACACCGACTCGAACTCCATCAGCTCTGCCAGCGTGTCGTAGTCGCGGTCGTAGTGGATGACGGCGGCGCCGAGCTCCTGCGCGGCGGCGGCAACGAGGTAGTCGACGATCGGCAGGCGCTGGGCGCCGGCGGAGCGATGCGCGAGCTCGCGCATCGCCGCCTCCGCTGCCTGGATCACCGAAGCGGTGAGGGGGGCCGCTTGGACCGCCGAGAGGCGCGCGGCAAGCGCGTCGAAGCTCTCGCCGCCGCGGGCGCTGAGCAAGATCTCGAAACGCACCGCGGGCGAGATGCGCAGGCGGCGCCCCAGAAGCGCCTCCGTCCAATGCTCGCGAACCTGCGGGTGATGGGCGCGCGCCCAGGCCGAGGTGTCGACGAGCAGGGGCAGCGTGCCCCAGACGACACCGCTACCGGACCGGCCAGGCACGCTGCTTGCCGTCTCGCAGGAGCTCCCAGTCGATGCCCGCCGTGTCGGGCTGCTCGAAGCTGCGGGCCAGCTCCTCCAAGAGCTCTTGGCTTCGGCTCTCGTCGGCCTGCTCGCCGCTGAGGTGGCGGGAGCCGACGATCGCCAATTCGCGCACCTGGCGGGAGCGGGGCAGACCGGCCGGTAGATGAGGAGCCGCGGCGCTCAGCGCGGCGCTCAGCTCGCGGTCCTCGGTGACCTGGATACGGGGGTGTTGCGTGGGCATCGAACAAGTGTACCACCGGAGTACCACCACCGGAGGCGGGCGTCCTCGCCGCCCGCCTCAGAACAGCGACGAGATCCCCATCCGCGAATCGCCGGCTCGGCACTTGGGCGGAATTTTTTTTAGGAGAAGTCGAGGTCGAGGACGGCGCCGAACAGCGACTTCGCCGTGGGGAAGACGTAGGTCCCCTTCTCCAGCAGCAGCGGTCTGAGATGGGCTTTCAACCATCGGCCCCGGCGTCTCCGCGCTCGGTTGCGAACTCGGCCCAGAGCGGACGGTGGTCGGAAACGTAGTAGCGGGTGTAGGCGAAGAAGGGCTGCGGTCGTTTCGGGCTCCAGAGGTCGCGGAAGAGCGCGTTGTCGAAGTCGAAGGTGCCGACCCCCCGGTTCAGCTCCTGCATCTCGCCGGGGAAGAAGGCGATCTGGTCGTACTGATGATCGCCGCCCAGGCTGGAGCCTCCGACCGCGGTCGAATGAGGAGGGATCGCCAGGCCCCGTGAGGTCAGCGCCCGGTAGATCGGGTCGTCGGGGTGGACGCGGGGGAGGTTGAAGTCACCGAGGGGGACGATGTCGCGGGTGAACGCGTAGCGACTGTTGCGGCTCAGGTCCGCCCAGCGGGCGACGGCGTAGGTCTCGAGGCTGCGCCGCGCCAGGTCCTCGGGCTGCTCGGAGCCGTAGAAAAGGTGGACGCTGGCGAGCAGCAAGGTGAGCGAGCCCGCCCGGAAGGCGGTCAGGTAGGGAGGGCGGTCGAAGCCCCGGAACGCCTGCTCGACTCCCGCCAGCTTGACGTGGCGGAAGTCGCTCGGGGGGATCGAGAGCCGGCCGACCAGCTCCAGCGCCTCGACCTCCCGCGAGTCGTAGAGGAAGGCGGCTCGCTCATCGTTGCCGGCCGTGTCGGAGACCAATAGCCGGTAGCCCTTCGGGAGCAGGTCGCGAACCGCGTAGAGGTCGGCCAGGTTGTCGGCCACCTCCTGGATCGCGATCAGGTCGAACCAGCCGACGACCTCGGCCAGCAGGCGGTGGTCCTTCTCGCGGCGTTTCTGGACCCCGAAGTTGGCGATGTTCCAGGTCGCCAGCAGGAGGCGATCGCGGCGGCGCGGCGGTACCTCGCGCAGCTTGCGGTGCTCGCGCAGCGCGGCGAGCTCGGCGTCGAGGTCGTAGTCGAAGGAGGAGCGGGGCTTGGGGAAGGGCGGCATGGCGACCTCCTAGCCCTCAGCGGCGGCCCATGCCGGCTCGCTGCGCTGGCGCAGGCGGTTGAAGGTGGTTGCCCAGATTGCGTCTGGCCTGGAGCCGCGCGGCAGCAAGACGACCGCCCTGCCCTCTGCGGGTGGGCGTCGCATGGCGCGGCTGGCGATCACCCTGTCCCCCTCGTGGACGGTGAGGTAGAGATGGCGAGAGCGCCGCCACCGCGCCTGGTTGAGCCGGTAGTCGACCAGGCAGCGCCCCGCCTCGACCTGCGCCTCGATCGCCGGCGCCAGGGGGTAGGTGGCGCGGCCGAGGACGTGAAGGGCGCGGCCGATCAGGGAGCGCAGCCGCCGCCGTTGCAGCCTCGCCTGGAACCCCGCCGGGTTGCCCCACTTGGCCTGCCGGGCGGGGCTCGGGGGGCCGTTGCCGAGCCGACCCGCGATCGCCCGCTCGGAGCTTCCCCAGGCTCCCGGCCACTCGACCCACGGGCCCGGCCGCTCGACCGGCAGGAAGTCCACCGGCCCGTCGCCGTAGGCATGGTCGATCCCGCTCGGGTAGGGATGGGTGCCGGGCTCGAAGTAGGCGGCGTGGGAGAGGGAGGCGACGTAGACGACGGGGTGCAGTCCCCCGTCGCGCTCCTCGACCTGGACCTCGCCCGCGGAGAAGCGCCGCGTCTCGCCGGAGGAGTGCTGGGAGTAGGCGGCGAGCTCCGGCTCGCCGTCGGCGCCGAGGCCGAGCTGAACCAGCTCCCAATCCCCTTCGTGCTTGCCGAAGCCGAACAGGTTCTTCGGGTTGTAGTAGAGCCAGAACCAGTACTGAAGCCACGTCCTGCCGCTGTCCTCGACCACGCGGCCGTAGAGTCGCCCCGCGTAGCGCTCCTCACCCTCCATCCGCCGGGCGTCGCCCAGCACGTCGGGCGCCATCGCCAGGCAGTCGTCTCGGCGGGGCGCGAGTCCGGCGGGGTAGGCGGCGAGCAGCTCCAGCGAGAGCGCCGGCTCACCCCCGGCGCGGGCGAGCACCTCGCCGTCGAAGCGGCGCAGGATGTTGCCCGGGTTCTCCACCGCCCCCAGCACCGAAGCGGCCCGGTAGTCGTACTGGCGGTCGTATCGCAGGACCGGCCGGTGGCGCTCGAGCAGCGCGATCTCCTCGGCGGCCGCTCGCCCCGCCCCGACCGGCTCAGACATCCGGCCCTCCCGTCGCTTCGTCATCCGGCTCCGCCGGCCGGTACACCGACATAACCTCGTCGATCATCCTCTCGTAGTCGCCGTCGTAGCGCGACAGCTCGTAGCAGCCGAGCGGGTTCTCGATCACGTTGACCAGGCATTTGTTGCAGTAGGTGCACGGCTTCTCCGCCCGCTCGTGGCCGGCGGCGAAGAGCTTCGGCAGGTCGGGGTTGGCGATCAGCGGGCGGGCGATCGTGACCGCGTCGCACTCGCCCCGCTCGATCGCGCCGCGGATCACCGACGCGGTCTGAAACCCGCCCGTGGAGAGCACCGGCACCGACACGTGCCGCTTGATCGCGGCCGCGTCGCCGAGGCTGAGGCCCTCGACCGCGAGGTTCTTCGTCGTCCGGTTCCAGAGGTAGCGGAAGATCGGCCGCAGCGGCGCCCAGCGCGCCAGCAGGTAGTTGCGAAACGTGTACAGCCCGCTGGAGAGCATCGAGTCGTAGGTTTCGCGGGCGACGTCGACCGGCAGGCCGCCGGCCGGGTTGCGCGGGTGGGGGAACATGCTGCCGGTCGAGACGTGGATCGCGTCGGCGCCCGCCTCCTCGACCCACTTGCAGATCTCGATCGACTCCTCGAGCGTGTTCCCCGGCTTCTCCCAGAAGATCACCGCGTCGTTGTGGTCGACGGCGCTGATCTTCACCTGCAGGTGGAAGTCGTCCCCCACCTCGGCGCGGATGCGGCGGACGATCTCCAGCAGGAAGCGGGCCCGGTTGGGCAGCGATCCGCCGTACTCGTCGGAGCGGTCGTTGATCCCCGAGCTGAGGAACTGGGTGATCAGGTAGCCGTTGGCGGCGTGCAGCTCGACTCCGTCCAACCCCGCCTCGCGCGCCCGCCGGGCACCGTCGGCGAAGCGCTGGATCGTCGCCTCGATCTCCTCGAGCGTCATCGCCCGGCACTGGAAGCCGTGGAAGGGCTCCGTCTTGCCGGTCGAGGAGAGCGCCTTGCGGCCGCTGTTCTCGACCCCGCCGACGTCCTGCTGGCGTCCCGAATGGCTCAGCTGGAGGATGAACTTGCAGTCGTGCCGGTGCACCGCCTCGCCGACCCGCCGCCAGAAGGGGATCCGCTCGTCGCGGTCGATCGTCGCGTAGTTGGGCAGGATCCGGCCGCGCACGTCGACCGGCGAGTAGGAGGAGACGATCGCGCCGACTCCGTTGCGGGCGAACTTCTCCTCCCAGTTGATCCGCGCCTGCGTTCCCGAGCCGTCGTAGTTGTCGAACCGCCCCGAGATGTTCGAGCGTAGGATCCGGTTCTTCACTTCCAGGTTGCGGAAGCGCAGTGGCTCGAAGATCGGGTCGTCCGCCATCGCAGCGATCACCAGGGCTCGAACTCGATCTCTTCACGATGCCCCAGCAGGAAGTAGCAGTAGAAGACGTTCAGCCGGCGAAAGCCAAGCTGGAAGTACGCCTTGCAGAGCATCAGGCTGTGGTCGTCGGGGTTCGGGAGGACGACGACGTCTCGGATCATGCGGAAGATCAGGTTTTTGCCGGTGTTCTCCGGGACCGCGTAGTTGAAGCCGGCCAGGTGCCGGTAGGGCTCATACAGCCGCTGCGGCGGCTCCTCGGACACCAGCGAGACGCGGAAGTAGCCGAGCTGGATCGGGCGGCCGTCCCTCTGCTTGACCTCCCACTCGCCGCGATACCCCTGCTTGTCCTGGCGAACGATCTCGTTGTAGCCGAAGTTCCGCCCGTCTTTCTTGCGGAAGCCCTTCTTGAACTTGCGGCCGGAGATCACCGAGACCCACTCGTGGTTCCAGCCGCAGTAGATGTAGCCCTCGAGCTGCTCGGGGTCCGGGGAGGTGCCGGTGCGGAGCACGCGCTCCAGGGTCGGCCGGTCGGCCTGGGCCAGGGTCTCGAAGGTCCAGGGGGCGGGCGCTTGGGGTTCTCGGTCGGGCATCTGCTTTCCTTTCGCCATCAGGGGCCCCCGCCGTCGGCGATCAGCGGCGCGGCGTACTGGGCCAGGGACATGACCGTGAGCTGTGGGTTGACCGTGATGCTGGTCGGGAAGACGCTGGCGTCGCACACGTAGAGGTTCGAGTAGCCGTGAACCCGGAAGCCCGGATCGACGACGCTGAGCCCGGGATTGGAGCCGATCGCGTTGCCGCCCTGGGGATGGCCGGTGCCGAGCGTCACCTGCGAGGGGTCGCTCATGATCGCCGGCAGCTCGTAGAGGCCGTTGGGGCTGGTGAAGCGGTGGTACTCCCAGGCGCCCAGCATCACCGCCTTTGCGCCGGCGGCAAAGAGGATTTGGCCGAGCTCGATCAGGCCGTCGGCGAGCTTGCGCATGTCGCCGCGCGCCGGCACGTAGTGCACGGCGGGGCCGCCGGTGAGGGCGCGGCCGATGCGGCCGTTGCGCTCGGTGCCGACCAGGGCGCCGACCGCCATCAACCGCCGGTAGCGGCGCATGTTCTCGTAGTGGTCCTCGAACCAGCCGGGCATGTTGAGCGCCTGCGAGACGGGCGGGTTCCACCACGTCTCGAACACCCAGCCGCGCTCGCGGGGAGGCAGGCCGAGGTGGGAGATCTGCAGGCCGTCGAAGGCGTCGAGCTCCTCCTCGAACTCCGCCGTCAGCGGCGCGCCCATGTTGAAGCTGGCGTGGCGCCCGACCGGCAGCCCCTTGCCGATGCCGCTGCGCTGCAGCAGGTAGGGCGAGGCGACCGCCCCGGCGGCGAGGACGACCTTCCCCGCCCGCACCGTCAGCCGCCGGCCGCTGCCGAGCCTGGCCTCGACGGCGGTGGCGCGGCGCCGTGAGCCGTCGCCGTCGGTGACGATCCGCCGCACCTCGCACTCGGCGAAGATCCGCACCGCGTCGACGCCGCAGTCCCGCTGCGCCCAGGGCAGCACGGTGTCGAGCATCGAGAGCTTCTTGCCGTAGCGGCAGCCGATGTTGCAGTAGCCGCAACCGAGGCAGCCCTCGATGTTGGCGGGCACGGCGCTGACGTCGAGCCGGAAGCCGGGACGGTGGGCCTTCTCAGCCTCGACCCCGCTGAGGAACCTGCCGGCCGACGGGTTGAGGCGGATCTCGGGGTTCTCAGGGCCTTCGGCCTGGGAGTGGACGTGCAGCCAGCGTTCGACCTCCTCGCCGCTGCGGCGCAGGGCGGCGGCGTCGATGCCCGCCCCGTGGTCTCGGTTCCAGCTCTCGAGGACATGCGCAGGCAGCGGGATGGAGACGGCGTTGTTGACCACGGTCGACCCGCCGACGCAGCTTCCCTGCAGGACGGTGAAGCGGAAGTCCTCGCTCTGCTGGAAGACGCCGTCCGCGTAGAGCTTGCCGATCATCTCCACCTCGTCGGCGTTGAAATCCCGTGGCTCGACGTACTGGCCGCGCTCGAGCACGACCACGCTCTGGCCACCTGCCTCGGCCAGCCGGTAGGCGAGGATCGCCCCGGCGGCGCCGCTGCCGATCACGCAGACGTCGGCCTCCACCTCCCGCTCCTCGACGGCCTCGGGTCGCGCGACCTCGAGCGGGTGCCTGCCCGGCGTCGGGATTTTCCCCGCCGCGTCGAGGTCGGCGTAGCGCGCCCGCTCCGGGAACGGCTCGTAGCCCACCGTGGGAAAGCTGCGCGGGTCGTTGTAGTAGCCGATGTAGGTGAGCTGGTTCGCCATCCGCAGCATCGCCTGCACGTAGCGCCGCAGCGGTTCCGGCGGGAACCGCTTCAGCCGCACCGCCGCGTGGAAATGGGTGTCGAGGTGGACGAGGCGGCTCTCCTCGTCCAGCTCGGAGAAGGGCGCCTTCAGGTAGAGGGCGGGGTGGAGCTGCATCGCCAGCAGGCCGGCGCGGTGAAAGTAGCGGCGGCGAGCGCGGATGCCGGCGAAGTAGCGGTCTACGTTGGCGGCGATCTCGGCCGGCGGGACGGCCTCCTCGGGGCCCTGGACGATCACGTCGGCGAGCGCCATCAGCGCCCGCTGCTCGGTCGGCCCGAGGAACTGTGGCCGCAGTCGCCGCCGGAAGGCCAAGCGGCGCAGGAGCGCCAGAGCGAGGGCGATGACGAATGCCGCCGCGATCGCCACCCAGAGCAGCGTGCGAGCGGTCGGCTCGGCGCCGAGCAGCTCGATCCGCTCGCCGAGCCGGGCGTGCGGCAGGTTGAGCGCCAGGCCCGCGATCGCGGCGGCGAAGAGGGCGAGCGTGAGCGCAGCGAGGAGCGGCAGGCGCTCTCGGATGCCGGCGGCGACGTACCAGCAGAGGGCGCCCGCGGCGGCAGCCCCGGCGGCGACGTGGGCGCTGAGCAGGGGCTGGTCGAACAGCTCGCGGAGCCGGTCGACGAAGGGCCCGGCGGCGGCTGCCGCGGCCAGCGCGATGGCAAGCGCCCCGAGGAGGACCAGGACCGGCCGCAGGCCGGCATCGGCGCCGGATGCCCAGTGGCCGGCGGGCGGGGGCGTATCGCCGCGGGCGCTGCGCGCGGCGCGGGCAGCGATCGCGACTGCCGCGCCGAGCAGCAGCTCGAGCGCCAGCAAGGGGGCCATCGCGAGATCGGAGGAGGTCGCCTCGGCGCCCAGCGGCCGCTCCGCCCCCTCGCCGGCCAGCAGGTAAGCGAGCTGCGCCACCGCGGCCAGGGCAAGCGAGAGGACGAGGATCGCGACGAGGCCGAAGCGCCGCCGCGGGTCGCCGGCCGCGAAGGCGCAGAGCGCCGCGAGCAGGACGCCGGCGGCGAGCACTCCCGCGACCCACGGCGGCTCGCGCAGCGCCGAGCCGATCGCGCCGATCTCGTAGACGACGACAAGCGCCGCGGTGAGCGCGGCGAGGAGGAGGGAGACGGCGCGCAGGAGGCGCTTCAGCCGCCACTCGGGCGCGGTCAGCGGCCTGGCCCCGGCCGCTCCGGCGGACCGCGACGGCCGTCCGCCTATCGTGCCGCCGGTTCGCACACCCTGACCCATGTTGCCTCCTCGAATTAGACTGAGCGTACCCTCTCACGTCACCTGTCGGTCGAGAAAGGCACTGGCCGAAAAGACCCCGGGACGAGCGGGCGCTTTTCGCCAAGGAGCGGTGGGTTTCGAACCCCCAGCGCGGGGAATTAAGAGGAGCTCTCAATGCAAAGGAGGAGCGATGCGGGGTTTCGCCGTCGCAGGCCTGATCGGGCTGGCGCTCGCGGGGTGCGGCCTCGATGAAGAGGCGCGGCCGGCTCCCGCCTCACCGGTCGCGATCGACGGCGTCTACCCACCCTTCGATCCCACCCGGACGCGATACGTCTCACGTTGCGGGCGGGGTGGGCAGCCGGTCGGGGTGGACACCGAGGAGCCCGCGACGGTCGAGGTCGCCGGCCAACCGCCACGCACGGGCGAGATCGCCATCGAGCCGGGCGCGAAGCCCGGCGCCGACTTCCCGATCGTCGTCCGCGCAGACGGCAGGCGCCGCACCTACCTCGTGCGTTGCCTGCCCGCGGACTTCCCCAGCTGGCGCTTTCGCGGCTATGCGGAGACGGCGCCCGGCCTGTTCACGGTCGCCTTCAGGGCCTCGCGCGACTCGCGCCCCTGGGTGATCGTCTTCGACCATGAAGGCGCGCCGCGCTGGTGGTACAGTCCACCGACGCGGGCGCTGTGGGGGCAGATCCTGCGCGACGGCACCGCCTCCTGGGCGCGCTCCTTCGGCGACGGCTACGGGCTGGACCGCCGCATGGCGCACGAGGTCCGCTCGCTCTCGGGCGAGCTGCTGCGTCTGGTCAGGACGCGCGGCCCGATCGTCGACGGGCACGAGCTGCACGAGCTGTCGGGCGGCAACTTCCTGCTCGGCTCCTATGCGCCGGTGGCGAAGAACCTGACTTCGGTCGGCGGTCCGGCAAGGGCGGCGATCGTCGCGGCCGAGGTCCAGGAAGTCGACCGTCGCGGCCGGGTCCTTTGGCGCTGGAGCTCGCGCGGGCGGATCGACCTCGCCGAGACCGGCCGCTGGTGGCGCAACGTGCTCGCCAACCCACGCCGCAGGCTGCAGGGACGCGCCGCCTTCGATCCGGTCCACATCAACTCGATCGAGCCGCGCGGAGGCGGGCAGGTGGTCATCTCCACCCGCCACACCGACGCCGTCTACGGGATCGATCGCGACAGCGGCGAGATCGCCTGGAAGCTGGGGGGCACCGAGACCGCCGAGTCGCTGCGGATCGTCGGCGACCCGGCGGCCAGACCCTTCGGCGGCCAGCACGACGCCCGCATCGCCGCCGACGGCACGCTCAGCGTCTACGACAACGGCAAGGACCGCCCGCGGCGCCCGCGGGTCGCCTTCTACCGGCTCGAGCCCCGGCGAGGCAGGGCCGTCTACCTCGGCCGGCTCAACGATCCGGCGGTCCGCACGAGCCATTGCTGCGGCTCGGCCAGGCAGCTCCCGGACGGCGGCTGGCTGGTCAGCTGGGGCGACAACCCGCTTGTCACCGGCTTCGATCCCGAGGGCAGGGTCGCCTTCCGGCTGAGGCTCGCCGCCTCGACCTTCCGCGCCGTCCCGGTCCCTCCGGGAGCCGTGAGCCTCGGCGAGCTCGACCGCGGTCTCGAGGCGATGGAGCGTCGCGCCGGCTCGCGGCGCCGGCAGGAACGCCGGTAGATCGTTCGACCGGGCGCACTCGCGTTGAAGCAAGCGTCCTGACGATCTCTACGATGCGGTTGGTGTTGCGCAGGAGGGGACAGGGCATCGTCGCCGTGCCGGCGTTGCTGGCCGTCGCATTCGCGGCGCAGGCCGCGGCTGCTCCCGAGGACGAGCCGCCGCGCTGCCGCGGCGAGGCTGCGACGATCGTCGGCACGAGCGGCGACGATGTGCTGCAGGGCAGCGAGGAGCGCGACGTGATCTGGGCCGGCCCGGGCGACGACGTCGTCTACGGCGCGCGGGGCAGCGACCTGATCTGCGGCGGTCCGGGGGCCGACATGATTCTCGGCGGGCGCGGCAACGACACGATCAACGGCGGCCCGGGCGACGGCGACCGCGTCTACGGCGGTCTCGGCGACGACAAGCTCGGCGGCGGCCCCGGCGACGGCGACGAGGTCGGCGGCGGCCTCGGCATCGACCTGGTCAACGGCGGGCCGGGCGACGAAGACCTCGTCCACGGCGACTACGGCTGGGACCGGATGGACGGCGGGCCGGGCAGGGGCGACCTCGCCTCCTTCGCGACCAACGTCGCCGGCGGCAGGGGGGCCGGGGTCTGGGCCTCGCTGCGAGCCGGCAAGGCGCGCGGCGACGGGCACGACAAGCTCTTCCGCTTCGAGGGGATCGAAGGCTCCGCCTTCGCCGACACGCTGATCGGCGACAGGGGCGCCAACCTGCTCGACGGCGGGCCGGGCGACGACACCCTGCGCGGCCGCGCAGGGCGCGACACGCTGATCGGCGGCCAGGGAAGCGACCGCTGCAAGGGCGACCCGGCCCGGGTCTCCTGCGGTCGCGAGAGGCCTCCCAAAGCCTCCGCCTACGTCGAGATCGCCCGCGCCCCGCACGGCGGCGGCGGCCTGGCGGTGGTCGGCGGCGGCGGGCGCGACGACTTCAGCGTCGCCTTCGATGCCACGGCCGGAGTCTTCGCCCTGACCGCTGCCAAGGGGATCGCGCTCGGCGAGGGCTGCACGCGGCCGGGCGCCGATACCACCCAGGCGATCTGCGATCCCGAGGGCCCCGCTCGCTGGCTGATGGCCGATCTGGGGCCGGGCAACGATCGCCTCCGGCTCGAAGGTTCCTTCGCCGCGGTAGCCGAGGTCAGGATCGGTGGGGGTCGCGGCGACGACACGATCCACGGCAGTCCCGAGGACGACCTGATCGAGGCGGGGCCCGGCTCCGACCGTCTCCACGGCGGCGCCGGCGAAGACGGCCTGATCGGCGGCCTGCCGGGACCGACCTTCCTCTACGGCGGCGCCGACGGCGACCTGCTGGCGGCGGGGGGTGGCTGCGCCGGCGGGGCGATCGTCGGCGGCCCCGGCCGCGACAACGCCTCCTTCGCCGAGACCCAGGAGCACCCCGGCCTGCTGTTCATCTCGCTGCGTCACGGAAAGGCCTGGATCGACGAGGTGCGCCGCTGCCGGCCGGTTCGCCTCGACCGCTCGGTCGAGGACATCGAGGGCTCCTTCGACTGGGACGTGCTGATCGGCGACGGCCGCGACAACAACCTGCTCGGTCAGCCCGGCAGGGATCGCTTCTTCGGCGGGGGCGGGAACGACGTGATCGACGCCCGCGACTCCGAGCGCGACTTCCTCATCCAGTGCGGGCCGCGGGGACGTTCGCAGGGCCGCGCCCTGGTCGACCGCAGCGATCCCACCCCGATCGCCTGCGCGAAGCGCCGCGAGGGACGGCCGATCCACCACCTGATCGGTCGCTGACGAGCGGCGGGCGCCGCGCCGGCGCATGCGGTGCGCCCCGCGTTCTCTCATACGAACGTCCAGTCGCCGCTCAACGCCGCCCCGCTCGGCGTCGATTGCAAACGAAGGATGCCGTCAAGGCCGATCGCCCCATGCCTGCTCGCAGCTCTCCTGCTGCTCGTCCCGGCCACTGCCGCCGAGGCCAAGCCGTCCTGCGCCGGCAAGCGCGCGACGATCGTCTCCAACGCGCCGCGGATCGTCGGCACCAAGGCCCACGACGTGATCGTCGCCGGCCAGGGCGGCAGCAAGATCTACGGCATGGGCGGCAACGACACGATCTGCGCCGGCGGCGGCGCCGACACGGTCTACGGCGGCCGGGGCAACGACGCCGTCTACGGCGAGGCGGGCGACGACGCGCTCTACGGCGAGCGCGGCTCCGACGACCTCTACGGCGGCGCGGGCGCCGACCGCCTCTTCGGCGAGACCGGCAACGACACGGCGGACGGCGGCGGCGGCGACGGCGACCTCGTCGACGGCGGCCCGGGCGACGACACGGTCCGCGGCGGGCCGGGCGACGCCGACACCGTCTTCGGCGGGGTCGGCAGCGACCGCATCGACGGCGGGCCCGGCGCTCACGACATCGCCTCCTACAGGGGCGTCGGCGGGCCGATCTCGGTCGACCTCGGCAGCGGCGTCGTCAGCGGCGCCGAGGGCGAGCGGCTGAGCGGCGTCGAGGACGTCCTCGGCGGCTCGGGCGACGACACCCTGAGCGGCGCCGCGGCCACGCCGAACCGGCTGGACGGCGGCCCCGGCGACGATCGCCTGCTCGCCGTGGGCATGGGCGACCAGGCTTTCGGCGGCCCCGGCAGCGACGCCTGCGCGGGCCCGTTCGCCGCGGAGGTCTCCTGCGGGCCGTCGGCCCCCGGCGACGGCACCGGGGTCGAGCTCTACCGCAGCATCACCGGCGCCGCCAGCCTGATCGTCACCGGCAGCGAGGGGGCCGACGCGGTCGCGGTCAGCTTCAGCGGCGCCGGCTACCTCGTGCAGGGCGCCGGCGCCGGCGCCGGCGTGGACGTGCGCCTCAGCGAGCCCGACTCGCCCGTCTGCTCGCGCAACGGGGCCGCCAACTCGGTCCAGTGCGCCGGCCCCGCCGGCTCGATCCTTGCCTCGCTGCGTGGCGGCGACGACGCCTTCGCGGTCGCCGACAGCGTGCCGGCGGACGTGCCGGCGACGATCGACGGCGGCGCGGGCAGCGACGTGCTGCGCGGCGGCCGCGGCGCCGACACCCTCTACGGCGGCGACGACCGCGATCCCGACACGCTGGAAGGCGGCGGCGGGGACGACGTCCTCTACGGCGTCAACATCTTCCACCCCCGCCGCGACAGCGGCGCCGCGCGGATGATCGGCGGCCCGGGCGATGACCTGATGATCGGCGGCCAGCCCTGCGACGGCGACCTCTTCGACGGCGGCCCGGGTGAGAACGACAGCGCCTCCTTTGCCCGCATCCGCAACAGCGGCGTCAACGTCAAGGCGACGATCGGCGGCGCCGTCGTCGACCCCGAGCTCGGCAACTGCAACGCCGGCCGCATCGAGGACAG
>Ga0299914_10000452_pt1 | contig 24754 bp, 18 predicted proteins | sample RVTome_10_FD_201361 | JGI IMG/M metagenome (GOLD analysis project Ga0299914, IMG submission 201361) | Soil microbial communities from uranium-contaminated site in the Upper Colorado River Basin, Wyoming, United States - RVT153D57 (version 2) ... | reverse complement strand
CTGGCTTCCATGAACTGGAAGTAGATGAAGCCGAAGCGCTCGTACCAGTCCGGCTCGTCGAAGTGATCCTTCTCGCACTGCTCGATCTGCCTCAGGGCCGCCTCCAGACTGCCCAGCAACTGACTGTATTTGTCCTCGTAGGCGCGGACGAACCGCTGCCAGCCGGCCATGATGTCCCGGCGGGCCCCGTACCACCCCAACCCCGCCCCTTGAATCGACGACAGCGATGTGCCGACGGCGATCGCGTCGTCCTTCATCTCCTTCGTCTCGACCCCGATCGCGCGCAGTTCCTCCAGCGTCCGGCGGACGCGCTTCAGCTCCCCCTGCGCCTGCTCGTAGCAGACCCCGCACGCCTCCGACTCGGCGCAGTGCGAGGGCACGCGCGGCATGCCGGCCGGGGAGTAATCGGGCTCGCGGCGTCGATCGCCGTCGGTCAGGAGCTCGTAGCCCTCGCTCAGTGTTCTGTAGACATTGGCGGCGTTCTTGAGGTTCTTTACGCCTAACGCGTCTTCCAGGCCCATCATCCCGGCCGTCCACGAGTAGACCTCGAGCAGGAGACCCAGCCGGTCCTCCTCCTGAGCCCCTGGAAGGGAAGAGAGAGCGAGGCCCGACACAAGCAGCAGAGCTACTGGAATCACGATCTCACCCGTCTGAAAACGAGGAACCCGAGCAGCACGAGGATGCCGCAAAGCGCTGCCGCGATCACGATGAGGATGGGGCTCGTCCCCGCACCGCCCCCGCCGGCGGCGTACTTACGGTACTCTTCGGGGGTGACCACCACCTCCTCCATCTCCGGCTCGACCTCGCTTCCGACCCAGGCCACCAGATCGAATCTCTGTCGGCGGTCGTCCGGCGAGCGGACCGTGATCCCCACCTCTCCCTGCGTACGGAACTTGAACGTCCGCTTTACATCGCCATCGAGCGCCGCCGCACGAACCGTGTCCTTCCAGCCGGGCGAGTGGAGGAGGATCTCCAGGGTCGGGTTCGTCTCGCGGCTGAGAAGCGTCACGGCGACGGGCTGGAGGATCGACAGTTGCGAGAGCACGTAGCGCACGCCCTCGGTGCCCGTCTCGCCCTCGACGATCGCGACCTGCCCATCCTCGAGGGCGGGGTCATCCTGCGGCTCGAGGCGAACGGGATCCGCCGATTGTGCGGCCAGGCGGAGCGTCCCGACCGTCGAGACCAGGGCGAGCACGATCCAGCACCACCGAGTGCCGAAGGGGGCGCTCATCGCTGGTCCCCGGCGGAGGTGACGCGGATGGGGTGCGCGTTTCCGAGCCCGCTCCCCAGCCCGACAACGACGCTGTATTCGCCCGCGGATGTCGCCGGCGCCGTGGCGGTCAGCCGTTCGGTGGCGACGGTCCGGACGGTGGCAGCACGCGCGCCGCCGGCCCCGTTCAGCGTCACGGACAGCCCCCCGCCATCGACCGGGAACATCCCGTCGATCGTCAGCACGGTCGGCGTGTTCGCGGGGTACGCCGCGGGCCGGACCACGTCGATCCGCGGCAGGAAAGGCCGCCCGTCCTTCCGCCACTGGACCGCCAGCACGCCCGATTCCGGGGCAAGGGCTCCGACCTTTACCCTCAATCCACTATCGGCACCGTCGCCCCAGCGAAGCGCGAACTCTCCATCCGTCGCCGTCCAGAAGGGTCCGGCTCCCCACGTTCCCGACTTCCCGATGATGAAGTCGGTCAACATGTGGTTTCCGACGCTCGCAGCGTACGGGCGGGCGATGGGCGGAGGCCAGTTGAAGGAGAGCAGTCGGTGGCCGCGGTCCTTCTTCACGTACCAGACCGCGAGTCCCTGGCCGACCACGCCCGCGTCGTACCCCTCCGAACGGGGACCCGTCGGCGTCCGGTACTCCAGGATGAACAGCTCATCGGGCCCGCGGGCCGGATCGTAGAGCACGATCGGCTCACCCCCGGCCCCGGGCGCCGGGTCGGAAGCCTCCAGGTAGGTTGACCAGCCCGAGTCGAGGATCGGGTGGATCCTCGGACGAAGCCATCCCAGCCGGATCTTGAACCACGGATCCAGGTGGAACGGTCCGGGCGTCGTCGCGGCACAGAAGTTCGCCGCGAAGAGAGACGCCCGGGCGTTGACCGAGGCGCCGGGGCCGTAGATGTGCTCCGAGCCCGCGAGTTGGTGAAACAGTTCGTGCGTGTAGAGGTTGAGGTCGCCGTTCTCGTGTGTGAAGGAGACCTGGCCGCTGTACCGGAGCCCGGGCCAGGCGGTGACCACGCCCCGTGTCTGTCCGCCGCACCCCCCGCCCGCGTCGACCGGGTTGACCACGACGATCGCCAGCTCCTGGAGAGTCGTGAGCCCGTCGCGATTCGCGTCGAACGAGGCGAAGTCCACACCGGCTTCCGCCGCCAGCTGGATCACCTTCCTGTCGAAGCTTCCGACGTTCGCCGTCGCCACGGCGAAGAGATCGTCGAAGCGGACCCGGATCACGCCGGCCCGCCGAAACCCGAAGACGCCACCCGACACCGTGCGGTAGAGACCCGTGACGCTCGGGTCGCGCGGGCCGAAGAACAGGCTGTCGAAGTAGGCGAGCGTGTTGACCGGCGAGAGATCCGGAAAGTCGGTCTGCACGATGAGCAACGGGCGCTGCCCCCGGACGGGCGCGGCGCTGTACCCGACGCGCTGGAGCAGCAGTTCGGGCGGGGGCTCGCTCGGTGAGGCGACCAGGTGACCCTCGGTCCGGTACAGCCGGTAGGCGGGCGGGCGGGTGTCCCCGACCTGTCCGATCCACAGCGGGCTCGACGTGGCGAAGTTGTCTGCCCGCTCCCGGTCCCAGAAGCTCTGGAGAGGGTAGGTTCCCGCTACCGGCTCCTCGTACACGTAGCCCTCCAGGCGTACGAAGCGATAGCCGTCCCGCTCCTCGCCCGGGCGCCCCACCCAGCGCGGGTCGCTGGTGAGGAAGTTGTCTCCCCGCGACGGGCTGTACCAACTATAGAGCGGCCGTGTGCCCGGACGAGCCTCCGACAGCAGCTGCCCTTCGATGCGCACGAAACGGTAGTCCGGGGATCTCGTGTCCCCGGCCCGGCCCGCCCACCGGGGGTCCGTGGTCGCGAAGTTGTCGCCTCGCGAGGGGCTGTACCAGCTGTACAGGGGAACGGTCTGCGCCTCGGCCCCCTCGACCGTGAACGACGCCAGCAGCAGGCCGACTGCGAGAAGCTGCCCGGTTGTGCGCATCGGACGAAACTCTCCTCTCGGATGACGGGGCGAGACCGCGCCGCTGGCGGAGGACTGCCTCAGGCTCCTGCACGCGTGCTCCCGGTCGTCCCGGCGCTCCACCCGAGGATGTGCCGAAGGCCGCGGGAGCCGGTATCGCATGGTCATGCGATACCGGCCCGGCAACGAGAATCAGGGTCGAGCCGGCCGGGGACGCGCCTTCACATCTTCACGAGAACGGCACGCCGGTTCTGCTCGCGGCCCGCTTCCGTGTCGTTGCTCGCCACGGGAGCGACGGGCCCCACGCCGATCGCCATCAGGCGATTTCGGTCGATCTCATGGCTCGTGACCAGCGCGTCGACTACGGCGGCCGCCCGGCGGCGGGAGAGGTCCAGGTTGTGCTCGTACGTGCCGGCGTTGTCGGTATGTCCGACGATGTAGACGCGCAGGTCGGGGTTCTCGCTCAGGAGGGCCGCGATCTCCTCGAGGGCCGGCCGGGACTCCGGCTTTAGTACCGCCTCGTCGAAATCAAAGAGGATCCCCTCGACGGTCACGTGCCCGGCGCGGTCGATCTCCTCCCTCATCTGACCCGCGGTGACCCGGCCTGCCTCCATGGGCTGGACCTCGACCAGGTCGAGGGCGGCGTAGTTGTGGTCCTTCCAATAGCCGAGACTGGTCATGGTCGTCGGGCCGAGCACGGCGAGCGACACGTAGACGTCTCCCTCGGGTCGGGCGAGCCTGGCGGCCAGGTAGCGCTTCTCGCCCACGTGCTCGTCGTCGAAGCTGGAGCGGAAGTAGAAGGCCTCGAGAGGCGAGAAGTCCTCCTCGATGTCGTTCGCGCTCTCCAGGTAGACCGAGTTGAGGAACCCGGAGCCGCATTCCCGGCTGGCGCACTCGAACAGCGCCTCGAAGCCCGCCTCCTCCAGCGCCCGCAGATAGCTCCGGTACGCTTCCAGGACGCTCGTGCCCTCCGGAAGCGTGTACACGAGGCGGGTCACCCTCCCTTCAAGGGGGCGGCTCTCCGCGAGCTCACCGTCCCGCCACGGTCCGAGGGGGAGGAGGTACTCGTCGAAATCGCGCTGGCGGTACTGGTTGATCGCCGACCCCTGGAAGCGGCTGACGAGAGGATGATCCTCGGAGCCCTCCACGTCCTCCTGAGCGCTGGTCGGCGCGGCGACGATCAGGATGAAGAGGGCGGTGTTCGCCACGATGTTTCTGGCCGAAGCTGTACGCATCCTGGTCCTCCGTTCGAGACCGTGAAACCGGCGAGGGCACTCGCTCGCCGAAACCCGGCGAGGGCAACTCGCTCGCCTTCGGCGCGTGACCGAGTATCGCGTCCGAGTGCTCGCGGTCTTCCATGAACGGTTGCATACGGCCTGTGGCGTCCGGTATCGCATGATCATGCGATTGAGCCACCCCGCGTCCTTCCTACAATGGAGCCATGCGCCCATCCCGCGCATGCACGGCCCGATCCTCGTGGCCTGGAAAGGAGAAGTCGGATGCGAGCAAGCCGATTTCGTTGGTGGCCGGCCGCGGCCTTCCTCGCTATCGCGCTGGCGGCCGCGCCACTGCACGCGCAGCGGCCGGTCGACAAGCCGACCGAGGCGATCCTCGAGCGAACGCGGCTCGCGCCGGACCTCGAGGTGGTGCTCAGCCCGGTGTCGTCCGACGCTGCGCCTGCGAGCTTCACGGTCCGCAACAAGGGTCTCGGCAACGCCGCGAGGTCCTCGCTGCTCCGGGTCAGCGTCCGGGTGCTGCCGATCACGGCGGAGAGCGCGAACGAGGCCACTCGCCTGAACTCGGCGCTCGGAGAGTCTCTTTCAGGGGATGCCAGCTCCTACCGCCGTATGACGACGCGTTGCGAGCTGCCGTTCACCGACTTCGAGTCGGCCATCGATCCGTTGCCGGCGGGAGCTTCGCAGACGGTCGCCCCGCGATCGGAGGGAAGGTCGGCGGGGCGTGCGATGGGCCCGCGGGCCATCGCCGACGCGCTGGCCGGCCCGAACACGGATCTGCCGGGCAGCCGTCTCGTTGCCCTGGGCTACCGGATCGCCTGTGTGTACGAGGTCCGGATCGTCGTGGACGCGGACGGGCAGCTAACGGAAGCCGACGAGCGCAACAACGAGGTCGTCCACCGTTTCGAACGGATCGGCTACTACGACATCCTCCACTACGTGCGCTGCGAAGATCGAGCGCTCGACTGCTCATGAAGACGGAGGAGAGGTTGGCGGGCGAGGCGCGATTCTGAACTCTGCCGAAGCCGCGATTGCTCGAGCCGGAGCTAGACCAGCCGCTCCCGGAGCGCGCGGCTCACGGCCCCGGCCACGGTGTGCACCTGGAGCTTCGCGTAGATGCTCCGGATGTGGCTGCGGACCGTGTCGATGCTGATCTCCAGGTGGTCGGCCGCGCTTCCGTAGGTCATCCCCTGGACGAGGCAGCGGAGCACGTCCTGTTCGCGATCCGTTAGCGCGAGCGACGCCGACCCGCTCTCGCCGGCGCGCTGCCCCGCGCCGGGTACCCCGTGGCGGACGACATCCAGCAGGGTGCGCGCGACCCCGGCCGAGAGAGGGGACCCGCCCTCCATGACCTCCCGCAGTTGCGAGAGGAGCCGGTCGGCCGGGGTCCGCTTCACCAGGTAGCCGTCCGCGCCGGCACAGATGGCCTCGAGGATGGACGCCTCCTGGTCGAGCACCGTCAGGACGACGATCGTGACCTCCGGCAAGAACTCCTTCATCCGACGCGTGCACTCGATCCCGCTCATGCGGGGCAGGTCCAGATCCATCAGGACCAGGTCCCAGCCGGGCGGGACGCCGCGACGTATTCCGGCCTCCAGCGTGCCGAGCGCGGCGAACGGGCAGGCGAAGGTCTCCACCAGCTCGAATTCCGACGCATGCTCGAGCAGGAGTTCGAGGCTCGTGCGATAGCGGGCATCGTCCTCTACGGCGATCGTCCGGATGGTCATCGGTCGCGATCCGGCGGAGGGGGCGAGAGGAACAGGGTCCGAGACAGGATACGGCGGCGCTGGCCCCCGGGAGGATCGCATGTTCATGCGGTCCCGCCTCCAGCCTCGTCGCGTGGGCGGGGTGCCTGCGGGCGGGCGACGCGAGACCGGCGCGCCGAGGTGGCCCCTGCCGGCGAGCCCGCCGGCGATCCGCCTCCCGCCCACCGGGTCGCGCCGGGGCGGCGCCGGGCCCGGGAGGTCGCGAGCGAGAACCGGAGCACGACGGCGGTGCCGCGGCCCGGTCGCGTCCTCCACTCGATCGACGCGCCGATCTCCTCGGCCCGGCGTCGCATGGAACCGATGCCGTGTCCCCCACTCTCCCCGGCGGCCGGATCGAAGCCGACGCCATCGTCCGCGATCCGCATCTCCCAGCGCCTCCCCGACCCGCGGATCCCGAGCGTCACGCTTCGAGCTCGGGAATGGCGCGCCGCGTTGTGGAGGGCCTCGAGACCGATGAGGAGGAGGTTCCGGCGCGTGCGGGCGGAGAGCCGATCGGGTGGCCACGTCTCCTCGAAGTCCGTCCGGAACGCGATCCCCTGGGCAACGAGCAGGGTCATGCCCGTGTCCGCGAGACGGGAGGCCAGCTCGCCCAGGGTCGCGGGTCGCGCGTCCAGCGACCAGATGATGTTCGAGAGCGACCCGCCGAGGTCCTCCGCGGTGCGCGCGATCCGGCGGGCCAGCTCGCGGCCCTTCCCGTCCTCGAAGCCGCGGCTGGCCAGGAGGCCCGAGAGGATCCCGATGCTCCCGAGACCGGACCCCATCTCGTCGTGCAGGTCGATGGCGATCCGCATGCGCTCCCGCTCGAGACCAAGCAGGTACCGCACTCGGGCGCGGTAGCCGAGCCACAGGAGGAGGCCCGTGCCCCCCGCGAAGAGAGCGATCGCCCAGGAAGTACGGTACCAGGGCGGTCGGACCCGGAAGGAGAACGAGGCCGGCGCTGCCGTCCAGCGCCTCCCGTCGAGGGAAGCCCGGAGCTGGGCGGTGTGCGGCCGGGCCGGGAGGTCGATCCAGCGGAACCACGGCCGCCCCGTGGCCTCGCGCCAAGGGTCGCTGGGGGACAGCCGCACCTGGTAGCGGAGCCGTCCCGGGTCGCGGAAGGAGAGGACGGCGAAGCGCAGCTCGAGCCGATTGCGGTCGTGAGGCAGCTCGAGCCCGCCGGCAGCCCCGATCCGCTCCTCGTCGAGCAGCGCGTCGTCGAACGCCACCGGCGGAGGGCGTGCTTCGGCACCCCTGGCGACACCCGGGACCTCGATCACGCCGAGAGAGGTCGTGATCCAGAGCGTTCCGTCGGGATCCTCCTCCAGATCGCGCCCGCCCTCGTGGGGCAGGCCGTGCCACTCGCCCAGCCGCTCCCGCACGTGCCACGGCGCCCGGTCGTCCTCGGCTTCCTCGACCCTCCACGCCACCCCGTGCCCCAGGACCCAGACCCCGCCGGCCGGGGAAGGGATCAGGTTTAGGAGCGAGCGAGAGGGGAGCAGCTCGTTCCCGGCCGCCGGCGTCCAACCGTCTCCTCGCCAACGCAGCACGCCGGCGCGGCTCGCCGCCGCCCAGATGTCGCCCCGCCCCGTCTCGACGAACGCCAGGATGAGGCCGGCGCGTGGCAAGCTCGAGCACTCCCATCCGCGGATCGTGTCGCGGCCGATGACCTCGCCGCGACACGCCAGCGCGTCGCCGCCGATCCACAATCCGGATCGGCCGTCGTGCAGCATGGCGGTGACGGGCCGCGCCGCGGCGGGAACCGGCGGCACCACGACGGGACGGAGGCCTCCGGAGTCGGCGTGGAAGAGGCGATCGGGGAGGGCCAGCCACATGCCTCCCGTCCGATCCCGAGCGCAGCGCATCAGCGTCGCGGGCGGTTCGGCGGGATAACGACCGACTACGCGCTCGCCTCTAGCGCGGATCACCGCGCCCCGGACGGCCAGCCACACCGCGCCCCCGAGATCCTCGCATACCTCTCCCTGCGAAAACCAGTCGTCCAGCCAGCGAGCCCGGTCCTCCCCCCGCCGGATCAGGGCGGTGCCCTGCCAGGTCGTCACCCACAGCGCCTCACCCGAGCGTCCGACGAAGCGGGTGTGCTGGGAGCGGAGGCCGCTCCGCTCGTTCCAGATCCGGGTCTCCGGCTCCGGGTACTGAAGCAGCGCCGTGAAGGTGGCCATCCACAGGCTTCCCTCGTGGTCGACGAGGAGCGGCCCGCCCGACTCGATTCCGCGGTCCGGGCCGAGGATCTCTGGGGGCCGATCCGGCCTGACGGCCACCAGATACCGGTCGTAGGCCGCCCACAGCGTCCCGCCCCGGTGGGCGAGAGCGATGGGACGGGGGCGGATCTCGGCGGCCTGGAACGGGTCGAGGCTATGCGCGCTTCCGCTTCGGACCACGTGGATCGCCGAGTCGAGGGTTGCGATCCCGCCGTCGGGCAGGAAGGCGAAGTCGATGAGCCACGTCGCGTTCAGGAGCTTGGTCGCTCGGTTTGCAGAGTCAACCCGCCAAACGCCGCGCTGCGTGCCGACCCCCATCTCGCGGCCCGGCGCAGGGTGCAGGAAGCGAGGCTCCTCGCCGCCGAAGGCTTCGGCGGGCAGCGTACGCCATCCGCGTTCCCCTTCCAGCCGGGCCACCCGCCCGCCGCGGACGATCCAGAGGCGGCCGCGGCCATCGAACGCTACGGCATTGTGCTCGCCCAGGCCGGGCGGGAGGGGCGCGGCGAGCGGACGGGCGGCATCACCGACGACCTCGAAGAGAGATCCATCCTCGGCGAGCGCGACCAGGCGGCCCGGAGCGGCGGTGGCGATCGCGCGCACCTCGCCATCGAGCTCCCTGGCCGCCCAGCGACGGAATTCGGTCCCGTCGTAGCGGAACAGACCGTCGTGCCCCCCGATCCACAGGAACCCCCGCTCGTCCTGCGCGAGGGCGCCCCCGAGCGTGGCTTGGAGGCCCTGGCTGGCCGCATAACGGCGGAACAGCCGGTCCTGGCCCTGGAGCGGAGCCTCGAGGGCGAGACATGCCGCCAGGGACAGGAGACCCGGAAAGGGGAGGCGCCGCCGAGACCGGGCCGCCTCGGGAACTCCGATCATGACGATCTCTCCGTCGAGGCGCGGGAGTGGGCGAGGCGCGGGGTGGACCGCCCACCGTCCGAACGTAGGCGCCCGCGCCCGGCCGCGGCAAACGACCGGTCGAGCGTCAAGGCGGGCACCCCGGGCGAGTGAGAAAGGCCGGACGCGACGCGCCGCGTTCCGCATCCGCGCGTCGTGATCGAATCGCCGGTCGCCATAGCATCTTGACACGCGTAGTATGCAATGTATACTACGATTCCCGGACCGATTCGAACGGTCGGAATTCGAGCGGGACCCCGGAGGCTCTCATGTCCAGACTCGGTGAGTTCGAGTTCCTCGTGCTGCTCGCGGTCCTCAGGCAGAAGGAGGCGCCGTACGCGAATCACGTGCGCGAGGACCTCGAAGCGAACGCGGGACGTCGCGTCACCCGTGGCGCGCTCTACCGGACCATCGACCGGCTCGTCGAGAAGGGCTTCCTCGCCTGGGAGCTCGAGCCGAGCGAGGTCCCCGAGCGGGGAGGGCACCCGATGCGGCGGCTCCTGGTGACCGAGGAGGGGCTCGAGGCGGCGCGGGAGACCCGTACCGTCCTAGTGACCTTCCTCGACGGCCTCGGGCCTGTGCTGGGGGAGACGTGATGCGCCCGCCGCGGCTGGCGAGCCGCCTCCTCGCCCGGGCGTTCCGGGGCGACCCGGCCGCCCCGGCTATCCTCGGGGACCTCAACGAGGACTTCGTCCGCGTCCTCGAGACCCGGGGCCGGATGGCTGCGAGGCTCTGGTACTGGCGCGAAGCGCTCGGGCTCGCCTCCGGTCGCGTCGCGCACGGGCTCGCGCACGCCCTCCGCTCGTTTCTCCGCCCCGGAAGCCTTGGCGAGGATGCCGTCCACGCCGCGCGTACGCTCCGGCGATCGCCGGGCTTCGCGCTTTTCGTGGGCGCCGTGATCGGCCTCGGCGTTGCCGCCGTGACCACGGTCTACAGCGTCCTGAAGCCACTCGCGCTCGCGCTGCCCTTCGAGGACGCGCACCAGCTCGTGTGGATCTCGAACAGCGAGGCGGCGGGGGACAGCTCGCTCTCCGCGGTGACCTCACGGACCGTGAACCTGATCGACTTCCGGGCCGGGACCCGGTCGTTCAGCGGCATCACCGGGTACGATGCCTTCTTCGCGAGCCGCTTCTACACCCTGGCGGGCGCCGGCGAGCCCGAGAGCCTGGTCGGCGTCGGCGTTGCGCACGATTTCCTCGACGTGCTCGGCGTCCGACCGCTCCACGGACGGAGCTTCACCGCGGAAGAGGGCCAGCGCGGCGGGCCCGCGGCCGTGATCCTCTCGCACCGGCTCTGGCGCGATCGCTTCGCGTCGGATCGAACCGTCGTTGGACGGGGCGTCACCCTGAACGGCACCCCCCGCACGGTGGTGGGTGTCCTGCCGGCCAGCTTCGACTTCTCCTCGGTCTTCTCCCCGGGGGTCGAGGTGGATTTCCTCCTGCCGTTCGTGGTCTCGAGGGACAACGCCTTCCAGGGGAACGTCCTCGCCCTGATCGGGCGCCTGCGGCCCGGCGTGACACCGGAGGCGGCGCAGTCCGAGCTGACCACGCTCAACGCTGCACTCGGGGAGACGGACCCGGAGCGCTGGGGGCTGGGCGCGGAGCTCGAGACGCTCCAGGACCACCTCGCCGGCCCTTTCCGCGGCTCCCTGCTCCTGCTCGCGGCCGCCGCGGGGGTGCTCCTCCTGGTCGTCTGTGTCAACGTGTCCGGGCTGATGATCGCCCGGTCGCCATCACGCGCCCGGGAGATGGCGGTCCGGAAGGCCCTCGGGGCCCCGCGCGGGCGGCTCATGCGGCAGCTCGTCCTCGAGACCCTGGGGATCTCGCTCATCGGCGCCGCGGTGGGCAGTCTACTCGCCTGGCTCGCCACGCGCGTCGTGACGAACGCGGCCATGATCCACATCCCGCTCATGGATTCCGTCGAGCTCGACACCTCCGCCCTCCTCGTCGCGGCCGGTGTGGCGGTCCTCACGGGCGTCGTGGTGGGGACGATCCCGGCGCTCCAGGTCGCCGAAGGGGGGGAGGCCGGGGTGCTTCAGGCGGCGTCCCGGGGCAGCAGCGCGAGCCGCGGCGCCCGGCGCCTGCGGGAGGGGCTGGTATTCGCGGAGGTCGCGCTCGCCTGCGCGCTGCTCGTCGTCGGGGGGCTCCTCCTGGCGAGCTTCCGGGCCGTCCTCGACGTGGATCTCGGGTTCGAGCCCGCGAATACCGTCGCCTGGCAGCTTCAGCCCGGGACCCCGTTCGAGTCCTACGGGGAGAAGATGGCGTTCTACACCCGCCTGGGCGGGCGCGTGCGGGCGGCACCCGGCGTCGAGAGCACCGGTCTGATCGACGGGCTCCCGCTGGGCCGCAACCGCGCGTGGGGGTTCCAGGTCGTCGGCCTGGCGGAGGGAGAAGACACCGATGAGCAGGTGTTCCCCCACGTCGTCGATCCCGGCTACCTGCCGACCATGGAGATCCCTCTTCTGGCCGGTAGGAACTTCTCTCCGGCCGACGTCGAGGGGTCGACGCCCGTCGTGATCCTCAACCAGACCGGGGCGCGCCGGATCTTCGGAGGCGAAGAGGAGGCGCTCGGGCGCCGTCTCGCGTTCTGGGGTCCCTGGGAATGGGAAGTCGTGGGCATCGCGCGTGACGTACGGCACCTGTCTCCCGAGACCGGCTCCGGCATTGAGGTCTATTTCCCGCACGCACAGATGCCCGACTACGGCCCCATGGACCTCGTCGTGCGTTCGAGACTGCCGTCTTCGCAGGTGGTCGCTACGGTGTCCGGGGTGCTCGAGGACGTCGACCCCGGCATGCCGAGGCACGAGTTCTGGTCGCTCGAATCGACGGTCGCGGGAGCCGTCTCCGACCGCCGGTTTGCGCTTGGCATCCTCTCGGCCTTCGGCTTCGCCGCCCTACTTCTGGCCGCCCTCGGAATCTACGGCGTGCTGTCGCAGACCGTCGCAGAACGGGAGCCCGAGATCGGCATCCGGATGGCGCTGGGGGCGTCGGGGCCGGACATCGTCCGCCGCGTCCTCGGGCGGATGCTCCTCCTCACGGCCGGAGGGATCGCGGCGGGGTGGGCGCTCTCCCTCCTCTTCTCCGACGTGCTGGACGCCGTCCTCTTCGGCGTGGCCCCGGTCGACCCACGCGCCTTCCTCGGCACGGGAGTCGTGCTGCTGGCAGTGGCCGCGCTGGCGTCCGGACTGCCGGCCCGCCGAGCCGTCTCGACGGAAGCCTCGAGCGTGTTGAAATCGCCGTGAGGACCGACGTCCCGCGCGTTGCCGGCTACGCCGCCTCCTGGCTCCGACCCCTCGACCACCGCCAGCCGAGGTAGGCGGCGCCCAGCACCGCCAGCACCATCAGGGGACCCGTGAAGATCATGAACCGCGTGCGGCTCCGGGTCGCCCGCGCCTCCCTCAGGCTCTGCGCCTCGTCCCTCAGACGGGCCAGGTGGCCGAGGACGTCCGCGTAGCCGTACCACCACGCGTAGTCCGGGCTCATGTGGAAGGCGCCCTTGTACGACTTGAGGTTCGAGAAGAAGAACATGTCGAAGTACTCGCGCTCGATGGCGGTCACGTCGAAATAGAGCCCGGCCGGCCAGTGCTGCGCGAGCTCGGTCGGGAGCTCGGTGGCCGTGAAGCGCGGCCCCGGCAGGAGCCCGGCCGCCGTCTGGCCGTGGCTGGGCTCGATCAGCCCGTCCTCGTAGAGGCCGGCGAGGATGCCTCTGGCCTCCACGACCAGCGCGTCGCCCGCCAGCTTGTGCGCGTCGGCGGACTCGAGGTAGCCCCGTGCCTTGTCTTCGGAGTGGCAGGTCATGCAGACGCGGATCATCCGGTTCCGCTTCTCGCGGTTCTCAGGCATCACCGTGATGTCCTCGAGCTCCCCGGCCGCGGCCTGCACGCCCATCCCCCAGATGATCTTCCGCGTCATGTTGTGGCTCGAGGAGCGGACCCCGGCCGAGTCCACGTAGACCATGTGGCAGTACGCGCACGTCGGGGTCTCCCACTCCGCTTCCGGCATCGGGACCGTCCAGTCCCAATCGTCCCCGCGAGCGGCGTAGATCGAGCCGTGCTTCGAGCTCATGTACGTCTCGTAGTTCGGGTGGTCCGGACCCATGTGGCACGTGTAGCACGCCTCGGGCTTGCGCGCCTCCTCCAGGTTGAACGCGTGGCGCGTGTGGCACGCGATACACCCGTTGCGGTACGTGAGGCTGCTTCCGTCGATGTACCGCTGCTCGTCCTCGTTCCAGTAGCGGGCATCGGTGGCCCCGGCCTGCGCGTGGCAGGGGTCGCACCCCATCTCCATCACCTTCCGCGGCATCTGGGCGTAGTTCGGCACGGAGATGTTGCGCTCCCAGTTGATCCCGAGGTCGCCCGGCCCCGGCCCGTACGAATGCCCCGCGTCGAGGACGTGCTCCTGGTAGATCGCCGGGTGGCACTGGGCGCACATCGTCTCCGGAACGCGCCCCTCGCTCGCCATGATCCGGTCGTGGTCCGTGCCGTGGCAGTCGGCGCAGGTGATCTGCGCTCGCGGGTATTCCACGTGCGGGTTCTGCGTTCCCGCCAGTCCCATCGCGCTCGTCTCGAACTGTCGGACCACGGTCGCGTGCAGGTCGCGGTGGCAGTCCGCGCAACCCGCGGGATCCAGGACCCCCGAAGGGGGCTCCGGCCCGAGCCGGGCCGCGGGAGCGGATGCGGCCCGGACGTACTCGTGGATCTCCCGGACCTCGTCATCGGAGACCACATCGGCCGGGAAGGGCGGCATCAGATCGCGGGGCTCGCGCACCTGCGAAAGGAACTCCTCGGACGAGAGCGCCGTGCCGGCGAGCAGCGGACCCACGCCCCCGCGAGCGGACGCGCCGTGGCACCCGAGACACCCGCGGGCCGCGTACAGCCACTCGCCGGTCTGGTCGGAAGCTGCTTGCGCGAGCGCGGAGGGGGACTCTTGAGCGAGGAGGCTGGGCGTCGCCGGCCCGAGGCCCGCGAACGCGAAGCCGACGGCGATGGGAATGGCGAGGACGGGGCCGGTTGATCGCTGGCCGTGATCACGAAGGGGCATGAGTGGCTCAGGGCTCGAGAGGGAAGGCTTGTACGATCGAACCGTGGAGATCTGAACGGTCCCGGGATTCCCGGAGACTCCATCACATGAAATGAGAACACGGAGTCATGCCCCGGACAAGGCGGGTACTCGCTGGAGGTCCGGGAGCGGGCAGGCCGTGACATCCGCGCGACACGGCCGCCTCGGTGGCGCATTGAGCCACCGGCACATATATTCAGCTATACTTTAGTAAACTAAATCTGAACAAAGGTGCGTGGTCGTGCCGCTTCGAACACCAGGAGACATGGTCGGGCGCGAGACCGAGTGGGCGCGACTCTCCGAGTTCGTGGAGAGCGGAGAAACAAACGCGACGCTCGGGATCGTGTGGGGGCGCCGACGGACGGGCAAGACATTCCTCCTCGCGACGATCGCCGAGCAGACGGCGGGCTTCTACTACGAGGCGATCCGCGGGTCGAGCGCGGAGGCGCTCCGCGAGCTCGGCGACCGAATCGGCGCGCACCAGGGGGCGGCCGCGCCGCTGGCGCTCGACGGATGGCCTGCCGCCGTCGACGCGCTCCTCGCCCTCGGGGCCGAGCGCGAGACGGTCGTGGTGCTCGACGAGTACCCCTATCTCCTGGAGCACACACCGGAGCTCGACTCGATCGTACAGCGCGCCTTCGGACCCCGTAGCGTCGCCCGTACCGGGAGCCGCACGCGCCTCATCCTCTGCGGCTCCGCCATGACCGTCATGCGGCGGATGCTCGGCGGCACGGCGCCGCTGCGCGGACGGGCCGGCATGGACCTTCGTGTCTCCGCGTTCGACTTCCGCGTCTCACGACAGCTGTATGAGATCGAGGATCGGAGGGCCGCGTTCCGCACCTACGCCGTGATCGGCGGCGTGGCCGCCTACGCGCGTGAGATGGTGGACGGCGACCTGCCGAGCGGGGGCCGCGATTTCGATCGCTGGGTATGCCGCCGGGTGCTGTCCCCCTCGGCGCCCCTCTTCCACGAAGTCGAGCTGCTGCTCAGCGAGGATCCGACCACCACGAGGGCGCGCAAGATCAACCTCTACCACGCCACCCTCGCCGGCATCGCGACCGGACATCATGCCCACGGCAAGCTGGCGAACTACGTCAAGGTCAGCGGCGCCTCGCTGGCTCCGATCATCGAGGCGCTGGTTTCCGCCGGCCTCGTCGAGCGCGTGCTCGATCCGATCCGAGACAACCGTCCCACCTATGAGCCGGCGGATCCGCTGATCCGCTTCCACTACGCCGTGATCCGTCGTCAGCGGAGCCGGCTCGCCCGTCACGACGCTGACAGGGGCAGGATCTGGCGCCACCTCCTCCCTACGTTCGAGTCGCAGGTCCTCGGCCCGTGCTTCGAGACCGCGGCCCGGTACTGGACCGCACAATTCGCCGCCCCCGAGACCCTGGGCGCCGAGCCGGATCACGTTGGACCCACCGTACTCATGCTCCCCGACGGCGGCGAGCGACAGCTCGACGTGGTCGTCTCGCGTGACGACGGGGGGCCGGCGTCGGAGCGGCCCGTCCTGTCGATCGGCGAGGCCAAGGCGGGCGAGCGCGTCTCACAGCGTCACCTGGTCCGCCTCGAGGAGGCGAGGGCCGCGCTGGGCGCGCGCGCGGCCGACGCCACCCTTCTGTTGTTCGGGGTCGAGTTCACGCCCGCCCTCATCTCGACCGCTGCGAACCGGGGGGATGTCGAGCTGATCGACCTCGATCGGCTCTACCACGGGAGTTGAGCGAATCGCGACGGGGACCGCGCAGGAGCCCGCGTGTCGTGGGGCGTTCTCGGGGGCCGATTCCTACGGAATCCGTAGACTCCACGCGGGTTCCCAGACGGTTTCCGTGCACATGGCGCGAACTCTCATGCGAAGCTCGCGCGGCAAAACCCAACACAGAAACCCGCACACTCCCGATCCACCCACTCACGGTGCCGAGCGCTGCAGGGTCACCTGCCCCGCCTGGAGCTCGAGAGGGCCCGGAGTCGGTGCCGACCGCCAGATCACCAGCGCTGCCGCATACGCGGCCTCCGGCAGGGAGTCGCCGAGGATGTCGTCGACCTCGGCAGAAGCCCCGACTACGATGCTCTCACCGGCGGCCAGCGTTCGTGAATAGGCCCTCCGTTTGCATCCCCCCGGCTGGGTGTTGTGCCAGTCCAGCTGATCCCATGTGGCTACGCCACCGTCGGCCGAGTACATGCGCAGGGTTGCCGTGCACGGGGCCAGCAAGTCATACCGGATCGTTTGGGTGCCGGGGTTTCTTGCCACTCCCTTCACGATGACGACGCCGGTGTCGACGCTGGCCGTCAGCATCTCGTAGACCGGCTCTCCGGCGATCGGACCGACTACCGTATCGTCACAAGCGGCGCAGACGATCCAAGTCACCAGGACGCCCGCGATGGCCACACGTCGACAGGGCTCGTGCTCCTTTGTCTGCATCATCGCCAGACTCCGGCTCTTGGGTCCGGTGCCCGCCCGCATCTGTTCTTCCGGTCATGCAGCGGCTTCCTCCGTGTCCATCAGCTTCCGGCGGGCGTGCCACAGCTGGCTCCGCGACGCGCCCGCCGAGATTCCGAGACGCTCGGCGATCTCCTCGTGCTTGTAGCCCAGGATGGCATGGAGGATCAGGATACGGCGCATCTGCGCAGGCAGCCTGGCCGCCCGCTCGTCCACGACCAGCCGTTCACAGAGACGCCCGTCGAATCGCGTCCCTCGTGTACCTGTGGTGAGAGGGCGCTCTGCGAGTCGATTCCGGTCGTCGATCGCCCTGAGAGCGCAGTTCACCGCGATGCGGTGGAGCCAGGTGGACATGCGGCACTCCCCACGGAACTGGTGCCGGTACTTCAGCACGCGCAACCACACCTCCTGGCTGACGTCGTCGGCGAGCGTGGCATCCCGGACGACGCCGAACACCGTCCGCCAGACGCGCTCCGCCTCCGTCGCGTACAGGCGTTCGATCGAGCCTGCGTCGGCTCTGGCATCGTCCCTCTCGACCGGCCGATCGCCGTCCTGGGTTCCTCGCAGCGTTGCCTCCCGTGTGAGGCGGTTTCGGTCATCGGTGGAATGCGCGGCAGGTCGCCGACGTTACACCGGAGGAGGTCGCAGCCGACGACGGAACCCAGGCCGACGACTGCGAAGACTAGGCCCCGCCCCCAAGGAGCAGGACGAGCGAACGAATGGCCGTCGGTGCGTCGTCGTACGTCGCGTAGCGGATGCCATCCGGGTCGGTGGCATCCACGAGGAGGAACACGGGACTGCGCCAGATATGGAGCAGGCGCGGGACGCGGCCGTCCATGTCGAAGTAGACCGGAAAACGGCCGTCCGCGGCATCGTCCAGAAACGGCTCGGGGTCGCCAAGCACCATGCTCACGTGTGAGAGAGCCTCCGGGCGCGCTTCCGTCAACGCGTGAACCGAATCGCGTACACTGGCGCACCAGCGCGGCGACAGATGGCAGTACACGATCATCTCCGCCGGCGCCCGTACGAGGTCCTGGATGGGGATCGCCTCACCCTCCGGGGAAGCGTTGAAGGCGAGGGAATCAGGCAGCACTCCCCAGGTCGCGTGGTGCAGGAGTCGATCTCGCATCTCCTTCAGCGCGGAGCTCCCCAGTCGAGTCCACCCATCGGGATCGAATGCTGGGCCGACTTCACTCCGTACTTCATCCAGGGGCGACGGCACGAGCGGGTCCGCCTCGATACGCGCCCACATCTCGAGCGCCTTCGCAGTGTCGCCGGTCACCACGAGAGTGCGGGCGAGCCGCGCGAACAGCTCAGGGTCCCAACGGTCGCCCACCGCTTTCTCGAGGGTGTCGCGGGCGGCTTCCGCCCGTCCCTCGGACGCCAGGATCTCGCCCAGCAGGGCGAACAATCGGCTGGCGGCCCGAGCCCGCTCCCGTCGCTCCGTCTCGACGTCGTTGAAGGGCGTACGTTCCTCGTTGGTGATACTCTCGAGGGCGCGAAGCTCCCCTCGGGCGAGGTCCGCCGCCGACGGACGGAGGTCAGGGAACTCGGCCATCGTCTCGGCGATCCAGGGAGCGCCTTCAGGGCGCACGTGGCGGAGCCGATCCGCCCACGTCCGCACCAGCGCGGGGTCCGCCGCTCGGATGGCGGCGTACAGCGCCGCTTGCGGAAGAAGCTCGGTCGGGGCTCCGGAGTTCCACCATTCCGCCTCGAGCGCCTCGAGCAGGTCCCTCGGAACCGACCAGTGAGAATCGATCGCCTCGATTACGCGATGGTCGATCGCCGTCCGGTGATTCGGAGCCCTCTCCTGGAGAATCTGATTCAGGAGCCCCAGGGCATCGGAGTCGACCTGACGGGCGTACCACGCCATCGCAGCGAGTCGGTCCACCGAGGGCTCCGACAGCCAGGAACGCGATCCGAGCAGACGCTCGAATTGAGCGAGGTGGAATGACCGCAGCGAATCCTCGGGCTGCGGCCGAAGCAGCGCCTCGGTCGCGAAACGGAACGACCAACTCAGGGGCTCGTCCGGATACAGCTCCGTCATCCGCCGGGCGATATCGAGCGTCTCTCCCATCTGAAGTGACTCGGCTATGCGGAACTGTTGCTCCAGGGCTGCCAGCAGAGGCGTCCCGACGTCGTCCCGTGCGAGGAGCTCCCAGAACCGATGACCGTTGCTGTCTACGCGTCGACCTTCCAGATCCTCCACGACGAACGCCGCGTACGCCGCACCGGGCGGGAGTGAGATCTCTCCCGCGAACGTTCCGTCGCGTCGAGCCGCCAGCTCGACCGAGACGTACTCACCGAGCGATTTGCGCGGCGGAGGATCCAGTGCCTTCCGGACCCACCCGCGCACGCGGACTCGCGACTCACCGGCCAGCAGTGCCGAGGGTCGGAACTCGAGAGTTGTACGCCCGCCGTCCGACGGGATCCATGTAGACGCAGTGAGGGTGCTCGCTCCGGCCCTCACCTCGGGAGTCCGGGTGAGGAAGACGACGAGCCCGAGCGCGACGACCAGGCCCAGCGCCCCAACCGTGGGTACCAGTCGACCCCGAGCGACCGGCGGAGCGTTCCAGCTTCCTGTCGGGAGGACGACCCTGCCTCCCTTGGCCCGGAACTCGAGTATCTCGTCGAGCAAGTCGTTCGGCGGTGATGGAGACCGTCGACGAGCCGCGGTCTCCTCGATCTCCCGCGTCACGGAAAGCTCCTGACGACAGCGGGGGCAGTCCGCGAGGTGGGCGTTGACGCGTTCCCGCTCGGCGTCGGTTAACTCGCGCTCCAGATAGGCCAGGAGCCGCTTCAGCCGGATGTGCCTGCGGAAGGGCGGCCGTCGACGCCGGACCCGATCTCCGGAGCTCACAGAAGCCTCCGGAGCTGTTCGTGGGCGCGACAGAGCCTGACGCGTGATGCACCCGTGGAAATACCGAGGGCCTCGCCGATCTCCGTGTGTGAGAGCCCCTCGGTCTTGAGCACGAACACCGCTCGAAGCGCCGGAGACAGCATCTCGACGGCTCCCTCGAGCGCGACCCGGTCCACCGGATGGTCGAGCCCCCCGCCCCGACCACCCGGCCACAGGTGGTCGAGCGACAGCTCCCGCCGCTGTTGGCGCCGCCTGAGCTTCATGAGCGCCGTGCGGGTCGTCACCTTGAGCAGCCACGCGCGGAAATGCCCGCGTTCCTCGTAGGCCGTGTGAAGAGCCTCCGGCAGGCCGGCGAAGACATCGTGGACCACATCCCACGCGTCGGCCGGTGATCCGGTCAGCCTGAGGGCCAGCCCGTAGAGGTCAGCGCTGTACCGGGCGTAGATCTCGCCCAACGCGACCGGACTCCCGCCCGCGGCCTGCTCGATCCGGCGAGGATCGGAAGGATCGGACCTGTCGAAGTTCCGGGTCACATCGTCTTCCGTGGCAGCGTGTTGACCTGAGCGCTCGGCCGCAGCGGGACACCCCATGATAATGCGGAAGGACCCAGCGACGTTACGGGGTTCGGCGGATGCCGGACGCCGATACTGAATTACCGGGGCACGTCAACTCCGCCGAGATCAATGACGTCGGCGACCAGCCGTACCCTGTAACGTTCTCGGCGACCATCGCATTCCATGGTCGACGTTTGCATCAGCTGCAACGCCCCGACTCTCAGACGCGAGGTTGCCGTGACCCGGCCTTCAGTCGTCGTGACTGACACGCGCAGGGTCGTGTCCGTCGTTCCGAAACGTCAGCGCCTGCAGCTGGCGGAGAGCTATCCCGCAACCCGGATCGTCATGTCGAGCGTTCTGGGCGTCCTGCTGGCATCGATGACAATGCCGCTCGCGCTGGTCGCCCAAGCCCGCCTCGTTCTTCGCGACTCCATCGTTCTGGAGCAGACGAGCGAGTCGTACATCGCTCAGCCACTGACCGTGACGCCAGATGACGGCGGGTACCTCGTCGTGGATGGACAGCAGGCTCAGGTGTTCCGATTCGACGCGACAGGCAAGCTCATGCAACGCTACGGTCGGGAGGGAGAGGGCCCGGGCGAGTTCCTGGAGGCCGCGATTGCGCTTCCGCACCGGTCTGATGACATCATCGTGTTCTCATGGCTGCCTCCCGCCGCGCAGGTCTTCGACCGCGAGTCGGGTGAGTTTCGAGCCCGGTACGAACTCCAGTCACCGCTCGAGGACGTTGCCCTCGTCGGCGACCGCGTGTGGGTGAGCGGCGTCCGGTACGGGAAAGGGACGAGCCTGAGGCGCGTGATCCTGGGCGGAGGCGAGGAGGCGGCGATCCCCCTGATTCCGTCCGAGTACGTCGAAGGCGGACCGGTCGGCGGGATCTTCCCCGAGGTACCCTTCGCCCTCTGGACCGACACCCTCCTGGTGGGGTTCGAACCGCTGGACAGGCTTTTTGTCGTGTCCACGGCCGGGGTCGTCGTCGACACCCACACGATCCCCTCGGTGAACCGTCGCGGAACGCCGGAACGGCCTCGGGAGGCCTTGCTGGAGGCTCTGGAGCGTGGTCCCTACCCCGAGGTGTTCGGGGTGCTCTCCACCCTCCGCGATCTCCACCGCCGCGGTGACGGGTCTTTCGTCCTGGTCCATGCCGACCACGAGCCGACCGGACCGCCCGTCACCTCGGAGCTCTTCGTGACCGTGCTCGACTCGAACAGGAGGCGAGCGTGCGTCGACGCCAGGGTACCCCTCAGTCCCGATGCGCAGCCCGCGGTCGGCTTCGCGGGAGACGACCTCCTGGTGCTCGAGCAGGTGCTCGTCGGCCTGGATGCCGTCCCGGTGCTCAAGCGGTTCGCCATCGACGTGTCCGCATGCGACTGGCTCGAGGTTCGTCAATGAGGGCGGCCGGCGCGTCCACGCGCAGACTCGTGCTGCCTCTTTTCGGTGTCGCCCTGGCGGGCTGTGATGGTGGCAGCGACCAGCTCGGTTCGGCGACCGTGTCGGTGGACACGACCGCCACGGGCGTGATCCAGGTCAGCTACTCGGCGATTCCGGCGGCGCCCTCCTTCGAGCTTCGGGAGGACCTGAGGATCGGACGGGATCCCGACGTGGTCTTCGGAGACATCCGGGGGATCGAGCTGGCGGGTGACACCGCGGTATTGATCCTCGACGCACAGGCTTCCGAGCTGCGGAGCTTCGACCTTTCCGGGGTGGAGCGTGCCCTCCTCGCGAGGAAGGGGGAGGGACCGCACGAGATCGTGAGCGCCAACGGGATCCGGATCGATCACGAGGGAGCCGTCTGGATCAACGATCACGGCAAGGGTCGCCTCACGCGCCTTCTTCCCGGGGGCGGCGTGGAGACGATGCCGCGGTTCGTGCACTCCTACGGCTTCCGATGGGAAGGCGGCGTGACCGTGGACGGTCGCCTTTGGTCACACCAAACCCACTCGGTCACGCCGACCGGACCGCGTGAGCCCGGCATCGCCGAGGGCGTTTCGCGCTCGTACTTCCTGGCCTTCGATCCGGACACGCAGGCCACCGATTCCGTGCTCCTTGGAGAGGACTCCTACAAATCCATCGCGCTGCCGCGCGGCGGGGTATCGATGCCTTTCATGCCCAATCGGCTGCAGTCGCTCGACCCCGCCGGCGCGATCTGGACCGCGTGGTCGGGCACCTATCGCCTCGCGCGGCTCGACCCCTCGGAAGACACGACGCTCATCGTCGACGTGGCCGCCGTAGGGCCGGCAGTGTCGCCGGAGGAACGCGCGGAAGAGATCGCCGACATCGAGGAGTTCATGGAGACGGCCGGCCGCGTTCACATCGACTGGGACGCCGTGATCCCGGAGACCAAGCCGGTCCTCCGCCAGCTCGTCGTCGATGATCACGGTAACGTGTGGGCTCAGCGAGAGGTCGAGGAGCGCACGATCTTCGACGGCTTTGGTCCGGAGGGGCTCTTCCTCGGGCACATCGTCCTCCCGTACACGGTGTCGCGATACGTCCCCCCGGTCATGAAGGCCGGCTGGTTCGTGGGGCTCCACACCGATGCGCTCGGCGTCCAATCGGTGATCGGCTCGAGGCTTCCCTCCGCCCTCCTTCAGGCGGACGGGGTGAAGTCCGATATGAACCAGGAGGCTCGGCCATGAAGCATGTGTCGTCGGCAATAGATCGCGCTCGTCGAACTCGGTTCCGACGCGTTGGCTCCGTGGGGCTCCTTCTCGTCGCGGGATCGACACCTTCCCTCACCACCTTCACCGGGGCTCGGCCGGCGTGGGGACAGGAGCGAACGGCCCTGATCGAGTACACCGACGCCGAGACCGCCCATCGAGCAGGACCCGACGACCTGCGTCTCAGGGTCGGGGGCGCGGACGGCGCCGACCTGTACGCGGTCACCGATATCCTCCCACGGAGCGACGGGTCATTCGTCGTCGTAAACCGCGGGACGAGCGAGCTTTATCTGTTCGACTCGTCGGGCGCGCACCTCTGGAGTGCCGGCCAGAGCGGTCATGGGCCGGGCGAGTTCACCGACATCTCCCACGTGGCGCTGCTGCCGGGCGACTCGCTGGCGGTGCTCGACGCGCTCGCGCGCCGCGTCTCCCTTTTCGATCCCGACGGCGACTTCGTGGAATCGTTTCCGCTGGAACCGCCCTTCGAGGGCGCGGGGTTCGCGACGCTCCTCGTCGCCCTGGCCGACGGCACGCTGCTCATCGGTCATTCGGAGGGAACCATGGACCCGCGGCCCGAGGCGGTGTACTTCCGGCAGCGCATCTTCCGGTACTCGACCGCGGGGGAGCGTCTCTCCACCGAAGGGCTCTCCATCCCGAGGAGCGAACACTTCGTGCAGGCGGTTCCGGAGCGCTTCGGGCGCGTGGCGTACTGGGATCTCGCGTTCGGCCGCAGAATGACTGTGCGGCCTTCGCCGGACGGGGGGCTCTTCATAGGCGACGGCACGGAGTGGACGGTCGAGCGACGGACCGTGGACGGGACCGTCTCGGCAACCCACCGCCTGTTGCGTGCGATCGAGCCAGTCACGGCTGCGGATCGAGCGGCCCATCGGAGCCGGCTCTTCGAGGGCGAGACAGGGCCGCGACGCGAAATGATCGCGAAACTGGCCGAAGAGATGCCGTACCCTGCGACGAGGCCCGCCTATCGCCGCTTCGAGGTCGACGATGCCGGTCGGCTGTGGCTAGAGGCATACGCGTCCCCTGCGGCGGACGTAGGAGCCCTGTGGATCCGCCTCGATCCGGGGACCGGAACGTCGGCGGGCGTCCGCTTCCCGCCTCGCTACCGAGCCTTCGCGTTCCGGGGCGACTTCGTCTACGGAATCTGGCGGGACGACCTCGACATCGAATACGTCCACGTCTACACCACGGAGTCGATGTAGCGCCGGCCCAGATGCACGACGGAGGCAGTCTCCACCCTCGCGAGTGGAGCGCCAGGGAGGAACATGGTTCGCGAGCGTCGGAATCTCGGGATGAAGTGGGTTGTCGTCTACGCGCTGGGCGTGATCGCCTGTGGCGACGAGACCATCCCCCTTCCGGACGCCACGCCGTTCGAGACGCGTGGCCTGCGACTCCTCATGTCGGCAGCCGAGCTGCGAGTTGTGCGCCCGGGGGTCTACACCGGCCCGCAGGGGCACCTTCGGGAGTACTTCCTGAGCAGCTGGATCACGTATGGCTTTCATCCGACGGCAGCGGGAACGGGCCCCCCACCATCGGCGCGGCTCGAATACGTCGAATACACGGAGGAGCTCCGCGATTCCATGAGCCTGGCGAAACGCTGGTCCGAGTCGCTCGCGGCGCTCGAGGCCGAGCTCGGCTTCTCCCCGACCTGCCGAGCCCGAATCCTGGGATCCACAAGTCTGCGTCTGGCGATCTTCGACACCCTGCCGCGGGTGATCCTCTCCTCTCGAGTCACCCGCTCTCCCGATTCGGCCGCCGAGGGAATCACCTTCACGGCTGCGTTGGTGGCCGCGGAGCGAAGCTACGAGACACACGCGGAAGCCGAGGGACTTCATTGGGACCGATGCGACGGCGTTCGGCCGCGACCGACCGACGACCTTCCGAATCCCCGGTAGCAGGTA
>Ga0299914_10000451_pt1 | contig 24758 bp, 20 predicted proteins | sample RVTome_10_FD_201361 | JGI IMG/M metagenome (GOLD analysis project Ga0299914, IMG submission 201361) | Soil microbial communities from uranium-contaminated site in the Upper Colorado River Basin, Wyoming, United States - RVT153D57 (version 2) ... | reverse complement strand
GCAGCGGCGATGGGTCATTGGCGGGCCGGAGGCACGCCAATGAGCACGCGACCGACACCCGACCCTCGTCAGGACACCCGGGCGGTGTACGTGATCTCGGTCGCGGCCGAGCTGGCCGGCGTCCACCCTCAGACCCTGCGCATCTACGAACGCAAGGGGCTGGTCGATCCCGCCCGCACCATCGGCGGCAGCCGCCGCTACAGCGAGGCGGACATCGAGCTGCTCCGCCGGATCCAGGAGCTCACCAACGAGGGGCTCAACCTGGCCGGCGTCCAGCGCGTCCTCGCGCTCCAGACCGAGGTCGCCCGCCTCCGGGCCGAGCTCGCCAAGCTCCGCAAGCAGGCGACCGAGGCCGTCGCCGACGCCCACCGCCAGCACAAGCGCGAGCTGGTGCCGCTGCGGCAGGCGGTGGCGGTGTTCGACACCCGCCACAAGGGCTGACTCCGCGCGTCGATCGATGGACCTCAGCGTGCCGGGCTACCGGCGGTTGCGGCTGGCTGTTCTTGTCGCAGGGTTGGCGTGGGGGCCGGGGCGCGCCGGAGGTTCTCGAGGCTGCGTCGTATGCCGAGCGCGGCCAGGAGCGCGATGAGCGGGACCAACGGTGACCGGAAGCGGGCATCTCCGGCCGTACCGGTCGAGATGAGGATGACGTAGCCGATCGTGGCGATCACGAATGCCCAGAACGCACGGTGCTTCGACCGGAGCCCCACGAGGGCACCGATGGCGGCGAGCACCCACAACGCCAAGACCCATGCAGACAGAGCGATCGTGAGCGGCATGGACGTGTCGATGTCCAGGTAGCGGCTCACCCTCGAGCGGGCCCCGCCGGCGATCTCGCGAACCACCCCCTCGCCGAGGACGCGAGCGCTCGCGACAGGGTGATCCAGCATGATGTCCAGGCCCTTGCGGCCCCACTCGTTGAAGCCCTGGCCGTCGGCCTCGGGATCGGGCATCCAACACCCGTACCCGACGGTGCGCGTGCAGGCGCCATCGGGATTCGGATACTCCGTCGGGCAACCGAGGCGACGTCGGGACGCGTCATAGTCGATACCCGCGACGCTCGCCTCGACCTCGGCCGCGTTGTAGCAGTACAGGTTGATGTCGGATATCCCCGAGACCTGCCACGAGTCGACCGCCGAGTGGTTGCGGAGCTGCCACCCGCCGACTACCACCACGATGGGCAGCAGGAAGACGAGCAACCGCGTCACGAGCGATCTCCGGCCAAGTCCTCGGAAGCGGATCGCGAGCAGAGCAAGAAGAACGACGGGGTAGAACCAGAACGTGGGCCGCAGCATCGTGGCCGCGGCGACGAGGGCGCCGAGCCCGAGGACCGCGACGAGCGGGACATCCCCGGCTCGTCGGAGGGCGAACACCATGGCGCCGACGGCGACGATGGCGGTGAGGACGACGGTCGTCAGGCTCTCGGTCATGATCGTGCCGGCGGCGAGGAACTGCAGCGGGTCGACGGCGACCACCGCACCGGCGACCAGCCCCACGGTTGTCCCGAAGAGACGCCACCCGACCAGCACGGTCGTCGCGACGGCGGCCACGCTGACGATGGCTTGAATCGGGCTGATCGCCCACTCGCTGTCGGTCAGCCACAGCATCGGGGCGAGGAACGCCGGGTACCCGGGTGTCCTCACGTACATCGGCGTCGCATCCGACGGTGAGAGGCTGAAGCGACCCTCCTCGACGAGCGCCCAGGCCGGCTGGAGGTATCCGGCGGTGTCGGGGGTTTCCACGGCCGCCGGTTCGGCATGCGCGATCCAGGCCGCCCATCCCACCCGCGCGACCGCCGCGACGACGATGATGGCGGCAGCCCACCGCCACACGATGCGGCGGTCCGTGCGCGCCACTCGCAGCAACCCCCCAGCCACGGAGGGAGTTGTAGCCGTGGGCGGCCGAGCGATCAAGCGCATCGGGCTTGCGCCCGCTGGGGGTGATCGCGCTGGGCCGCTGTCGTGCCCGGCCGCAGCCACAAGCTCGCGACCAACGCGCCGGCCATGGCGGCCACGGAAATCGGAACGGCGACCCGCAGCTCGTGGCTGACTCCCGCGACCCGTGACGCCACCCCGACGACCACGGCGTGTACGACCAGGACGGACACGGGAGCAGCGATCAGCCCACGGGGAGGACGCAGCCGGCCGTCGCTCCACCGTCCTGCCAACCAACGCCCCGCCGGCAAGGTGGCGAGCATGCCGAGGCACGCCACGGCACCGACCAGCGCCGGCTCCCGGCCGAGGGCCCCTATGGCCGCAACCCACACCAGCAGGGCGGTGGCTCCGGCTGCGCCGGTGCCACCGAGGCGGCCACGACACAGGGGCCAGCCGACAAGAGCACCCGGTGCCGAAGCACCGAGCAGCGCCGCCGCCTCCTGCGTGTTGGGCACGGCGGCGAAGACACCTCCTGCGGTGATGGCGTAGAGGACCGGCGTGAGACCGGTCAGACCCCATTCGGCATCGGTCCGGGCCGCCGCTGCCGCTCCCGCGGCTGCACTGCCCACGACGACCGCTCGCACCCACGCGATCGAAGACGCGTCGATGGCCAGCATCCACGCGAACGGGGCGGCCAGGAGCACGACCGCCATCGGCGACATCGCTACCGCCGACGATCGTCGCCTGACCGAGAGCCCAGCTGCCGCCATCACGCCGGCCAAGCCGAGGATCACCCCCGGTGTCAGAGCGTGTGACGGCGCGATCGCCAGCAGCGCCGCGACCACCATCAGCAACCCGGTGGTGGGCGCCCGCTCAGCGTCCGACCGGGCCCGGCCAGCAACCGCCGCCAGGCCCACGGCCAGCGCGACGGCAACCGCGCCGGCCCCCAATCCCCACAGGAACTCCTCGACGGGGTACTTGCCCACGCGTCAATGCCCCGGCGGTGCCGCGAGCAGTCCGGAACGCACCAGGCGTTCGACGGTGACGGCCACGACTGGGCGGTCCCGATGGCTGCCGACAGAGCCGTCCAGCACGGTGTCCACCAGGGACGAAGGGTTGCGGCTGCCGATCGCCCCCGAAGCGCGCTGCCACACGGCCGCGGCGCTGGGGTTCAGCAGGTGGATCCTCCTGCTGGGCTCGTGTAGTACCGCCAGTGACTCGCCCACGGCGACGGTCGTCGTGTCGCCAGTGATCGGGTCGAGCACCCGTGCCGGAGTCACTTGCCGCCCGGCACCTCGGGCCGCTCGCTCGATGGCGGCGACTGCGGTGTCTGCGTCGCCATGGGTGAGCTGGAAGGCCGGGCACGTGACTGCGAGACCGGCCAGCCACACGAGGGCGTTGCGGCCGAGCACGGCCAGGTTCGTGGCGTGAGCCGTCAGCGCGACGAGGGCCCAGCCGGGATCGAGTCGCACCATGCCCAGGTCGGCTGCGGGCTCGTAGCGGGGGAAGACCACGGCGGTGGGTGGTATCGGCGCCGAGGCGACGGCGCCCAGCGACGAGGCGGTCACGAGCCGCTCGCTTCCGAGGCTGACGGGCTTGGCGTAGGGCGCGACCAGGCCCGTGTGGCGGTCCACGGCCGCCAGCTCGTCGGACAGGTAGGTGAGCCCCGCAGCGACACAGGCAGCGGTCAGGGTCGACTTGCCGGCACCGGAGCCGCCCACGAGCATCACTCCGCCTCCCCGGGGCCCGGCGACGCAGGCGCCGTGGAGCAGAACGTAGACCGTCGATTCGGCGGCGATCGCGTTGAGGTGCCAGACGATGGTGGCGGCCGCGACGGCGGGGTCGATGCCGAACCGGATGACTCGCCCGGTGTCGTGGATATCGAATCCCTGGTCGCCAGGGGTGAGCACGAGCTCGCGGTCCGCACTCCGGGCATGTTCGAGGTCGGCGAGGATCGCACGGAGCTGAGCCAGGACCGGCGTCGGCGCCGCGATGCCTACCGCGGTGCCGAGCACGTCGACCGTGAGGCTGCTCATGTCGTTCGCGTGGTCCTCGGCGACGGCGCCGTGAAGGCCCAGAGGGCGCCGCCTCCCACGGTCGCGATCACGACTGCAACCAGCGCCACTGCAGGACCGTCTGCCATCGCGGTTGCCGCCAGTCCAAGGCCCACGAGCACTGCCTGAGCCGCGGCGCAGGCCAACGTCGACCGTTCGCTTGACCACCCCATGTCGACGAGCTGGTCGTAGATGTGGCCCCGGTCGCCCTGAGAGAGCGGCCGTCCGGCCCGGCGGCGCCGCACGATGGCGATGGTGGTGTCGGCGACGGGGACGGCCACGAACAGCAACGCCCCCGCTGGCGTAGCGATGTCGTCGCCAGCCACGAACGTGAGGACGAGGAGGACGGCCAGTCCGGTGCCGACGAGGTAGCTGCCGGCATCGCCGAGGTAGATGCGTGCCGGCGGACGGTTCCACACCAGGAACCCCAGCAGCGCGCCCGCCAGCGCCATGGCCGTGACTCGGGCGTCGCCCTGCAGGACGGCCGAGAAGCCGAGCGCACCGAGGGCGGCCACCGAGGTGGCGAGCCCGTCGAGCCCGTCGAGCAGGTTCACGGCGTTCAACAGCGCGACGACCACCATGACGGTCACCACGGCACCTGCCAGGGAGAGGTCATCGCGCAGGGCGATCGCCGCGCTGGCCCCGACGACGACCTCGCCTGCGAGCCTCAGTCGGGGCGGCAGGTCGGCGACGTCATCGGCAAGCCCGAGTACGAGAGCGACGCCCAGGGGTATGAGCAGGGTGTTGTGCACCAACGCCACCGGTCCGGCGAGCGCGGCGAACACGGCGAGGCCGCCGAGGTAGGGCACCGGCTGGGCCTGCACCTTGAGCGGGCCCGGCCGGTCGACGACGCCGACGGCCCGTGCCAGCCGGGCAGCGATGGGAGCCAGGATGACGCAGACGGCAATGGCGACGATCAGGGCCACACGAGGACCTCCTGGGGTACTCCGGCGTGGACCTCGGTGCGGGCCCGGCGACCGAAGCCGCCTCGCGTGTACATCGCCAGCGCCGCGTCGTTACCCACGGCTGTGACTACCCGGGCGGCTGGTGCACCGGCTCGCGTCAGCTGCTCGAGCGTGGCGGCGAGCAGCGCCCCACCGATGCCCTGGCCGCTGGCGTCCGCAGCGACCGCGATGGACAGCACCTCGGCCGCGGGTAGGACGTTGTCGCCGTCACTGATCGTGCCGTAGCGGAGGGTTTCCCACACGTGACGTGGGTGTCGGAGGACGGCCGGTGCCGCGGCCAATCCGGCCGGCAACGCGTCGTGCCGGAGAAAGTCGCCGTAGAGGCAGCGCGTGCTGGTAGCCGCGGCCGCGAAACCGACGATCCGCTCCCCGGCGTCGGCGACCACAAGCACCGCGTGCTGTGACAAAGCGATACGTCGGTACAGCATGCGCAGGAACTGAGGTCCAAGGGTCACGAGGAAGCCTTCAGCGATGCGATCGGCGTGGAGGGCGGCGACGGCCGCTGCGTCACCGGCGTCACCCTCGCGCAGCGGCGGCGGTGTCATGCGACCGGCACCGGCGCAGGAATAGCGAGACCCGCACGCGCCAACAGCCGTTCGTACGTGGCCAGTGTGAGGTCGATGCATCGCTGCTGGTCGAAGACCTTCAATGCCTTCATGCGAGCGGCGGACCCGAGTCGTTCCCGCTCGGCAGCATCCGTGGCGAGGCGCTCGATGGCGGCCGTCAGTGCCAGCTCGTCCCGCACTGGGACCAGCAGGCCGGTGATGCCGTCGTCGATGATCTGGCGACAGCCCCGAATGTCGGTGGCCACCACCGGCACACCCATGGCCGCCGCCTCCATGGGCGTCAGCGGGAAGCCCTCGCGATGCGACGCGAGCACGAGGATGTCCATGCCGGCGTAGAGGCGCACGAGGTCGTCGCGGTGCCCGAGGAACCGGACGCCGGCCGACACGGCGGCTCGGCGGTCGGCGTCCGTGAGACTGTCGGCCTTGTCGGGCTCATCAGGCCCGACAACCGCCATCCTGACCTGCGGGCAGCGAGACTGGACGCTGGCGGCGGCCTGGAACGCTTCGGCGTAGCCCTTCTCGCGGACCAGCCGACCCACCAAACCCACCACGACATCGTCATCGGCGTTCGCTCCGAGCTCCCGGCGGGCCAATGCCCGGTCGGCCGGCGGAACGGTGCCAGGGTCGAACTGTTCGAGGTCGATGCCGAGGCCGGCCTCCAGCAGCACGAGCCGGTCGCCGGGCACGCGCAGTCGGCGCAGCGTGCGCACGTCCTCCGGGCTGGCGACCAGCTCGGCCTGCGAGCAGGTCGCGGCGAGCCGCTCCGGTGCGTAGACGGCGATCCGTTTGAGCCAGGGGTCCCCTGGCAGCGCGTACAGGCCGTGCACGGTGTTCACGACCACCGGCACCCGTGCGAGCCGGGCTGCCAGCCGGCCGTAGATGCCGGCCTTGGGGGTATGGGTGTGGACGATCGTCGGATCGGTACGCCGGAACAGCGCGACCAACTCGACCAAGGCCCGGACGTCCTCGACGGGGGCCATGGTGCGCGTGGCGTGGGCAAGCGGCACGTGCTCTATGCCCCGACGCGTCAGGGCCCCGATATGCGAACCCGGCGCCGAGGCGCCGACCACGCGGTAGCCGGCCGCGGCAATGGCCTGTAGCTGAGGACCCAACAGGAGCTCCAGGCTCATGTCGACGGTCGTCACGTGAACGACGGTGGGCGTGCCCGTCATCATGTGGTCGCCCCTGCGTAGCGCCACCGATTGAGCACACGGCGCAGCCCGTCCTCCATGGCCATGCCCCCGTCCACCTTGCGCTCGAACCAACGCATGCCGTCGCTGCGCTGGATCGGTGAGCGGGCGAGCCGATACGGGTCGGTGCTGCCAAAGGGGTTGGAGCGCGTCCCGGCCAACGCCGCCGACCGGAACCGCTGGCGCACGGCACTGTCGGCGGTGGCGGAGCCCGGCACCGCCTTGGGATAGGCGAAGTCGAGCGGTCGCCGGCCGATGTGCTGGCCGATCAGCTCGATCGACCGGTCGAGCTCGCTGGCCACCTCGTCGGAGCGCAGCCGGTCGAGCAGCCGGTGGCCGTGGGTGTGCGAGCCGACGTCCACCAAGCCGGTGGTGTTGGCGTCGGCCAGGCCGCGCCACGACAACGGGCGTCCATCGTCCGGGAAGGGCCGGCCCTCGTCGATGTACGACGTGGCCGCATAGAGCGTTACCGGCAGCTGGCAGCGCTCCAAGATCGGCAAGGCGCGTTCCACGAAGTCGGCGGTACCGTCGTCGAACGTGACAACCACGGGCTCGGCCGCCGAATCGGCAGCTGCCGGGTCCGTCGGCTGGGCCAGACGGGCCAACGCATCGCCCAGCGGGATGACCCGGCCCGAGGCTGCGAGAGCTTCGGCCTGCGCTTCGAACATGTCGACCGGCAGGTCGACCTCGAGGCCCGAGCCCCCGCCGACGCGGTGGTAGATCAGGACCACCACGCCCGGGCCAGGGCGGTGCACCGTGTCGAGGACCGCCGATGCCGATTTCACCGCCCGGCGCAGCAGTCGGTCAGGGGCCGGCACGGACACCTCCGCCGACGGCCAGCAGTGGACCCCGCATCGGCGCGGGTCGCGCCACGGCCCGGGCGCGGGTGCGCACCGCGATGATCGCGAACACCGCCGGCAGGACGAGCGACCGCTGCCGCACCAGCAACCCGAAGTTCGCGAACGACGAGAACGTGGCCGCGTAGAGGATCACGAGAACCCAGCAGTAGAGGAGAAACGGTGACGAGCGGGCCAGGGTGAGGGCGGCACGCACCGAAGCGAACCGCGCCACGATGAGGCCTGCCAGAATCGCCGATTCAAGCGACGAGAGCAGTTGGAGCGCGGTCTCGGTCTCCCAGGGGAACGGCCGCAGAAGCACCGTGACCGCACCTCGCGGAAGGTTGACGGGATTGAGCGAGTTGTTCCCGCTGTCGAACTGCGACCCGCCCTGGGAGCTGCGCTCGGTCTGCTCGTCGAGCTCAGCCTCGATGGAGGACAGCGACAGATCTTCGATACCTAGGAACTTGGCGCCCTGGCTGATCGTGAAGGCCACCAGAAGCGCCACCGCCAGCAATCCCACGGGCCGTGCCATCAACGAGCGCATCGGGCCGCCGCTGGCCCGGACGCGTCCACCGACGTACGCGCAGCCCGCAGCTAGCGTCACGAGTGCCAGCAGGTGGGGCCGCACGACCCACAGCAACCAACCGCCCGCGAACCCCACAATCGCCGCCCTGGCCAGCCGCTGATGGAGGAGGTGGGCGGTAGCGAGCGCCACGCTGCCAATGCCGAGCTGCATCAGCGATTCCTTGCCGATCGATGACGGCCAGAACGCAACGCTGGGCGCGAAGAGGACCAGTGCCAGGTACAGGCGCTTGTCCACCTGGGGCACAGCGTCGGCGGTGGCGCGGTACCAGAAGTACGACCCTATGACCGCCAGAAGCCCGAACACGAAGAAGCCCGCCAGCATGTTCGTGCCGAACATGTAGTAGACGAGGCCGGTGAACCAGCGGATGAAGTTGGTCTGGCGCAGGTTCAAGAGCTCGGGAGCGCTGCCGCCGTTCAGCCAGGCGGTGGCGAACTGCCGGCCGTACTGGTCGTATCCCGTGGCGTCGGCGACGCCGCTGTAGTCGTTGGTGATTGTGTGGTAACGGACGTAGGAAGCGGTGATCTTGGCAACCACGGCCAGCACCAGCCACCGGCCCACCCACAACTCGTCGGGGTGCAACCGCGCGATGCGACGTGACGCCGCGGCAGCCAACAGGACGCCCGCCAGGGGCACGAGCACAACCCCGAGGCTGTTGGTCCCGATCTGCGATCCGATGGCCGTGATCGTCAGCAGTGCGCCGCCGGCCACGCCGAACGCCACTCCGTTGCGGGGCGGGCCGGTCGGGGCAATCGTCCTGATCGGATCGCGGTCCGGTGACGGGCCGGCCGGTGGGCCGGAGCCGTCGTCGGCTCCGGCCCCTCGACCATCCCCCTCGTCACGGTCGTACGACTCCGCGCCGGCACCACCGGATCCGTGCGGGCTGCGGCCGTTGCCGTTGGTGGACGGTCCCTGGCGGGGCGGCCGGGCCCGGCTCCAGGTCTGCTGGCGCGTGACCGGCCCGGGCCTCTCCAGCGTGCCAGCGCTGTATCGGACCACGCTTCGAGACGGCGAGCCGGCCGGGCGCGTCTCAGGAGCGACTGCGGGAAGTGGAGCGGTTGGTCGCGTCTCGGGGTCGCCCGGCGGGGGCTGGTCGGTGATCGGCAAGGGGGGGTCCGCTGCGTCAGGGCCTCGGGCCGCGGGGTCATGGGTCGTGAGGGAAGCGCTCGGATCTACGGCTACCGGCGAATCGGCCCGCCGCGCCTCCATGGCTCGCTGGTAGAGCGTGCGCCAGCGACGGCCGTAGAGCTGGGGCAACGGAGCATCCCCATGAGCCCAGCGGAGGAACTCCGCCGAGGGCGCGACCAGCGATCGAGCGAGCGTGGCGCGGCGCCGCAGGTCACCGCTACGGAGCTCGTCGAGGCGGTTGCGGGCCGAGCGGGCCGGCTCGGACGCCGGGACTGTCATGTCGGAGCGGTGGACCAGAGCGGCCAGAGCGTTGGGAAGCTCGAGGCCGAGCCCGTCACGGGCGGCCCGCAGGCCGAGCCCCACCAACTCGGCGACTCGCCACCGCACTGCCAGCTCCGCGGCCACCCCGGGATCCAGCGACGGATGGTGAGCGACCTCGGCAATGTCGCGCAGCGACAGGGGCCGCGCCAGGCCGTCGCCCACCACGGCGTGCAAGGCACACTCGACGAGATGGGCTTCCCACGAAGGGGCGGGCACGGTGTGCGAGCCGACGGGGACCGGTCGACGGGCTCCGACCAGCTCCTTGACGTCGATGCCCTCGCCGGCGTTCCCGGTGGCGAGCGTGCGGTGCAGGTCGATGACAACACCGCCCGGGTGCTGGAGTGTGACGGCCTTGCCGACCCTCACGTCGTAGCCCGGGGCCGGCTCGGGCCGCGTTCGTTCGTACCCGTAGGTGGCGAACACCGAGATGGCGTGGACCACCCGGTCTCCCGGTACCAGCAGGTCCAGGTCGGTGTACGGCCGTAGCAGCGGGTCGGGGTAGGCGGCGTGGGCGAGCACCGCGCCCTTGAGGACCACCGCGCCGAGGTGTTCCAGCGCCGGCGCCAACCTGATGAGTTCACCTTCGAGCTGGACCGCCCTCACGGCCTCCGCGTCCAGTTGGCGCCGCAGGCGCCCGGCCATCTCGGCATCGATTTCGACCATTCCCGCTGCGGCGCTGGCAGAAAAGAGGCCAGCCAGGTTCCGGGACATCAGGTCATCGAGGTGGGCGGCCCATCCGTCACGGGGCGGCGGAGCCGCACCGGGCAAGCCCGCCCGGGCCACGGCGAGCAGGAGCGGATTGATCTGCGTCATGCGGCCGGCTCTGCCAGCTGGGCGCGCACGAGGGCTTCCGCGAACTCCAGGACGTGCGGCTCGACGGTGCTGATCGCGGCGCCCGTGCGTTCGGCCAGGCGGGCGGCGGCTTCGGCAAGAGTGAAACCTGCGGCGAAGCTGCCCCAGAGCTCTGGACCGCTGCCAGTCAGGCGCTCCACCGGCCGGGTGGCTCCACCCGCGCTCACCAGCAGATCTGGCCCCATCCGACGTGTGGCGCTCGGAGCCACGCGTAACCGGTCCGAGGGTCGGAGGGCCCGCGACTCCTCCATGACGGCGCCACTAACCCTTCCGGTCGACCACTGCGACGCCGAAGGGGTTCGCCCCGGCCAGCTCGAGCTTCGCCGCGGCCTCGATGGCCTGCTGCTGCGTCACCTGGCCGGTCTCGATGACCCAGAGCACGCTGCGCGTGCTCCAAGCCAGGATGGTGGCAGAGGGGTCCTCGAGGATGGATGGCGCAGCGATCACGGTCACGTCGACGCCGCCTTCGGCGAAAGCACGTAGTAGGGGCGGCAGGCCGTCGATAAGCGCGTCCGCCTCGGTATCGGCGTGGGGAACGATGTGGAGGTTGTCGACAGGCGTGGGTTGGAGCTGGTGCGGAACCTCGCCATTGAGCCGCCCGGTATAGGCCAAGGTCAGGAAGTCCGGAAGCGTCAACCCGCCGTCGGGGGCGTCGGCATACCAGGCCTGGCGGTGGTGCGTGGGCACGAGCGCGACCCGCAGACCGAGGTCGGCGAGCGCCGCGGCGAAGTTGGCCGCCACGCTGTCTTGCATGGTCCCGATCGGGGCGGTCACGACGATGGCGGACGGCAGCTGGTCGGTGGCTACGCTGGCGGTGGCCAGGGTGCGGAAGGCGTGGCCTCGGGCAGACTCCGGGCGAGCGAGGGTGGTCAGGTTGGCCGGCGACGCCGGCGGGGGGATGGTCGACAGGACCGGCGCGGACAGCGCGGCCCCGGCGGTGTGGCTGTCGCGGATCGAGTGGTCGATGCGGTCGAGCAGCACGGGGACCGCGAGCGCCAGCAGCGCCGCCGCGCCGACGGCGACGGCGATTGGGATGAGCGGGGTCGGCGGTTCGGGCGTGATGTTCTCGGGGGCCACCCGCTCGACGATCGTGGCGAAGGGCCGCGGGACGATGGCGCCGGTGCTGCCCTGCGCGTATGTCCGCCGGGCGCTCTCGATCTGGCGGAGCAGGTCGTGCCGCTCGTACACCAGCAACTGGGTCCCGATCGGGGTCGTTGCCGGAAGCTCGAAACCGATGTCCTGCTCGTCGGTGGGCGTGTTCTCGTCGAGCGGCGCGGCGGTATCCGGAAGGCCGGCGAACAACTCCGGGTCGATGCTCTGCAGCTCGGCGTTCACCTCTGTCAGGCGCTGCTGAAGCCGGGTGAGAGCCGACTGGGCGCCCTGGCTTTCCCCACGGGAACCGGTGGCGACCGACTGGCGACGAGCGCCCAAGTACGAGGTTGCGTAGGCGTTGGCCACGTCCCGTGCCTGCTCCTCGGTCGACGCCGTCACGGTCAGGATGTGGATGTCACCCCGCTCGTTGGACCCGAAGGCGAAGGTCACGTCATCCCGGGCGTCCCGGCTCTGCCCGGCCGTCGCCAGAGCCGCGTTCGTCACACGCGACGACAGTGCGACCGTCGACTGGCCCTGCAGGAGCATCGGGGGGACACCCTCCGGGAGGTTGCCGTCGTCGTCCCGGGCGGGGACGAGGATCTGCACCGACGCCTCCCAGCGGTCGGGATCTCGAGTCTGGTCCCGCAGGAACAAGAACAAACCCAGCCCGAGGCCGACGAGCACGACGGCGCCTACGGCGGCACGCCAGTGGCGCCTGAACGAAGTCATGACGTCGGCAAGCTGCACGTGGTCCTCGTACGGATCTCTCAGGCGTGCCGTGGGGGAGGGCTTCCCAGCCCGGGCTCCCCTGGACCCGCTTCCTCCAAGCTGCTCTGCGTAGCGCGGGATACCATACCCGCCGCTGGTGGTCCTGTCCCGTGCGTCCTCGGTCTCGGCGCGCACGCCGCGCTCGTCGCCCGGTCCCCGTCCCGACGCGGACCGGCCGATCCGCGTCCTCTGGCTTGTCAAGGGCCTGGGCCCGGGAGGCGCCGAACAGCTCCTCGTCACCAGCGCCCGGAGGCGCGACCGCCACCGGGTCGCCGTGCGGGTCCTCTACTTGCTGCCGGACAAGGTGGCGCTGGTCGGAGACCTGGAGGCCGAGGGCGTTCCCGTGGCTTGCCTGGGCCAGCGGGACGTCCTCGACCCCCGATGGCTCGCGGCGCTACGGCAGTCGCTGGTCCAGGACCCGGTCGACATCGTCCACGCCCACAACCCGGTCATGGCGGTGGGTGCCAGGGTGGTCGCGCGCTCGCTGCCCGGCCGGCTGCGCCCTCGAGTGGTCGTCACCGACCACAACGTGTGGCACGGCTACATGCCGGTGAGCCGGTGGGCCGACGGCCTGACCAGCCGCCTCGACGACGCACGACTGACCGTGTCCGAGGCCGTTCTGGCGTCGCTGCCCCCATCGATCCAGAGTCGGTCGCAGGTGGTGCTCCAGGGGATCGAGGTGGAGCACGTGCGCGCGCAACGGGCCGAGCGGCTCGCGGTGCGGGCCGAGCTGGGGGTCGACCAGGACACGCTGGTCGTCGGCACGGTGGCCAACCTGCGGGCACAGAAGGCGTACCCCGACCTGCTGGCGGCGGCGCTCCGCGTGGTCGAGCTGCTGCCGGACGTACGGTTCGTGGCCGTGGGCCAGGGGCCGCTGGAGGCCGAGATCCGGGCCCTTCACGCCCGGCTCGGGCTCGACGACAGATTCCTGCTCCTCGGACACCGGCGCGACGCCGTGAGGGTCATGGCGGCCTGCGATGTGTTCGTCCTGGCGTCCCTCTACGAAGGTCTCGGGGTGGCGATCATGGAGGCCTTGGCCCTCGGCCTGCCGGTGGTCGCGACCGATGTGGGCGGCGTCCCCGAGGTGGTCGAGCACGGCCGGGAAGGCCTGCTCGTGCCTCCCGGCCGCCCCGGCGAGCTGGCCGCCGCCCTCATCATGCTGCTCACGGACGCAGAGCGCCGTCAGCGGATGGCAGAGGCGGCGGCGCGGCGGGGCGCGGGACTGTCCATCGACACTGCGGTGCGGCGGACCGAGGCGGTGTACCGGGACCTGGCTGCCGGCGTGCCCGGCGGGGGCTGACCGTGCGGCCTGGCGAGGGTCGGCGACAGGATCGCTGGCCGAACCGCTCGGTCACACGCAGGTGGCCGCCTCCGCCCGCCACGCCGGGCGTCGGCTCAGGACACGGGCCTGTCGCCACCAGATGGCAAGGTTGAGGGCGTACCCCACGGTTGTGCCGATCGCCGCACCCCGCGGCCCGGCCACGATGCCACCGAGCAGTAGCCCAGCGACAACCCCAACGCCACCCGCCAGCCGCGTGCGTACGAGGTCGCCCGGGGCGCCAAGCACCTTCACGAGATCGATGGCGGCGAAGGTCGGGAGACGCAGCACCTCGCCCGCCGCCACGATGCCGACGATCGCCGCAGCCTCGGTCCAGGTCTCCCCGAACAACTCCGCGCCCCAGCTGTCGGGTAGCAGGACGAGGCCGGCGCCGTACAGTGCGGCGGCGCCGGCGAGGACGAGCCCCACCTGAACGGCCCGTCGCCACGCCCGGACGGGCCGGACCCGAAGGCCCGCCAGGTGGGCGAGGGTGAGTGTGCGCACGCCCGCGAGCAAGTTGGCCAAGGGGTGGACGCTCACGTTGGCGACTCTCAGGGCTCCGAGCTCCGCGAGGGGGAGGATCGCGCCCAGCAGCAGCAACGAGCCTTGCCACATTCCATTGGACAACAGGAAATCGGCGAGGAACCCACCAGCCCGGGCCCGTTCCTCGATCCACCAGCGGCGGACGGCCACCGGGTGGGGCCACAGTCGCCGGGCCAGGCAAAGCGCCAACGCCCCGGCACCGGCGCCCAGCAGCCACGCCAGGATCAGGCGGGACGGGGTCGCCTCGCCGACGGCCAGGAGAACGGCCGACACCGCCACCTGGACCACGAACCACACGCCATCGACGCGCACCGCCTGCTCCACCCGACCTGTGCCGTACGCGACATAGCGGAGGAGATCCTGCCCGTAGACGATCGGCGCGGCCAGGGCCATGAGCCGGAGGAAGTAACCGACCTCGCCGCCGACGACCGCCGCCGCCCCGACCAGTCCGAGCCCGGCGGCGGCCCCGGCCAGGAGCGCGAGGAACAGCCCGCGCCGCGTCTCGTCCGGGGTCGCGGAGCGGTTGGCACGGCAGCGGAGGAGCACCACCTCCGCAATCCCTGCGCGCGCCACGCCGAGCAGCAGACCGTGGGCCAGGAGAGCGATGCTGACGGCGCCGAAGGTGGTGGGGTCGGTCTGGCGAGCCACGAGCACCATGAGCAGCAGCTGGGTGCCGCTGGAGAGCACCTGGTCGATCAGCGCACCACCAGCTCGACCGAGGAGGCGCGCCTTGCCGTTCTCCCGGACGCGATCTCGGGCGTCCGCTGGCGGGGCCGGGACGGTGTCGGGTGTGGAGGCGGCCAGGCGGCACCCCCCGCGTCAGGTCTCGGGCTCGGGTTCCGTGGTCCTCGGCGCCGTGGACGTGGACTGGACCTTGGCGCTCCACAGCACGAGTCCCGCGCCTCCCGCCGTCGCAGCCAGCCCGGCGGCGGCCAAGCGGTCGATGTCGGCGCCGGTGCGGGGCAGTTCGGTGCGCCCGGACGCCCGGTGGCCAGTGGCGCCCCTGTCCTCGGCCCCGGGACTGGCGGCGCCGGGTGAGGTCACGACATCGATCCCCGGGGCCTCCGGACGCGTCGAGGAGCCGGGCGGCTGTGGGCTCGTCCGCGCCTGCGCGTTCGCCGGGTCCACCGTCACGATCATCGGCACTGCGAACGCGCCGGTGCCGGCGACGGCCGTCTTGCGCAGGAAGTCTCGCCGCCCCACTGCGTCGCCGACCCTCGCGCCCGTCCTGCCCCCACTGGTGTTCCCCATCGGTCGCGTAATCTATCCACTACCGCGGACAACTGGCACGCGGCGACCTCAGCTACGTGGTCGACACACCGGCCTGCCGCTGGGATGCGGCCGTCGCCTAGACCGCTCGCACGGGAATGTGCCGCCGAGCGGGGAGCGCCACCGGGGCCTCGAGGCCGAGCTGCCGTAGAACGCCCTCCACCACCGCGTTGTCGGCGGTGATCTTGGCCTGCACCTGATCGGCGGACCCCGGAGGGGTGTGGCCGTCGGCCTCTGCGCGGAGCTCCTCGGTGAGGCGGTTGATCGGGTCGAGGTTGCACGTCCTGCACACCGGATCCCGCGAGACCACCAGATCCAACTTGGCCTGAGCGACGTCGACGAAGGACTTGTCGAAGATGCTGCCCAGAGGTGCCTGCTTCTCCCAGTCGGAGCAGCAGAGGTAGTACTGGCCGTCGTACCCGACGAACAGGTAGCCGAACGGCGCGCCGCACAGCGGCGTGCCGACGGCGGCGGCGAGGCGGTTGCGGGCCTCGCTGAGCTCGGGGTAGTGCTCGTACTGCATGTGGTCGACGAACAAGGAGCCGCCCCGGTTCATGATCTCGTAGGTCACCGCCTGCCGGATCCCATGGTCGTCCCAGTAGCGGCGCATCTTGGCTAGGTGCTCTTCGTCGCCGCGATGGTTGACGAGAACGATGACGACTTCGCACGCCCCGCCGGACATCTCGTTGAACCGGACGACATTCTCGAGGGTCCGCTCGAACGGGAGCTGGTAGACCTCCTCGTAGTCGTCGCCCTCCTCGCCCACGTTGATGAGGATCTGCTGGAGCCCTGCGTCCAGCAGGCCCGCCGACCGGCGTTCGTCGAGCAGCGAGCCGTTGCTCGACATGACCACCGGGAACCCGGCGGCCCTCGCGTCGCGCGTGTAGTCGATCGCGTGGCGGTTGAGCAGCGGCTCACCCAGGCCGCAGAGGCTGATGCGGACGTCCTCGCCTGACGGCTGCGCGATGCCCGCGCGGAACTCGATCGCCCGCTGCAGACCGGCCTCGAACACCTCGGGGGACATGAGGCCCTGGTGGGGCGTTCGGTCGCGCGGGCAGAAGTGACACTTCGCGTTGCAGCGGTTGGTGACCTCCATGTCGATCATGAAGAGCACGTGCGGGCCTCCAGCATCTGCTCGTCCCCATCTCGGTTGGCCCCGGCCAGGCAGACTCCACCCCAGCTATCAACACTCCCAGCCAGTATCGCACGATCGGCTCCCCGCTGCAGGCAGCGGTGTGATCGGAGCGATAGTCTCCCGCGTCATGGCTGCTGGGACGACGACGGCTGGGGGAACGGTGCTGAGGGAGCAGCAGGTGCGGTTCCTCCGCACGTTCGGCTTTCTGCGGATCCCCGGGATGTTCGCCAACGAGATCGAGGAGATCACAGAGGCGTTCGAAGCTGTGTTCGCGGACGCCAACCACTACCGGGTCGAGATGAACGAGTCGCTGCACCGGAACGATCGGCGGGTCATGATCCCGGCGTTCGTCGACAAGCACCCCGTCCTTGCGAAGCTCCCGCACGACGACCGCATCCTGGAGATCGCCCGGACGGTCCTCGGCGACGACATCGAGTACGCCCAGAGCGACGGGAACCTGGCGTACTGCCCCACCGAGTGGCATGCAGACACATACAGCGCACCCATGACCCAGCGGCACATCAAGATCTCCTTCTACCTGGAGCGTCTCCGTGCCGAGTCCGGTGCGATCCGCGTCATACCCGGGACGCACTACTGGCAGAGCCCCTATGCGGTGGGGCTCCGGCGCTCGTTCCGCGACGTCGGAAAGACCGGCGAGACCTTCGGTGTCGAGAGCACCGAGATCCCCGCGACGGTCATCGATTCCGACCCCGGTGACGTGCTCATCTGGGACTTCCGGATCATCCACGCGAGCTTCAACGGGTTCGAACGGCGCCGGTACTTCAGCGTCAACTTCCGGGAGCCCGCCGCGGCGAGCGCGGAAACCCCGTCGTGATGAGCACGGGCGGAGAGGTCGCCCAGCTGCAGCCGTTCGAGGGCTCCAGTTGGCTGCTGCACGACCCCGACGCGCTGCGGACCCGGTTCGAGCGCGACGGCTACGTGTTGCTCAAGGGCGTCGTCGACCGCGATCTCGTCCTGGAGGCCCGGCGGGCGATCACCGAGGTGTGCCGCGCCCACGGATGGCTCGACCCCGCCCACAGCCCGATGGACGCCATCCCGCAGGCTGGTCCGTTCGTCGAGGGCGAGGCCAAGTACCTCGAGGTCTACGACGACATCCAGCGATTGGAGGCGTTCCACGCCGTCCCCCACCACCCCTCGGTGAGCCGGTGCATGACGGCGCTGCTGGGGCCGACGGCCTTCCCGCACCCCTTGTCGATCGCTCGACTGATGTTCCCCGGCAACGACGAGTGGACCACCCCGCAGCATCAGGACTTCCCCAACAACCAGGGTACATACGACCTCTATGCATGCTGGATACCCCTGGCCGACTGCTCGGTGGAGGACGGCAACCTCAGCATCCTGCGGGGCTCGCACACGTTCGGTGTGGCGCCTCTGCGAGCCTCCCTCGGTGCCGGATCGCGGCGAGCCGAGCTCGACGAGCGGTACGACGGGCTCGACTGGGTCGGCGGCGACCTCGCCCTCGGTGACGCGTTGGTCTTCCACAGCCTGACCGTCCACCGCTCGCTCCCGAACCGCAGCGGCGACGCCCTGCGCCTCTCGGTGGACTACCGCTTCCAGCGCGAGGGCGAGGCCCTCACGGAGGGCTGCCTCCAGCCGCACTTCGGCCGGCTGTCGTGGGACGAGATCTACGCCGGCTGGCAGCGGGACGACCTCAAGTACTACTGGCGCGACAAGCGGTTCACCGTGGCCGAGTGGGACGCAACCCTCCACGAGATCGAGGAAGACGAGTTCGTGGACCTCATGAAGGACTGGCTCCGGTGGCGCCGACGCCACCCCCAGGGCGACCCTGCCAGCGTGTCGGCCGCCAGGTGGGTCGCGCCCCAGGACCTCCCGCCGCTCGAGGGTGTCCGGCCGACGCAACGGGAGGCGCCGTGGCGCACGTGATGGTTCCCGTGCCCGAGGCGCTCGAGGCGCCGGTGCGACACTTCCTGACCATGCAGATGAGCATGGCGGCGTCGGCGAGCTGGAGCGAGGCGTCGGTGGCGGCGCTCTACGAGCAGCTCGACGGGCCGGCACGGGTCGTCGTCACCACCGTCGCTCGAGCGGTGGTCGACGACGAACCGATCACGGTTGCCGCCGCCGCCACGGCGGCGGGGACGAGCACCCGCGAGATCCTCGGCATCGTGCTCGAGCTCGTCCAACGGTTCAGGACCCTGGGGGGACCGGCATTCCCGGTCATGTTGCTCGACCCCCCCGACAGGGCGGACGACGACCAGCGGCCCCTCGTGATGCCGAAGGACGGGGCGCAGATAGTGCTCGCAGCCGCCGCCCGCACCTGACGCGTCGCGCCGGTTCCCGCGGCTCAGTACGCGAGGGGAATCTGGCCCTCCGGGTAGGTGGAGGGGGCGAAGAACCAGGTCTCGATGGCCCAGCGCTCCCGGGTCATCTCGGGCCCGATCGCGGTGCGGTGGAGGAACAGGTGGTCGAAGAGCAGGGCGTCGCCGGGCGAGAACTCGGGGCGGAGGACGCCGTCGGCACCACCAGCGACCTCGTCGACCAATGTGGGGGAGACCGACCAGTCGAAGAGCGCGCCATCGGTGCCGGTGGGGAGGACCTCGTCGAACCGCCGGGGAACGATGTCGAGACCGGGTGCGTCGATGCCGCAGGGCGAGAGGCCCAACCAGAGGTTGAGCGTCCGCGCGTCGCGGCCGAGGAAGGCGCCGTCCTGATGCCAGTTCGTGTTGGTGTCGACGGGGACGCGACGCAGCGTGCACTTGTTGGCCGACAGCGCCGGGCGCTCCCCGAGATGGGCCTCGACGAGTGCCCCGATGCCCGTCTCGTCGACGGCTTCCATGAGCTCGAAGAACATGCGCGGCGAGTCGGCGGTCCACAGCCCTCCGCTCGCCCTCACCCAGCCCCGTCGACCGCCGACGCGGTACTCGCCGTCGCGAGGGGAGAACGGGACATACCACGGGGACGCCGCCCTCGGGCCCGGTCCGACCGCGCACTCGTCGAACGCGTCGAGGGCCCGGTCGATGCCACGGGCCAGGGCCTCGGCCCGGCGCTCGGAGATGAGGCCGCGCACGAAAACGCAGCCATGCTGGGCCAACCCGCGGCGGAGGGTGGTGGGCGTGAGGTTCCCCGGGTCGGTCGCCGCCAAGGGCGCCGTCGGGTGCTCGGCCACCACCTCGGTCGGGAGCGCCGCTGCTGGCCGGCGGGGCAGCGAACGGAACACCTCGTGCCGGAGCGTCACCAAGCGCTCCTCGACCTGTGGATCACGACGCGCCCGGTTGGCCTCGGTGAGCAGCCGAACCGCATCGGGGCCTCGTCCGTCGCGCACGAGCGCGGTGGCCGCTGCGAGCGGACCGCCGCCGTCGATCTCGAGTTGCGGGGATGTGTTGCCCATGATGCCCCCTGCTCGTCGAACTGCACCGACCCCTGCTTGGGCAACCCTACCTGGCGGCTGTTCACCTCGGTCCAGCGCCCTGAGCGAGCGTCCGTCCGCAGCGAGGCATGCCGAGCGAGGCCCGGCGAAGAGCGAGCCCAGGGCCCGAGCGGCCCGGCGCCGCAGGCGCCAAGAGCGGGCAGCACCGCGTCGAAGCCCGAGCGGCCCGGCGCCGCAGGCGCCAAGAGCGGGCAGCACCGCGTCGAAGCCCGAGCGGCCCGGCGCCGAAGGCGACAAGAGCGTGGACTGCTGGTCGGGCCCGGGACCGCCGTTTGCTAGCTTTCTCGCACTGGCTCAAGGTGGAAGGGCTGCTTGGGGATGTTCCCTCTCTGGGAAGACGTCATCGCGCCGGTGATCGACGCGGTGGCCGCCAACCGCATCGTCGAGATCGGGGCGCTGCGGGGCGAGACCACCACGCGCATGCTCGAGCGATTGGGTCCCGAGTGCGAACTGCACGTGATCGACCCCGTGCCGCAGTTCGACCCGGCGGAGCACGAGCGTGCGTTCCCGGGCCGGTACCACTTCCACCTCGGCACCAGCCTCGACGTGCTGCCCCACCTGCCGCCGGCCGACGTGGCGCTGATCGACGGCGACCACAACTGGTACACCGTCTACCACGAGCTCGGGGTGCTGGCGGAGACGGCGCGGCAGGCCGGCAAGCTCCTGCCCGTCCTGGTCCTCCACGACGTCACCTGGCCGTACGGGCGCCGAGACCTCTACTACGCGCCGGAGCGCATCCCAGCCGAGTTCCGCCAGCCCTACCGGCGGGCCGGGATGCGGCCCGGTCGGTCGGCGTTGGTCGGCAACGGGGGCATGAACCGTGACATGGCCAACGCCGACCACGAGGGAGGTCCTCGCAACGGCGTGATGACGGCGGTCGACGACTTCGTCGCCGAGCACCCGTCTCAGCTCAGGGTCGTGGTCGTGCCGATCTTCTACGGCTTGGCCATCGTCGCTGACGAGCAGGTTCTCGCTGCTCGGCCACAGCTGGCAGCGGTGCTCGACCACCTCGAGAGCCCCGAGGGTCATGTCGCGACGATCGACCTCGCCGAGCGCATCCGGTTAGGCGAGGCGATCTTCGGGCAGGCGTGGATCAGGATGCTCGAGGAGCAGGCGACGCGCGGGGCCGATCGCTACCTCGAGCTCGTCAAGGCAGTGCTCCTCGACGAACGCAATCTCGACCACGAGCTGCGGGTGGCGTACCTGCTGTCGCTGCGGGGCAGCCCCCCCGACCTCGCCGCGCTGCGCGATCCGGCGCGGACCATGCCGGTGCGCCACCGGCGCCTGGTCGCGGCGCGAGCCGCCGGGCGACCGACGGACGATGGCCTGGGCAACGTGGCGCTCACCACGATGGGCCGCACGCAACTCGACCGCCTCGGGGAGGCCGCGGCCACGGTTCTGGCCGCCGGGGTTCCCGGTGACTTCGTGGAGGTGGGCGTCGGCGGCGGGGGCGGCGGGATCCTGATGCGGGCGACGCTCGAGGCACACGAGGTGACCGATCGGCGCGTCTGGCTGGCCGACCCGTTCGCCGCCTCCACGCCAGCGGGTGGGGCCGACGAACCCGCGGACCTCCCGCCCGCCGTGCGCCGGTGGGCCAGCGACCTCAACCAGGTGCGCGACGGCTTCGCCCGGTTCGGGTTGCTCGACGACCGGGTGCGGTTCCTGCACGGGCCCCCGGCAGGCACGCTCGCCGACGCCCCGATCGACCGGCTGGCGCTGCTCCGCCTCGGGGAGGGGCTGGGTGTCGACGCGGCGAGCGTCCTGGAGCTCCTCCACGCCCGCCTGGCGGCCGGCGCCGCGGTGATCGCGTCCGGCACCGCCGACGACAAGGTGGCCGAGGCCATCACCAGCGCTCGGGCGCGGCTCGGGATCGCCGAGCCGATCGAGCGGATCGACTGGAACTCGATCACGTGGCGGCACGGTGGGGGAGTGGACACGTCCGCCGATGTCCCTGGGGCAGCCGCGGAGCCTGTGGCAACCCGCGCGCCGCGGCCCGCGTCCGCAAACCATCCGGCGCCGGTGCCGCCGGCGCCGACGCCCGCCGTGGCGCTGTCGGTCGTCGTCGTCTTCTACAACATGCGCCGGGAGGCGGTCCGTACGCTTCAGTCGCTGGCCCGCTCCTACCAACGCGACGTGGCCGACCTCGAGTACGAGGTGCTCGTCATCGACAACGGCTCAGACGACGACCAGCGGCTCTCCGACGAGTTCGTCGCATCGTTCGGTCCCGAGTTCCAGCTGGTAGAGCTGACGGATGACCCGCACCCGTCGCCAACATCGGCCCTCAACGCGGGTATCGCCGAGTCGCGCGGCGAGGCCCTGGCCCTGATGATCGACGGCGCGCACGTCCTCACGCCCGGCGTGTTGAACATGGGGATGAAGGCGCTCAGCATGTACGCGCCCGCGGTGGTCGCCACCCAGCAGTGGTATGTGGGCCCGGGCCAGCAGGGCGATGCGCAGCAGGCGGGATACGACCAGGGCGCCGAGGACCGCCTCTTCGCCGGGATCGACTGGCCGGTCGACGGCTACCGGCTCTTCGAGATCGGGCACTTCATCGGCGACCGCGACTGGTTCGACGGCATCGTCGAGAGCAATTGCCTGTTCGTGCCCAGGAAGCTGCTCGAGCAGCTCGGCGGCTTCGACGAGAGCTTCTCGATGCCCGGGGGCGGCTACGCCAACCTCGATCTGTTCGAGCGGCTCGCGTTGGCGCCCGACGTCACACCGGCCAGCATCCTCGGGGAGGGTACCTTCCACCAGTTCCACGGCGGAACCACGACCAACGTCGCCGACGAGGCCGCCCGGCGCGAGCGAGTCGTCTCGTACAGTGCACACTTCGAGGAGCTACGCGGCCGGCCGCTGATCGGCATCGACCGGCCGGTGCACTTCGTCGGAGCCATGGCCACCAAGGCGGCCCGCCGGACCCGCTCGCGCCGCGAGCTGACGCTCCGGTTCGACGCCATGCGGGAACCGACGAACGTCGAGGCGCCACCGGTCCCCATCCCCGACGAGCTCAGGCTTGCCGCCATCGAGGCCGTCTGGGATCACCAGGCATGGCGCGAGGCCACGTGGCTCGGGCACCGGCTCAACCGCTACCCGGCCGATCTCCACGTGTATCAGGAGCTCCTTGCCGGGGTCCGACCGGACGTGGTCGTGGTGGCCGGCGACGACGCCGGCCTGGGCGGCCGGGCGTCGTTCCTGGCGTCGGTCTGCGATCAACTCGGGCACGGGAACGTCGTCGCCGTCGGCCGTGGCGAGGTGTCCGAGCGGCCGAGCCACGCCCGCGTCACCCACCTCACGGGCGCCCCGGAAGACCCCGCTGTCGCCGCCGAGGTGGCCGCGTCGGCGCCGGGCGAGCCCAACGCCCTGGTGATCCTCGGCCTCGGCGAGGTCGCCCGGGTCGTCACCGCCTTCGATCGCTACGCGCCTCTGGTCCCGGTCGGCAGCTACGTCGTGGTGGAGAACACCGTGGTCAACGGCCGCCCCACGGCGTCGGGCTTCGGGCCTGGCCCGCACGAGGCCGTCGTCGCCATCCTCGGGCGCCACCGCGAGTTCGTGCCCGACCCGGCGGGAGAGCGCTACACCCTCACGTTCAACCGCGGCGGCTACCTGAAGCGAGTGCCGACGTGACCGCTGGGCCGGTACAGCGCTGGTTCTTCGTGCACATGCACAAGACCGCGGGCACCGCACTGTTCCAGAGGCTCCACGAGGCGTTCCTCCCCGAGGCGATCTACCCCACCATCGCGGAGCAGCGGGCCCACAAAGCCAGCCTCCACGTCGACCTGCTGCGCCGGCGGTTCGACGAGCGCGCCGGCGACGTCCGCGTGGTCACGGGCCACTTTCCCCTCTGCACCACCGAGCTGCTCGGCGTCCCGTTCACCACCATCACGGTGCTGCGGGACCCGGTCGAACGCACGCTGTCGGCGCTCCGCGACATGCGCGAGCGCGATCCAGGGTGTCGCGGCAAGCCTCTGGAGGAGATCTACGAGGATCCGATCAAGTTCCAGTGCCTCATCCACAACCACATGGTCAAGATGCTCTCGATCACACCCGACGAGATGACCGACGGCGCCCTCTCGGTGGTCGAGCTCGATGGCCCGCACCTCGAGCGCGCGAAGACCAACCTGGCCGAGTGCATCGACGTGTGGGGCGTGCAGGAGCACTTCGAGGAGCTGTGCGACGATCTGACATCACGGTACGGGTGGAATCTCGGGGCGCCGCGGTTCGCCAACCGCAGCAATCCCTTCGATGCCGACGACGGCTTTCGCGTCCGCATCGCCGAAGACAACGAGCTCGATGTCCAGCTCTACCGCTACGCCCTCGACCTGCGCCAGCAGCGCAGGGTGGCGGGAATCACGTGAGGCCGGGCTCAGCCATGACGGGTGGAACATTGATCGAGTGGCTCACCGACACCGAGATGAGAATCGGTAACACCGAGTTCCACCTCATGCGACTGGGCACACGAAGGTCGACGGCACAGCGGTTCATCCTGCTGAAGAACCGTCAGTTCATCGAAGGCTACGTTGAGCTCGCGCATTCCTTGAAGCCACGAAATGTGGTCGAGCTGGGAATCTTTGCTGGGGGAGGGACCGCCCTCTTTGAGCTGCTGATGCAGCCGGAGATGCTGGTCGCGTTCGACATCGATGGTGAGCGCGTCGCGGCGCTCGATGCCTTCATCCAACGGCGAGGCGCTGCCGACCGAGTGCACGCCTGCTATGGCGTCAACCAGGCCGACGGCGGAACGATGGTGCCGATCCTTCGTCACCACTTTGGGACGACGGAGCTCGACCTCGTCGTTGACGATGCTTCACACGCCTGGACCTCACCGGCAATCGTTCAACCTGCTGTTCCCCCTTCTGCG
>Ga0299914_10000450_pt1 | contig 24786 bp, 24 predicted proteins | sample RVTome_10_FD_201361 | JGI IMG/M metagenome (GOLD analysis project Ga0299914, IMG submission 201361) | Soil microbial communities from uranium-contaminated site in the Upper Colorado River Basin, Wyoming, United States - RVT153D57 (version 2) ... | reverse complement strand
AGGAAAGGCGCCGGGATCATCGTCACTTCAAGCTAGCCCGCGCCCGGCCCGCCTCACGCATATCCATGCGGCGCCGCGCCATAGCCCAACGCTATGGAGTATCCAGGACGCTCTTCAGCGTTTTCAGGAACTCGGTCGCGAGCGCGCCGAGCGGCCGATTGATCAGGAACATGGCATGGATGTCGAAGGTGATGCGCGGCTTCAGCGGGCGCATGGCGAGGCCGGGCGCGAGGCAGGCCTGGGCGGTGAAACTGTCGACCACGGTCATGCCGACTCCGTGACGGACCAGCGCGCCGGCGATGTAGAAGGTTCTCGCGGAGACGACCTCGTCCAGCTCTAGGTTCAGCCGCTGCAGCTCCTCGGTGAAGATCCGGCCGGTCGGGCCGCTCGCAGCAAGGCTGATGAAGCGCTGCCCCTGGAGGCGGTGCAGCTCGATGCAGGACGGCGCATCCGGCATGTCCTGCTCGCGGTAAAGAACCACCAACTCGCCTTCGCCAATCCAGCGCTGGGTAATCGGAGCGGACGGCGGCACCTGATAGGCGATCGCGATGTCCGTCTCGCGCTCATGGAGCTTGCGCAGCAGATCGTCGTGATGGACGGTTTGCAGATCGAACTTCACATTTTCATGGCTGCTGAGAAAGCGGGCGACGGCGGTGGGAATGGCATCGAGCGCGAGCGAAGGGAGCGCCGAGATGCGCAGCTTTCCGCCGGTGCCGCGGCGAAGATTCCGCCCCGCCTCGCGCAGCGCATGCACCCGATCCTGTATCTCCCGGACTTCCGTGAACAGCGTATGCGCATCTTCGGTCGGCACCAGTCCACCATTGGTGCGCTTGAAGAGCTGGAAACCCAGCAGGCTTTCTGAATGGCGCAACATCTTCGACACCGACGGCTGCGACACGTTGAGCGCTCGCGCGGCGGCACTCACGGAACCGTTGACGTAGACGGCGTGGAAGATCTCGATGTGGCGCAGATTCATTCCGGCATCGGTCCTAACGTTGTTGCGAACGCGGCGCGCTGACCTTTGATCGACAGGTCTCGACGCTCGCTGGGCGCACAGATTTGCACCCGGTACCGTGGTCGCACGGCAAACGTCCACAAGGGAGTCAAAACCTTATGCCCGCTTTCGGTGCCGACGGCGCCCCGTCCCTCGGCCGGTCATGATCAGGCGCGGACCCCTGGGGGAGCCGCGGCCATGCCGGGGTATGGCATGCCTGATCATCTCAGGCAAAGGTTGGGGAGCATGTTGGTGTATTGCTGTAGTGACACACCTGTGCTAGGAGGGCCCGAACAGGAGGAGAGGGGCCCATGTACAGCGAGAGCGATCTCGAAGCCGCGGTCGGCGCCGGCGCGCTGACGGCGCAGCAGGCGGCGAGCTTGCGCAACTTTGTCGCGTCGAGCCGGCACGCGCCGATGGTCGACGAGGAGCATTTCCGGCTGCTGACCGGCTTCAATGACATCTTCGTCGGAATCGCGACGGTGATCCTGCTCGTTGCGGTCGGCTGGATCGGCTATGCTGTCCCGCCGCATATCGACGGCGACGGGCCGACCCCCTTCATGGGCCTGTTCGTGGCGATCACCGCCTGGGGCCTGGCCGAATTCTTCACCCGCGAGCGCCGCATGGCGCTTCCCAGCATCCTGCTCCTGCTTGCCTTCGTCGGCGGCGTCTTCGCCTTCTGCGCGTTCGGAATGGTCGTCGCCGTTGGGGACGAACGCTTCCAGGACAATGCGCCGCTTGGCGCGATGGTGCTCGCCGCCGCCGCGGCGATCGCAGCCGGCGCCGCCTGGCTGCACTGGCGGCGGTTCAAGGTGCCGATCACGGTGGCGGCCGGCGTCGCCGCCTTGTCGGCGCTGGTGCTCGGCCTGATCGTGTCGGCGATCGGCGACACGGCGGCGACCGAGCAGGTCGTGCTGAGCGCGGCCCTGGTCCTGGGCGTCGGGGTGTTCCTGTTCGCGATGCGCTGGGATTCGTCGGACCCGCGGCGCGAGACGCGGCGGTCGGACGTCGCCTTCTGGCTGCATCTGCTCGCCGCGCCGATGATCGTCCATCCGATCTTCACGCTGCTCGGGCTGACCGAGGGGACCGCCTCGATCGGCGAGGCGGCGGTCGTCGTCGCGCTCTACGTCGCGCTGGGCGTGGCGGCGCTGGCGATAGACCGGCGGGCGCTGCTCGTCTCGGCGCTCGCCTACGTGCTCTGGGCGCTCGACAGCCTGTTCCGCGATTACGGCGCGGTCGAGCTCAGCGTCGCGCTCACCGCTTTGATCATCGGCTCGGCGCTGCTGCTGCTGTCGGCCTTCTGGGCCAATGCGCGGCGCGCGGTGGTGCGGCCGCTGCCGGAAGGCCTGCGCGGCCGGCTGCCGGTGCTCGACCGGGTGTCGAACGAGGCGGTGGCGGCTTAGAGGCCCTCACCCTCCCACCCGGCTGCGCCGGGCGGGGCTCTCCCTCCCCCCTGAAGGGAGAGGGCAAAGGAGACCTGCACCAAACCCCTCTCCCATTTGGGGAGAGGGAGGGACCCGCCGCGAAGCGGTGAGAGGGTGAGGGAACGACCCTAGCTCGCCACCACCTTCAGCAGCCGCCGTTCGATCGGGGCGAGGACCGGGCCGAGCTCGTGGCCGCGGCGGAGGATCTGGCCGGCTTCGCCGATCAGGGTCCAGGCGCCCTGGCGGGCACCGGGCCGCTTCTCGATCCGATATTCGGGGCGCTCGGCGGCGCGGCGGAACGCCCAGAAGGAAGCGGCGTCGGACCTGAGCTCGATCGCATAATCCTTCCACAGGCCGGCGGCGACCATCCGGCCGTAGAGGTCGACGATGCGGTTGAGCTCGATTCTCGAAAAGCCGGTCTGCCTTGCCTGTCCTCCCTGATCCGCGGACGGGAAAGGGAGGACGGTGCCCATCAGGCGCGGCTCCGGTCGCCGGCGCCAAGCTCCTTCGAAGCCGCCTGCCGGGCCTCGCGCTCCTCGATCAGCTCGGTGACTCGCTTGCGCAGCTGCTCGACCTCGCACTGGAGGATCTCGAGCTTCTGGGTCGCCGGATCATAGGCCTCCGAGCAGGGGGTGCCGTAAGGAAGGAAGGTCTTCGAGCTCTCGCCGGCGTCGACCAGCGTCGAGCGGGCCGGGATGCCGACCATCGTCGCGCCTTCCGGCACGTCCTTGGTGACGACCGAATTGGCGCCGATCCGTGCCCGCGGGCCGACCGTGATCGGACCGAGGACCTGGGCTCCGGAGCCGATCACGACGCCGTCGCTGATCGTCGGATGGCGCTTGCCGCCAATCCCTTCGTGCGGTGCGGTGCCGCCCAGGGTCACGTGCTGATAGATGGTGACGTCGTCGCCGATCTCGGCCGTCTCGCCGATCACGACGTAGCCGTGATCGATGAAGAAGTTGCGGCCGATCTGCGCGCCGGGGTGAATGTCGATGCCCGTCAGCATTCGCGACAGATGGTTGACCAGGCGGGCCACGAAGTAAAGCTCGCCCCGGAACAGCCAGTGGGCGAGCCGGTGCATGCCGAGCGCCCAGACGCCGGGATAGAGCAGGACTTCCCATCGGGTGCGGGGCGCGGGATCACGCGCCTTGATCGATTCCAGATAGGCGACGAGGCCGGATGCCATAAGCGGACGCTCTTCTCTGTTGCCCACGAGAGATAGTCCGGTCCGCGGCCGATTTCCAGACTTCCCGCGCATGGCGGTGGCACAGGAACGGGCAAGCCTTGGAAAAGGCTAGAGAAGATAGTTCATCCGCACCACCTGGCGCAGGCTCGCGCCGGATACCGGGAAGCGCGCCTCCTCGTAACGGGGCGGGCCCATCCGCATCCGTGGGTTGCGCGAGAATCCGAAGCCTTCGCGGGGAATCCCCATGAAGCGGTCGAGCCGCGAATTGTCGTTCTCGTCATGGACAACCGACAAGGCATAGGTGCCGGGGCCGACGCCGCTCAGACGGATGGTTTCGGCGCGGGCGGCGGGCACCGAACGGCGAATTGCGGCGGGATCGCCGTTACAGGCCGGGAAGTGCGCCGGATCCCGGGTCAGGCACAGCCGGACCGTGCCGTTCGCGTTCCTCAGCCCCTCCAATTGTATCTCGATCTCGGTGGCGTTCGCCGCCGTGGCGAGCGAGGCGATCAGGACCGGCAGGGCGAGTCGCCGCAAGATCGCCGAGGCCGCGGTCGGTACCGCAGAGGCGGTCCCAGAAACGGAAATAAAGGCCATAATTGCATCCATATTGCTGGTGGTGCCGCTGATGATGGCTGGCGGTGATCAGCCAGCCGCCGGCGCGGCCGCAGACCAGCCGGCGCGGAAACAGCTCCCAGCCCATGTGGTTGGTCACCCCCATCACCGTCATGACGGTGAGCACGACGAGGAGCGCGCCGGCATGGATCGGGACGAAGAAGACCAAAAAGGGGATCACGACTGCGCCGGTGACCGCCTCGATCGGGTGGAAGCTCATGGCCGCCCAGGCGGTCGGCGGACGGCTGGCATGGTGGGCCGCGTGGGCGAGGCGGAACAGAGACGGGCGATGCATCCAGCGGTGGGTCCAGTAGAACCACGCATCGTGCAGCAGCAGATAGACAAGCACCGAGACGGGCATCCACCAGAGCGGGAGATCCGCGGCGTCAGTGTAGATCCGGGTCCAGCCCCGGGCCTGCCAGCCCCAGGCGACCAGCCCGGCCGGCGCGCCGTAAATGCCGGCGCTGGCGAGGGACCAGCCGATCTCGCGCCGGATCTGCCGGCTTTGGCCGGCGTAAAGTCCGGGAAAGCGGCGGCGCGTCAGCCAGGCGAAGGCGCCGCTTACCGCCAGATAGCGCAGGCCGACGATCGCCGTCATGGCGAGGATCGAGATGAGAATGGCGGGAAGCAGGGTCACGCCCGACCCCTACAGCATCCCGTCCCCGCCCGCGACCACGAACCCGTGACGGGAGCCGGCAGGATGCTCACGCAAAGACGCAAAGGTTGCCTTGGGCAACCTACGCGTCATCCTGGCGAAAGCCAGGATCTCCCTTAACTTTCCGAAAGAAGAGGGAGATTCCAGCTTTCGCTGGAATGACGGCAGGGAGTCCAAAGCACGGCCCCTTTGCTGCTTTGCGTCTTTGTGTGAGCTGAATCGGGCATCTCCACCGAGCCATCAGTCCCACGGGCGCGCCCAACCGTCGAGTCCGCTCCAATTCGCCCCGGACTGGGGAATCAAGTCCGATGTGGCGGTGCGAGGCGGGGCTGCGTAAGGATCGGGGCGATGGTGCAGGAGCAAGAGCGGCTGGTGATCGCGGGGGGCGGGCTGGCCGGCTGCCTGGCCGCGCTCGCGATCGCCGCGCGCCGGCCCGACGTGCCGCTGCTTCTGATCGAACAGGGGACAAGCTTCGGCGGCGAGCATGTCTGGTCCTTCTTCGACGGCGACGTCGCCGCCGGGGACCGCTGGCTGATCGAGCCGGTGATCGCGCGAAGCTGGCCGGGCTACGACGTGTGTTTCCCGGCCCGCGAGCGGACGCTGCGGACCGGCTATGCCAGTCTGCGATCGGGGCGGCTCGACGCGCGGGTGCGCGGGGTGCTGCGGCCGGACCAGTACCGGCTCGGCGCGACGATCGCGGCGCTGGAGCCCGGCGGCGTCACTTTGGCGGACGGGGAGCGGATCGAGGCCCTGGCGGTGGTCGACGCCCGCGGTCCGGCGAGGCTCGACGCGCTCGATCTCGGCTGGCAGAAGTTCGTCGGCCGCGAATATCGGCTTTGTGTCCCGCACGGGCTCGACCGGCCGATCGTGATGGACGCGCGGGTCGACCAGGCCGACGGCTACCGCTTCGTCTATTGCCTTCCCTTCGCCGAGGACCGCCTGCTGATCGAGGACACTTATTATTCGAGCCTGCCCGACCTCGACCGCGAAGCGATCGGCCGCCGCATCGAGGCCTATGCGGCCGCCCGGGGCTGGCGCCCCGCCGCGCTGGAGCGCGAGGAGACGGGCGTGCTGCCGGTCGCGATGGGCGGCGATTTCGAGGCTTTCTGGCCGCCTTCCGATCCGGTCGGCCGGCTCGGCCTACGCGGCGGCTTCTTCCACCCGGTCACCGGCTATTCGCTGCCCGATGCGGTGCGCACCGCCATGCTGATCACCCGCCAGGCCGACCTTTCGACGCTGGCGGCGACGCTGCGCGTCGAGGCGGCGCGGCTGTGGCGGGAACGGCGCTTCTACCGGCTGCTCAGCCGGATGCTGTTCCGCGCCGCGGCGCCGCAAGAGCGCTACAAGGTGCTCGAGCATTTCTACCGCCTCGACGCCGGCCTGATCGGCCGCTTCTATACCGGCCGATCGACCTTCGCCGACCGGATCAGGATATTGAGCGGCCGGCCGCCGGTGCCGATCGGCCGGGCGCTGAAAGCGCTCAGGGCATGAAGGCGGCGGTGATCGGCGCCGGCTTCGGCGGCCTCGCGCTGGCGATCCGGCTCCAGTCGGCGGGGATCGCGACGACCGTGGTCGAGGGGCGCGATCGGCCGGGCGGCCGCGCCTATGTCTGGGAGAAAGAGGGCTTCACCTTCGATGCCGGTCCGACCGTTATCACCGACCCCGATTGCCTGAAGGCCTTATGGGCATTGACCGGCGCCGACATCGCCCGCGACGTCGAGCTCGTCCCGGTCTCGCCATTCTACCGCTTGTCGTGGCCCGACGGCACGATCTTCGATTATGGCAATGACGACGCCGCGCTGGACGCGCAGATCGCCCGGCTCGATCCCGCCGACGTCGACGGCTATCGCCGCTTCCTCGAATATTCCGCCGGCGTGTATCATGAGGGCTATGAGAAGCTCGGCGCCGTCCCCTTCCTCGACTTCCGTTCGATGCTGCGCGCGGCGCCGCAGCTCGCCCGATATCGCGCCTGGAAATCGGTCTATTCGGTCGTCGCGGGCTTCGTGCGCAACGAGAAATTGCGGCAGGCCTTGTCCTTCCACACTTTGCTGGTCGGCGGCAATCCGATGACGACCAGCGCCATCTACGCGCTGATCCACAAGCTGGAGCGCGACGGCGGCGTCTGGTTCGCGAAGGGCGGCACGCATGCGCTGGTGCGCGGGATGGTGGCGCATTTCGAGCGGATCGGCGGGGTGGTCCGGATGGCCGACCCGGTCGAGGCGATCGAGAGCGACGGCGTGCGGGTGACGGGCCTTCGCACCCGCAGCGGCTGGACCGGGACGTTCGACGCGGTCGCCTCCAATGCCGACGTCGTCCACAGCTACGGCCTGCTGCGCCACCGGCGCGGCGCGGCGACGGTCAAGCGGCTGACGCGCAAGCGTTTCTCCCCTTCCCTGTTCGTCGTCCATTTCGGCGTGCGCGGCGAATTTTCGGAAGTGGCGCACCACAACATATTGTTCGGACAGCGCTATCAGGGGCTGCTCGACGACATTTACGCTTCCGGCCGCCTGGCGGACGATCCGTCGCTTTACCTCCACCATCCGACCGTCACCGACCCGGCCATGGCGCCGCCGGGATGCTCGACCTTCTACGCGCTGGCGCCGGTGCCCCATCTCGGCAAGCTGCCGGTGGACTGGGCGGTCGAAGGGCCGCTTTATCGCGACCGCATCCTGGAGATCGTCGAGGAGAGGCTGATCCCCGGCCTGAGGGGCCGGATCGAGATCCTGTTCCACTATACGCCGCAGGATTTCGCCGACGATCTCGGCGCGCATCTCGGATCGGCGTTCAGCCTCGAGCCTCTGCTCACCCAGAGCGCCTGGTTCCGCACCCATAATCGCGACGACGTCGTCCCCAACCTCTATTTCGTCGGCGCCGGCACCCATCCGGGCGCCGGGATTCCGGGCGTGGTCGGCAGCGCCAAGGCGACCGCGGGGCTGATGATCGCGGACCTGGGCGGGAGGGCGGCGGCGTGAACGACGCGTCCCTCTCGGCGAGCGACTCGCGCCGGGCCGAGCGCGCCTCGCTGGTGGCGGAGGCGGAGCGGATCATCCGCGAGGGATCCAAGAGCTTCCGCTTCTCGAGCAATTTGTTCGACCAGGCGACGCGCGAGCGGGCCTGGCTGCTCTACAGCTGGTGCCGCGCCTGCGACGACCTCGCCGACGGCCAGACATTGGGCCACGGCGCCGCCGCGCCGGCCGATCCGGAGCGGCGGATCGCGTTCATCCGCGACACGACGGCGCGGGCGCTGGCCGGCGAGCGGGTCGGCATCGCGCCGTTCGATGCGCTGCGCGTCGTCGCCGCCGAATGCGCGATCCCTCGCCGGTATATCGACGACCATCTCGAGGGCTTCGCGCTCGACGCGGAAGGCTGGCGGCCGCGGACCGAGGAGGACCTGCTGCGTTACTGCTATCACGTCGCCGGCGCGGTCGGCTGCATGATGGCGGTGGTGATGGGCGTGTCGCCCGACGAAGAAGACACGCTCGACCGCGCCGCCGATCTCGGCATCGCCTTCCAGCTCGCCAACATCGCCCGCGACATCGTCGAGGACCATGCTGTGGGCCGGGTCTATCTGCCGGCCGAATGGCTGCCGACGGAGGGAATCGACCCCGACGACCGACCTGCCCTCGCGGGAATCGCGCAGCGGCTGGCCGCCCTGGTGGAGCGCTACGAGGCGTCCGCCCGGGTCGGCGCCGCCCGCCTCTCCTTCCGCGCGCGCTGGGCGGTCCTGTCGGCGGCGAACATCTACGGCGCGATTGCCCGGCGCGTGGCGCAGCGCGGCGCCGAGGCCTGGGACAGCCGCACAATCATCCACAAGCCGTCGAAGCTCGCCTTCGTCGCGAAGGCGCTGATCGAATGCGGCGAGCATCCGCCGGTGCGGAGTCGGGCGGGACTTTGGACGCGGCCCGGCTAGAGCAGGCAGCGCCCAAGGCCGTTTCTTGATTGTTAATGGCCAAGAGGGCATATTGCCCTCAAGATGAGGACGATAATGACTCAGGCAGCCAACCTACTGAAGCGGCCCACATCGGAGGGCGGAGCTGCAATGAAGCGCCTGCGCAAGCTCGCCCGCCAGGCTGACGCTGGTGGGAGCGGAATTGATCTTTCTAAGCTTTCTCCGGCGGAGCGTCGGCGTCTTCTGCTGGCAGCTTCGGACCGCTAGAGCCGCTTCTCCGAGGTAGAAGACCCTTCCGAACGATCCTCAGGCGGTTGTCTGCGCCTGCCTCCTTGTCGTCTGCAGATTGCCGATCTGCATTGCGCAGGAAATTGTCGTGCAGCGAGCGAAGGAGCGACCCGGGCGGCTCTGTCTCGAAATGCTTGTGAGAATTGATCTCCAGGATCACAACTCTGCTGTCATATTCGACCAGCCAGAGAAGTACATCGCTATCAGCGCCGCCTAGATGGAGGTGTTTAATGCCATGCGCCTCAAGCAAAGCGTCGTCGTCGCGGTCGATGCCGCGACGGTAAGAGCCGAGCGGAAGCAAACGCCCGTCGCCAATGCGCTCGATAAGGTCGTTCAGATCGTCCTCAAGTTCCGGCGTCGAGAATACCAAGCCTGTCCAATCCTTAAAATTGGGAGCAAAATCAACCGCCTTGGGCTTGGTTTCGATGCGCTCGCAGCGCAGTCGCTCGTCGGGTGCAGCCGTCATGGTTCCTTGTTATCGCGGCGTAGTATGGGAACGTCAAAGGCGGCCTGTGGATTAGGCTGATCCTTCGGCCGACACCTGGTCGGCCTTATATCCAACCAGAATCTGCCCTTTGTGGTCCCCTCCCCATAGTGAACAGGTACGTCATTCCCCGGGAATGACTGCGCAGTGCGGGGCAATGCGCACCCGTTCACCGCTCACAGAGAGGATGAGGAACTCCATCTCGACGGCATCAGCTGAATGTCGATACCGCTTAATGCAGCTTCAGGCGCGGCCGGATGATCGTGTTCACCCGGCCCACGGCCAGCAGCACCGCACCCTTCAGCCAGCCGTGCACGGCGAAGATATGCATCCGGTAGAGCGACTTGTAGACGAAGCGGGCAAGCCGGCCTTCGATCGCCATTCGGCCGCCGATCAGATTGCCCATCAGGCTCCCGACGGTGGAGAATCGGCTCAGCGATACCAGCGATCCATGGTCGCGATAGACGAACGGGCGAAGCGGCTTTCCCTTCTGGATTCGGTCGAGATTGTCGAAGACCGTCGACGCCATCTGGTGGGCGGCCTGGGCGCGCGGCGGGACCGGTCGGCTGGCGCCGGCGGGGAGGAACCAGCAGCAGTCGCCGATCGCGAAGATGCGGTCGTCGAGGCTCGTCTGCAGGCTCGGCCGGACGACGAGCTGGTTGCTGCGGCCAACTTCGAGACCATCCATTTCGGGCGGAAGCGCGCCCTTCACGCCCGCGGCCCACACCTGCAGGTCGGTCTCGATCCGCTCTCCGCTTTCCGTCACGATCGCGGTCGATGTCGCCTCGGTGACCTTCACGCACGTCAGAACGCGCACGCCCAGGGCCTCGAGCTCCGACCGGGCCGCCTCGGCAAGCCGCTCCGGCAGCGCCGGCAGGATGCGCGCGCCGGCCTCGATCAGGGTCACTTCGAGCCGGGATTCGTCGAACACTTCCAATCCGTAATGGCGAAGCGCGGCCGCCGAATTGTAGAGCTCGGCGGCCAGCTCCACGCCGGTCGCGCCGCCGCCGACCACCGCGATCCGGACATGCGCGTCGGCCGACGGGTCCTCACGCATCGATCGGGAGACTCGAAGGCAGTGGTTGAGCAATTTGCTCCGGAATCGATCGGCGTCGGCACGGTTGTCGAGGCAGAGCGAGTGCCGGTCGACGCCGGGCGTCCCGAAGAAATTGCTCACCGCGCCGGTGGCGACGACGAGATAGTCGTAGCGAATCTGGTGCGGGCCGATCAGCTCGCTGCCATCTTCGTCGAGGAGCGGCGCGATGATCACCTCGCGCTTTTCGCGATCGAGCCCCGCGAACGTTCCGCAGAAGAAGCGGTAGCGCCAGCGGTAGCAATGGCTGCGATAGCCGACCTCGTCGAGATTGGCGTCGAGCGACCCCGCCGCCACTTCGTGGAGCAAAGGCTTCCAGATGTGGGTGTGATTGCGCTCGACGAGGACGATATCGTGGCGCTTGCGGCCGTAGCGGGCGCCGAGCTTGCGCACGAGCTCGAGCCCGGCCGCGCCGCCGCCGATGACGACGATCTGGCATTTCGGACCCGCCATTCCCGCCATTCCTGCCGGTTCCATCAATCCGTTCGTCATGAGGTGGGGCGCCGGGTACCCGCCTGTGGAGAAGATTTTCATCCTCGTATATGGCCAATCCGCGCCATCCCGGAAGCCCTCTCCTGCGCGCCCTTCGCCTGCCCTTTCCCTGCGACCGGCAATCGAGATTAACGTTCCGGAAACCCGCCCAAGAAGGGGATTGTTAGCGCTGCGCCGAATAGGTCCGGAGCGCAGCAACGGGAGAATATTCGTGGAATCCTTTTCATTTCTGATCCCTGGTTCGGTGGGCCTCCAGGTCACGTTGACCGAACTCGAGGACGGCTCGGTCCGGTTCGATCTGGAGAACCAAGGCGACCAGGTGGCTGACCTGCGCGGCCTGTTCTTCGACTTCAACGATCCGGATCTGCTCTCGTCGCTTTCGGTAGAAGGCTCGCAGGTGTCGGAGGCCAGCTTCGAGGACGACAGCGTCCGGAACCTGGGCGACGGCGTCAACATGAACGGGGAGGGAGTCTTCGATATCGGCGTCTCGTTCGGAACGGCCGGAATCGGCTATGACGACATCTTCTCGACGTCCTTCACGCTGAGCTCGTCCGCCGGGCCGCTCAGCCTCGAGGCGTTCGCCAATGTCGAATTCGGCGTTCGCTACACGAGCGTCGGCACCGAGGACGGCGTGCGCGAGGATTCGCTCAAGCTCGTGGCGCTCTCGCCGGACTATGTTCCGCCCGACCCCCTCGATCCCCCCATCATCATCGGCTGAAGAATCCCGCGCGGAGCGCTTCAGCTCCGGGCCGCCGTTCGCATCGCGCCGCTGTCGGAGGGTGCTTGCGAACGGCAACGCCTGGGCGCTACCCCTTCACCGGCGCCCTCACGCCCGCGCGTCCCCGCCGCGCCAGCTCGGCCTTGAGCGCCTCGGCCGGCGGGGCCCAGAGGAAGCCGAAGCTGACTGTGCCGTGCTTCGTCTCGACTGCATGGTGGAGGCGGTGGGCCTGGACGATCCGCTTCATATAAGCGGAGCGCGGCACGTAGCGGTGGGCGAGGCGCTTGTGCACGATGACGTCGTGGAAGCCGAAATAGATGGCGCCATAGGCGGCGATGCCGGCGCCGACCCATATGGCCCATTCGCCCCAGCCGAGGTTCACGCCGCCGTGGATGAGCAGGATAGACGGCGCCGCGAAGATGACCGCATAGAGATCGTTCGCCTCGAACCGGCCGGGGCGCGGCCGATGGTGGCTGGCGTGCAGGAACCAGCCCGGGCCGTGCATGATCCAGCGATGCGCGGAATAGGCGACGGCTTCCATGGCGACGATCGTCGCGACGAGCAGGAGCGGGCCGAGGAGCCAAGGCATAAGCGGGATATAGGGCGTGAGGCAGCGGGCGTCACGGATATTGGCAGTTGGAATGACCAATCCCGCTCCCGTTCTGGCTGAGCTTGTCGAAGCCCATCAATTCCTTTGCTGTTTTCGGAAAAGAGGAAGGGAGGGCTTCGACAGGCTCAGCCCGAACGGTAACTCGACGCCAGGTGGGGTTGATCCGCGCCTTTCTCCCCGATAGTTTAACCTTAAAATAACGGAGATGGGCATGCGGATCGCGTGTCTGGGCGGGGGACCGGCCGGGCTCTATTTCGCGATATCGATGAAGCTGCGCGATCCGCGGCATGAGATAGATTTGTTCGAGCGCAACCGGCCCGACGACACGTTCGGCTGGGGCGTCGTCTTCTCCGACCAGACCGTCGACAATCTGATGGCGAACGATCCGGTCTCCGGCGCGGTGATCCGCGACGAGTTCGCCCATTGGGACGATATCGACGTCCATATCCACGGGCAGCGCATCCGTTCGTCGGGGCACGGTTTCATCGGCATCGGCCGCAAGCGGCTGCTCGCCATCCTCCAGGTCCGGGCGCGCGCGCTCGGCGTGGCGCTCCATTTCGAGCATGAGGCGAGCCCGGAGCTGGACGACTGGGCCAGCTACGACCTGGTGATCGCTGCCGACGGCGCCAACAGCCGCATCCGCACCCGCTACGAGGACCATTTCGGTCTCGACGCGCAGGTCCGCCGGAACAAGTTCTTCTGGTTCGGGACGCGCAAGGTGTTCGACGCCTTCACCTTCGCCTTCGAGGAGACCGAGGCTGGCTGGGTGTGGGCGCACGCCTATCGCTTCGACGAGACCCTCTCGACCTTCATCGTCGAGATGGCGCCGGACACCTGGGCCCGGCTCGGCCTCGACGCGATGGACCAGCCGGACGCGATCGCCCTGTGCGAGCGGATCTTCGCGAAATATCTGGACGGCAATGCCCTGGTCTCGAACGCCACACACCTGCCGGGGCCGCAGGCGTGGCTCAACTTCCGGCGCATCGTCTGCGACCGCTGGTCCTACCGCAATCTGATCCTGCTCGGCGACGCGGCGCATACCGCCCATTTCTCGATCGGCTCGGGCACCAAGCTTGCGCTCGAGGATGCGATCAAGCTCGCCGAGGTGCTCAACCGGCCGGGGCTCGGGCGCGAGCAGGCGCTCGAGGAGTATAAGGAAGAGCGCAACCTCGAGGTGCTGAAGCTGCAGAACAGCGCGCGCAACTCGACCGAATGGTTCGAGACGCTCGACCGCTACCTCCATTTCGAGCCGATCCAGTTCGCTTATTCGCTGCTCACCCGGTCGCAGCGGGTCAGCCACGAGAATCTTCGGCTGCGCGACAAGGCCTGGCTGGAAGGGGTCGAGCGCTGGTTCCAGTCGAAGGCGCGTGGGCGGCCGGTCAACGAGCCGGCGCCGCCGATGTTCGCGCCGTTCCGCCTGCGGGGAATGACGTTGGAGAATCGCGTCGTCGTCTCGCCGATGGCGATGTATTCGGCGGTCGACGGATGCCCGGGCGATTTCCACCTGGTCCATTACGGCGCCCGGGCCGAAGGCGGCGCCGGCCTCCTCTATACCGAGATGACCTGCGTCTCGCCGGAGGGGCGGATCACGCCGGGCTGCGCCGGCCTCTACGCGCCCGGGCATGTCGAGGCGTGGCGCCGGATCGTCGACTTCGTCCACGCCCACGGCCGGGCGAAATTCTGCCTCCAGCTCGGCCATAGCGGACCGAAAGGCTCAACCCGGGTCGGCTGGGAAGGCTATGACGTCCCGCTCGCCGACGGGAACTGGCCGGTGATGGCGGCCTCCGACGTGCCATGGAGCGCCGACAATCAGGTGCCTCGGCCGATGACGCGCGCCGACATGGACGAAGTGATCGGCGGGTTCGTCGCCGCGACGCGGATGGGGATCGAGGCGGGATTCGACATGGTCGAGCTCCACGCCGCCCACGGCTATCTGCTGTCCAGCTTCATCACGCCGCTGACCAACCGCCGGACCGACGAATATGGCGGCAGCCTCGAGAACCGGCTGCGCTTCCCGCTGGAAGTGTTCCGGGCGATGCGCGACGCCTGGCCCGCCGACCGGCCGATGTCGATACGCATCTCGGCCAACGACTGGATGGGCGACCAGGGCGTGACGCCAAATCAGGCGGTCGAGATCGGCCGGGCCTTCGCTGCCGCCGGCGCCGATTTGATCGACGTCTCGGCCGGACAGACCTGGGCGGACTGCCAGCCCATTTACGGCCGGATGTTCCAGACGCCCTTCGCCGACCAGATCCGCAACGAAGGCCGGCTGACGACGATGGCCGTCGGCAACATCTACGAGACCGACCACGCCAATTCGATCCTGGCCGCCGGCCGCGCCGACCTGGTCGCGCTCGCCCGCCCGCACCTGATCGATCCGATGTGGACGCTGCGCGCGGCGGCGGCGCAGGATTATCGGGAGGTGGCGGTGCCGCGGCAATATCTCGGCGGCATGACCCAGCTCGCGCGCAACCTGCAGCGCGAAGCGGAGATGAAGGCGTGAGGAGGTTCGCGCTGTCACAGTCGCTTTCCCCTCCCTGGAAGGGAGGGGTTAGGGGTGGGTCGCGCCGAGCCAGCTCGATGCTGGCGAGGAAGCGAAAAGCGCTTCGGCGGCATCGAGCCGCCTGCGCGCATACCAACCCCCTGCCCCTCCCTTGCAGGGAGGAGAGTCGTCGCGCTCCAGGGTTGGGGAGGGTGAGAGCGTGAGGCGCCTCGCCGGCCACCACGCGCTCGTCACCGGCGGCGGTACCGGGATCGGGGCGGCGATCGCGCGGGCGTTGGGCGCCGAGGGTGCGAAGCTGACCCTGGTCGGGCGGCGGCGGGAGAGGCTCGAGGACGTGGCGGCGGGGGATTTCGACGCGCTCGTTGCCCCGGCCGACGTCACCGACCGCGAGGCTGTGCAGGGCTGCTTCGCGCTCGCCCGCGAGGCGCAGGGGCCGATCACCATCCTGGTCAACAATGCCGGCGCCGCGACAAGCGCGCCCTTCGCCAAGGTGAGCGCGGAGGCCTGGCGGCGAACGATGGCGGTCAATCTCGACGCCTTGCTCTATTGCACCCAGGCGGCGCTGCCGGACCTGCTGGCGGCCGAGGCCGGGCGGATCGTCACGATCGCGTCGACGGCGGGGCTGAAGGGCTATGCCTACAGCGCGCCTTATGTCGCGGCGAAGCATGGTGCGGTCGGGCTCACCCGGGCGCTGGCGGCGGAGCTGGCGAAGACCGCGGTCACGGTGAACGCGGTCTGCCCCGGCTTCACCGACACCGACCTGGTGTCCGACGCCATCGCGGGCATCCAGGCGAAGTCCGGCCGTACCGCCGGCGAGACACGCGCGGCGCTCGAGCGGTTCAATCCGCAGGGGCGACTGGTCGGCCCCGAGGAGGTCGCCGCGGCGGTGCTCTGGCTCTGCCTGCCGGAGAGCCGGTCGATCACCGGCCAGGCGATCGCGGTGGCGGGAGGAGAAGTGACGTGAACCAGGCGGCGCCGATGCGCGAGAAACATGACGGCGCGCTCGGCGACCGATCGAGCGTGCGGGTGTGGCTGCGACTGCTGAGCTGCACGATGGCGATCGAGAAGGAGGTGCAGCGCCGCTTCGCCGAATGCGGGACGACCTTGCCGCGCTTCGACGTGCTGGCCGCGCTCGACCGCCATTCGGAGCTGACCATGGGCGCGCTCTCCCAGGCCTTGCTCGTTTCCAATGGCAACGTCACCCACCTCGTCCAGACGCTGATCCGCGACGGGCTGGTCGAGATGCGTAAGCCGCCAGCCGACCGCCGATCGTCGATCGTGCGGCTGACCGAGGAGGGGCGGCAGGCCTTCGTCAGGCTCGCCCGGGCCCATCAGGACTGGATCGACGAGATCGCCGGCGGCCTCGATTTCACCCAGCGCGAGCGGCTCTACGTGTCATTGGGCGTGCTCAAGATGTCGATCGCCGGCGCGTCGACGAAAGGGAAAGCGAGATGAACCCGGACGAATATGCGCCGCGCCACTTCCGATGGACGTTCGCCGAGGGCGTGGCGTCGGTCATGCTCGACCGGCCGGAGCGCAAGAACCCGCTCACATTCGATTCCTATGCCGAGCTGCGCGACCTGTTCCGGAGCCTCGTCTACGCGCCCGCGGTGAAGGCGGTGGTGGTGAGCGGCGCGGGCGGCAATTTCAGCTCGGGCGGCGACGTCCATGAGATCATCGGCCCGCTGACCGAGCGGACCATGCCGGGCCTGCTCGAATTCACCCGGATGACCGGCGACCTGGTCAAGGCGATGCGCGCCTGCCCGCAGCCGATCGTCGCCGCGATCGACGGCGTCTGCGTCGGCGCGGGCGCGATTCTGGCGATGGCGTCCGACATCCGGATCGCCACGCCCGAGGCGAAGACGGCCTTTCTGTTCACCCGCGTCGGCCTTGCCGGCTGCGACATGGGCGCCTGTGCGATCCTACCGCGGATCATCGGCCAGGGCCGCGCGTCCGAGCTGCTGTTCAGCGGGCGGACGATGAGCGCCGAGGAAGGCGAGCGCTGGGGCTTCCACAATCGGCTGGTGCCGGCGGAGCGGCTGATCGAGGAGGCGACCGCGACGGCGCGCTCGCTCGCCGCCGGGCCGACCTTCGCCCACGGCATCACCAAGACCCAGCTCAACATGGAATGGGCGGTGAGCCTGGAGACGGCGATCGAGATGGAGGCGCAGGCCCAGGCGATCTGCATGGCGACGGACGATTTCCGCCGGGCGTTCGAGGCATTCGCGGCGAAGCGCAAGCCGGAGTTCAAAGGTGATTAGGTTTGCCCTCACCCTCCCACCGCTTCGCGGCGGGTCCCTCCCTCTCCCCAAATGGGAGAGGGCATTGGGGCCGCGACGCGCCCGCGCTCACCCCTCTCCCTTCAGGGGAGAGGGAGGGGCCCAAGCGGTCAGGCTTGGGAGGCTGAGGGCATGAGCGATCGCGACTTTCTCGATTGGCCCTTCTTCGACGACAGCCATCGCAAGCTGGCGGAGGATCTCGAAGCCTGGTGCGCGGGCCATCTCATGCGCGCCCATGCCGGCGACGTCGACGCCGAGTGCAAGGCGCTGGTGCGCATGCTCGGCGACGGCGGGTGGCTTCGCTACTGCGTCCCGGCCGCTTATGGCGGCGTTCACGAGGCGCTGGACGTTCGGTCGCTCGCGCTGATCCGCGAGACGCTCGCGCGGCATGACGGCCTTGCCGATTTCGCCTTCGCGATGCAGGGCCTGGGCTCGGGCGCGATCACCCTGTTCGGCACCGCGGCGCAGAAGACCGACTATCTCCCGGCGGTCGCCGCCGGCGACAAGATCGCCGCCTTCGCTTTGACCGAGCCGGACAGCGGATCCGACGTGGCCAATATCGCGACAAGGGCGGACCATGACCGCGAGGGCTATACGGTCCACGGCGAGAAGACCTACATCTCGAACGGCGGGATCGCCGATTTCTACGTGCTGTTCGTGCGGACCGGCGAGGCGCCTGGCGCGAAGGGGCTCTCCGCCTTCATCGTCGACGCGGAGACGCCGGGACTGGATGCGAGCGAGCGCATCTCGGTGATCGCGCCCCACCCGCTCGCGACCTTGCGCTTCACCCAGATGCCGCTCCCGCACGCCGCATTGCTCGGCGAGCGCGGCAAGGGCTTCGCGCAGGCGATGGCGACGCTCGACATCTTCCGCACCACGGTCGGCGCGGCGGCCCTGGGATTCGCGCGGCGCGCGCTCGACGAGGCGACGGCGCGGGCGCTCGCCCGCCGGCTGGGCGGCGGCGTTCTGGCCGACAATGCGATCGTTCAGTCGATGCTCGCCGAGATGGTGCTCGACGTCGAGACCTCGGCGCTCCTGGTCTATCGCGCCGCCTGGCTGCGAGACGTGAAAGGGCGGCGCAACAGCCGCGAGGCGGCCCTGGCCAAGCTTCACGCCACCGACTCCGCCCAGCAAGTGATCGACAAGGCGGTCCAGATCTTCGGCGGGCTCGGAGTCACCCAGGGCGTGCCGGTCGAGAGCCTCTATCGCGAGATACGGGCGCTCAGGATCTACGAAGGCGCCTCTGAAGTGCAGAAGGTCGTCATCGCCCGCCACCATCTGGCGGAGTATCGCCGATGAAGACCCTGCTCCCGCCCGGCTGGCCGCGACCGAAAGGCTATGCCAACGGCGTGTCGGCGCACGGCCGGACGATCTTCACCGCCGGCGTCGTCGGCTGGGACGCCGAGGAGCGTTTCGCCGCCGACGACCTGGCCGGCCAGTTCCGCCAGGTGCTGGAGAATATCGTCGCGATCCTCTCCGCCGACGACGCCGGACCCGAGCATATCGTCCGGATGACCTGCTACGTGACCGACATCGCCGAATATCGCGCCAGCCTGAGCGGGATCGGCGCGGCTTGGCGCGAGGTGATCGGGCGCCATTATCCGGCCATGGCCGTGGTCGCCGTGTCGGCGCTGGTCGAGCCGAAGGCGCGGGTCGAGATCGAGGCGATCGCGATGGTGCCCGAGCCGTGAGCACCGCTCATGTCGACACCTTCATCCGTGACCGTCTGCCGCCGCCGGACGAGCAGCCCGAATTCCTGTTCGACCTTCCCGAGCTCCGATATCCGGAGACGCTCAACGCCGCGGTCGAGCTGATCGACCGGGCCGATCCGGCAAGCCTCGCCCTGCTGAGCGATGCCGGGCGATGGACCTATGGCGAGATGAGCGACCGGTCCGACCGGATCGCCCGCCTGCTCGTCGAGGAGGAGGGGCTGGTGCCGGGAAACCGCGTGCTGCTGCGCGGGCCCAACAATGCGATGCTGTTCACCGCCTGGCTGGGGATCCTCAAAGCTGGCGGGGTGGTCGTCGCGACGATGCCGATGCTGCGCGGCGGCGAGGTTGCGACGATCCTCGACCGCGCCCGGATCAGCCACGCCATCGTCGATTCGCGCTGCCTGGAGGATTATGAGGGCGGCGCCGCCGAGGCCGCGACGGTGCGATCGCTGATCACCTATGACGGCGATGCCGGCACCGGCGCGCTCGAGCGGCGGCTGGAGTCGGTCGCGCCCGGCTTCGCGGCGGTGGCGACCCCGAGCGACGACGTCGCTCTGGTCGCCTTCACCTCCGGCACGACCGGGCGGCCGAAGGGCTGCGTCCATTATCATCGCGACGTGCTCGCCAGCGCTGACAGCTTCGCCCGCCATATGCTCGCGCCGCGGCCGGGCGACCGGTGGGCCTGCTCGGCGCCGATCGCCTTCACTTTCGGCCTCGGCATGCTGCTCGTCTTTCCGTGGCGGTTCGGCGGCACCGCGGTGACGATCGAGACGCCGGGGCCGAAGCCGCTGCTCGAGGCGATCGAGCGCCACAAGGTGACGACGCTCGCGACCGCGCCGACCGCCTACAAGGCGATGCTCGGCGCGATCGGCGCGCACGACATATCGAGCTTGAGGATCTGCGTGTCGGCGGGCGAGCATCTGCCGGCGGCGACCTGGCACGCCTGGCGCGACGCGACGGGCCTGAGGATCATCGACGGCATCGGCGCGACCGAGATGATGCACGTCTTCATCTCCGCATCGGGCGACGACATCAGGCCGGGGGCGACGGGCAAGGCGGTGCCGGGCTATGTCGCCACCGTGCTGGACGACGCGAACCGGCCTATGGCGAACGGCACCGGGCGGCTGGCGGTCAAGGGGCCGACCGGCTGCCGCTATTTCGACGATCCGCGGCAGCGCGATTATGTGATCGACGGGTGGAACGTCACTGGCGACACCTACCGCAAGGACGAAGAGGGCTATTTCTGGTACCTCGCCCGGTCCGACGACATGATCATCTCCTCGGGCTACAATATCGCCGCGCCGGAGGTGGAGAATGCGCTCTACGCCCATGAAGCGGTGCAGGAATGCGCGGTCGTCGGCGTCCCCTGCCCCGAGCGCGGCCACAAGGTGAAGGCGTTCGTCGTGCCGGCCGAGGGCCACGCGCCGGGCGAGGCGCTCGGCCGGGCGCTCCAGGAGCATGTGAAGGCCGTGATCGCGCCGTTCAAATATCCGCGCGAGGTGGAATTCGTGGCGGCCCTGCCGAAGACCGCGACGGGCAAGCTGAAGCGTTTCGCGCTGCGGGAGGGCGGCGGCGGGCGGGAATAAAATAATCGATTTTCGAGTGCGGGGGCTTCGGCGAGCCCTTATGTGATGCGTTCCGATCTATCGCGGTTGAGGATCGGCCGCCGGACCTAGGCCGCCGTTCGGGCCGACACCGGTGGGGACGCACGACGATAGGTGGCCCGGCGCCAGAGCGCCTCGGCGGGTCCCTGATCATGCCGCTTCAGCCACCATGCCGAGAAGATAATCTGAACACCGAAGATGAGCAGGGCGACGCCGTAGAAGGCGGGCGGCTGCAGATGTCCCACCAGGCCGAAACCGATGCCGTAGAAGACGGCGAGTCCGATCAGCGAATGGCTGAGGTAATTGGTGAGCGCCATGCGTCCGACAGGGACGAAATGCTTCAGCAACGGCCGGGCACGCGGCCAGAGCAGAACGAAGGCGGCGGCATAAGCGAGCGCCAGGGGGACGGTGCCGAGCAGGGACGGCCAGTCTGCCTGCCCCTGCTCAGGCAGAAGGGCGTAGGCGAAGCTCGCGGGAAGGCCGACCGCGAGGCCGAGGACCAGCACAAGCCACATCAGCCGCAGATTTTCGAGAAGCCCGCCCGAGGCCAGCCTGCGACCGGCTGCCATGCCGAGCAGCATGATCCCGAGCACCTTGGGGATGCGCCAGCTTTCGAGGCGCAGCCCCCAGGAGAAGGGCGTACCGCTGAGCGCCCACGACAGCCAGCCCATGAAGTCGTCGCGCTGGATCCAGGCAAGCGCCTGGTCGGGCGCAGTATCAGCCCCGAGGCTTTCGGCGATGTGAAAGCTCAGCGCGTAAAGATGCTGATGCGGCGCCCAGCCGAGCCAGGAGAACAGCCAGACACCCGCGGCAGGGACCAGGAAGATGAGGATGGCGGCAGCAGCGAGGAGGGTGCGGTCCCGCCAGCCGTGGAACCAGGGAAGGACCAGGCCGAGAAGCGCATAGAGGGTGAGGATATCGCCGTCCCAGATCAGCCAGGAATGGACGAGCCCGATGGCAAGCAGGATCAGCACGCGCCGGCGGTAGATGCGGAGGCCCTCCACGCCCCGGGCGCTCAGCCGCGCGATCTGAAGCGCGAAGCCGGCCCCGAACAGCAGGGAGAAGAGGGTGTAGAACTTCCCGTCGACGAGAAGATGGTGAAAGCGATATTGCCAGAGGGCGGCTTGGGGACCGGCCAGCGCGAGGCGCTGGTCCTCCGTCATCAGGACCCAACCGGACCAGTAGAGGATATTGGCGAGCAGGATGCCGAGGAGCGCGAAGCCCCGGAGCGCGTCAACAAGCTCGATCCGTTCGGCGTGAGCCGTCGCTGCGCTCATCGGCCACCCCCTGCCGGCTTTGCATGGAACGTATCAACTTCTTCGCGTGTGCGCGATGTCCCCGTTCGCGTCCGTCGGGACGCCCGCAAAGCACCACAATTGGCCCGTTGGGCCGCCGCAATTGGCGGTGAGGTTTGCCCCTTCAAGGGGGAAGAAGCTCATGAAAAGCCTGATGATATCGGCGCTCGCCGCCGGCCTGGTGGCGCTGGCGGCGCAGCCGGCGGCGGCGGCCGGACTCCTCGCGGGCGACGAGCGTGAGGTCGGCGCGTTCGCGGGCCTCAGCCTGCGCGTGCCGCTCGAAGGCCATGCTGGCGAGTGCCGGCCGCAGCTGGGTCTCGCCTTCGCGCCGACCGTCCGCACGCAGAACCTGCAGGGCGCGGCGCGGACGCGGATCGACCAGGGAGTCGAGCTCGGCTTCACCGGCGACCAGCGTGTGCGGCTGTCGCTGGCGGGGACGCCGGTGTCGCGGCTGGCGCAGGGACGCGAAGGACCGGACGGGCGCCGGCTTGGCGTTTCCTCCCTCGGCTGGATGGCGATCGGCGTCGGCGACGTTGCGGTCGGCGCGGCGGCATGGTTCTACTTCACCATCACCGACGAGGACCGCAGCTGCGAGTAGGGATGGTGGAGCCGGAGGACCCGTCTGTGATCTCATGTTCGAAACTGTTCGCCGGGCTCTTCGCGCTCCCACTGCTCTCGAGCTGCGCCTCGCACATGCCGATGCAGGACCGCGTGCCGGCCGGCCAGAGTCCGATAGAATGGGCGGTCGGATGCCGCGCCGGCGAGGACGGTTTCGCTTCGAACTGCGTCGCCACCGCGGACGCGCCTCCTTACGTGCTCCGTCTCAGCACCGCCGACAGCCAGCTGTCGGTATCGATCCTGCATCCGGAATGCGAAGAAGCGCGCCAATTCGATCGCGTCGACGTGATCGGACTCACCAGCAGGCGCCGGGCCGCGCTGGTCGCCGAGGCCTTCGCCGACGCGGCGGCCGCCCTCCAGGGGCGATGTCCGCACCTCCCAAGGCCAGTGCCGGAGGTCGAGCACGCGCCCGATATTTCGGTCATCGGCGATCCCGGCTAGCTTCGCCTGCTGCATTTCCTCGCCCACCCATCAACCGCTCGCGGACCCTCGCCCTCTCAAGAATGGTCGGGGGCATTGGTGCGCTATGCCGACATCGGGAGGTAGCCGGGCTGGGCGGCGACGCGGTCCAGCCAGGCGCCGACGTGGGGATAGTCGCCGAGCGTGAAGCCGCCTTCTCCGGCGACGTGGGTGTAGGCGTAGAGGGCGATATCGGCGAGGGTGAGGCGATCGCCGACGAGGAAAGCGCGCGTCTCCAGGTGCGCGTCCATCAGCTTCAGCGCGGCGTCGCCGGCGGCGCGCCTGGCGGGGATCTGGGCGCCCTGGGCTTCGGTCAGGGCTTCCTCGCCGACGAAAGCGAGCCAGAAGCGCAGGGTCGCGACGTTGGGCTCGTGATTATATTGCTCGAAGAACATCCAGCGCAGCATGTCGGCGCGATCGAAGCGGTCCTTCGGGATCAGCGCCGAACCATCCGCCAGATAGAAACAGGCGGCGTTGCTTTCCGGAATGAAGCGATCGCCGGCCTGGAGCACCGGGATGCGACCGTTCGGATTGACCTCGGACAGGAATTGCGGCGTGCGCGTCTCGCCCTTCAATATGTCATATTCGCGCCGCTCGATCGGGAGCCCGAGCAAGGCGGCGGTGAGGCGCACCTTGTAGCAATTGCCGGACGCGGCATATTCGTGAAGGATTAGTGGTTCCATAGGGCCCTCCCCTTTCGGCGCCTCCTATCGCCGATCGCGCGCCGGCAGGAAATGCTGCTTCCTTATGGCGCGAGGAACAGGGCTTATGGGCTCAAGGTCGTATCGACCCTCAATCCTCCCTGTCACCGAGGGCGATGGGGAGGAGAACCGCGTCTCCGAATGGAAAGTGGCGAAATGGCGCGACATCGCCGGCTTCCTCAGCCTTTCACCTCAAGGACGATCTTGCCGAAATGCCCCCCGGATTCCATCAGGCGGTGCGCCTCGGCCGCGTCGGCGAGTGAGAAGGTTGCGTGGATGACCGGCTTCAGCTTTCCCTCCTCGACGAGCGGCCAGACCTCGCGGGCGATCTCGCCGGCCAGCAGGGTCTTGAACGCCACCGAGCGGGGGCGGAGGAGCGAGCCGGTGAGGGTGAGGCGGCGGCGCATAAGCTGCACGATGTCGAGCTCCGACGAGCCGCCGCGCTGGACCGCGATCGAGACGTGCCGGCCGTCTTCGGCCAGGCAGGCGAGGTTGCGCGGTAGATAGTCGCCGCCGACCATGTCGAGGACCACATCGACGCCGCGGCCGGCGGTGAACGCCTTCGCCGCCTCGACGAAATCGGCGGTGCGGTAGTTGACCGCCAAATCGGCGCCGAGCGCTTCGGCGCGGCGGCATTTTTCGTCGCTGCCGCAGGTGACGAGGATGCGGACGCCGAACAGGCGGCACAAGGCGATCGCCATCGTGCCGATGCCGCTGGTGCCGCCATGGACGAGGGCGGTCTCGCCGTCGCGGACAAAGCCGCGCTGGAACAGGTTGCTCCAGACGGTGAACAGCGTCTCGGGCATCGCCGCGGCCTCGGTCATGGTCAGCGCCGGCGGCACCGGCAGGCATTGCCCCGCCGGCGCGACCGCATATTGGGCGTAGCCGCCGCCGGCGAGCAGGGCGCAGACCTTCTGCCCGATCTCGAGCGATTCGACGCCCTCGCCGAGCGCGGCGATTTGCCCAGCCACCTCCAGGCCGGGAATGGAAGGGGCGCCGGGCGGCGGGGGGTAGAGGCCGCGGCGCTGAAAGACGTCGGGCCGGTTGATGCCGGCCGCCGCCACCTCGATCAGGACCTCGCCGGCGCCGGGCCGCGGCACCGGCCGGCGCACGCGCTGCAGCACCTCGGGATCCCCGGCCGCCGCCGGATCGATTGCGTCCATTTCGTCA
>Ga0299914_10000449_pt1 | contig 24834 bp, 20 predicted proteins | sample RVTome_10_FD_201361 | JGI IMG/M metagenome (GOLD analysis project Ga0299914, IMG submission 201361) | Soil microbial communities from uranium-contaminated site in the Upper Colorado River Basin, Wyoming, United States - RVT153D57 (version 2) ... | reverse complement strand
GGTCGGCGGCGGCGAGGTCGTGCTGTCGCGCGTGCTGAACGCCGGGCGGACGGGCGCGGCGGCGGAGCTGGTCGGCGTCGGCGCGGCGGCGATGGACATGACCGTCGACTATCTCAAGCAGCGCAAGCAGTTTGGCCGGCTGATCGGCGAGTTCCAGGCCCTCCAGTTCCGCGCCGCGCACCTCTATTCCGAGCTGGAGATCGCCCGCGCCGCGACCCTGAAGGCGCAGCAATTGCTCGACGAAGGTGCGGACGGGGCCGAAGCAATGGTCTCGGTCGCCAAGGCCAAGGCCGGACGCGCCGCGCAGCTGGCGGTGCAGGAGGGCGTGCAGATGCATGGCGGCATCGGCATGACCGACGAATATGATATCGGCCTCTACATGAAGCGCGACCGGGTGCTGAACGAGCTGTTCGGCGACCCCGGCTACCACGCCGACGCCCTCGCGCGGATGAAGGGCTACTAGCTTCCCCTCCCTGGAAGGGAGGGGCCAGGGGTGGGTAGGCGAGCAAAGCGAACCTTTCCGCTCCGCGTTCGAAAATGCCGCCGCCGGCATCGAGCCGGCGCCGCCATACCCACCCCCAAACCCCTCCCTTCCAGGGAGGGGAGACTAGGGACGGAGTTTGCATTGCCCCTCGATCCCGAAACTTTCGAAGCCCTGATCGACACCGTCCGCCGCTTCGTCGCCGAGCGGCTGCGCCCGCTCGAGGCGCAGGTCGGCGACGAGGACGAAGTTCCGCAGGAGATCGTCCGCGAGATGCGGGAGATGGGCCTGTTCGGCCTCTCCATTCCGGAGGAATATGGCGGCCTCGGCCTCACCATGGCCGAGGAGGTTCGGGTCGCGCTGGAATTCGGCCGTACTTCGCCGGCCTTCCGCTCGGTGTTCGGCACCAATGTCGGCATCGGCAGCCAGGGCCTGGTCATGGCCGGGACCGACGCGCAGAAGCGCGCGTGGCTGCCGGGCATCGCGAGCGGCGAGGTGATCACTAGCTTCGCGCTGACCGAGCCGGACGCCGGCTCGGACAGCGCCTCGGTCCGGACCCGGGCGGCGGCGGATGGCGACGTCTATCGCCTGTCGGGCACCAAGCGCTTCATCACCAATGCCGACAAGGCGTCGCTCTTCACGGTGATGGCGCGGACCGGCGAAGCGGGCGCGCGCGGCGTCTCGGCCTTTCTCGTCCCCGCCGACCTGCCCGGCGTCGGCATCGGCAAGCCCGAGCGCAAGATGGGCCAGCAGGGCGCCCATGTGTGCGACGTCACCTTCGACGACGTGCCGGTCCCCGTCGCGAACCGGCTCGGCAAGGAAGGGGAGGGGTTCAGGATCGCGATGCGCGTGCTCGATCGCGGCCGGCTCCACATCGCCGCGGTCTGCGTCGGCATCGCCGAGCGGCTGATCGCCGACATGGTCGCCTATGCGGCGGAGCGCAGGCAGTTCGGCAAGCCGCTCGCCGACTTCCAGCTGATCCAGGCGATGATCGCCGATTCCAAGACCGATACGATGGCGGCGCGGGCGCTGGTGATGGATTCGGCCGGCCTGATGGACCGCGGAAGCTCGATCACGCTCGAGGCCGCGGCCGCCAAATATTTCGCCAGCGAGAGCGTCGGCCGGGTCGCCGACCGCGCCGTCCAGGTCTTCGGCGGCGCCGGCTATGTCGCCGATCACGGGATCGAGCGGCTCTACCGTGACGTTCGCCTGTTCCGCATCTACGAAGGGACCAGCCAGATCCAGCAGCTCGTCATCGCCCGCGAGACGATCCGCAACGGCGGGTGAGGTGGAACATGAATGCCCGGCAATCACCCGTCATTGCGAGCGTAGCGAAGCAATCCAGTGTGGTCTTCTGAGCCAGGCTGGATTGCTCCGTCGCTGCGCTCCTCGCAATGACGGTCGGATTGAAGATGCTTCGACCCAGCAGGGGAATGCGAATGAGAAAGTGGATTTTGGCCGCAGCGATCGCGGTCTGGGCGGTGCCGGCGGTGGCGCAGGACGCGTCGCTCACGCAGTCCGTGGCGCGCGACTATCGCGACAATCTTGCCGCCTTGTTCGACCATTTCCACCGCAATCCCGAGCTTTCCGGCCGCGAGGTCGAAACCGCGGCGCGGATGGCGCGCGAGCTCACCGCGCTCGGCTATGACGTGACCACCGGCGTCGGCGGCACCGGCGTCGTCGCTTTGCTGCGCAACGGCGAGGGGCCGACCGTGCTGCTGCGCGCCGACATGGACGGCCTGCCGCTGCAGGAAAGGTCCGGCCTGGCCAACGCCTCGACGGTCCGCCAGGTCGACTCCGCCGGCGTCGAGCAGCCGGTCATGCACGCCTGCGGCCACGACGTGCACATCACCGCGCTGGTCGGAACGGCGCGCCAGCTCGTCGCGCGCCGCGACCGCTGGTCCGGCACCTTGGTGCTGATCGCCCAGCCGGCCGAGGAAACGATCTCCGGGGCGCGGGCGATGGTCGAGGACGGCCTGTTCACGCGCTTCCCGAAGCCCGATTATGCCCTGGCCTTCCATGTTTCCGCCGACGGCCCGGCGGGCCGGATCCAGGTCCCCGAGGCGATCGCCTATTCCAGCGCCGATTCGGTCTCCATCCTCGTCCGCGGTGTCGGCACCCATGGCGCCTATCCCCACCTCGGCGTCGATCCGGTGCTGGTCGCCGCCCAGATCGTCGTGTCGCTCCAGTCGATGGTCGGGCGCGACATCAATCCGCTCGAGGGGGCGGTAATCAGCATCGGCTCGATCCATGGCGGCGTGAAGAGCAACATCATCCCGGAAGAGGTCGAGCTCCAGCTGACCGTCCGCGCCGACACGCCGGAGGTCCGCGAGCGGCTCCTCGACGGCATCGATCGCGTCGCGCGGGGCACCGCATTGACGCTGGGCGTACCGGAAGACCGGCTGCCGGTGGTAACCCGCTCCGTCACCGAGACGACGCCGCCGACCATCAACGACCCTGCGACCGCGGTAGTCGTTCGCGAGGCGATCGCCGCGGCGATGGGCCGGGACCGGCTGATCGACGAGCCCCGCACCGGCATGGGTGCCGAGGATTTCGCTTATTTCGTGACGCCCGAGAGCGGCGTCCGGGGCGTCTATTTCGGCGTCGGCGGCACGCCGCCGGAAGAGCTTGCCGATGCGCCGGGTCATCATTCGCCTTTGTTCCGCATCCAGCCCGAGCCGTCGGTGACTGCCGGCGTCGAGGCGATGGTGGTCGCGGCAGAGGCGCTGATGCCGCGTCGCTGAAGCCCGCGGGAAAGGCACTTCGGATGCGCCCGTCGATCCGCCCGGCCCGCGTCGAGGACATCGCCGCGCTGCATCGCATCCGGCTCGCCGTTCGCGAGAATGCGCTCACCGATCCGGGCCGGGTAACCGAAGCCTCCTACATCCCGTTTCTCACGGGTCGGGGCATGGGCTGGGTGGCGGAGCAAGGCGGCGCGCCGCTCGGCTTCGCGATCCTGGACCTGGACGAAGCGCGGCTGTGGGCGCTGTTCGTTGCCCCCGAAGCCGAAGGAAGGGGCGTCGGAACGTCCCTGCTCGAAGCCATACGGGCCTTCGCGGCGACGCATCGCATCGCGCGTCTCCGGCTCGGCACCGCCGCCGGCACCCGGGCGGCGCGATTCTACGAACGCTGCGGCTGGACCCTCGTCGGGCCTGCCGGAAATGGCGACATCGAGCTCGAATGGGACCTGGCCGGGGGCAAGGACTAGGCGCGGGAGGAACACGGGAAGCCGACGTCTCTGGTCCGGGAATCGGCTCTCTCATGTCGCCGCTTCGCCAATTTCTGCGCCACGGCGTTGCCTAAACGGAACAAGGCACTGGAAGTGCGGTCCTTTCGGCATTGAACGGGGACGCGGTCGGGCGCTAGGTACGCCGGCAACAGGGGGACATCATCGTCTCACGGCAATCACATTCAGGAGTAGCAATGAAGATCATCATCGGAACTTTGTTCGCGACCGCCTTGGCGGCCGCACCGGCTCTCGCTCAGGACACCGGCGACGCAACGGCCGCCGGCGGCCAGGCCGCCACGTCGGCCGCCGAAGAGGCTGAAAAGCCGGCCGCCAGCCCCGCCGACGAGGCCGCCGCCCCGACGGCGGAGTCCACCGCCGACAAGCCGGCGGCCCCGGAAGGCGCCGAGGCCGAGGATTCCGGCGAAGGCGAAGCGGCCAACAAGCCGGCCGAAGGCAATCCTCAGAAGCTCGGCTGAATCGAGCCAATCGATGCGGCGCCCGCCTCTTTCGGAGGCGCGGCGCCGCATTCGTTTCTGAGGCCGGATCGCCGGCTCGAGCAATGATCACCTTTGACTGGACCGTCATTGCGAGGAGCGCAGCGACGAAGCAATCCAGCGCTTCCATCGCGGTTCTGGATTGCGCCCCCGGCATTCGCCGGGCGCAAAGAAGGGCTGATCCAAGCAAAGTCACATGTGCCCCGGCGGCCAGGATTTCGCAGGCGCGCCTGATCTTTCACATATTTATTGACAAATATATTGTAGTCAGCTATACCCGATTCATTCAAACCCCACCCGGACGCGGGAGGTGCGATCTTCACATCGTGAATCCTCGTCGAACACGGAGTTCCGCGTGCGCGGGCGGACGCTTTTGTCTTCGCGGCGCGCGAACGGCGGACCGATCGCTCGAGCGGTTCCCGCCCACTTTGCTCGTCGCGGCAAGCTCCGCCCGCGCCGGTGGCATGCGTCGCGCGATCCGAACGCCGACGTTCGCTCCATTGACGCTCCGGAGGACATTTCCACCGGCTCCGGGAACGGCCGAGCAGGCACTTCGCGCATCGTTTGTGCCGCCCATCCCGCTCCCGGCGCGGCGGCGTGCGCCGCTGAGTCCCACACCCGCGGCAACCGTGCTCGCACGCAACAGCGCCTTGGGCCGAGGCGTCCTTTTTCGCGCCGCGAGCTGATGCCCCGACCGCTCCACTCCAGCCAAACCCGCCAAACTAGTCAATTTCGTCAACTTGAGCGTGTCCGATCGGCAACAGTGGGAGCGGGTCTCGGCCATCCTGGGACCGCGCGGGAACGGGCCATGCGCAATTCCGCCCACGCGAAACGCGGCGGCTCAGCGCCGCAGCAGCACGTTCATCTGCGCCGCGGCGATCGGCTTGACCGTTGTGTCCTCTACCCGCTTTCGTCAGCGGCTGGTCCCTTCGCCGGCAAATGCCGGGAGGAACTCGAAGGCTGTTGCCCGTCGCCCGGCACGAGTCTAAGCGGGCGCCACGTCCCGGCTGCGTCCCCGCAGCCTCCTCGCTTTTGAACCGCAAAGGGTGGGAGGGCCTCATGGCTCGTAAGAAGATCGCACTTGTCGGCGCCGGCAATATCGGCGGCACGCTCGCGCATTTGGCCGCGTCGAAGGAGCTGGGCGACGTCGTCCTGTTCGACGTCGTCGAAGGCGTTCCCCAGGGCAAGGCGCTCGATCTCGCCCAGTGCGGCCCGGTCGAGGGCTTCGACGTCGCCCTCAAGGGCTCGAACGATTATGCCGACATCGCCGGCGCCGACGTCATCATCGTCACCGCCGGCGTCGCCCGCAAGCCGGGGATGAGCCGCGACGACCTGCTCGGCATCAACCTCAAGGTGATGAAGGCGGTCGGCGAAGGCATCCGCGACAATGCCCCGGGCGCCTTCGTCATCTGCATCACCAATCCGCTCGACGCGATGGTCTGGGCGCTGCGCGAATTCTCCGGCCTGCCGCACCACATGGTCGTCGGCATGGCCGGCGTGCTCGACAGCGCCCGCTTCCGCCATTTCCTCGCGGAGGAGTTCGGCGTCTCGGTCCAGGACATCACCGCCTTCGTCCTCGGCGGCCATGGCGACACGATGGTGCCGGTCGTCGAATATTCGACCGTCGCCGGCATCCCGATCCCCGACCTTATCAGGATGGGCTGGTCCACGAAGCAGAAGATCGACGCGATCGTCCAGCGCACCCGCTCGGGCGGCGGCGAGATCGTCGCTCTGCTGAAGACCGGCTCGGCTTATTACGCCCCCGCCACCGCCGGCATCGAGATGGCCGAGGCCTATCTCAAGGACAAGAAGCGCCTGCTCCCCTGCGCCGTCCACCTCTCCGGCCAGTATGGCGTCGACAATCTCTACGTCGGCGTCCCCTGCATCATCGGCGCCGGCGGCGTCGAAAAGATCGTCGAGATCGAATTGAAGGACGAGGCCAAGGCCAACTTCCAGGTCTCGGTCGACGCCGTGAAGGAGCTGCTCGAAGCCTGCAAGGGAATCGACGGCTCGCTGGCCTGAAAACCACCCGTCACCCCGGCGAAGGCCGGGGTCCAGACGGGCCCGGAGAAAGGGACTGGATACCGGCCTTCGCCGGTATGACGAAGTTGGGAATAGCATGAGCATATTGGTCAATTCCGAAACCCGAGTCATCACCCAGGGCATGACCGGCGAGACCGGCACCTTCCATACCGAGCAGGCGCTTGCCTACGGGACGAAGATGGTCGCCGGCGTCACGCCCGGGAAAGGCGGCCAGACCCATATCGGCCTGCCCGTCTTCAACACCGTCGACGAGGCGGTGAAGTCGACCGGCGCCGACGCCAGCGTGATCTACGTGCCGCCGCCCTTCGCCGCGGATTCGATCCTCGAGGCGGTCGACGCCGAAGTGCCTTTGATCGTCTGCATCACCGAGGGCATTCCGGTGCTCGACATGGTGCGGGTCAAGCGGGCGCTGTCGGGCTCGAAGTCCCGGCTGATCGGCCCGAACTGCCCGGGCGTGCTGACGCCGGGCGAGTGCAAGATCGGCATCATGCCGGGCAACATCTTCCGCAAGGGCTCGGTCGGCATCGTCAGTCGCTCCGGCACGCTCACCTACGAGGCGGTGTTCCAGACCAGCAACGAGGGGCTCGGCCAGACCACCGCGGTCGGCATCGGCGGCGATCCGGTCAAGGGCACCGAGTTCATCGACATGCTCGAAATGTTCCTCGCCGACGACGAGACCCGGTCGATCATCATGATCGGCGAGATCGGCGGCAGCGCCGAGGAGGATGCCGCCCAGTTCCTCGCCGACGAGGCGAGGAAGGGCCGCGCCAAGCCCACCGTCGGTTTCATCGCCGGCCGCACCGCCCCGCCGGGACGGCGGATGGGCCATGCCGGCGCGATCGTCTCGGGCGGCGAGGGCGGCGCCGACAGCAAGATCGCGGCGATGGAGGCGGCTGGAATATCCGTGTCGCCGAGCCCATCTGAGCTCGGGCGGACGCTGGCCGGGCTGCTCAACGGTTGAGATCCGCTCCGGCGCCTGCCTGCAACGATTCCGCAACGGGGATGAGCGTAGGGAGCGCCGGCGCAGTCAGCTGCGACTTCTTTCGCGTTCGCTGCGTAGTTCCCACGCGGGCGCGAAATGGTTAAGGGCTCGGCGCGTCTGCCGACGAAGGCGAGTGGAAGGCGGAGGACCAGTGGATATTTTCAGCGAGCGCGAGGCCGGCCCGAGCTGGGCGCGCGCGAATTGGCCGCTGATCGAGCTCGACGACGTCAATTCCGGGCTCGACCCGACCCGGATGACGCCGGAGAGAGCCGAGGTCTCGCGCAAGGTGGAGGCGGTCAGGCAGGCCGCCGCCGCCGACGGTCATTCGGCCGCCGCGATCGAGCAGGCGGCGCAGGATTCGATCCGCGCGATGATGTTGATCCGCACCTACCGGGTGCGCGGCCATCTCGCCGCCAATCTCGATCCGCTGGGCCTGCACAAAGGCGCGATTCCCGCCGACCTCACCCCCGAATTCCACGGCTTCGAGGGCGCCGACCTCGACCGGCCGATCTATCTCGACGGCACGCTCGGCTTCGAGAAGGCGACGGTGCGCGAGATCGTCGAGGTGCTGCGCCGCAATTACTGCGGCAAGGTCGGCCTCGAATATATGCACATCAACGACCTCGAGGAGCGCCGCTTCCTTCAGGATCGGATGGAGGGCCGCGAGGCGGAGATCCGCTTCACCCCCGAGGGCAAGAAGGCGATCCTCGCCAAGGTCATCCAGGCCGAGCAATGGGAGAAGTTCCTCGCCCGCAAATATGTCGGCACCAAGCGCTTCGGGCTGGACGGCGGCGAGTCGATGGTTCCCGCGCTCGAGGCGGTGATCAAATATGGCGGCGCGCTCGGCGTCGAGGACATCGTCATCGGCATGGCCCATCGCGGCCGGCTCAACGTCCTCGCCAACGTCATGGCCAAGCCGTATCGGGCCATCTTCTCGGAATTCGCCGGCGGCTCGGCCAATCCGGAGGATGTCGGCGGATCGGGCGACGTCAAATATCATCTCGGCACGTCGTCCGACCGCGAGTTCGACGGGGTCAAGGTCCACCTCTCGCTGGTGCCCAATCCCAGCCATCTGGAGGCGGTCAATCCCGTCGTGCTCGGCAAGTGCCGCGCGCAGCAGGTGGCCCGCGGCGATGCCGAGGGCGATCTCGTGCTGCCGGTCCTCCTTCACGGCGATGCCGCCTTCGCCGGCCAGGGCATCGTCGCCGAATGCTTCGGCTTCTCCGGCATCCCCGGCTACGCGACCGGTGGGTCGATCCATTTCGTCATCAACAACCAGGTGGGCTTCACCACCTCGCCCCAGTTCGCGCGGTCCTCGCCTTACCCGTCCGACGTCGCCAAGGCGGTCCAGGCGCCGATCCTCCACGTCAACGGCGACGATCCCGAGGCGGTGACCTTCGCCTGCAAGCTGGCGATCGAGTATCGGCAGAAGTTCAACCGCGACATCGTCATCGACATGTGGTGCTACCGCCGCTTCGGCCACAATGAAGGCGACGAGCCGAGCTTCACCCAGCCGCTTATGTATGCCGCGATCCGCAAGCATCCGCCGATCTCGGAGGTCTACAGCGCCCGGCTCGCCCAGGAAGGCGTCGTCGACCCCGACTGGACCCGCCGCCAGATCGAGGAGTTCACGGCCCTGCTCGAAGGCGAGTTCGAGGCGGCCAAATCCTATCTGCCCAACAAGGCGGACTGGTTCGAAGGGCGCTGGAGCGGGCTCAACAAGCCTTCGACCCCGGAGACCGAGCGCCGCAACGTCGGCACCAGCGTCGACCAGGCCATGGTGCGCGACATCGGCCGGATCCTGACCACCGTTCCGGACGACGTCTCGGTTCACAAGACCCTGCTCAGGATCATCGACGCGCGCCGGCAGATGTTCGACAGCGGCGAGGGCTTCGACTGGGCCACGGCCGAGTCGCTCGCCTTCGGGACCCTGTTGCGCGAGGGCTCGCAGGTGCGCCTGTCCGGCCAGGACAGCGCCCGCGGAACGTTCAGCCAGCGCCACTCCGTCTGGGTCGATCAGAATACCGGCGCCAAGTGCATCCCCCTCACCCAGGTCGGCCCCGGCCGGTTCGAGGTGCGCGACAGCCCGCTCTCCGAGTTCGGCGTCCTCGGCTTCGAATATGGCTATTCGCTCGCCGATCCGCGAACGCTCGTCCTGTGGGAAGCGCAGTTCGGCGACTTCGCCAACGGCGCCCAGGTGATGATCGACCAGTTCATCGCCGCCGGCGAGGCCAAGTGGCTGCGCGCCAACGGCCTCGTGATGCTCCTTCCGCACGGCTATGAAGGGCAGGGGCCCGAGCACAGCTCGGCCCGCCCGGAGCGCTATCTGCAGCTGTGCGGCGACGACAATATGCAGGTCGCCAACTGCACCACCCCGGCCAATTACTTCCACATCCTCCGGCGTCAGATGCATCGCGACTTCCGCAAGCCGCTGGTGATCATGACTCCGAAATCGCTGCTGCGGCACAAGCTGGCCGTCTCGTCGTCCGGCGACTTCACCGGCGACAGCCATTTCCGGCGGATCCTGTCCGACCTCGACGCGCCGCGGGACGAGAACGTCAAGCGGCTCGTATTGTGCACCGGCAAGCTCGCCTACGAGCTGATGGAGGCCCGCGACAAGGCCGGCGACCGTCATACCTCGGTGGTCCGCATCGAGCAGCTCTATCCCTTCCCGGACGAGCCGCTGGTCGTGCGCCTGAAGCGGATGACCCATCTCGAGGAGGTGGTCTGGGCGCAGGAGGAGCCGAAGAATCAGGGCTATTGGAACTTCATCGAATGGCGGCTGGAAAGGTGCCTCGCCGAAGCCGGCGTCAAGCCGCGTCGCGCCGCTTATGCCGGCCGCGCCGCCTCCGCCTCGACCGCGACCGGGCTTGCCAAGCGCCACGCTGCGGAGCAGGCCGCGTTGATCGCCGAAGCGCTCGGCCACGGCGCTGGCGCGCCGGTCCAGAGGAAGGCCGGATGATTCCGACCGGCCGGACCCACGAAAGCAGGATTTGGGGATAAGGATGGCGACCGAAGTCAAAGTTCCGACGCTGGGCGAGTCGATCACCGAGGCGACACTCGGCCAGTGGCTCAAGAAGACCGGCGAGGCGGTGAAGGCCGACGAGGCGATCGCCAGCCTCGAGACCGACAAGGTGGCGGTCGAGGTTCCTTCTCCGATCGACGGCGTGATGGGCGAGCAGCTCGTTGCCGAAGGCGAAAATGTCGAGGTCGGCGCGGTGATCGCCCGGATCGAGTCGGGCAACGGTGCTGCCGCGCAGCCCCAGGCCACTGTCGAGACGCCGGTCAATCCACCCGGAGCGGGCGAGAATATCGAGGCGCGCGAAGCGCCGGCGCCGCCGGCCGCACCCGAAGGGGAAGAGGAAGAATCGCAGCTCACCCTTTCTCCCGCGGTGCGACGGGTCGTTCTCGAGCATCATCTCGATCCCTCGAAGATCAAGGGTACCGGCAAGGACGGTCGCCTGACCAAGGATGACGTCCTCACCGCCGCCAAGGCGCACAAGACCGAAGCACCCGCCCCCGCGCCCGAGCCTGCACCCGCGCCGGCTCCGGTCCGGCCTTCGGCTGCGGCCGCCGGTGAACGGCGCGAGGAGCGGGTGCGGATGTCGCGCCTTCGCCAGACCGTCGCCCGCCGCCTCAAGGAAGCGCAGGATACCGCGGCGTTGCTCACCACCTTCAACGACGTCGACATGACGGCGGTGATGGAGGCGCGCAGCCGCTACAAGGATCTGTTCGACAAGAAGCATGGCATCCGCCTGGGCTTCATGAGCTTCTTCGTGAAGGCGGCGGTCCTGGCGCTCCGGGACATTCCCTCCGTCAATGCCTCGATTGACGGCGACGAGATCGTCTATCGCGACTATGTCGACGTCTCGGTCGCCGTGTCGGCGCCGCAGGGCCTGGTCGTGCCGGTGATCCGCGACGTCCAGGCGCTGAGCTTCGCCGACATCGAGCTGGCGATCGCCGACTTCGGCCGGCGCGCCAAGGACGGCATGCTCAAGATCGAGGAGATGCAGGGCGGCACCTTCACCATCTCCAACGGCGGCGTGTTCGGCTCTTTGCTGTCGACGCCGATCATCAACCCGCCCCAATCGGCGGTGCTCGGTATGCACCGGATCGAGGAGCGGCCGGTGGTCGTCGGTGGACAGATCGTCGCGCGGCCGATGATGTACCTGGCCTTGTCCTACGACCACCGCCTGATCGACGGCCGCGAGGCGGTCACCTTCCTCGTCCGGATGAAGGAAGCCCTCGAGGATCCGATGCGGCTCCTGATCGACCTTTAGAAATCGTGCGGGGGAACAAGGAAAAGAACGAATGGCCGACACTGAATTCGACGTGATCATCATCGGCGCCGGGCCGGGCGGCTATGTCGCCGCCATCCGCGCCGCGCAGCTAGGGCTGAAGACGGCCTGCGTCGAAAGCCGGGAAACGCTCGGCGGCACCTGCCTCAATGTCGGCTGCATTCCCTCGAAGGCGATGCTGCACGCCTCCGAGCTGTTCGAGGAGGCCAACCATGGCACCCTCGCCAAATGGGGCGTGAAAACCGGCAAGGTCGAGCTCGACCTGGATACGATGCACGGCGGCCGCAAGGAAGCGGTGAAGGGCCTGACGGGCGGAATCGAATTCCTGTTCAAGAAGAACAAGGTGACCTGGCTCAAGGGCCATGCCCGCTTCACTGCCAAGGATGTGGTCGACGTCGGCGGGACGGCGTACCGGGCGAAGAAGATCGTCATCGCGACCGGCTCCTCGGTGACGCCGCTCCCCGGGGTCGAGATCGACCAGGAGCGGATCGTCGATTCGACCGGCGCGCTCGAGCTTGCGAAGGTTCCGAAGCGCCTTGTCGTCATCGGCGGCGGCGTGATCGGGCTGGAACTCGGCTCGGTCTGGCGGCGGCTCGGCGCCGAAGTCGTCGTGGTCGAGTATCTCGATCAGATCCTCCCCGGCATGGACGGCGATGTGCGCAAGGAAGCGAACAAGATCTTCAGGAAGCAGGGATTCGAGATCCGCACCTCCACGAAAGTCACCGGAGCGGCGCGAAAGGGCAAAAGCGTCTCGCTGACCGTCGAGCCCGCGGCGGGTGGCGCCGCGGAGACGATCGAGGCGGACGTCGTGCTGGTCTCGATCGGCCGCCGCCCGAACACCGAAGGCCTCGATCTCGAAAAGGCCGGCGTGGCGACCAACAAAGGTGGCCAGATCGAGGTCGACCATGAGTTCCGCACCGGCGTCGAAGGCATTTATGCGATCGGCGACGTCACCCCTGGTCCGATGCTGGCGCACAAGGCCGAGGACGAGGGGATCGCCGTCGCCGAGATCCTCGCCGGGCAGATCGGCATCGTCAATCACGAGGTGATCCCGAGCGTCGTCTACACTTATCCGGAGATCGCGGCGGTCGGCCGCGGCGAGGAGGAGGCGAAGGCCGACGGCTTCGAGGTGAAGGTCGGCAAGTTTCCGATGATGGCCAACAGCCGCGCCAAGACCAATCGCGACACCGACGGCTTCGTCAAGGTCGTCGCCGACGCGCGGACCGATCGCGTGCTCGGTGTGCACATCATCGCCTCGGTCGCCGGGACGATGATCGCCCAGGCGGCACAGGCCATGGAGTTCGGCGCCACGTCGGAGGACATCGCCTACACCTGCCATGCCCATCCGACCCACAGCGAGGCGATCAAGGAGGCGGCGATGGCGGTGACGGGCAAGCCGATCCACATCTGATCCGCCGTCCGGCGACATGCTCGCCGCGGCGTTAAGAACGTTTGTTAAAGTCGCCGAGACTCTCCCTGGACTAGCCGGAGCCGGGGGTTTCGATCTCGAAGCGCATGCCATGTGGTGATCGTCGGATCGCCGCGACATCGCTGCTGTGGATCGACATCCTGTTCGAGGGGGGTGATGGCGTACACGGCGGCGAGACGAAGGGGGTGGGCGGGGCGCTCATTGGAGAATCTTGCGCGCGCGCGGCGGCTCGTTGCCGGCCTGAAGCTCGAGGCTCTGATCGTCGCTTTGCTCCTCGCGACCGGTGCCGCTGTCTACTACGAGGACGAGATACTCGGCCAGACCAGCGTCCATTCCGCCGGCGATTCGTCCAGCTATCTCGATTATTCCTACTCCGACCAATATTCCGGCGGCCGGTCCGTCGTCGCACCCGATCCGGGCCATCCTCTCGGCTGGACCTGCAGCCTGCAGCCTGGCCACGAATTCCCCTATTGCGGATACGGCCTTACGTTCGATCCCAACCAGGACGGCCGCGGCCTCGATCTGCCGCGGCTGGACCGTGTGACGCTGGTCTTCACCTATCAGGGACCGGCCCGGTCGCTGAGGATGGACCTCAAGAATCGCGACGATTTCGGCGGCCGGCTGGCAGCCGATGTCGCCGAGAAGGTCAACAGCACCGAATTTCCGATCGTGGCGGGTATTCAGCAGGTCGACTTGTCGGTCTCCGACTTCACCGTGGCGGCGTGGTGGGTCGCGCAGAACCGGATTCCGGCCGAGCTGAGCCGGCCGCAGTTCGACAATGTCACCGCGCTCGAGATCCAGACCGGCAACGGGGCCCAGCCCGGCGAGCACCGGATCCGTATTCACAGCATCACCTTCCGCGGGTCCCTGCTCTCCACGCAGCAATGGTATGCCGGTCTGTTCGGCTGCTGGGCGATCGTCCTCGGGCTGATCCTGATCTTCCGCCGCCGCCAGGCGCGCCGGCAGCAGCAATGCGAGGCCGCGCGGTGGCGCAAGACGCTCGACACCATTCCGCAGATGGTCTGGTCCGTGTCCGACGATGCGGACGAATATTATAACGGCCAGTGGAACGAGTTCGCCGGAACGCGACCCGGAACCGTCGATGCGGCGAGCCGAACCGATCTCATCCACCCCGACGATCGGCCGGCCGCCATCGCGCGATGGCAACGCAGCGTCGAAGCGGGCACTCCGTTCGAGGCCGAATATCGGATGCGCCACCATTCCGGCGATTACCGCTATGTGCTGAGCCGCGCCTTTCCCGAGCGCGACGAGTCCGGCCAGGTCGTGCGCTGGTACGGCACCTGCACCGATATCGACGATCGCGTCCTCGCCCAGCAGGACCTGTGGCGCTCGCAAAACTTCACCCGCCAGCTCATCGAGGCGTCGCCGGACGGCATCCTGGTGATCGACGCCGGCGGCAACATCGTTTTCGCCAATGAGGCGGCGCGCGCCGGGCTCGGTGTCCGGTCCAAGGTCGAGCTTACCGGCAAGGCCTGGATCCAGATCGTGCCGCCTGAGATCAGGCGCGCCGCCGTCGACGCGCTCGCTTTAGCCGGCAGCGAGGGGTCGCGCCACTTCACCGCGGAGCGGCTTTCGATGGAAGGGCCGAAGAGCTGGTGGGACGTCATCGTCACCCCGCTCGCCGGCGCCAACGGCGCCGAGCATTTTCTCGTCATCTCGCGCGACATCAGCCACCAGAAGATCGCCGAGGAGCAGGCGCGCTGGTCGGCGCGGCACGATTCGCTCACCGAGCTGCCCAATCGCCTCGTCGTCCAGCAGGAGCTGGACGCGCTCACCGCCTCGGCCGCCGGCTTCGCCGTGCTCATCCTCGACCTGGACGAGTTCAAGAAGATCAACGACACGTTCGGCCACGACGCCGGCGACGCGCTGCTTTGCACTTTCGCGGATCGGCTTCGCGGCGCGGCGCGGCCGGACGATCTCGTCGCCAGGCTGGGCGGCGACGAATTTGCCGTCCTGCTGAAGGGCGTCTGCAAGGAGGACGAGGTCCGGGCAGCGGCCGAGCGGATCTTCGCCAGCCTGCGTGATCCGTGCGTCTACCAGGGCAAGATCATCGACTGCCGCACGAGCATCGGCGCGAGCCTGTTTCCGCGCGACGGCCGCAGCAAGGCCGAGCTGCTCAAGAATGCCGACGTCGCGCTCTACGTCGCCAAATCCTCGGGCCGGAAGATCCTCAAGATCTTCCACCCCGACATGCGCGCCGACGTCGAGCTTCGCCACGGCATGATCTCCAAGGCGCGAAAGGCGCTCGAGGAGGATTCGATCATTCCCTATTACCAGCCCAAGATCGAGCTCGCGACCGGTCGCATCGCCGGGTTCGAGGCATTGCTGCGCTGGCGCCACCCCCGGCGCGGCATTCAGGCCCCGGACACGATCTGGGCCGCCTTCGACGACCTCACCCTGGCGGCGGAGATCAGCGACCGCATGGTCGACCGGGTCGTCTCGGACGTTCGCGAGTGGCTGGACCGCGGCTACCGGTTCGATCATGTCGCCTTCAATGCCGCGGCCGCCGAATTGAGGGCCGCCGATTTCGCCGAGCGCCTGCTCGAGCGGCTCGACGAGGCAGCGGTTCCCGCGCGCTGCATCCAGGTCGAGGTGACCGAGACCGTGTTCCTCGGCCGCGGCGCCGAATATGTCGAGCATACGCTCAAGACCCTCAGCGAGAACGGGATCCGCATCGCGCTCGACGATTTCGGGACGGGCTATGCCTCGCTGTCGCACCTCAAGGCCTTCCCCGTCGATCTGTTGAAGATCGACCGCTCCTTCGTCCGCCACCTGCAGACGACGGCCGAGGACGGGGCGATCGTCGATGCGGTCATCGGGCTCGGCAAGAGTCTCAGGATCGACGTCATCGCCGAGGGGATCGAGACGCGCGCGCAGCACGATTCGCTGGTCGCGCTGGGATGCAAATACGGGCAGGGCTTCCTCTATTCGCGGCCGATGGCGGCCACGGAGGTCGGCCGGATCTGCGCCGGCGATGCGAAGGGGAGGCTGGCCGCCGCCGCCTGACCGGGGGCATCGGACGGATCGGCGAGCGGCGGGCCATCTGCTAAGGCGCTGCCATGACCGACCCCTCGCTTCCGCCGGCGATCGGCCCCGTCCTGGAATGGCTCGATCTGGCCGGCATCGCCGTCTTCGCGCTGTCGGGCGCTTTGCTCGCGGCCGAGCGCCGGCAGACCCTGGTTACCTTCTGCTTCTTCGCGGTGGTCACCGGCGTCGGCGGCGGTACGGTGCGCGACCTGCTCATCGGCGCCCCGGTCTTCTGGGTCCATGAGAATGCGATCATCCTGATCTGCCTCGGCGCGGCGGTCGCCGCCTGGCTGCTGCCGGCCCGCCTATGGAAGGGCAATGCGCTGATCTGGTGCGACGCCGCCGGCCTCGCCGCTTATGCGACGATCGGGGCCGCCAAGGGCCTCGCCTTCGGCCTCGCGCCGCTCCCCGCTTTCGCCATGGGCGTCATCACCGGCTGCTTCGGCGGCATCGTCCGCGACGTCCTGGCCGGCGAGCCCTCGATCCTGATGCGTCCCGAGCTGTACGTCACCGCCGCCGCCTTTTCGGCCGCCTTGCTCGTCGGCCTGGCCGCCGCGGGCGTTCCCGGAGGCGCCGCCGGCCTGGTCGCGGCCGCCGCCGGCTTCGCCCTGCGCGGCGCGGCGATCGCGCGGGGCTGGTCGCTTCCCGTCTATCGGCGGTGACCTGCAGACGTGAGGGGACGCAGGCGCGCTCTTGACTTGATTGAACGATCAATCAACAAGGGCGAATGGCCGCCGCGACCCCGACGCCGATCCGCGACACGCGCGCCCGAATCGTCGAGGCGGCGATGGAGCTGTTCTGGGCGAAGGGCTACGGCTCGACCTCGATCGCCGACATCCTCGATTCGGCCGGGGTCAACAGCGGCAGCCTCTATCATTTCTTCCCCGGCAAGCAGGACCTGCTGGTGGCGGTGCTCGAGACCTATCGCGACGGGATCGGCCCGATGCTGCTCGAGCCGGCCTGGGCCGGCATCGAGGACCCGATCGACCGCATCTTCGCCTTGCTCGCCAAATACCGCCAGCTGATCGTCGACACCGACTGCAGCTACGGCTGCCCGATCGGCAGCCTGGCGCTCGAGCTGCATGAGCCCGACCCCGTCGTGAGGGAGCGGATGGCTGAGAATTTCGACAATTGGACTGGCGCCATCCGCCACTGCCTGGAGCAGGCGGAAGGCCGCTTGCCAGAGGGGAGCGATCTGCGCTCGATCGCCGAGTTCGTCCTGACCGTGATGGAAGGGGCGGTGATGCAGTCGCGGACCCATCGCGACGTCGCCTTTTTCGACCGCGCCGTCGCCGAGCTCCGCCGATATTTCGACCGCATGAGCGAAAGGAGGGAGCGATGATGATTTCGGTCGTGGCCGCATTGGCGCTGGCCGCGGAGGCGCCACCTTTGCGCCCCGGCCTCGAGCCGCTGGCCTTCCTCGTCGGCCATTGCTGGCAGGGCGAGTTCGAGCGGACGGGCGAGCGGGACATGCACTGCTTCGAGTCGGTCTATGACGGCCAGCACGTCCGCGATCGGCACGAGGTGCAGGGCGACGGCCGGACCTATCGCGGCGAGACGCTCTACAGCGCCGAGGGCGACGGACGGGTCGCCTTCACCTACTGGAACTCGCTGGGCGGCGTGAGCCGCGGAACGATGCGCCCCGGCTCCGACCGGCTCGAGTTCGGCGATGAAGCCTATGCCGGCCCGGATGGCCGCCGGATGACCTTTTCGACCCATTGGCGTCGCGTCGGGGCCGATTCCTACGAGGCGGTCACCGTCTCGAGCGACGCGCCTTCGATGAACCGGACGGTCCGCTACCGGCGGGTGATGCAGGATGTCGTCGTCTACGAAACGCTTGCGCTCGACGGCAGCCGCATGCTCGTGCACGAGACGGTGATCGAGGCGCCGCTCGAGGCGGTCTGGACCGCCATTTCGACCGCGGAAGGCTGGCGCACCTGGGCGGTCCCGGTCGCCTGGACCTCGGCGGCGGAGCCCGACGTCATCGAGACCAGCTATTCGGCGACCGCGCAGCCGGGCGGACCGGAAACGATCCGCCAGCGCATCCTGGCCAGCGTGCCCGGACGCTTGATCGCCTTCCGGACGATCAAGGCGCCGGAACGTTTCCCGAATTTCGAGACCTTCCGGCGGACGACCGGCCTGTTCGAGCTTGAGCCCGAGGGCGACGGACGCACGCGGGTGCGGCTCACCGGCGCCGGCTATCCCGACGACGAAGCGGGGCGGCAGCTGCTGGCCTTCTTTCGCGAAGGCAATCGCATCAGCCTCGAGCGGCTGCGCCAGCGTTTCGTGAGCGGGCCGATCGACTGGAGCCTCATGTCCCGAACCGTGGCCGAAAGGGGAGAATGACCATGCCGGAAGTGAATCTGCTCGCCGTCCTGCTGTGCGGCATCGGCTCGATGGCGCTTGGCGCGCTCTGGTACGCCCCGCCCGTGTTCGGCAGAGCCTGGCAGCGCCACGCCGGCCTGACCGACGAGGCGCTCGCCGGCGGCAACATGGCAGCCATCTATGGCGGCGCCTTCCTGCTCAGCCTCGCCGCCGCTTACGTCTTCGGCCTGTTCCTCGGGCCCGACATGGGCGTCGGCCCGTCGGTCGCGGCCGGCGCGGCCGCCGGAATCTTCTGGGTCGCGGCGGCGTTCGGGATCAACTATCTGTTCGAGCGACGGCCGCTGGCGATGTGGCTGATCAACGGCGGCTACCACGCTCTGCAGTTCACCCTGTTCGGCTTGATCCTGGGCCTTATGCCTTGATCCGCGGGGGATCGCTCCACACCGCCGCGACCGGCTTCGGCTCTTCCGGCCGGGGCGTCAGCGGCGCGAGCGGGCGCTGCCACAGGCCGACGCTCAGCCATTCGCCCAGCTTGTAGCCGACTTCCCGGTAGACGCCGGCCGGGTCGAAGCCGTGCGCCTCGTGGAGCCGGACGCTGGCAGGGTTCGGCAGCGTGACGGCGGCGATCGCCTGGGTGAACCCCTGGGCCTCGAGCATCGGCAGGAGCGCGCCGTAGAGCCGGCCGCCAATGCCGCGCCGATGCGCGGCGTCGGCGACATAGACGCTGGTCTCGACCGTGAACCGGTAGGCTGTGCGCGGGCGGAAGGTGCAGGCATAGGCATAGCCCAGGACCCGGTCCGTATCGTCGACCGCGACGAGCCAGGGATGGAGGCCGGCGCCGGCCTCGATGCGATCCCGCATGACGGCCTCGGATGGCGGCTCGGTTTCGAACGAGACGGCGCTGCCGGTCACATAAGGCGCGTAGATGGACGCGATCGCCGCCGCGTCGCGCGCCGTGGCGAGCCTTATTGCAGCCATCCCCACACCGATGCGAGCAGCTGCGCGAGCGGCGGCGCCTGACCGTTCGTCCGCGGTACCGGGGCAGACATCGGGCATTCCAGGCAGCGGGCCTGGATCGCCGGCCCGCGCAGCATCGTCCGCACGTCATGGATCGCGCGGGCCATCACGTCCTCGGGCCGTCGCGCGAGCCGCGCGAAGGGATCGCGCACCGCATTTTCCTCTCCCGACGCCGCCCCGCTCAACATGCGCGCCAGAAAGCCGGGCTCCGGCTCGAGAAAGACCGGGCGCGCGTCTTCGGGGTCGATATTCGCGCGCCGCGCCGCTTCGGCAATGGCGTCGTCGAGCGAGCCGAAGCGGTCGACCAGGCCCAGCTGATGTGCCGTGCCGCCGTCCCAGACGCGCCCCTGGGCGATCGCATTGACACGGGCGGGCGGCAGGTTGCGGGCGCGCGCCACCAGTCCGATGAAGCGCCGATAGGTGCTCTCGACGCCCATCTGGAGGAGCTGATCGGCGGCGGGGGAGGGGCCGCGCAGCAGATCGGGCTCACCCGACAGCGGCGTGGTGCGTACCCCGTCGGCGCCGAGGCCGAGCCGTTCCAGCGATCCTTCAAAGCTCGGCAGCACGGCGAACACGCCGATCGAGCCGGTGATCGTGGACGGCTCGGCGAAGATCGTGTCGCCCGCGGTGGCGATCCAGTAGCCGCCGCTTGCGGCGACCGAGCCGAACGAGATCACGACGGGGATGTTGCGTTCGCTCACCGACAGGATCGCCCGCCGGATCCGCTCCGACCCGGTCACCGACCCGCCGGGCGAGTCGACTCGCACCACCAGCGCGCGCAGGCGATCGCGGGCGAGGGCCCGCTCGATATTCTGGACGATGGTCTCGGCTCCGGCGGTGCCGAGCGCCGCTTCGCCGTCGACGATCAAGCCGGCGACGGTGAGAACCCCGATCCTTCCGCCGTCGTCGCTCGCCGGATGCTCGTCGATCCAGGCCTCGTAATGCACCGCCCGGTAGCTGCTCGGCACCTCTTCATTGGCGGATCCGGCAAGCTCCGCCATCCGGCGGCCGAACGCATCGCGGTCGCCGATATGGTCGACCAGGCCGGCCTGAAGCGCCGCCCGCGCCAGGTCGCCCCCCGCGGCGCGGATGAAGCGCGCCGGATCCTGGGCATAAGCGGCGAGCTGCGCCCGGGGGCGCGCCCGGGCGACGTCCTGTTGCCAGGTCTCCCAGAGGGCGCCGGTCAGGGCCTGCTGGGCCTCGCGCGCCTCCGGCGACATGTCGCTGCGCGTATAGGGCTCGACCGCCGACTTGAACGTGCCGACCCGATAGACGTTGGCGGTGATCCCGAGCCGCTCCATCAGCCCGGCATAATAAAGGTTGGTGCCGCCCGGCCCGGCCAGCACCACCGCGCCGAGCGGGTCGAGCCAGATCTCGTCGGCGTGGGCGGCGAGCTGATAGCCGTCGTCGCCATAGCCGTTGGCATAAGCGACCACCCTCTTGCCCGAGCGCCGCAGCCGATCGAGCGCCTCGCCGACATTGGCGATGGCCGACTGGCCGCCCCCGGTGAAGATGTCGAGATCGAGCGCGACCGCCTTGATGCGGTCATTCTCCGCTGCGGTGTCGAGCGCGTGGATGATCTCGCTGAGCCGGAACTCACGCGTTGCCGAGCCGCCGAGCAGGTCCAGCGGGTCCGTCGCCGCCGGCTGCTCGACGATCGCTCCGCCCAGATCGAGTCGAAGCGCGCCTTCGCGGGCACTGTCCCTGTACGGGCTCATCGACAGCGCGCCATAGAGGGCGCCGAAGAAGAGCAGCATGAACAGGAGGACCAGCCCGTCCTTGATTCCGACCAGCAGCTTCCACACCTTGCCCGCGAACTTCATCTCAAGACCGTCTCCTTGCGTCGATTCGGGCTAGACGAGCCCCGCCGGAGTGTAAACGGAAGCCTGCCGCGCCGGGTTGCGCCGCGGATCGCGCATTTGGCGGCTTTGGCGCGATTGGCCCCTTGACGCGACCCGAGCAGCGCCTAAATCGCCACCATTGGCACTCGAAGCATCCGAGTGCTAACAGGTTCAACCAAACGCGGCCCTCCAGGCAGAAAGGGGGGCTGCCGCGCTTTATGAGGAAAGGTGAACGCATGAAATTTCGTCCGTTGCACGACCGAGTGCTCGTTCGCCGCGTAGAGGCCGAAGAGAAGACGGCCGGCGGCATCATCATCCCCGACACCGCCAAGGAAAAGCCGCAGGAGGGCGAGGTCCTCTCTGTCGGCGCAGGGATTCGCGACGAGGCCGGCAAGCTGGTCCCGCTCGACGTCAAGGAAGGCGACCGCATCCTGTTCGGCAAGTGGTCGGGCACCGAGGTGCGCCTCGACGGCGAGGATCTCCTGATCATGAAAGAGAGCGACATCCTCGGCATCGTCGAGGGCTCTGCCGCGGCCCGCAAGGCGGCCTGAAGCAGCGCGAACCCATTTGAGTGTCCTGGCCAAGGCCGGGACCCAGTCAGCAACTGGACCCCGGCCTTCACCGGGGACGAAGGAAGGAATGAACGAACATGGCAGCGAAAGACGTACGCTTCTCGCGCGACGCGCGTGAACGCATCATGCGCGGCGTCGACATCCTCGCCGACGCCGTCAAGGTGACCCTGGGCCCCAAGGGCCGCAACGTCGTCCTCGACAAGAGCTTCGGCGCTCCCCGCATCACCAAGGACGGCGTCACCGTCGCCAAGGAGATCGAGCTTAAGGACAAGTTCGAGAATATGGGCGCGCAGATGCTGCGCGAGGTCGCGTCGAAGACCAACGACCTGGCCGGCGACGGCACCACCACCGCCACAGTCCTGGCCCAGTCGATCGTTCGCGAGGGCATGAAGTCGGTTTCGGCCGGCATGAACCCGATGGACCTCAAGCGCGGCATCGACATCGCCGTCACCAAGGTCGTCGAGGACCTCAAGGCGCGATCGAAGGAAGTCTCCGATTCGAACGAGATCGCCCAGGTCGGCATCATCTCCGCCAATGGCGACACCGTCGTCGGCGAGAAGATCGCCGAGGCGATGGAGAAGGTCGGCAAGGAAGGCGTGATCACCGTCGAGGAGGCCAAGGGCCTCGAGTTCGAGCTCGATGTCGTCGAGGGCATGCAGTTCGACCGCGGCTATTTGTCGCCTTACTTCATCACCAACCCGGAGAAGATGCAGGTCGAGCTCAGCGACCCCTACATCCTGATCCACGAGAAGAAGCTCTCCAACCTCCAGGCGATGCTTCCGATCCTCGAGGCGGTGGTGCAGTCGGGCCGTCCGCTGCTGATCATCGCCGAGGATATCGAGGGCGAGGCGCTCGCCACGCTCGTCGTCAACAAGCTGCGCGGCGGCCTCAAGGTCGCGGCCGTGAAGGCGCCGGGCTTCGGCGATCGCCGCAAGGCGATGCTGCAGGACATCGCCATCCTGACCGGCGGCGAGATGATCAGCGAGGATCTCGGCATCAAGCTCGAGAGCGTCACGCTGAACATGCTCGGCCAGGCCAAGCGCGTCACCATCGACAAGGACAATACGACCATTGTCGACGGTGCCGGCGAGAGCGATCAGATCAAGGGGCGGGTCGAGTCGATCCGCCAGCAGATCGAGATCACCACGAGCGACTATGATCGCGAGAAGCTGCAGGAGCGGCTGGCGAAGCTCGCCGGCGGCGTTGCGGTGATCAAGGTCGGCGGATCGTCCGAGATCGAGGTGAAGGAGCGCAAGGATCGCGTCGACGACGCGCTTCATGCAACCCGCGCCGCGGTCGAGGAAGGCATCGTTCCGGGCGGCGGCGTCGCCCTGCTCTATGCCGGCAAGAAGCTCGAAGGCCTGACCGGCATCAACGACGACCAGACCCGCGGCATCGACATCGTCCGCCGCGCGCTGCAATCGCCGGTGCGCCAGATCGCCGAGAATGCGGGCTTCGACGGCGCCGTCGTCGCGGGCAAGCTGCTCGACGGCAATGACGAGTCGATCGGCTTCAACGCCCAGACCGAGGTCTACGAGAACCTGGCCAAGGCCGGCGTGATCGATCCGACCAAGGTCGTCCGTACGGCGCTCCAGGACGCGGCCTCGGTCGCCGGCCTGCTCATCACCACCGAAGCGGCGGTGAGCGAGCTGCCCGAGGACAAGCCGGCCCCGGCGATGCCGGGCGGCGGCATGGGCGGCATGGACTTCTAAGTCCCGCCGTTCGGAAGAAGTGAGGAAGGGCCGGGGGGCGACCCCCGGCCCTTTCGCTTTGGGATCGACCGACTAAGGCTGAGCGTTCGCCGCTGCATCGTTGGCCGCCTCGCCTTCGCCCGCCTCCATCGCATCGAGCTCGGCCTCGTTCGCGACCAGGCTGTCCGGCGATACGTCGATCATATTGTCGTCGAGCATGCTCGCGGCATTGTCGAGCTGACGTTCTTCCTCGGCGGTCAGGCCGCCGCGGCCTTCCTCGCTGCCGCAGGCGGCAAGCAGGGCGAGCGCGGCAATCAGCGGAAGCATGAGCTTGGTCTTCATTCGGGCGGTCCTCCTCCGAACCGAGCCTAGCCTGACTGCCGGCCGAAGCGAAGTCGTGGATCAGGGGCAACGGGTCATGGGACGAAACTGCACCCCGACGGCGTGAAGGAATTTCGCGATTCATTCTCCTTTTGCGGGTTCGCCGGGCTGAACCGTCCCTGTCCCAAGGCCCTGGGACGAATTGCTTCTCGCAGAGCTTGGCGAATCGAGCGGCGATCCCGAGGAGAATCGAGGATTTCGATCCCGCTAGGGCCGTGAAATGTGCTGGCAGCGGCTGCTTGACGTAACGGGCGGAGGCCGTGGGAGTTATAGGCGCCGACGGCGATCGGTGCGCGGCTGAGCAAGGCGGGTGATGGGCGCTGAGGACGAATCCGCAGGCCCGGCGGCCGGGAAGGTCGGCAACAGGTTCCCCGATTGCGCGGTGCCAGGGCACCGGTCTTTGAGACCGTAGATTCCATGACGGCCCTTGGCCGTCTCCTGACCGGCCGCTCTTTGTTGAAGCGATCGCAAAAGCCGACGTTCGAAAGCGACATGGTTTCAGCATTAGCCACTTCGTCGAAAGCCAAATACAGTGCTCTGTCCGGACGACGAACAAACGTCGGCTTTCAGCGAGAGCTGACGTTTGCTGTGCTGTGAAAGTTTGTCGCCGCGGCGTAGTGCCGGCCGATCAGCCGACGAAGCGCACCACACCGCCCTCGACTCGCAAAGCCGCGCCGCTCGTCGCCGAAGCCTGTTTGGAGCAGGCGTAGACGATCATGTTGGTGACCTCGTCGGTCGTCGCGAAGCGACCGAGCAGGCTGGTGGGGCGCATCGCCGCGAGGAAGCCTTGTTCGGCTTCATCCTGACTGATGCCCTGCGCCTCCGCCTGTTTCGCCATGAAGTCACCAAGGATTTCGGAGCGGGTCGGACCGGGCAGGACGGCGTTGACCGTCACGCCGGTTCCCGCCACGGCCTCAGCGAACCCGCGCGACACCGCGAGCTGTGCGGTCTTGGTCATCCCGTAATCCAGCATCTCCTTGGGAATGTTGACCGCCGATTCGCT
>Ga0299914_10000448_pt1 | contig 24876 bp, 23 predicted proteins | sample RVTome_10_FD_201361 | JGI IMG/M metagenome (GOLD analysis project Ga0299914, IMG submission 201361) | Soil microbial communities from uranium-contaminated site in the Upper Colorado River Basin, Wyoming, United States - RVT153D57 (version 2) ... | reverse complement strand
CGGCCTCGCGTCCGCGCACCACCCGCTCCCCCTCTAAAGGCCCTTGTGTCTCGGTCACAACAGTGGCCTGATCTTCCGTACCATCCCGCTCGTAGTAAAGCACTACCCAGTCGTGGGTTTTGTCAAGGTTGTGGGCCTGGGCCGTATTTGAATAGAGGGCAGTGAAGTCCCAATCATCGCGTTCAGTATGCAAGATAGGCAGCCAGGCCTCTCCTTCCGGGTTGAAGCGCCTGGGGGCAATCTTTTGCAATTGATCGGACTCCGCCTTGCGCCTATATTCCTTGTCCACATCAAGCACCATTGCTACATCCGGCTGTTCTCGTGGCTCCTTCTCACTGCCGGCACGCCGTCTCGCTCGCCTGGCCGCTGTACTCAACAAACCGGCCAGGCTGACACGAATGTTACGCACCCTTTTAGAGCCGAATCCTTCCACTCTCTGCAAACGGCCGTCGTGAGCAGCTTGCTCCAATTCCTCAAGTGTTGAAATGTTAAGCTCTCTAGCAATACGCTGAGCCAGCTTTTCACCAATACCCGGCACCTGTGTAAAAATCTGCCCCGGCACACTTTCTCCTTGAAGTCGCTGCAAAACGGCCGAATGACCATTTCCCACAAAGGAGTTTATGAGCCGAGCGATACCCTTACCAATGTTGGGTAAAGCTTGCAGCGGCTCCTCACCGCGTTCACGAGCCAGGTCGGCAATTGAATTGTCCGTCGTGCGCACGGTTTCAGCACCATTTCGATAAGCCTGAATGCGAAAGGGATTGGCATCCTGCACTTCCAGCAAGTCCGCGATTTGCTCTAATACCTCTGCTATTTCCTCATTCGTCGGTTTTCCAGCCATATTCCCACCCCAGAACGTTAACCCGAAAATAACTCCTTAAAATCATCGGGAAGCTTTTGTAAAACATCTTTCATTTCCCCTGGGGATACGGCTTCTTCCAATACCTGGGCAACGGCCTTGGCAATTCTAACGCCTTCAGAGAAACTAATATCGGCTCGTGCCTTAATACGGATATAAAATTCCTCCAGCGGATAGCTCACTGTCTCTGCTCTCGTTGTCTCTGGTTCCTGTTCTTTGAACAGAAGATCCTGGAACTCTTTGGGCAGTTGGGCTCCTAGCTTACGAGCCTCCGTACGATAGAGCCATTCACCCAGAGTAGCCAGAAATATCTCCGTCATCTGCAATGCTTCATCTTCACTATCTAGTCCACCATAATCCCGAACCTTGTTAAGAAATTCCTCTTTCTGCATCAATCCTCCTTTCTCAGGATAAACCCTTTAAAGGTAGGAGCCTGTACGGCTGCCAGAGCAGGGCCAGCTAAATCTGGATGCAAATTTCAGCATCCCTGAGTTGAAAGTCCAGGTTTGTCAGGCTTTGGCTCCCCTGGCACCCCAGATTCAACCGATCGTTATTTGAGTTATACGCAATTTTACAAAGCTCCCTATCTAATTACCTTTACAGCTTATCTGCTTTTTTTACTCGATCAAAATTTCTGAGAGGATTATTATGTAGATTGCCTGGAATAATCGTGCTTACTCATCAGCATTCAAATACGCTGCTGCCCGCGCAACGGCCGCTTCCCCCGAAGCAATACAATCAGGAATACCCACCCCATGAAGGGCTGCACCGGCCAAAAATAGACCATCATGGCCGGCGAGTCGTTGTTCAATCAGGGCCAGGCGGTCGAGATGGCCCATATTGTATTGAGGCATGGCTCCAGGGAAGCGAATGATACGGTGGAACAACGGGTCAGCGGTGATGTTTAAGGTGTCGCGGATTTCGTTTAGGGCGATGGCCAGCAAACGGCCGTCTTCATAGGCTGTCACATCATCATCTCCGTAACGGCCAATATATACGCGCAGCAGCACCTTACCCCCCGGCGCCCGATTCTGCCACTTGCGTGAGGTCCAGGTACAGGCCAGGGCTTCGCGCCCCTCTATGCTGGGAATGACATAGCCATAGCCATTCAGTTCCGGCACATCCGCTTCATCAAAAGCAAGGTTGACCAGGGCGGTGGAAGCATAGGGGATTTCGGCTAAAGTGGCGGCTAACACCCGATCAATTCCACGCAACAACTCACTACTAACATACATTGGTGTTGTCACAATGACCACTGATGTCTCGACAGCCGGTTTACCTTCCACCGATAGCTGATAACCGTTCACCATTTTAGTGATGTTGGTAACGGCCGTTTCCCGGCAGATTGTCACTTCATTCAGCTCTTCTACCAGGCGCTCTACCAATGTCTGCATCCCAGCGGCAAAGGAGACAAATGGTGGGTAACCTGTCCTGTTGGCGGCTGGCTGCTGTTTCATCAATCCTTGTAATAAGCTGCCATGCTCTAATTCTAATTGGCGCAACTGAGGAAATGTAGCTGCCAGGCTTAACTGATCCGCCTGGCCAGCGTAAATGCCCGCCATTAGAGGCTCGACCAGATTTTCCAATGTCTCTGTGCCCAATCGCCGGGCAATAAAATGGGCCACCGACTCGTCACCGTTGGCCGGTGCAGGCGGGATATCTGGCTCTTGGGCCAGCCGGGCCAGGGCGGCGGCAGATAGCAATGTATTATGGATGAGGGCTTCCAGATTGGTGGGGATCATACCTGTCAAACCTTCAGGCAGGCGATGGAGACGGCCGTGTCTTAACACGAACGTCTGGGCATAACGGGGATCGCGGCCAACCAACTCACCAGCAAGCCCCAACTCCTGACACAAACCAATGCCACGTGGTTTGCGCGACAAAAAGCAATCCGGCCCCCATTCCAGCAAAAAGCCATCAAACTGCTCCGTGCCAATCTTGCCACCCAGATAGGGACTTGCTTCCAGTAACATCACATCCAGGTGTGGGGCCAACCGCTGTAAACGATAGGCGGCTGCCAGACCTGTAATACCGCCCCCCACAATGACAACGTCTCTCATAATGATTGGCAACCTCCCGGAGGTTATTCTAGGACCAGCCCGCGCTCGCCGCCCTTTGTTCAACGATGCCAGCCAACTGCTTCATAAATACAGGATCCGTGTTGAGGGCCGGAGGTCTTTCCAGGCGCACGCCATGTTCTTTGGCGGCCGCTTGGGCCTCAATATCAATGTCAAACAAAATCTCGACATGATCACAGACAAAGCCAACCGGGATACTGACAATATTTTTGATACCCTTTGCTGCCAGTTCAGGAATATATTCCTCAATTTGCGGTCCCAGCCAGGGTTCAGGGCTGCGCCCCGCCGATTGGTAGCTCCACGACCACTGTTCATCCCCTAAACCTGCCCTTATTGCCACCAATCGCGCTGTCTCTCGCAGTTGGCTGTCATAGGGATCACCCATCTTGATGATGCGGGTGGGTAGGCTGTGGGCACTGAAAACCACATGTACCTTTTCCCGTTCCGAGTCCGGCCAGCGGCTAAGACCATCCCGTACTCGCTCTGCCAGCGGTTCGATGAGGCCAGGCACATCATGGTAACTGTCAATATGGGCAAAGGCAATATGCCCACGATACATCTCCAGGGCCGCTTCAATTTTGGCCTGATATCTGGCAATGCTCAGTTGACTAAAATGGGGGGCCATAACCAGGCTCACTGCCTGGGTAAGGCCATCATCCAACATATCCCGGATGGCATCTTCGATCCAGGGAGACCAATGGCGCATCCCCAAATATACTTTGAATTTGGCCGGGTCAAGATGGCTGCCTATGGCTTCTGCCTGCGCCCTCGTAAAGGCCAGCAGTGGCGACTTACCACCAATTTGCCGGTAGTTGTTAGTGATTTCTGCTAAGACGGCCGTTGTCGTCACCCGCCCGCTGCGAATGTCAGCCAGATAGCCGGGAATCTCATCTAAATTCTCAGGCCCACCATAGGCCATGATCAGGACGCCGATGGGAGTGTTCATTTTTGTAATCCGTTATCCGTTATCCGTTATCGGTTATCGGTTATCGGTAATCCGCTCACCGATAACCGATTACTGTTCACCGATCGCGAGTCTGCTCATGCACGTAATCAACCAATCGCTGCACAGTGTCTACGGGGGTGTTGGGGAGGATACCATGGCCGAGGTTGAAGATATGACCGTTACGGCCGCCAGCCTCCGCCAACACCTGATCCACACGAAACTTTAACTCGCGCCAGGGGGCCAGCAAGGCCACAGGGTCCAGATTACCCATTATCGCCTTGTCCTCCCCGGCTTTGGCCCAGGCAGCGGCCAGCGGCATCCGCCAATCCACCCCAATCACCTGGCCACCACATGCCGCCACCTCTTCTAGATAAGGGAAGGTGCCGGTGCTGAAGTTAATTACGGGTACGTTGGCCCGTGCCAGTAGCTGCAGCAGTGTACTGTTATAGGGCTGCACATAGCGCACGTAATCGTATTGCCCCAAGGCCACACCAGCCCAAGAATCAAAGATTTGCAGGACTGAAGCCCCCGCCCGAGCCTGCTTGATGAGGTAATCAGCCTGGACGGTGACGAGTTTGTTCATTAAGCGCTGCCAGGCGGCTGGTTCGTTGAACATCAGGGCTTTGGTGCGGGCATAGTTCTTAGAGCCGCCCCCTTCGATGGCATAACTAGCCAGCGTGAAGGGCGCTCCAGCAAAGCCAATGAGAGGGATGCCCCGTGGTTCTAATTCCGTTTTCACCAGTTTGATAGCTTCCAGGGTAGCGTCCATCGTCTCTTCGGCGGGAGGAGTAGCCAGGATGTCAATATCATACGGCCGTTCAATCCGATTTTCAATCACCGGCCCTTCCCCTTTCACAAACTCCAACTTGAGCCCCATCCCCACCAGGGGCGGCAAGATATCTGAGAAGATAATAGCCGCATCCAGATCAAACATCTGAATGGGTTGCAGCGTTACTTCGGCCGACAGTTCCGGCGAGCGCATTACCTCGAGCATGGCGTACTTTTCGCGGATTGCACGATACTCGGGCATATAGCGTCCGGCCTGCCGCATCAACCAGATAGGCGTACAGTCCACCGGCAAGCGGTGACAGGCGCGGAGAAAGCGAGAGTTTAGTTCTGTGGTAGTCTCCATTGTTATGCTTAAAGAGTAATCAGTTATCACTATTCACTATTCAGTAGGTACCTCACTGATCACTGATTACTGGCTACTGATCACTGGTTACTGGGCTGCCAGATCGCTTTACCGATAAAAAATGGCCCCAGCTTTTCCAGATATAGTGAAGTCTGTTTTGTTTTGCGCATACGCTGGACCATTTGCGAAAGTGGGTATAGCTCTTTGCCAACTAAACCCACTATGAAGTCGTTGTCCTCTGTACCCAGGCCATGACAGGCCAGGCGTACATCATGAACATAATCCGCTTCGGCATAAGCACGGCCGATTCCCCCATGCTCCATTAAAATCACCTGCTGCTCCTTAGCCGACAACTGCTCAAAGTGACCCGAACGGCGTAGGGGATACCAGACAACCCAGGGCCAGGTGGGGTTCGTCACCCGCTCGATGGGGCGATGGATCAATACCCGTTCCAAATCTGCTTCATAGCCGATGGTATAGGTGCGCCCCAGCATTGTCAATTCCGGGCGTGGTGTCAGGGAGTAAAATAGCTCCTGATTGAGGATTGGCCGTACATTGTCAATAAAGTAGTCTGGCTCAGGGCCAAAGGTGAGCAGGCCTACGCCGTAGGGATCGTTGAGATCGGCGTATAGAACTGCTGACAAACCGGCTATGGCCAATGCCTCCGCCAGTGCGACTGTATCATAAGCATCAGTAAAAGCCAGCAGTTGCATAAACAGGCGGCGGTCGAATGAAATCGTTTCCCCGGCCTGATTCTTGCCTTTTTCGCTGATGTCTAGCTGGTCATCCTGTTCTCTTTCAATGGTAATATTTAGAGCCATGTGGCTGCCTCCCGGGCATGATAGGTAATGATTAAATCGGCCCCGGCGCGTTTGATGCTGGTGAGGGTTTCCAGGACGGCCGTTTTTTCATCCAACCAGCCATTGGCCGCGGCCGCTTTGAGCATAGCATACTCACCGCTGACGTTGTAGGCAGCCAGGGGCATCTCCGGGAATTGTTGCTTCAGGCGATAAATTACATCCAGATAGGCCAGCGCGGGTTTTACCATGAGAAAATCGGCTCCCTCGGCCACATCCAGAGCTGCTTCACGGAGGGCTTCGCGGGCGTTGGCCGGATCCATCTGGTGCGTTTTGCGGTCGCCAAATTTGGGTGCGCCATCGGCAGCATCACGGAAGGGACCATAGAAACCGCTGGCATATTTGACGGCGTAGGACATGATGGGCAGATGTTGGTAGCCATGGCTATCAAGCGCCTGGCGGATGGCGGCAACCATACCATCCATCATACCGCTGGGGGCCACAATGTCGGCCCCGGCTTCGGCATGGGAAACGGCCGTCTGTCCCAAAATCTCTAGCGTCTCATCATTAAGTACATAACTTTCGGGCAAGGTGAGATGGGGACGGCGGCCGTTTCCGCTGTTTAACAGGCCGCAATGTCCATGATCTGTGTACTCACACAGACAGACATCTGTCATCACCAATAGTTCTGGCAGGCTATCTTTGAGGGCGCGGATGGTTTGTTGGATGATGCCGTCGTCGGCGAAATTCTCCAGACCAACAGGGTCTTTGGCAGCAGGCAGGCCAAACAAAATAACGGCCGGTACCCCCAAACTGGCCACAGATTTGGCTTCGGCGACAGCGTTTTCCGGCGATAACTGGTTGATGCCAGGCATGGAGGGGATAGGGTGACGTAACCCACGACCATGTTTGACAAATAAGGGATAAATGAGGTCGGTGGGATTGAGTTCGGTTTCCCGCACCAAGGCTCGCAAAACGGCCGTATGGCGCAAGCGGCGGGGACGAATTTTCAACGTTTCGGTCTTGGTTTTAAGGGGAGAATTAATCATTGGCAATTTTCCTTTTCAAAATAGGCGACAAGAGCGGCCATCAAGCCATCAATCGTGTAGGCATCGGGCATGATGGCCACTGATAGACCTTGCTTCTCCGCTTCGGCGGCTGTTGTTGGGCCGATACAGGCGACGAGAGCAGACCTGACAACTTTGGCAAGGCTGTCAGCTTTCATGATTTCCAGAAAATGACGTACCGTAGATGGGCTGGTGAAGGTGATAACATCTATGCCTTTGTCCAGTTCTGCCAGAGCGGCAGAAGTAGGAACGGCCGGTACTGACTCATACAAAGCAAACTCATCTACCACCGCACCGCGCTCACGCAACAGGTCTACAATCTCAGGACGACCAATTTTAGCCCGGGCCAGCAGCACCTTCTTACCAGCCATATCGCCCAGGCCCAACGCCAACTGCTCCCCTGTAAAAGCCTCTGGCACAAAATCGGCCTTAACCCCTCTTTCCAGCAGCAGACGAGCCGTCGCCTCTCCCACCGCCCCAACGCGAGGCCACTCGCCACTCGCCAAGCCGTTCTGACGGCCCCACTCGCTACTCGCCACTCTTTCAAAAAAGAAGCGCACCCCATTGCCGCTGGTAAAAACAAGCCAATCATAGCTGGCCAGATTGGCCAGCGCCGCGGCCAGTAGAGGGGTAGGCAGCGACACAAAGTCAATCGTTGGGAAGCGAATAGGAATGGCCCCCAAGGCAGCCAGTTGTTGGCACATGCTGCCGGCTAAATCAGGGCTGCGGGTGACAACAATACGTTGGCCATACAGTGGTTTAGCCATAGAGCAATACCTCTGCCCCTTCAGCCAGGGCCTCTTGGGCCAGGTCCGCACCAAGTTGTTGGGGGTCACGGCCGTTTCCCACTACCCGAATCACCGTAGAGCCATTGTCAGCCGCCACCAGGCCAAGCAGGAAAATGTCCTCATCTTCCATGCGGGCATAAGCAGCTACGGGTAAGGAACAGCCACCACCCAGACCAGCTAGAAAGCTGCGTTCGGCCGTTACACAGGCCCGTGTCCTCTGGTCATCTATGGCTGCCAGGATAGCCAGCGTCGCTTTATCATCGGCCCGGCATTGCACGGCCAGGGCCGCCTGTCCGGGTGCCGGCAGCATCACCTCTAGCGGCAGCCATTGGCTGATGTGGGCATCCATCTCCAACCGGGTCACCCCAGCCGCGGCCAAAACGGCAGCGTCATAGTCACCATGCAGCACTTTGGCGATGCGACTGTCCACGTTGCCGCGAATGGAACAGACCTTGAGGTCGGGGCGATGGGCCAACAGTTGAGACTGACGACGCAAACTGCTGGTGCCGACGACGGCAGCTTCGGGCAGCGTGGCCAATGTCCAGCTATTTTTGGCGATGAGGACATCGCGCACATCGGCACGGCTGCCAATCGCGCCCAGGGTTAAGCCCGGAATATCTTCAATGGGTAAATCTTTCAATGAGTGGACGGCGAGGTCAATACGGCCGTCGCGTAGGGCCGTTTCTAATTCGGCAGTGAACAAGCCTTTGCCCCCGATTTGCGGCAGGGGTTTGTCCAAAGTTTTGTCTCCCTTTGTCACAAACGTCTCCAGGCGGCAAGCTAATCCTGGCCACTGCGTTTCTAGCTGTTGCTGAATGTGATGGGCTTGCCACAAGGCCAATCGGGAGGTGCGGGTGCCGATAAGGACTGTTTCATTCATAGCGGAGACTTGGGACTGGAGCTTAGAGACTGGCGCTGCTTACACTGTCTCCATACTCCAGTCTCCCTCTCAGGAATCCACCAGGCCAAAGAGATCCCGAACAGTGTTGGCATACTCCTCAGCGGCATCTTCGCTGGCTTTTTGCCGCAGCCGTATTGTTGGCTCGTGCAGCAGTTTGTTGACCAATGAGCGGGAAAGGTGCTGAATGTGGGCCCATGTCTGGGGATCTATCTCACCCAAATGGCGCAAGGTACGTTCAACTTCAGTTTGGCGGATTTCTTCGGCTTTGTGCCGCATCTCTTTGATGAGGGGTTTGATGGTGAGCTGGCGCAGTTGATCTTGCAGATTAGCTTTTTCGGCAGCAATGATGGCTTCAACAGCAGGGACTTCTGCCTGCCGCACTGCCAATGATTCATCCAGGGTGGCTTGCAAGTCGTCCACGTCGAATAGTTGGACATGAGGCAGTTGGCGCACGGCCGTAGCTACATTACGGGGGACAGCCAGATCCACCAGAATAAGCGGCCGTTCTCGTTCTCCTATTGTTGTCTCATCAATAAGCGGTGCATTCCGGCGAACGGCGGTAATGACCAGATCCGCTTCGGCAATAGCCTGGGGCAATCGATCTAAGCTGTAGAAACGGCCGTGCCAATCAGCCACCATCGTCTCGGCACGAACTACTGACCGGTTAGCGACGGCGATGTTGTGCCAGCCCCGACTGCGTAAGGCTTTGACAGCCAGGCGGCTCATCTCGCCTGCACCTACAACCAAAGTCGGGCGATTTGACAAATCGCCCAACACCTGTTGGGCCAGGGCAATGGCTACCGAACTTACACTAGCCGGATTGCTGTTGATGGCAGTTTCGGTGCGGGTACGCTTGCCGGCGCGAATAGCTGCTTTGAAAAGGGCATCTAAAATCGGGCCGGTAGTGCGCTGGGCAACGGCCGTCATATAGGCATCTGTTACCTGTCCCAAAATCTGCGGCTCACCCAAGACCAGTGAATCCAGGCCAGCGGCCACCTTGAGTAGGTGATCGCTAACCCCCTCACCTTCAAAAAGTGTCACATAATCAGCAAATTGAGCGGGATCAAGGCCGCGTGTTTGCGCCAGCAAGTTGAGCAGCAGGGCTTCAGCCCGGACTTGACTATCATTGATCACGGCGTACAGTTCAATGCGATGGCAGGTGGAGAGGAGGATGAGTTCGGAAACGGATGTATATTGCTGCGCACAAGCTTCTATATCTGCCAACGAGCAAATAAGCTGTTCGCGCAGAGCAACGGGGGCTGTGTGATGGCTAAGTCCCAGACACAGAGTTATGGGCATCATATACCTCGGCTATCGCTAAATGAACGGTATTTAGGAGTGTGTTGATGCGGCGCATCAAACGCATGTTGGCCTGCGGCTGTATGTGTACATTGTCCGGCAGTTGCAAAGCAGTTTCAATCATGGTGTCGCGGAAAAAGATGGAGGCTTGCAAGGCATCAGTGAGGGGCATACCGAACGATTGGCAGTGGCGGCCATATTCCTGCCCCATACGCCTGGCTTCGGCCAACAACTGCTCATCTTGGCCACTAGAAATATATTGGAGCGTCAAGGCCATCAACTGCTGCCCCATCAGCCGGCCCCGCTCGCGCTCTGCTGCATCTAGTGACTCCAGCCAATGGGCATTTTGATGGGCTACGATCTCCCGGCGTGCCACCGTCAGGGCGTGGTCAGCCCAGGCCTGCTCAATGCCACTGCTGCGGCGCAGGCCGTGCCGTATCCGGGCAAACTCCTCAATATCTGACAAGGCAAAGCGGCGATGGCCGCCTGGAGTGAGCATAACAGCAATTTCCCCATCATCGGCCCAACGCCGTAAAGTTGTGGGATGAACATTCAATTGTTTGGCGGCAGTACTGAGTGAAAGCCACTTATCGGTATTAGGGTAATTCTTCACAAATCTATCTAAAAGTATAAAAATCTATGAAAATCTATGTAATTGTGAAAAATTTTACCTAAGTTAAATTGAGATGTCAAACATTGAAACAAAAAAGTTAGCCTGGATAATTACTCAACATTTGCTTAAAGTCCAAGGAAGTGCCAGTCACTTATCAACCATTAGCGTGTCTGGTAATATTGTTAGCCCAGTGATCTGGCCGACACGCTGGCGGGCAGTCTCAAAACATTCCTGGCGCAGCAAGGCTAAAATGTCCGAATCTACCAGGGCATACCAGCGCTCTCGCCGCTCCCCAAAGCTGGGATAGTGCTGGCCCATCGGCTGGCGTAGGGCTTTCATCCAGCGCAAAAAGGTGGCGTACTCTAACCCGAACTCCTTTTCCATTTGCTGACGTAGGCGCACGGCCAGGGTCGGCGCGGCGCCACTGGTGGAGATGGAAACGGTTAAATGCCCCTGGCGGATTACAGAACCAGCTATAAAGTTACAATGATCTACATCATCCATAACATTGACCAAAGCCCCTTCTGCTTCCGCCTCAATCCAGATTTGTGTATTTGTTTCGGGGGCAGCACGTTCGGCGACGATCAGGAAGGCACCGCGTAGATCGCCGCGTTGATACGGCCGTTGCAGCCAGGTAAAACAGCCGTCCTCCGCCCACTCCTTTAGCTGCGGGGTCAGTGTCGGGTGAATGATCGTTACTGTTGCCTGGCAATCGAGCAGTCCTTTCACTTTGTACTCCGCTTCATGCCCGCCGCCAATGACGATGCAATGCCGATTTTCCAAGCCAATGAGGAAGATGGGGTATGGGTTCATTCGTATTCCGTGTTTCGTAATCGGTAATCCGTAATCGGTAATCGGATAACGGATTACCGATCACCGATTACGGATAACCGTATAACAGTACCATCTGGCTGAATATGGATGCCGCATTCCAGCTTGTCCTTACCGGCCCAACGACCGGCCCGTTCATCATCGCCAGGAATGACGGGGTGGGTGCAGGGCATACAGCCGATGCTGGGATAGCCTTCATCATGCAGCACGTTGGTAGGCAAGTCATGTTCGTGGATGTAGTCCCACACATCTGCTTTTGTCCAGGCGGCCAGTGGACTCAGCTTGATCAGGTGATTGGCCTTGTCCCAGACTATTATCCGAGCACTGCGACGGGTGAGGGATTGGTCGCGGCGGATGCCGGTGATCCACGCTTTTTTGCCGGCCAGGAAGCGGCGCAGCGGCTCTACTTTACGCAGGCGGCAGCATAGGTCAGGATTTCGCTGCCACAAAGCCGGGCCGAATTGATGTGCCTGTTCATTCAGCGAAAGGCCGGAATGGACTTCAACGAAACGCAAGCCCAGTCGTTCGGCTAATTGGTCACGTAGGGTTAATGTTTCAGGGAAGAAGAGGTCGGTTTGCAGGTAGAATACGGCCGTTTGCGCTCGTAAACGCGACTGAATCTGCGACACGATGTGCATCAACACAATCCCCGACGGCCCGAAGCCTGTGGCTAACACAATATCCTCAGCAAACGTCGTTAATCCCCAGCGCAGCACGTCTTTGGGCTGCAGCCGTTCAAAGCGACGATTCAACGAGTCGAGGTTTGCCGGAAACCAGGTCGGGGCTGTTTGGTTTTCAGCTAATTTTATTTGGTTCATCACTTTCACTCCTAAAAGTCAGTGGGCAGTAAGCAGTATTCAGTAAACAGTAATCAGTTATCAGTGCTCAAGAACAGTAATCAGTTATCAGTGCTCAAGAAAGGCTTCACTGATTATTGATAACTGATAACTGGCAACTGATGACTGACAACCCACTCTATTTCCTCACGCAGGGCAACTACTTCGCCGACAACAGTGATGGCTGGTGACTGTAGATGCTGCGCCTTCTCGGCAATGTCGGCTAATGTCGCCTCTATCACTGTCTGCTCCGGCATTGTTCCCCAAGAAATGGTGGCGGCAGGTGTAGCCGGATTGTGTCCTGCGGCGATCAATCGGGTCGTGATTTGGGGCAAATGGCGCACGCCCATCAAAATAACGAGCGTTCCCTGCAGAGGCAGGTCATCCCAATTTGTACCCAAGGGATCATCGGCCGTATGGCCCGTAACAACGGTGAAGGATTGGCTTACATGGCGTTGGGTCACAGGAATGCCAGCGTAGGCCGGGACGGCGATGGCGCTGCTAATGCCCGGCACTACTTCAAAGGGAATCTGAGCCTGGGCCAATGCCAGGCACTCTTCCCCCCCCCGGCCAAAGACAAAGGGATCGCCTCCTTTTAGGCGTACCACCCGTTTGCCTTGCCGCGCCTGTTCGATGAGCAGTTGGTTGATCTCAGCCTGGGCTAAACGGTGGCGCTGCGGCTCTTTGCCTACGTAAATTTGTTCGGCCCAGGGCTGCACATAATCTAATAAGGCGGCATTTGCCAGCCGGTCGTAAATGACGATATCGGCCGTTTGCAGGGTTTTGGCCCCTTTAACGGTAATCAAATCAGGATCGCCCGGCCCCGCGCCCACGAGATAGACTTTACCCAACGTCATGGCCTTATACCTCCCATACCTGGGGGGATTGGGTAAAGACGGCGTGGATAGTCAACGGCCGTCGCGCCTCAGTATTGACATGGGCTAAGGAAACGGCACTATTATCATTAAGTTCCTGTAGAACAGTGATTACATCCTCTTGTACCGCAGCAAAAGTTTCGGGCGTATTAGGGACATTGAGACGATCCGGGAAAGTGATTTCTACTTCATCGGTGCGGAAAGTGAGACCTTCCACGGTTAGATCAGTTTGCAAAAGTTCAGTCGCTAGAGTCGCACGCTGTAACACAGTCCGCAAGCGATCTTGAAGATTGTCACTATCCCAATCTCGCTTATGTTTGTAAAGTAGTCCGGGACGGCCGTTAGCCCCATCCAGCACATAATCTCCATCATGGCCCAGCAGCAGCACGCCCGGCCCAGCCACGACATGCCTGTAATCCGCCACATCAATTAACAAACCTGGTACAGTATGATCTCGAATCCAGCGATGAAACACCGGCACCAACGCAGGCAAATTTACCTCATCAGATCCATCCACAAAAAACTTTACACTCACTCGTTCAGGTAACATAGTTCTCTCCGTTATCCGTAGTCCGTAATCCGTTATCGGTAATCCGTTATCGGTAATCCGTTATCCGTAATCCGTACACGAAGTGGTCGCGCAGCGACATTACCGTTCACCGTTCACCGATTACTGTTCACTGTTCACCGTTTACCGATTACCGTTCACCGTTTACCGATCATAGCGACACGCCACCAGCCAAGGCTCCGGCCAGACGGGCATCGCAAGCATGGCAGGCTTCGATAAATAGATTGGCCTCTTCGACCAATTGGTGGGCCGTATCTTTGTCCGGGTTAGGGTTGGGTTTCTCGTGCCGGTCAAATAGATAGCGGGCAAACTTTCCTTTGGCGTAACGGTCATAAAATAGCTGGGTGTCGTAGTAGCGCTGGCGGAATTCGGCCACAATTGCCTCGGGGTCGTCGCCCACATCCAGATTTTGGTTCCGCACCAAAGCCCTTGCGGCTAAAATCATGGCCCGATAGGCTCGCTCATCGGCCAGCCCGTAATCGCCATCGTCTAAGGCTAACAAGGCATCAAAGGCTTCTCCCTCTGCCTTAGCAATCTCAAAAGCGAATAGCGTAATGACCTCACCGGCACACTCGCCCACACCCATGTCGCCAATAGTGTACTCACGCGGGTCGCCCCAGTCAGAGTAGAAGGTTTTGTTTTCTTCGTAAATAGGAACGTTGGTGAAGGCTGTTAGCATGTCGCGTACTTCTTTTTTACCTAGCCGGCCGATCCAATCCTGAAAGTTTTCACCCCGTTCCCGCTCGGCCACATAGCGCGTCGTAATCGCATCTAATACGTCAGGGGCCCTCTTTGAAGGCACAGCGCCAACAGCCAGCCCATAGGAGCCGGCGTTCTCTTGCCATTTGCCGCCTAACACCACCTGGAAGTGGGGTACCGTGCGGTTATTGCGGCGGCGGCTGTTGCCGAAGAAGCCAATATCGGCCACGTGATGTTGGCCGCAGGAGTTAAAGCAGCCGCTAATTTTGATACGTAACTCTTTGATGGCCTCCGGCAGGGTGGCATTTTGGGCTGCCAGGCGGGTACGCAGCTCCCCCGCCAGCCCGCGTGAGGAGGCAATGCCCAGTTTGCAGGTGTCGGTGCCCGGGCAAGTGGTGATGTCTACGATAGTCCCCGCCCCCGCCTCGCCCAAACCAATCGCCATCAATTCCTGGTATAAGTCGGGCAAATCGGCTTCGGCAACCCAGCGTAGGACAATGTTTTGCTCAACGGTGGTACGCAGATTGTCGCCGACATATTGGCGAGCAATGTGGGCCAGTTGGAAAGCCTGTTCGCTAGATAAATCGCCCAGCGGCAGGTTGACAGTAACGGTGGCATAGCCAGGCTGTCGCTGCCAGTAGATGTTGGTGCGCTGCCATTCATTGAACCCGTCCGGGCGCAGGTGGCCGTTGAGGGGGATAGCTGGTTTGAGGGCTGTTTCGCTGTATTGGTGGAGATCATTTAAGTAGGCTGTCCAACGGCCGTCATAGGGCAGCACCTCTCGTTCGGCAAAGACCAGGCGACGAAATTCATCAATCCCTATCTCGGCTACCAGGAATTTGAGCCTGGCCCGGTTGCGGTTGCGCTTCTCGCCATGCCGGGCGAAAACCCGAGCTACTGCTTGCGATAAAGGCAAAATCTCCTCTTCCGGGACAAATTCCGCCAGCAGTTTGGCCTGGTGCGGTACTGTCCCCAAGCCACCCCCGACGTACACATCAAAGCCTCGCTTTTGGTGGCCGTTCCGCTCACGCACCCGCGCCAGAAAACCCAGGTCGTGCATTTTGACCAGGCCACAGGCTTCGTGTTCGCAGCCAGAAAAAGCAATCTTGACTTTGCGGCCGAAATCCTGGGCATCATCGTGACCAAGCAGAAAATAAGCCAGCGCATGGGAATAGGGGGTGACATCAAACGTCTCCGTGTGGCAAACGCCAGCCAGCGGGCAGGCTGTCACATTGCGCACGGAATTGCCGCAGGCTTCGCGGGTGGTGATGCCCACCGCCGCCAGCCGCCGCATCAGGTCGGGTGTGTCTTCGATGTGGATGAAATGGAGTTGGAAATCCTGGCGGGTGGTGACGTGCAGGATGCCGTCGGCGTATTCATCAGCCAGTTGGGCCATTACGTCTAGTTGATCGGCCGTGAGGCCCCCAAACGGTATCTTAATACGCTGCATGCCAGGTGCATCCCACAGCGTATCCGGCCCTTTGATGACCTCGCTGTGGGGATAGGTCAGCATTTGTGTCTTGAGGCCGTCGTGGCGCTGACCGTTGTCGTAGCGCTGGCCGTAAACCCCACGCCGCAGGCGAGTTTCGGCGAAAACTTTCTCGTCTAATTTGCCTTGTTTGCGTAATTCCATCTGGCCTTCAAAGATATCTATTTCGTGGGCCAGGTATTCAGGCATTTGGCCTTGTAATTGCTCTTTCCAGGTTGTGTCTGACATGGGTTCTCCTCTGAACTAAGGTATATGGCACTTAAGAAGTTGGCATATACCAGGGAAATAAAAAAAGCCCAGGAGCAGTGTCCTGAGCTTTTTATTGAGGGTCGCTGCTCCAAAAAAACTTTCTGGGGCAGTGCCGCTTTGTTACGTCTGGGCCTTAAGGTACGTGTCTATATCGGCCCATCCATCCCTGTGACAGCCATGCCCCGGCCGGGACACAAGCAACAACAGATGCAGTTCATAGCTTGGATGGGGAGCAGGTTTGCGGTACTCATTGCTTTCAATCCTATCAGGACGGCCGTTCATCGTTTATAGACAATTGTGCCAAAAGTTGAGAGACAATTTTAGACAGATTGCCAGAAAGGGTTGGAGCCACGTATTACGTGTCATGTGTCACGTATCACGAACGCCATGAAAACCTGAAGACCAGTTTGATTTGCTCTGGCCGCATGGTATCATAATCTCCTGGAGGCCTGGAAGCCTCTGGGAGGTTGTTCAATGATAACGAATTTAATTATGGATAAAGAAATCAACACGATTCAACCGGTATGGCAGGTTGTTAGGGGGTATCTGGAAAGTAAAAAGGGCCAGATCAGTAAGGCGATTTTATATTATCCGCCGCCGATACCGGCCTGCGACGCTCAGTTCAACTATTTGCTGGAGGAACGGTCCAGGGTGGGGCGGCTGTTGGGGCAATTAGAGTCATTAGCCCAGGCACAACTGGGTCCGGAACAGAGGCAATGGCTGGATGCGTTCATTTTGTCGTCACCGGATCTCGATGAAACGGCCGTGCAGGCGATCCATTCCTTTTTGCAAGATGGGGAGGACAAATGGGATTAGAGAACGCCCTGACTGGCCAATCAAAACTTGACAGCCTCTTACCCTTTCGATAGAATTTGTAACGCTTAACAATCGAACCAGGTATACACCTGCCGGGATAGCTCAGTTGGTAGAGCACTGCACTGAAAATGCAGGTGTCCCCAGTTCGAGTCTGGGTCCTGGCATCTTCATTTCATTAAACTTGCGGGCGTAGTTCAGTGGTAGAACGTCTCCTTGCCAAGGAGAAGGTCACGAGTTCGAATCTCGTCGCCCGCTTTATCGGCGGGTAAATTGCTACCTGCCGATATTTATTTACGGCGACGTAGCCAAGTGGTAAGGCAGGGGTCTGCAAAACCCTTATTCACCGGTTCGAATCCGGTCGTCGCCTCTCACTTTTGGAAGCCCTTGTACCAGACAGGGGCTTTTTGTTCTTTACAGGTCGCTACTAACATTGCGTAGGGCATACCCTTGTGGCCGCCCTATTGGGCAGGCACAAGGGTATGCCCCTAATACGATACAAACCATTTAGGAATCCATCATGACTGTTCTCCTGCTACCCTCTACAATTTCTGATATTAACCCTCGTCAATGGGAAAGTTTTGGGCCATATTTTGAAGCATTACAGCAGCGCCCGCTTACAGCCCAGACAGCCCGGGCCTGGCTGGCAGATTGGTCGAAATTAAGTGAACTTATCGGGGAGGCATTCGCCTGGGTATACATTGCCAAATCTATTGATACGGCCGATAGTGATAAAGAAGCCATCTTTCTAGACATGCTCGAACAGGTATTGCCTCAGGCACGGGTAGCCGACCAGTCTCTGAAAGAACGACTGTTGAGTCTGGTAAATGGCGATACGGCCGCTTTAGGCGAGGACATGGCGCTAGTCCTCCGCAGCATGAAAAACGCCGCCGATCTCTTCCGCGAAGCCAATATCCCATTACTCACAGAATTGGCCAAACTGGATAATGAATATGATAAATTGACCGGAGCCTTAAAAGTTGAGTGGCAGGGGGAAGAGAAAAATCTCAGCCAGTTAAGCGTTTTCTTGCAGGACAAAGAGCGTCCAATACGAGAGCAAGCCTGGAAAACTTCTATGGATTTATGGCTTGGCTGCCGTGATACGCTTAATAAACTCTATAGTGATATGCTAACCCTCCGCAAACAGGTCGCAGCCAATGCGGGCCTGCCAGATTATAGAGCCTATGCCTTTCGTGAAAAAGAACGATTTGATTACACGCCAGAAGATTGCTTCACTTTTCATGAGGCCATTGAGACCGTCATCGTGCCCGCCGCCCAGAGAATTTATGCCAAAAAGCAGCAGCAACTAGGCTTAGAATCATTGCGTCCCTGGGATACGCAAGCGGATACCAGTGAGTCCCCTCCCTTAAGGCCTTATATAGAACAAACGGAGTTAATTCAAGGCAGCCTAAACATTTTTCAGCAGGTTGATACCCTGCTCGCTCGCCATCTGTCGACGATGGCGGAGGAGAATTTGTTGGACTTAGACACACGCCCGGGCAAGGCATTAGGAGGGTTTTGTAGTGAATTGCCACTGCGAAAACGGCCGTTTATCTTCATGAATGGTGTGGGTCTACACGACGACGTACAGACACTTCTACACGAAGCCGGTCATGCTTTCCATGTTTTTGAAACGGCCGATCTCCCCTTCATCTGGCAAACTGAGCCGCCCCTGGAATTTTGCGAAGTTGCCTCCATGAGTATGGAGCTACTTGCTGGACCGTACCTGACTAAAGCCAATGGGGGATTTTATACGGAGAGTGAAGCGGCCCGCGCCCGCATAGAACACCTCGAAGGTATCATTACCTTCCTGCCTTATATGGCTGTTGTAGATATGTTCCAACATTGGGTCTATACGCACAGTGACGAAGCCCTAAATCCCGATAACTGTGATGCGGCCTGGGATCAGCTATGGTTGCGCTTTATGCCCGGCGTTAATTGGCAAGGCTTCGAAGATGCCCGGATAACGGGCTGGCAGCGCAAGCCACATATCTTTAGCAGCCCCTTCTACTACATCGAATACGGCCTGGCTCAAATTGGTGCGTTACAAATTTGGCGGAATAGTCTATTGGATCCGGCCGGTGCTATCGCCAGCTACCGCCAGGCCCTCGCTTTGGGCGGCACCCGCTCATTGCCGGAACTCTTCTCAGTTGCCGGCGCTGAATTTCGCTTTGATACTGCTATTTTGACTGAGTTGGTAAGCTTAGTAGAACAGACCATCCGGCAGTTAGAAACATTATAACCGAATTATTTTCTTTGAGTCCAACACTTCCAGGGGGATGGTGAATCAGCGGCGGCGGCTCGTGCTAGAAGAGAGAAGAAGGACATAATATAGCAGTGTACCGACAGCAGAAACGGCCCCGGCCACATAGGTCCAGGCGGCTGCCCCCAACACCTTACTGACCCCTGTCACTTGCTCATCACCCTGAATCATCCCTTGATTCACCAATAAATCTTTTGCCCTGCTACTGGCATTAAATTCTACCGGCAGTGTCACTAAAGCGAACAGGGTAGCCACCCCAAAGAGGATCACGCCTGCCCAGGCCAATTGTGAAATGCCCAGCAACAGGCCGGCAATGAATAACCAGGGGGCAATGGTAGAACTTAATTGTACACCGGGCACGATGAAACTGCGCAGTTCCATCGGCAAATAATCCACGGCATCCTGGAGGGCGTGGCCAGCTTCATGAGCGGCGACACCGGCCGCAGCTACACTTGGGGTATTGGAAACCTCCTGACTCAAGCGCAGTGTCTTCGAACGGGGGTCATAATGATCACTCAGCATGCCGGGTGTTGATTCAATGACCACATTCTGAAGCCCCTGTGAATCCAGTAATTGGCGTGCTACTTGAGCACCTGTCATCCCGTTGTGTGTCCTGACCTGGGAATATTTTGTAAAGTTACTCTTGATGCGCGATTGGGCATACATTCCCAGTAAGAGACCGGGTAAAACAAATAACCAGAAAATCGGATTGCCAAACATATAATTTTTTACTCCTTTTTCGCTCATTATATGCCCTTGTACTCGTATACTGGATAAAAATGTATCTTTTATGTAACTCACGACAGTGGCTGGTACAATACAGTTATGGGCCAAAACAGCGCTAAGATGCCGCGGCGTTCCGGGGCTATCAACGTCACGACCTGGCTATTATTTGGGCAAGCTCTGGCTCTTTTAGCGATGGGCACCCTGAATTTTCTTGATTTGGGTTTGGGGGTCACTCTCACACTTGAAGAGGCTCTCGGTGCCTTGGTCGAGGAGCTAACGGGAAGTATCATCTTTATTGCCCTGGCCTGCATTGGCTTTGTCGCCACTTTCAACTTTTGGCGTATGGATCAGATCGCCTGGACGATGGGGATGTTGACACAAGGACTGCTGCTGCTAGCTGCCCTCATCATTTACTTTGCAGAAGGAGCAAATCCGTATGCTTACATTATGATGGCCTATGGTATTGTGATGGTTATTGATTTGCATCTCCCGGATGTGATCGGCGCGTTTACGCAGACAACCAATGAGGAGGAGCAGTGAAAGGGTGACTACCGAATTCGACATCGCCTTACTGCGTCGTTTTGAGCCGGTGATTCGTTATACCCAAGGGGAGCAGTTTTTTCCGATGGATGCCGGCCGTTATGTGACGCAATCGAGTCTATGGCTCCACCGGCCTAACCAGCCCTTGCATCGCCTTTGGGACGAAGGCAACTTGACGCTAGAAAAGCTGGCGGAACCGCGCTCAGACGGGCCTGATGCCATTTATTATCTCAAATTTATTGATCCCCTATCGTTGACCGATATGTTGGTTTACCAAATCGAGCAGGTGCGTGAGGGGATTGCGGGACAGGGGGAGGATGTTTTTAGAGCAGGCCGGGGGCGCTTGGCCCGGGTGGGGTATATTTCCCGTTTTGTGGCTGCGTTGTTTTCCCTAAGTTTATTGGCACGTGGCCGGGTGCCAGGCGATACGGCCGTTGCTGCCGCCCGCGCCTACAAACAAATGATGGCCCAGCAGGAGACATATACTTATTACGGCCGTGTTGTTCGCAAAAATGGCTGGGTCGGCCTGCAATACTGGTTCTTCTATGCCTACAATAATTGGCGTTCTGGCTTTTATGGGGCCAACGACCACGAATCTGATTGGGAGATGATCTATATCTACCTGTATGAAGATAACAGCGGCCAATTGTGCCCTGAATGGGTCGCATATGCTCTCCATGACTTTGCCGGAGATGATTTACGTCGCCGCTGGGATGATCCGGAAATCGAGAAGGTGGGTGAGCATCCCGTGATTTATGCGGGTGCCGGTTCCCATGCCAGCTATTTTCAGCGTGGTGAATATATAGCCGAATTGGTGCTGCCCTTAATCTCACCCGTCGTGAAGCTAGTTGATGACATACAGGAATGGTGGGAGGCAAAATTACGGCCGTATCTCGGTGAAGATGAGAAACAGCGCAAATGGTCAGATTTCAGTATTTTTCGGGTGCCTTTTGTGGATTATGCCCGCGGCGATGGGCTGTCTATCGGGTCAGGGCAGGAAAAACAGTGGAGCCAACCGCAGTTACTTGATCCGATGCCGAATTGGGCAGCCAATTATCGCGGTTTGTGGGGTTTCTATGTCCGCGACCCGCTTTCTGGTGAAGATGCCCCGGCCGGCCCGCTTTACAACCGCGATGGCAGCCAGCGCCGCTCCTGGTATGATCCGCTGGGTTGGTCAGGTCTGGACAAAGTAATCCCGCCCAATCGAAGGCTGGCAGAAGTGGAACAGCGGCTAGAGGAGTTGAATACGACCTGGCAGGCATTATCGGCCGAAATCAACAGCAAAACGGTGCAACTCAATAAGTTAGGTCTGGAAGCGGCCGCTATGAGCGAACAGCCCCATCTTAAGAACCGGCTGCTGGAGAATGAGCGGCAAAGTGAAGAATTGTCGCAAAGGTTAAATCATCTGCGGGCCGAACGAGCAGACAATGAGGCGCTGCGAGAAGCCTTACAACATTATGCCCAGCGCATTCAGTCCGGTGAACGGGGGCCACTGCGGACCCACATTCGCCGCGCCCACCGGCCTACCACTTACCAAGAGTTACGCTTGAGCCAATTTGCGGAAGCATGGGCTGCGGTCAGTATGGGGGTGATGGTGCTGGGCTTTGTGATTCTGGCGATTTTTGCCCCCGCCTATTTGTTTTTGGGCCTTTTTTCACTCGTCATGCTTTTTATTGCCATTGAATCAGCCTTTCGGCGGCGGATTGCCAGGTTAATCAATTGGCTGACGGTTGCGCTGGCGGGCATAGCGGCCGTTATCCTCTTGCTCGAATTTTGGGATGAAGCCCTGGTCGCGGCCGTTCTTATTGCCGGTGGCTATATCACCTGGGAAAATCTTCGTGAACTGCGGCGGTAGCGAACTCATGCAATCTTAATGTAAAATCAGCATATCCGGCGACTCAGCACCAGTACACAGACTGGTAAATATTCATGGCTAGAAAATTGGTTCAAAATTCGTTTGCAAATCAAAAAGGATGTGATATGATCACTTTAAGTTTGGTCAGTAGAGGACAAGGGAAACTCCTCCCCCCCCAACTGGCACGATAAAAACTGGCACGAGAAACGCGACTGGAACAACTGACCAAACCGAGGGTACGACCACCCCTCTCCCTTGTCTCTCGGTACGACCCGAAAATGAAGCCACCTCCCCTACCCTCCTGGGGAGGTGGTTTTTTTTATTGGAAAAAGGCCCAGTTAAATCGAGATCATCTACAATATACTATTAAGTTAAACGGGAACGATTGGAATCGCTCATTCACGTGTATAAAGTCATTACTCTAGTAAGTTTGCCCCCGAAAACTTCTGCTCTCCAGCCAATCTCGTCCCGGCCGTTGCCAAACCAATAAACAGCCAAAAAGCCGTCACCGCATGGTGAAACTCTAAATTGAACAGATAGTGATCAAAGATACCGGCCGCCAGGGCACCGATGATGGCGGCATGAAGACCGAGCCAGATAGCATCCGGGCCTGGATGCTGCTTAAACCAGTGGCGATTGAAAAAGGCGTAGCCAAAAACGGTGGTCATGATAGCCAGGAAAAAGAACAGACCAACCAGGCCCATGTTTTGGGCGATGGTGAAGTAGACGTTGGCCACGCCGAGGTAGATGTCAATGTCGGGTGTGCCAGCAAAGCCGACACCAAAGATGGGATAGCGGCCGATCAAGGTCAAAGCATCTTTATACTCGCCAAAGCGCATCTGGGTGGCTAAATCCTGGCCCAAAAAGCCCTCCACGAAACGGCCGATATACTCCTGGGTCACGGGTAGTACGAGCATTAATAGGCCAACGCCGAGCATGTAGGGAATCAGCCGCCGGTAGCGCATGACAGCCACAAAAAACAGCCCGGCGGCCAGCCCCAACATGGCCCCGCGGGAGAAGGTGAGGATGAGGGCGATGAAGATGAGGCTGACGATGACGGCCGTTAGCCAACGGGGAAACAATGGCTTTTTAGAGACCAGTTGTGGCCCGGCTAAGGCCCCAATCATGAGCAGCAGACCACCCAACACGTTGGGGTCTACCGAGGTGCCTATGGCCCTTTCGGATAATTCCGGGTTTTCCTCAATGAAGCGGATCACCTGGCCGCCAGGGTAACCAAGCCGTACCAGGACATTGAGCAGTGTGTTGGCCGTATCGTCAGGCAGCAGCCACAAGCCAATAGCCACGGCCGCCGCCGCCGCCCCGGCCAACAAAATCACCTTCGCCAGCCGCTCCACCCGCCCCCAATCTGAGCAATAATCTACAATGACCAGAACAAAACCAAGACTGAGAAGCAGTTCGGCAAATTTGCGGGCCAGTGTAGGAGTGAAGGGACCATTGCTGAGACCAAAGATGAAGGAAAAGACAGCGATGATGATAAAGAGGAGAAGGGGAATGGTGATGGGGGCAGTGATGATGGTGCGCTGTTGGCCCGTTACCAGGCCCAAAAGCCAGATGCCGACCACGGCTGCCAGGGCGACATCCAAAAAGGTCGGGGTCAGGCCCACATCCACCGGCAAAGTGGCAAAGGGCAGCAAACAAACGACGCCTATCACTCCCCAGAAACCGATTTCAATATCGCGCAAGACGATAAATGCAGTCAAACCAGCCAGGAAGACGGCCGCTGCCGCCAGTGGGCCTACAAAAGCAAGGAGGAGACCGCCGCTGACGGCCGTTAAGCCAACCATTAGTCCCAAAGCGATAGGTGAAGAGCGAAGGGTGAAGGGCGAAGGGCGAGAGGCGGGGGGCGAGGGGCGAGGGGGGTGGGACTGTTCTGAGGTCATTCGTGAATGAGTCCTTCTGTTTTCATGCGCTGGTAGGAGGTGTTGATGGCCGCTTCTAGTTCGGCTTCAATGCCGTAGTAAGTGGCGATTTGTAAGGCACATCTCAACACGTCTTGCACTTCTTTAGCCAGTTTGGCGCGGTCTGGTTGACCATGTTTTTGCTGCTTGATACCGCTGCCTTCAAAGTGATTGACCTGGGCAGCCAATTCGCCGCACTCTTCTGCCAGGCGGGTCACCATTTGGAAAGGATTATCGCCGTCAGGAAATAGTTTGCCCAAGCCTTCGTTGATCTTTTTGATACGTTCCATAAGATAAACGGCCGTTATACCTCACGACCCAATAAATCAACTTCAAAGGGAAAGTGGGATAAAAGTTCGTAGCCGCTTTCGGTAATCAGAACTTGCTGCTCCAACTTGACACCTTCAAGCCCGGCATCGGCGTCACCATATTCCCCAATATAACTTTCCACACACAGCGTCATATTCGCTTCCAACACCCCATCATAGCCATTGGCAAAATCATGGGCATGGAGCAGATAGGGATATTCGCCGGTCATGCCTACCCCATGGGCCAGCACAAAGTAACGATTGAGCACATACGGCTCAGGGATTGGCCAGGCTTTGTCGGCAATCTCCCGAAAGGTCACCCCTGCTTTGAGCAAAGACAGGTTGTGGTGAACTTGTTCGTGGGCCAGTTTGTACAGCTTTTTCTGCTCGTCACTGGGCCAGCCACTGCCACAAAAAAAGGTGCG
>Ga0299914_10000447_pt1 | contig 24880 bp, 22 predicted proteins | sample RVTome_10_FD_201361 | JGI IMG/M metagenome (GOLD analysis project Ga0299914, IMG submission 201361) | Soil microbial communities from uranium-contaminated site in the Upper Colorado River Basin, Wyoming, United States - RVT153D57 (version 2) ... | reverse complement strand
GACGGCTTCATCGCGGTCGATCGCTTCGGCGCGGTCTTCGGGGTCGAACGGGTCTACGCCGCCGGCGACGTGACGTGGTTCCCGGTCAAGCAGGGCGGGATCGCAGCCCAGATGGCCGACAGCGCTGCCAGCTCGATCGCCGCCCTCGCGGGGGCGGACGTGGATCCCCAGCGGTTCCAGCCGGTGTTGCGCGGGGCGATCCTCACCGAATGGGGACCCCGTTACCTGCGGACCTCGGTTGGAGAGCCCACGCACGGAGACGCGGCACGAAGCGTGCTCTGGTGGCCGCCCGCCAAGGTCGCGGGCAAGTACCTGGCGCCCTATCTCGCCGCCCGCGCCGGCTATCGGGTCGGCAGGCCGGCGCTCGAGGACCTGAGCGCGCCTCCGGGCGACGATCCCGGGGACGTCGAGGGCGGGCACGGCGACGTCGTGGCGATGGCCCTCTCGTCGGCCGAGGCCCACGCCCGCGACCGGGACTTCGCGGGGGCCATGCGCTGGCTCGAGGTCGTCGAGGACCTCGAGCTCTACCTCCCGCGCGAGTACGAGGCGAAGCGGGAGTCGTGGCGCGGCCTGTCGTCATCGGACTGACGAGCCGGGTCACTCCTCCGGGTGGATGACCAGCATCGCCACGTGCGAGTGGTAGTGCACGTGCGCCGCCACGCTGCCGAACAGGTTCGTGGCGAGACGGCCGCGGCCGCGCGAGCCCATCACCACCAGATCGTGGCGGCCCGCCTCGACCTGCTCGACGATCCGCTCGCCGGCGTTGCCGTGCTTGAGCACGGTCGTGATCGGCAGCCCCTGGGGCAGAGAGTCGACCGCGTCGCGGATCAGCCGGTCGGTCTCGCGCTCGATCTCCCCGCGCAGCGACTGGACGTCCACGTGCGACTGGTAGGCGGCGCTGGCCACCTCGGGCACCACGGAGATCACCGTGAGCCGGGCGTTCAGCGCGTCCGCCAGCTCGGCCGCCGTGTCGAACGCCCGGCGCGCGGTCTCGGAGTCGTCGAGCGCGATCAGGACGTCGCGGAACAACTCAGACGGGGTCGCCGGGCCAGGGCCGGTTGAGCCCCGGGGCGACGGCGCCGGCGGCCGCCCGGATCGCGCTGACGAGGATGTCGAGCCAGTCGAACGAGTCGCGCCAGACGGCGATTCTCCCGTCGCGAAGCTCGAAGCGGCCGTACACCCAAAAGCGCTGCTCGAACGGCCCGACGCGAAGCTCGTCGGTCCGCTCGGTGAGGACGACGTCGCCCTCCGCCACGACGTGGTGGAAATGGGCGCGGATGTCGCAGCGCAGGTCGAGCGCCCTGAGCAGTCGGTGGATGCGGCGCCGGCCGCGGACGGTCGGCAGCGAGACATTGATCCACACCGCGTCGTCGGTCAGGAGCGACGCCGCGCCGTCGAGGTCGCTCGCCTCGAGGCGGCGCAGGAAGGTCATCACCACCTCCGCCGCGTCGGCCGGCGGGGCGCTCTCAGACACGACGGACGGCTCGCCCATGGCCGCGAACCTATCGCGTGGCACCTCCCGGCGCATGGTCGGTTTCCACACGATCACGTGGGAAATCGACCAGCGGCGCGGGCGGCGGATCAGGCGACAGCGGCGCCGGCTAGCCCTCGTAGCCCTCGACCGTGTCGGCGTCGCGCACCGAAGCCTCGTCGGGGTCGAGGCTGAACTCCTCCCGCGCCTCGCGCTGGCGGAGCAGGTCCCAGCAGCGGTCGAGCTCCACCTTGAGAGCCTCGAGGCGCTGATGCCTGGCCGTATCCGGGCCCCTGCCCTCGGCCGCGCGCATCAGCTCGTGCTCCTCGGCGACCAGCTTCTCGATCTGCTCGCGAACCGTCGCGTCGTCCATCGGAACAGAGGCTAGCGGCGGAGCGTGATCGGGCGGCTGTCGCTCGCCCCGCCCTGGTCGCCGCTCATCCGCAGCTCGAGCGTCGCCGGTATCGACCGGCGCAGCTTCAGCAGGCGCTTGCGGACCTTCGCCTTCGGCTTCAGGCGTGCGTCCACGGCACCCTCGCGGCAGCTGACGTCGTCCTTCGCCAGCAGCTTGCTCGGGAGCCCGCGCGGCTTGCGCTTGGCGACCAGCTTCATCGTGCCCCGCTCGACCGCCTCGCAGGTCCCGGCGATGCGGAGCCCGCGGCGCGCGAACGAGCGCAGGCTCGTCTTCTTCGGCGGCTTGCCGATCGCGACCGCGGGCTGCGGCGGCTCCTCCGGCACCTGGACCTGGATCCGGCGGAAGTAGACCTCGTCTCCGCCGCCGTGGTTCTGGATCCCGATCTTCGTCGCGCTCAGGTCGCGATTGGGGTCGGTCGAGGTGAAGTCGTTGATCAGCGCCCCGTTCAGGCGGATCGTGATCCGCGGATCGTCGACCGTGATCTCGTACCGGTTCCACTCGCCGGGCGGGTTCAGCACCGCGTCCCGCGCCTCGGCGTCGGGGGCCTGGAAGTTGTAGACCGCGCCGGTCGTCGAGTCGGCGTCGTCGGTGGCGTCGATCTGGATCTCGTAGCCGTGGTCGACCGCGTCCCATGCAGGGTCGGGCTGGTAGTCGGGGTCGGGCTCCCAATTGCCCACGAACACACCGGAGTTGTCGTCCCCGGCCATCATCCAGTCGAGCCGGAACGTGATCGGCGAATCGTAGCCTTGCGGGTGGTAGAGCATCCCCAGGCCGCCGAAGGACTCGAGGGTGCAGGCCGAGGTGAAGTTGAAGCCGCCGGGACCGGCCTGCTCCCACTGGGCGAAGCTCGCCGCGGTGCCGTCGAACAGCATCTCGAAGCCCGGGTCGGGCTGCTCGGGCTCCGTGCAGGTCGGCTCGACGTCGATCGGCTCGAGGTGGAAGAAGTCGAACTCCGCCGCGTTCCCGCTGCCGTCGCCGTTATACGCCGAGACGCCTACCTTCGGGTTCGGGATCGCCGCGAGCGGCCGCGCGCGCCCGAACTCGTTCCACTCCTCGCCGTCCTCGGAGTAGGCGGCGGTCAGCGACGTCCCGTCGTTGCGGATCCGCACGAATGCCTCGTCGGGGAAGGCGGGGTCGAGCGGCGGCGTGAGGTCGAGGCCACCGTCGTGGATCGCCTGCCCGTTGTCCTGGAGCGTGAACTCGAACTTGCGCCCTTCGGGCGTCAGGATGAACGAGAGCTTCACGAAGTCCGCGTCGGACCCGTAGACCATCAGGCTCGCCTGCTCGTAGTCCTTGCCGGTGAACGGCATGCGCATCTTCGTGGTGATCTCCCAGGGCCCATCGGGCGCCGGCTGGAGCACGATGTTCTCGGCCGTCGTCGTGCCGCCGAACATGTCGGTCCCGTCGCCGGTCTCGATCGCGAGCTTGCCGTCGCCGACCGAACGCTGGGACGCCACCGAGCGCACGATCTGCTGCCAGCGGCACTCGTCGAGCTCGGAGCCGTCGAACTCGTCGTTGGGGTCGATATCGGGCTCGCACTGGACCGGCTCGTTCTGCGTGACGTCGAGGTAGTCGAGGTTCACGTTGCCGTCGTCGCCCTCGTCGTAGCGGATCGAGATCTCGTTGCTTCCGGCGCGGAGCCTGAGGGTCTCACTCAGGGTTCCGTAGTCGTTCCACTCACCCGTGGACGGCAGCGCGAGCTTCTTCACGAACTGGCCGTTGACGTACAGGCTCACCTCCTTCGTGCCGGGGGCCGGATTCGGACCGTTCGCGTATCCGAGCTCGACGTCCGTATCGGCGTCGGCGAGCGCGGTCACGTTGAACGTCGTGCTCGCGCCCTGGTTCTGGTACCCGCCGACGTAGCCGTCGCCACTGAAGCCGGCGTGCTCGGTCTCGACCGTCGCGCCGCCGCCCAGCGTGGCCGCCTCGGCCTCGTAGCGCTTCGTGCCCGCGGGCGCGAGCCGCAGGGAGTCGAGGTTCACGTGGCCGTCATCGCCCTCCGCATGCTTGAGCTCGATCGTGTTCGCTCCGGCGTCGAGCGTGACGTCGTCGAGGTAGAGCTGGTAGTTGGGCCAATCCCCGGTCGGCGGCAGCGTGATCTGCCGGCTCTCGCCGTTGACGATCAGGCTGATCGTCTTCGGGCCGTCGAACGGGTGCGGTCCGTTCGCGTAGCGCAGGGCCATCCTGTAGTCGCCGGCCTCGGCCGCCTCGACCTCGATCATCGTCGAGGCTCCGACCGTGCCGAAGCCCGACACGAAGCCCGTGCCGCTGTAGCCGGCGTGCTCGGTGTCGAACTGCGCGCCGCCGGTGAGCAGGCCGTCCTCCAGCTCGTAGAGCCCGTCGCTTTCGGGCGCGACGTAGCCGGGCAGGTTGTTGAGCGTGTACCACGCCTCCGTGCTCAGCAGCTCGTCGCCGTCCTGCGCGTCGAACGGCCGCGGCGAGCGCACGTACACGACGCGGTTCGGCTTGAGGCCGTCGATCTCGAGCGAGACCGTCATGCGGTCCTCGGAAACCGTCGCGTCGGTGACGGTCAGCGACTCCTCGTCGACCTTCGGGCCGCCGTAGGACGAGGTCGGCACATAGGTCCACTGCTGCACCTGGTACTTGTCGGCCAGGTCGGTGAGCGCCGCGTCCGACAGTGGCTTGGTGTAGGTCAGGTCGAAGCCACCCTCGGCGAGCTCCATCCTCTGGATGTCGAAGGTCTCGGTGCCGTTCGGGACGAGCTTCTGCAGGCCGAACTGGAGCTTGCCGGTCTGGCCCCAGTTGCCCCCTGCGCCGAGCCCGCCGACGATGATCGAGCCGTCGTCCTCCAGCAGCATGTGCGTGATGCCCGACTCGAGGCCCTGGGTCATCCGGAAGTAGGCGCCCTGGTACTCGCCCTCGACCTTCTCCAGGAACGCGCGCTGAATCCCGCCGTAGGTCACGTCACCGATCCACATCTGCCCGGCGAACGGACCGCTGGGAATCAGCATCGGCTGGCTCGGCGAGTTCGCGATCTCGTTGTGCGGCAGCCAGAGCGCCGGCGGCGTCGGCTGCTGGTCGTCGAAGCGGCCGGGGTCCCCGTCCGGGCCGGTCGTGTAGTGGTTGTAGAACCTTCCCGGCTGGATGTGGATCAGCTTGTTGGCCGGCAGCCAGCCGCCCTGGTTGTCGGTAACGAAGATCGAGTCCTCCGGCCCCCAGCCGATGCCGTGCGGCGTGCGAAGGCCGCCGGCGACGTACTCGACAGCGCCCGTGTCCTTGTCGATCTTCAGGTGCGTGCCACGATCGTCGGAGCCCTGCGGCACGGTCGACGCGCCGCCGAGGTTGATCGAGACCGAGAGGTTCAGGTAGAAGAACCCGTCCTTGTAGAGCAGGCCGAACGCGAACTCATGGAAGTTGCCGTCGAACGGCCACGTCGCGATCTCGTCCGTCGCCTCGTAGGTCCCGTCCGAATCGGCGTCGATGAGCTTGCTGAGCTGGTGCTTCTCGGAGATATAGATGTCACCGTCGACGACCTTGATGCCCATGGGCTCACGCAGGCCCTCGGCGATCATCGTGGGCGTCACGTCGGCCGGCTCGTCGGCGTCCTTGACGCCGACGAGCTTCCAGACCTCGCCGGCGGCGGTCACGCTGCTCGGGTCGCCGTCGTCGTCGCCCCAGGTCAGCACCAGCAGGTCGTCGCCCATCCACTCCAAGCCCGTCACCTTCGGCTCGAAGCCGGGCGGTCGCAGGTTCACGAGGTCGTAGGCGGGGTTGACGCCATCGAGAGGAAGCCCATCGCCGGGAGTGTCGAAATTGCCCTCGCACTCCTTCGAGCCGGGAGCGGTCACGCGAACGACGCCCGCGTCGGTGCTCAGCACCGAGTTCGGGACGACGCTGAAGGAGCTGTCGCCGGGAGGTCTCCAGCTCAGCGTCAGCTCCTGACCGCCGCCAGCCTCGAAGAAGTTGATCCGCAGCGCGTGCATCCCCTCCGTCAGCTCGACCGCGCCGTCCATGTCGGTCGCACCGTGCAACCCGTCGTGGTCGATCACGAGCTCGTCGTCGATCAGGAGCTCGGAGCCGTCATCGCTCGTCAGCCGGAACTCATACGTGCCGGCGGTCGGGACCGTCAGGTTCGCGATCGCGTGCACGACGAAGTTGTCCGTCAGGCCCCCGAACGCGGCATCGCCCTCCCAGTCGATCGTCGGCCTGAGCTCGTCGACGTTGGGCGTCTGGCCCTCCTTGATCGTGCAGATCTCGTCCAGCGGATACGGCAGCTGGAAGATGCGCTGCGTGACACCCGGCTCCTGCGGCGGGGGGTCCTGCGCGGACGCCGGGTTGGCGAGCAGGGCGGCGGCCGCGAACGCACACAGAGCGGCGAGGGCCGTCGAGGCCGTGCGGCGCCGGTGAACGGTGGTCGTGGACGTTCGCGCTTGGGCAGGGACCATCCCTCCCCACCGTCGACTGCTCCACAACCCCCGGAACTGCGCACCTGACATGCGCGTCCTCCTGCTCGTTATGGATTTGCCTCCTCCGAAGGCAAATCTGCCACGCACGCTGGTCTATGTCAAGGGCCTTTTGCGCGTTCGTCGACTTATTCGGCGCTGCCGACCCGGCCGCCGCCCGAGCCTCGCAGTAAGGCGCGCACGTCGGCCACCGGCCCCAGGTGGCGGAGCTTGTCGGGGTTCACGATCCCGTGGATCGCCTGGATCCGCCCCTCGGCGATATCGAGGGACAGGGCGCTGATCACTTTGCCGTCCGGCGTCAGCGTGATCGCCCCGGGCTGGCCGTTGACCTCGGTCGGATGCAGCTCGAACCAGTCGAGCCGCGATCCGGCGCGCACCCACGCCGCGAGGGTGCGGGCGGCGCGCTCGCGCCCGTGCACCGCTCGCGCCAGCGCCGGGGCCTTGCCGCCGCCGTCGCCGCGCAGCACCACGTCCTCCGCGAGCAGCTCCTTGAGCGCCGCGAGGTCGCCCTCCTGCGTCGCCGCGAAGAAGCGGCGAGCGAGCTCCTCGCGCTCCTCGCGTGAGGCGTCGAACCGGCGCCGGCCCTCGCCCACGTGCCCGCGCGCCCGGACCGCGAGCTGCCGGACGGCGGGCTCGGACTTGCCGACGATGTCCGCGATCTCCTTGAACGGATAGTCGAAGACCTCGCGCAGCAGGAACACCGCCCGCTGCTCGGGCGAGAGGCTCTCGAGCAGCACCAGGAACGCGAGCGACAGGGAGTCCGCCATCTCGGCCTGGCCGGCGGGCTCGTTCTCCTCCGCGGTCACCAGCGGCTCGGGCAGCCATTCGCCGACGTACCGCTCGCGGCGCACGCGCGCGGAGCGCAGCTCGTCGATCGCGAGCCGGGTGACGACGGTCGCGAGATAGGCGCCGGGCGACTCGATCGCCTCGCCGTCGTCGATCGCGCGATGGAGGCGCAGCAGCCCCTCCTGGACCAGGTCCTCGGCCTCGGTGACGCTGCCCAGCATCCGATAGGCGATCGCGAACGCACGCGGGCGCAGCTCCTCGTAGAGGTCCGCCTCCATCTCAGCCCAGCCCCTGGGCGAAGCCCTCGCGCCAGCTCGGGTAGCGCGGCGTCCAGCCGAGCTCGCGCTTCGCCTTCGCGTTCGACGCCCCGCGGGCCTCGGTCATCATCACGACCGCCGCCTCGCCGGCAGCCAGCCGCCCCACCCAGCGGGGGACGCGCCACGGACGCTTCGCCCCGACCGCGCTCGCCAGTCCGGGCACCCAGGCGGCGGCCGCCGCGGGCTCGTCGTCAACCACGTTGTAGAGGCCCGGCGCGCCGCGCTCGACAGCGAGCGCGGTCGCCGCCGCGGCGTCGTCGATGTGGATCAGCGACGTCAGGCCGGTTCCGCGCCCAACCACCGGGAACTTGCGGTCGCGGACCAGCGCGACGTGCTCGCCGAGCGGCCTGGTTGAGATCGTCGTCCCGGGTCCGTAGAAGCCGCCGTAGCGCAGGACGAGCCCGTCGAGCCAGTCGGCCCCGGTCACCGCCGCCTCGAGGTGGCGGATCGCGGCGTGGGTGGCGCGCATCGCCGCCGGCGGGTTGGGGTCGAGCGGCGCGTCCTCCCCCTTCACCGGCCCACCCGTCCGGGCGAACGGCCAGCCCGCGAAGCTCTGCGCGATGAACCGCCGGGTCCCGGCCGCGCGCGCGGCCGCCAGGAGGTGGTCGGTCCCCTCGGTTCGCAGCCGATTGGTGAGGGCGAAGTCGCGATCCAGGTGACGGAGGTTGATCGACCGGCTGAGCGCGGTGAGCTGGTGGACGATCACCTCCGGCCGGGCCTCCCCCACCGCGGCGCCGACCGCGTCGGCATCCAGCGCGTCGGCGACGATCGGCGACGCGCCCATCTCGGCGACCGCGGCGGCCTTCTCGGGCGTGCGCGTCATCCCGACGACGTCGTGCCCGGCGGCGACCAGCCGCGGTGCCAGGTGCCTGCCCAGGGCGCCCGTGGCGCCCGCTACGAAGACTCTCATCTCGGCTCCTTTCGCTGTCATCACCCGCTATGACGAGACAGTCCGGGCCGCTGTGACTCCGATCGTAGGCGTCTAGGTGGCGGGCCCGCGCTCCGGGGTGGTCGGGTGCTCGCCGGTGTCCTCGTGGAGGACCGCACCGCCGCCGGCGGTCGACGGCCACCACACCCTGTCGCCGATCAGCTCGACCGCGGCGGGGACCATGATCGTCCGCACGATGAAGGTGTCGAGGAGGATCCCGAGCGCGACCATGAATCCGAGATCGAAGGTGAACGTCACCGGCAGCGTCATCAGCACCGAGAAGGTCCCGGCGAGAATGATCCCGGCGCTGGTGATCACCGGCCCGGTCGCCGCGAGCGCGCGCAGCATCCCCTCGCGGGTGCCGTGGGTCCGGGCCTCCTCGCGCACCCGGGCCATCAGGAAGATCGTGTAGTCGATCCCGAGGGCGACCAGGAAGATGAAGGCGAAGGTCGGGATCGAGGCGTCGAGGCCGGCGTCGCCGACGACGAAGCGGATGAACAGGACCGAGATCCCGAGCGTGCAGAGGAACGAGAGGACGACGCTCGCGATCAGCACCAGCGGGGCGACCAGCGCGCGCAGGAGGATCGCGAGGATGAGGGCGATCACCAGCAGGGCGACCGGCGCGATCAGCTTCAGGTCGGCCTCGATCGCCTCGTCGAAGTCGTACTGGATCGCGGAACCGCCGCCGACGAGCGCCGTCAACCCGGCTCCCGGGTCGGCGACGCTCGCTCGGATGTCGGGGACCACGTTCAACGCGTCCTTCGTGAACGGGTCGCCCTGGAGGATCACGTCGACCGTGCCGGCGGAGCCGTCGCTGGAGCGGTTCGGCGTCGGCGTCGCCGAGGCCACCCGATCCACCGCGGCGACGTCCTGCGCCACGGCGGCGAGATCCGAGTCATCGATCGGCCCGTCTTCGCGCTCCACGAGCACGGTCGTCGGGGCGAGCGTGCCGGCCGGGAATGCCTGCTCCATCAGCTCGAAGCCCTCGACCGACTCGACCGACTTCTTGAAGAAGTTGGTTGTCGAGTAGTCGACGTTGTAGGCGAGCAGCCCGAGGGCACCGCCGACGAAGGCGATCGCGGTGACACCGAGCGCCAGGCCCGGGCGCTTGAGCACCCTGTCCCCGATCCGCCGCCAGAGTCCCTGCCGGGTGACCATCGAGCCCTCGGGGTCGTAGGCGACCGTGGCGCTGCGCGGCCAGAAGCCCTTGCGGCCGAACATCGTCAGCAGCGCGGGCAGCAGGGTGAGGCCGGCGAGCATCCCGGAAAAGACGCCGATCGCCGCCACCGGCCCCAGGGTGGACGTGAGCTGCGCGTCGGCGAGCGTCAGGGTGAGCATCGCGAGCGAGACCGTCAGGCCGCTGGCCAGGATCGTGGGGCCGGTGCGGCTCACGGCGCGCGCCATCGCGTCGTGCTTGTCCTCGAGGCGGTGGAGCTCCTCCCGGTATCTGGAGACGAGCAGCAGGCAGTAGTCGGTTGTGATCCCGAACATCAGCACGATCAGGATCGAGGTGCCATTCGAGGAGACCGTGGCACCGGAGTTCGCGTAGAGGTACACGAACGCGGTCGCGACGGTGTAGGCGAAGAAGACGACGACCAGCGGCGTCAGCGCGATCAGCACCGCGCGGTAGATCGCGCCGAGCAGGAACAGCACGAGCAGCGCGGTGGCGACGAGCAGTTTCACGTCCAGCTCGCCGAAGACCTCCTCGGCGTCGACCGAGAAGCCGAGGTCGCCGGTGAGGATGATCCGCATCCCGTCGGCCTCGTCGCCGGTCAGGTCGCGAATCGTCTTGCCCCAGTCGGCCGCCTGCTCGAAGTCGGTTGGGACGATCAGCGTGGTGAAGGCGAGGCTGCCGTCCTCGGACACGGCGGTCGGGGTCTCGGCCGCGGCGGCCTCGCTGCCGGCGTCGGTCGGCGCCGCCGCGTCGGCGGTCGCCGGGAACGGCGGAACCGGCGGCCGCACCAGGGGGAGCTCCTCGTCGTCGAGCGCATCGAGCGCCTCGGCGTCGGCGGCGATCTTCGCCTCGTCCTCGCTCGTCAGCCCGCCGTCTCTCTGGTAGACGATCAGGCCCTGCGTCGTCTCGCCGGAATCGAAGTCCTCGTCGAGGGTCTCGACCACCTCGGTCGACTCCGCGCTCTCCGGCAGGAACGACGCGGTGTCGTCCTGGGTCTCGTCCGCGAGCTGCGACCCGAGCGGCGTGCAGACGGCGAACGCCACGATCCACAGCGCCAGGACGATGAACTTGCCGCGTCGGCCGGCGACGAATCTCGCAACGGATTCCAAAACGCGGGCCAGCCTAATGGCTCCGGCGGTCCCCGTTCGGTGCGGTTAACCCCCGTCTTCGCGGCCCGCGAACGACCGACGCCGGCCCGCTTGGGGGCCGGCGTCGGACTGGTTGGCTGAAACCGGCGTCAGGTCTTGCGGTCGAGGTCGGCCGCCTCCGCGCGCTTGCGCGATGCCTGCTCCTCGGCGCGCTCGGCCTGGTCCTTGACCTGGCCCTTGCGCTCCTCGCGGCGACCCTGCCGGTGAGTCTTCTCGTCGCCAAGCAGGTCGCCGGCCGCCTGCTTGACGCGGCCGGTGATCTTGTCGGTGATGCCCATTGTTTTCATCCTCCGTATTTCTTGCTTTCGCTCTCCCTGCGGCTACCCGCCCGAGGCGCCGGGAACCAGGAGGAAATGTGACGATCGTCGCGAGCTCAGCCGGTCGGGCCGAAGCGCTCGGTGCGGATCCGGCCGGGATCGCAGCCGGCTTCGAGCAGCAGCCGCGACGCCGCCTCGACGAAGCCGTTCGAGCCGCAGACGAAAGCCGCCTCGAATCCGGTTCCCGCCTCGGCGAGCAGCGCCGCGTCGATCCGCCCGGTGTGCCCACTCCAGCTCTCGGGGGCCTCGCGGGTGTAGGTGAGGACTGCGTCGTCACCGAGCTCGTCGGCGTAGATCACGTCGTCGGCGGCGCGCACCGAATAGACGAGGCGCATCGCGACGTCGGGCATCGTCCGGCGCCGGTGGCGGAGCATCGCCATCAGCGGCACCACGCCGGAGCCGCCGCCGACCAGCAGCGCGGGCTCCTCCCCGCGCCAGACGAAGTACGACGCGAACGGCCCCCGCACCTCCACCCGGTCGCCCTCGACGACCACGTCGTGGAAGTAGGGCGAGACCTCGCCGTCGGCGAGCCGGTCGATGGTCAGCTCGATCCCGCCCTCGTCGAGCGGCGATGACGCGACCGAGTACGAGCGCTGGGCCTGGTAGCCGTCGGGAGCGGTGAGGCGGACGTCGTAGTGCTGGCCGGGCAGGTGGGGCATCCACATCGGCAGCTCGAGCCGATAGGACCTGACACGCGGCGTCTCCCGCTTGATGGCGGCGACGGTGGCCACCTGCCAGCGCCCGGGAGCACGCTGCGAGACGTCCATCAGCGCTGCCGACGACGGCTTCGCTAGTCCGTCCAATAGCGCTCCTCCTTCCAGGGGTCGCCGCGGTTGTGGTAGCCGTTCGCCTCCCAGAACCCGGGCTCGTCGTGGTCCATGACGCGGAGCCCGGCGAGCCACTTCGCGCTTTTCCAGAAGTAGAGGTGCGGGACCAGCAACCGCGCCGGGCCGCCATGCTCGCGCGGCAGAGGCTCACCCTCGTGCTCGGTCACCACCCATGCCTTGCCGTCGGTCAGGTCCTCGATCGCGAGGTTGGTCGTGTAGCCGCCGTAGGAGTACGCCATCGCGTAGGCGCCGAGGGGCTCCACCGCGTCGAGCAGCTCGTCGACGGAGACGCCGCGGAAGCTGGTCCCGAGCTTGGACCACTTGGTGACGCAGTGGATGTCGCATGGCACGTCCTCGAACTCGAGCTCGTGGAACTCGGCCCAGGTCCATTCCCGCTCGCCGGCGACCATGCCGTCGATCCGCAGGCCCCACTCCTCCGGCTCCACGTCCGGCGTCGGCCCGGCGGTCAGGACGGGGAAGCCGCGCTCGTAGTACTGGCCGGGCGGCAGCCGGTCGGCGTGCTCGTCCGGGGTCCGCCTCCGGCCCCCGAACCCCCGCGAGACGAACCCCTCCATCGGCTCAGCCCAGGGGCGACGGCGGAATCCGGGTGGTGCCCGTGACGTTGGGGAGGATCAGCGCGGTTTCGTCGACGAAGCACCACGCCCACTCCTCGCGCGGCTCGAGCGAGCGGACGAGCGGGTGGCCCGTGGCCTCGGCGTGCGCGGTGGCGTGGCGGTTCGGCGAGTCGTCGCAGCAGCCGACGTGGCCGCATTCGAGGCAGATCCGCAGGTGCAGCCAGCGATCGCCCGCGGCCAGGCAGTCCTCGCAACCTTCGACCGCCTCGGGCAGCTCGGTGACGTGGACGTGATCGAGGTGGGTGCAGCCGGCCACTCGGGCCCAGTATGCACAGGCCGTCAACCGGCGGCGGTCAGATTCCACCCAGGTCGAGGCGCTCGGCGACGTCGGAGACGCTCAGCCCGGGCTCGGTACCGCCCTCGAGGGCGTAGACGAAGTCGCCGTGCGCGGCTCCGCCGAGGCCGTGGCGCGGCGTCGGCATCGACTCGAGCAGCTGCCAGGGGCCGTCGGGGTCCGCAAGCGGCAGGCGCTCGACCTCCGCGATCGTCGACCCGCCCGGGCTCAGCTCCTCGCCCCCGAAGACCACGATGGAGTCGGCCGCCGTCGCCGACGCGATGCCGCCGCGGGCGACGTTGAGCGCCGGCCCCTCGTCCCAGGTATCGGTCGCAGGGCTGTAGCGCTCGACGGTCGCGAGGTTCTCGCCGCCCGAACGCCTGCCGCCGATCGCCCAGAGCGAGCCGCCAGCGAACACAGCCGTCAGGTGGTTACGCCCGGTCGGCATCGGCCTGCGCCGGCGCCACTTCCTGGCGCTCACGTCGTACACCTCGAGCCGGCGGAGCTCGAAGTTGCCCCGGGTCTGGCCGCCGACCGCGTAGAGCTTGCCGGCGTGGGCGGCCAACCCCATCGCGGCGCGGGCGGTCGGCGCGCGGGGCAGGCGCTTCCATCGATTGCGGGCCGGCGCATAGCGCCAGAGCGCGGCGCTGCGGCGCTTGCCGGCGCCGCGCTGCCCCCCGAGCACGTAGAGCTTGCCCGCCAGCGCGGCAACCCCGGGGTGGTTCGCCCGCCTGGGGAGCCGGCGGCGCAGGTGCCACTCGTCCTCGGAGATGTCGTAGGCGGCCATCCGGTCAGTGGTGCGCCCGTTGCCGAGGAACCCGCCGACCACGTAGATCCAATCCGCGATGCGGGCCGCGCCGACCTCGCTGCGCTCGAACGGGCTGCGCGCGAGCGTCGAGTCCCAGTCCCCGCCGCCACGCCGCGCCGACTCGCCGCCCGCCGCGGTCATCGCGCCGGCCACGGCGGCGATCCCGACCAGTGCGGCCAGTGCCACGCGCGCCGAGGGGCCTCTCATCGAGTCCGAGCGTAGCGCTCCTCCGGGGCATCCGGAATCGGGGCGTGGCGGCCGCGAGGGCCGACGAGCGGGTGCCGGCGACCGAGCGGAAAGAGGCCGGTTAACCGCACTGCCCGCCCGCGACGCGCTGGCTAAGTTCAACCGCTGATGTCGGACCTGGCGATCGAGGCGCAGGGGCTGCGCAAGCAGTACAAGGAGGTCGAGGCGCTCGCGGGCGTCGACCTCGCCGTGCCCCGCGGGACGGTGCTTGGCGTGCTCGGCCCGAACGGGGCCGGCAAGACGACCGCGGTGCGGATCCTGACCACGCTCCTGCCGCCGACCAGCGGCACCGCGAGGGTGATGGGCCTCGACGTCGTCGAGCAGGCGGACGAGCTGCGGGCGACGATCGGGCTGGCCGGGCAGTACGCGGCGGTCGACGAGAACCTGACCGGGTTCGAGAACCTGGAGATGGTCGGTCGCCTGTACCACCTCGGGCGGACGCAGTCGCGCCAGCGGGCCACCGACCTGCTCGCCCGGTTCGAGCTGGACGAGGCGGGCGGCCGGCTGGTGAAGACCTACTCGGGCGGCATGCGTCGCCGGCTCGACCTCGCGGCGGCGCTGGTCGCCGATCCGCCGGTGATCTTCCTCGACGAACCGACGACCGGTTTGGACCCCCGGAGCCGGGTGCGCCTGTGGGAGACGATCGAAGCGATGGTCTCCGAGGGCACGACCGTCCTGCTCACCACCCAGTACCTCGACGAGGCGGACCGCCTGGCCGACCGGATCGCGGTGCTCGACCACGGCACCCTGATCGCCGAGGGGACCTCGGACGAGCTGAAGCGGATGGTCGGGGGCGAGTGGATCGAGGTGACGCTCGAGGACCGCAGCCAGGTGAGCGGTGCGATCGAGGCCCTGACCGACATCGCGTCGGGCAAGCCGAGCTGCGACGACGGAGTCGTCGTGCGCCTGCCGATCGCGAGCCGCGACGGCCGGATCGCCGAGGCCGTGCGCCGCCTCGACGGCGCGGGCATCTCGGTCGAGGACCTGGCGGTGCGCCAGCCGACGCTGGACGACGTCTTCATCTCGCTCACCGGGCACGCGGCCGAGCACGAGAACGGCGACCGCGAGGCGGAGGAGGCCGAGGCGGTGGCCGCCCGATGAACCGCGTCTCACAGGGATTCGGCGACACGCTGGTCCTCGCCCAGCGCAATCTGATCCGGATCGTCCGCGCTCCCGATCTGCTGACCGCGTTCACGGTCCAGCCGATCATGTTCGTGCTGCTGTTCGTCTACGTGTTCGGCGGCGCGATCGCGGTGCCGGCCGCGTTCGACGGCTACGCCGACTTCCTGATCCCGGGCATCGTGATCCAGAACATCGCGTTCGGCGGCTTCGCGACCGCGCTGGGCCTCGCGGACGACCTCAACCGCGGCCTGATCGACCGCTTCCGCTCGCTGCCGATGGCGCGCGCTGCCGTCTTGGCCGGCCGGACGGTGGCCGATATCGCGACCAACCTGCTCTCGCTGGTCATCGTCGTCGTCGTCGGGCTGATCGTCGGCTTCGGGTTCAACGAGTCGGTGGCGTCGATCGCCCTCGGCTTCGTCCTCGCGCTGATGATCGGCTACGCGTTCTCGTGGGTGTTCGCCTACATCGGGCTGGTCGCGTCCTCGCCCGAGGCGGCAAACGCGTTCGGCTTCATGGCGATCTTCCCGCTGACCTTCATCTCCTCGGCGTTCGTGCCGCCGGAGACGATGCCGGCGGTGCTCGAGGCGTTTGCCGAGGTCAACCCCTTCACGACGTTCGTCGACGCGCTGCGCTCCCTCTGGCAGGGGGTACCGGCCGGAAACGACGTCTGGGCGGCGTTCGCGTGGACGATCGGGATCACGATCGCGTTCGCGATCATCTCGACGGCGAAGTACCGGCGCACGGTCGTCAAGTAGACCTCCCTCCCCATGGTCAGGGAAGGCTCGCGCGGCGCCGCCACCGCGCTCGTGCTCGGCGGCATCGTCTCCGTCCAGGTCGGGGCGGCGTTCGCGACGACGCTCTTCGACGAGCTCGGACCCGGGGGCACGGTGTTCGTGCGGATCGCGTTCGCGGCGCTCTTGCTGGTGGCGATCTGGCGCCCGCCGCTGCGCCTGCCCCGCGGCGAAGCCAGGCGGGACGTCGTCCTGCTCGGGCTCGTGCTGGCGGGAATGAACCTGAGCTTCTACGTAGCGCTCGACCGAATCCCGCTAGGCATCGCCGTCACCCTGGAGTTCGTCGGGCCGCTCGGGGTTGCGATCGCCGGGTCGCGGCGCCGGCTCGACCTGCTCTGGGCCGGGCTCGCGGCCGCCGGCCTGGTGCTCCTCTCCCCCGTGCCCGGATCTGACCTGGACGCTGCCGGCGTTGCGTTCGCGCTGCTCGCGGGCTGCTTCTGGGCGGCATACATCCTGCTCACGGCGCGCGTCGGCCGGGCCCTGGCCGGCGGCGGCGGGCTGGCGATCGCGATGGCGATCGCGACGGTGGCCGTGGTCCCGGTGGGGCTGGCCGACGGCGGCGGCGAGCTGCTCGACCCCGCGCTGCTGGGCGTCGGGCTGGCCGTGGCGGTGCTGAGCTCGGCGCTCCCCTACTCGCTGGAGCTCGAGGCGCTGCGGCGGCTGCCCGAGAACACGTTCGGCGTGCTGATGAGCCTCGAGCCGGCGGTCGCGGCGACGGTCGGCTTCGTCGGGCTCGATCAGGAGCTGGCGGCACGCGAGGTCGTCGCGATCGGCCTGGTGCTCGCGGCGAGCGCCGGGGCACTACGCGCCACCGGAACCCCCCGGGCGGCCGAGGCGTGATTCAAACCCATGGCACTCGGTCACCGGCAGGCGTGGGTACTTCGGGAACGAGGGGTCGGTCTTCGACCGCTCGCACAGGGAGAACTCCGACCCGCGTGTGTTGCGGATGAGCCGCTGATGGACACAGCGGCCGCAGAGGCCGGCGGGAGGCTCGCTCACGGGTAGCAGTATCCCGGCGCTGGAGCGGCCACTACTTCACTTTGTATAGTCAGGCGGGTGCCCACCTTCCGGCGCCTCCTAGGCTTCCTACGCCCGTACCGGCGGGCGGTCCTGGGTTCCCTGGTTTTCGCCTGGCTGGCGATGGTGATGACCGTCTTGATCCCGTGGCTGGTCGGCGAGACGGTCGATTCGATCGAGCCTCCGGGAGTCGATCGGGACGCGATCCTGCCACTGGTCCTCGCGATCCTGGGCGCGGGGGTCCTGCGCCTCGGCCTGACCGTGGTCCGGCGGCTGATCGCGGGCAAGGTGTCGGTCGCGGTCGAGTTCGATCTCCGCGAGCGCATCTACCACCGCCTCCAGGAGCTGGAGCTGGGGTTCTTCGACGGCCAGCAGACCGGCCAGCTGATGTCGCGGGCGACGGTCGACCTGCAGTCGATCCGCTTCTTCCTCGGCTACGGGATGATCTTCCTGACGCAGAACGCCCTGACGATCCTCCTGGCGAGCGCCGTGATGTTCGTGATCAACCCGTGGCTCGCGGCGCTCGCGCTGTTGCCCGTCCCGTTCGTGGTGTTGACGGCTGCGCGCTTCAGCAGGCTCTCGCGCCCGGCGCTCCAGGAGGTCCAGCAGCGACTCGCCGAGCTGACGGCCGAGGCCGAGGAGAGCGTCTCCGGGATCCGCGTTGTCAAGGCCTTCGCCCGGGAGGAGCACATGCTCGCGCGGTTCCGGCACTCCGTCTCGCGCGTCTTCGATCAGAACGTGTACTCGACGCGACTGCGTGCCTTCTACTCGCCGTTCCTCGGCTTCCTCCCCAGCGTCGGGCTCGCTGTGGTGCTGTTCGTCGGCGGGCGCGAGGTGATCGACGGCGGGCTGACGATCGGCGAGTTCACGGCCTTCTACACCTATCTGCTGATGCTCCAGGGGCCGATGCGGATGCTCGGGGTGGCGCTCGGGATGGCGCAGCGGGCGGTCGCCTCCGGCAACCGGATGTTCGAGATCCTCGACCGCGAGCCGCGGATCCGCAGCGCGCCGGAAGCGCCTCCGCTTCCGGTGGGCCCGGGCGAGGTCGAGTTCCACGACGTGACCCTCCGCTATGAGGGCGCCGACGCGCCGGCGCTGCAGGGGGTGTCGCTCGTGGTCGAGCCCGGGACCACCGTCGCCCTCGTGGGCCCCACGGGCTCGGGCAAGACCACGCTCGTGGCGTTGCTCGCGCGACTCTACGACCCGAGCGCGGGCTCGGTCTCGATCGACGGCGCGGACCTCCGCGAAGTCGACGTCGCTTCCCTGCGGGGCGAGGTAGCGTTCGTGGCGGACGACAGCTTCCTGTTCTCCGCCTCGGTCGCGGAGAACATCGCCTACGCGCGGCCCGAGGCGACGCGCGATGAGATCGAGCGCGCGGCGCGGCTGGCGCAGGCGCACGGGTTCATCGAGCGGCTCCCCGACGGATACGAGACCGTGGTCGGCGATCGCGGGATGACGCTGTCGGGCGGGCAGCGCCAGCGGGTGGCGATCGCTCGAGCGCTCGTGGCCGACCCGCGGATCCTGATTCTCGACGATGCCACCTCGTCGGTCGACGCGCGCACCGAGGCCGAGATCAAGGCCGGCCTTCAGGAGGTGATGGCGGGACGGACGACGTTCGTGGTCGCACACCGCCTGTCGACGATCTCCCTGGCGGACGAGATCGTGGTCATGGACGAGGGCCGGATGGTCGATCGCGGCACCCACGACGAGCTGATCGAGCGCTGCGATCTTTACCGCGAGATCGCGGAGCACGGCTGCGAGGACTCGGTCTTCCTCCAGCGCGACCTCGAGGAGCGCGAGGAGGTGGCGCGGCTGTGAGGCTGAGACGGAGGCGAAGCCGAGCCCCGGGGTCGTCGAGCCGGCTGTCCGTGAGGTCGAGGCGAGACGACGACCCGGTCACCGAGCGGGATCCGGAGACTCAGGGGTCGGACGTCGCGGCCGAGACCGAGGATCAGGCCAACCAGCCGGGGCGGCTGGCCGGCACGGTCCTGATGTTCCGCGACATCTGGCGCCTTCTGCGAGGCGAGGACCAGCGCGGGCGCAAGGTGCGGTGGATGCTGGGGCTCCTGCGCCCGTACCGCAAGCAGGTCTGGCTGATGCTGGTCGCGCTGGTGGTGGCGACGGCGGCCGGACTGGCGCCGCCGTACCTGGCGGGCGCGGCGATCGACCAGGGGATCAACAAGGACGACACGGGCGCGCTGACGATGATCGTCGTCGTGTTCATCGCCTCCGCGCTCCTCTACTGGGGCGCGAGCTACGCGCAGACGTACCTCGTCGGCTGGGTCGGCCAGCGCGCGCTCCAGGATCTCCGCACGCGGATCTACCAGCACCTCCAGGCGATGTCGATCGGCTTCTTCACGCGGCGGAAGCCGGGGATCCTGATCTCGCGGCTGACGAACGACGTGCAGGCGCTGGACTCGCTCGTCACCGACGGCGTGGTGACCCTGTTCCAGTCGACGCTGACGCTCGTCGGCGTGGTCGCGATCCTGCTGCTTCTGGACGTGCCGCTCGCGCTGGTCGTGTTCCTGACGTTCCCGCTCCTGTTCGTTGCGAGTCTCATCTTCCGGATTGCGTCCGCCGGCGCCTACCGGGCGACGCGAGAGAAGATCGCGAACATCACCGCCTATCTGCAGGAGACGCTGTCGGGCGTGCGGATCGTGCGGACGTTCGGGCAGGAGCGGCGGCACGTCGGCCGGATGTCCGAGCTGAACGAGGAGAACCGTGTGGCCAACATGAGGACGGTCTACCTCAACGCCGCGTACTTCCCGGCGGTGGAGCTGCTGTCGGCGATCGGGACGGGGGCGATCCTGCTCTACGGCGGCTATCGAGCGCTGGACGGCGACATCGAGGTCGGGATCCTGGTCGCGTTCGTGGGGTACCTGAACGCGTTCTTCGACCCGATTCAGCAGATCTCGCAGCTCTACACCACCTACCAGCAGGGGATGGCGGCGCTCGACAAGATCTTCGACCTGCTCGACACCCGGCCCGACATGGTCGACAAGCCGGGCGCGATCGACCCGGGGCAGCTCCGGGGCGAAATCGAGCTCCGGGATGTCTGGTTCTCCTACGCAGGCGGCGGCGACGCGCGCGAGGTGACCGACGAGGACGAGTGGGCGACGGAGGGGGTCGACCTGACGTTTCCGGCGGGGCAGACAGTGGCGCTGGTCGGCGAGACGGGCGCCGGGAAGTCGACGCTGGCGAAGCTCGTGGCGCGGTTCTACGATCCGCAGGGCGGCAGGGTGCTGGTCGACGGGCACGATCTGCGCGATCTCGACTCGACTGCGCTTCGCAGCCAGCTCGGGATCGTGCCCCAGGAGGGGTTCCTGTTCTCCGGCACGATCCGCGAGAACGTCGCGTTCGGGCGGCCGGAGGCGTCCGCGGAGGAGATCGACGACGCGGTGCGGGCGGTCGGCGCCGAGCCGTTCATCTCGCGGTTGCCGGACGGGATCGAGACCGAGATCGGCGAGCGCGGTATCCAGCTCTCGGCCGGGCAGCGTCAGCTGGTTTCGTTCGCGCGGGCGCTGCTGGCCGAGCCCCGCATCCTGATTCTCGACGAGGCGACGTCCAACGTGGACGTGCGGACCGAGCGGGTGATCGAGCAGGCGCTGGGGCGGTTGCTGCATGGGCGGACGGCGATCGTGATCGCCCACCGGCTGTCGACGATCCGGCGGGCGGGGAAGATCGTGGTGCTCGAGCGCGGCCGCGTCGCCGAGGAGGGCACGCACGAAGAGCTGCTGGCGGCCGGCGGCGCGTACGCACGCCTCTACGGCGCCTGGGCCGAGCTCGCCGCCTGAGGGCTAGGGGGTGATGCCGCCGGAGTCGTCGGCGGGAGGCGTGCCGGTGTCGGCCGGCGGCGTCGTCTCGGCCGGCGGCGTCGTCTCGGTCTCGGGAGCCACGCCGCCGCTCTCGGCGGGCGGCGTGGTGGTCTCGTCGCCGGCCTCTGCGGCGCCGCCGGGGGCTTCCCCGGCATCGAGGAACTGGCCGCATTCCCGGAAGCCGTATTGGCCGCCGGCCTCGCGGGCCTCGACCTCGGCGGTGTCGATCGCGACCTGCGCCTCATCAGCGGCGACGGTGTCTCCCGACTGGGTCGCGCGCTGCTTGTCGCGCAGCGCTGCGACCACGTCCTCGAGGCCGGCGAAGAACCGCTGCAGGGGGCGGCTGTTGTCGTCGACCTGGAGCTGTTGGAGCGAGTTCAGCTCGTCGTTGGTGATCCGGTACTCCTCGCGGATCGCGTCGGGGTCGGTCGGGTCGAGGGCGCCGACGGCGCTGTTCGCGGGCCCGCAGATCTGATCGGCCTGCTGGATGAAGTCCTGTCTGGTAAGCGGGGCGGCCCCGCCCTCGCCGGTCGTGCCGACCGTCGTCAGCGGTGCCTCGGGCTCGTCGTCGCCGCCACAGCTCTTGACGAGGAGGACGAAGATGATGAAAAAGGCGACGAGGCCTCCCAGCGCCACCAGGCGCCGGCGCATGTAGATGTCCATTTCCATCTAACGGCCCAAGCTAGCAAGGGATCTTTCCCTGCTACCTCGCTATTTCCTGCGGGAAACCTGTGGCGAGGCGCACGAAATCGTGCGGGGGTCAGGCGGCGCGCTTGCGGCGGTGGCCGTTGCGCCCGCCGTACGTGTCTGTCTGCGAATGGCAATTTGCGCACAGCAGCTCCAGGTTCTCGAGCCGGTTGTCGTCACCGTGACCGTTGATGTGGTGGAGCTGCATGCTCAGCGGCCTGCCCCGCCACGCGGAAATCCCGCAGCGCTCGCAACGCTCCTCCTTGAGGCCTTCTCGTAAGAGCCGTGCCTTCAGATGCCCACGTGAGCGCCTGGGTCCGGCGACGAACAGCTCCTCGACGGGCGTAATCCACGGCCTCGGCACCAAGTCGCCGCGCTTTACGGCCTTTCCCCAGGCGTCCCTCGTGAACCCGAACTTCGCTTGGCAGTCCCGGAGCGAATATCCGGAGTCGACTGCCCGCTGCACCTCGGTCCAGTCGTAGCGCCTCGCGCAACGCTCATCAACCGGGATCCCAAGACGTCGCGCGTGATACGCCACCGTACTCTTCTTGACCCCGAGTTCGCGCGAGATCTCGGAATACGACAGCCCGCGCGCTCGCAGCTTCTCGACAAGGCGCCGAGTCTCTCCAGGCGATCGAGCGGGGCCGCGGTTCACGAACGCATGTTCGCACTTCCGCCGGACGAAATATCGGCGCGATCGAAGCTCCGGGGCAAGGACTCGAACCTTGAATTCCAGGGCCAGAACCTGGCGAGTTGCCAATTACTCCACCCCGGAAAGGGGCTCGGAGACGATAGCGAAGGCGACCGGATCAGCCGAGCGATTTCAGGTCCGAATCCGGGTCTGCCAGGGCGTCGCGCTGGGCCGACACGTCCGCCCCGCTCTCGATCAGCTCGCGGGCCTTCACGAGGTCCTCCGAACGCTCGACCGACAGGGCCGCCGCGACGCGGCCGTCCTTGAGGTACCAGGCCGAGAACTCGTCCGAGTCGCGTACGCCGCGGAACACGACCTCGTCCCAGTCCCGGGCGGGCCCGACGTACTCGAGGCTCGCCCAGTCGGCGAGGTCGCTGAAGAAGTACGGGATCGCCTTGAACGGCTGCTCCTCGCCCAGCATCGCCGCGCCGGCGTAGCGCCCCTGCTGCAGGGCCACGTCCCAGTGCTCCACCCGCAGCCGGCGCCCGTGGACGACGCTGTCGTACGAGCAGGCGTCCCCCGCCGCGAAGATCCCTTCCACCGACGACTCGAGGCGCGAGTCACAGACGATGCCGTCGCCCACCTCCAGGCCCGCCTTCTGCGCCAGCATCACATCCGGCCGCACGCCGGCGCCGACGACGACCGCGTCGCACTCGATCTCGCGCCCGCTCTCGGTCACCACCCGCTCAACCCGCTCGTCGCCCTCGAACACGCCGAGCGAGTCACCGCCGACGAACTCGATGCCCCGCTCCTCCATCACCTCCTGGAAATAGCGACCCACCTCCGGGCCGAACCCGAGCGACAGGGCGATCTCCTCCTGCATCAGGACCGTGCAGCGCTTGCCGCGGGTGACGAGCGACGCCGCCACCTCGCAGCCGATGTAGCTGCCGCCGATCAGCACGACGTGCTCGGCCGCATCGGTGTCCTTCCGAATCGAGTCCGAATTGCCGAACGCCCGTAGGTAGTGGATGCCGTCCAGTGCACCGCCGTCGACTCGGAGGATGTTCACCGTCGCGCCGGTCGCCAGCAACGCCTTGCCGAACCGCACCTCCTCCGAGCCCTGGATCTTCGCCACGCGCTCGCCCGGGTCGAGCGACATCACGCTCTTCCCGGTCAGCAGTTCGATCTCGTTGTCGGCGTACCACTCGCGCGGGTTGACGAGCGCGTCCTCGCGCTTCGACTCGCCCCGCAGGTACTCCTTGGAAAGCGGCGGCCGCTCATACGGCGGCTCCTGCTCGCGGCCGACCAGCAGGATCGACCCGTCGGCGCCGCGGCGGCGCAGCTCGGAGGCGCAGTACGCCGAGCCCATCCCGCCCCCGACGAGCAGGAAGTCGACCTCCCTCACGATTCCGCCTGGGGGCCGAAGAACGCCGTCAGATCCTCCTCGACGTTGGGGTCCAGAACCGCGAGGACCTCATCGCCGGGCTCCAGCACCGTGTCGGCGGTCGGCACGAACCCCTCGTTGCCCCGCAGCACCGAGATCAGCAAGGTGCCGTCCGGCATCTGCAGGTCGCCGACCCGCTGCCCGGCGGCGCGCGAGTCCCCGGGCAGCAGCATCTCGATGATCTCCAGCCGCTGCTCGGGCAGGTCGAGCAGGTGCACCAGACCGTACTCGGGCACCTCGTGCTCGATCAGCCGCAGGATCAGGTCCGTCGCCGAGACCAGCGGCTTGATGCCGAGCAGCTCGAAATGCTCGCGGTTTCGCGGATTGTTGACCCTCGCGATGGTCCGGTCGACGAGGTACTTCTCCTTCGCCACCTGGCAGATCAGCATGTTGTCCTCGTCGTCGCCGGTGACCGCGATCACCATGTCGGCCCGCGAGATGCCGGCCCGCTCGAGCACCCAGAGCTCGGACGCGTCCCCGTACTGGATGTTGTGCTCGAGCTCCTGCTCGATCGTGGCGTAGCGCTCGCGGTCGTTCTCGATCAGGGTCACCTCGTGGCCCTTCTCGAGCAGCTCGCGCGTCAGGTTCCACCCGACCTTGCCGCCGCCGACCACGATCACGTACATGCGCTCCGGCATCAGTTATCCAGTGAGCGACGCAAGTCGCGAAAGAGGGTTGTGCCAAGTGCCAACGATGTACCTCATACCTCGTCGTCTTCGTGGTCGGCCGGGCCGACGGGCGTGACCCCGCCGGAGGCGCGCTTGGCGGCGTCGCGCACCTCGCCCTCGAGCATCTCGATCGCCACCCGCGTCGGGCAGATCGTGTGAACGCCCTGGCGCTCGTACCACTCCGCGCGCAGCGGGTCCAGCACCCGCGCGATCACGGTGGGCACGTTGAACCGGCGCTTGGCGAGCTGGGCGATGACGATGTTCGTGTTGTCGCCGTCGGTCGAGGCGACGAACGCGTCGGCACGCTCGATCCCGGCGGCGCGCAGGGCCTCGGTCTCGAGTCCCGTCCCCACGGTGAACTGTCCGCCCATGTCCTCCCACGGCTTCTCGAGGCCGATCTCGAGCCGCGCGTGCGACTCCGGATCCTCGTCCAGGCAGGAGATCTCGTGTCCCTCGCGCAGCATCGTGCGCGCCAGGGACGAGCCCACCCGTCCGCAACCGACGATCAGGATGAACATGCGACGCGAGACTCTACTCGGAGCCCGGAGCCGGCTCGCCGAGCGGCTCCAGCGCCCCCGCGACCGGTGGCGCGGGCCCTCCGTCGTCGACCGGGGCGGTGACCAGGACCCGGCTCGGCGCCTTGTTCAGCACGTACTCGGTGACCGGGCCGATCTCCGGCGGCCGTAGCCCGCCGATCCCACCCAAGATCGCCCCGCCCCGGATCCGCGTCGGCGGCTCCGCCCCCATCACGATCATCTCCGCGTCGGTGTCGCGCGCCGCCTGGACGATCCCCGCCCCAACGCTCCTGGCCTTCACCACCATCTCCTGGACCTCGACCGTCTCGTATTCCTCGGCCACCAGCTTCGCCCGGTCGATCGCCGCATCCGCCTGCTCGAGCAGCTCGCGCGGAATCGGCGCCGTGAGCGGCACCGTCA
>Ga0299914_10000446_pt1 | contig 24883 bp, 22 predicted proteins | sample RVTome_10_FD_201361 | JGI IMG/M metagenome (GOLD analysis project Ga0299914, IMG submission 201361) | Soil microbial communities from uranium-contaminated site in the Upper Colorado River Basin, Wyoming, United States - RVT153D57 (version 2) ... | reverse complement strand
CGCCCTGCACGACTCATTCCGCAGACTGCGCAGCTTCGTCTTCATCGAGCGCATCTCCGAGGTGACCGAGGTCTTCGAGCACGAGCGCGACTTCCGCGTCATCGCCAAGCGCATCTCCAGCGAGGGCGGCGTCGCCGACGTCTCCGGCTACACCGACTACGGCCGCGTCTGGCTGGAGTTCCTCACCGAGATCTCCGACGACCTCGACCCGCGCTCCACCGTGATCGTCCTCGGCGACGCCCGCACCAACGGCCGCGAGCCCCACGCCGAGGTCTTCGCCCAGGTGGCCCAGCGCGCCGGCCGCCTCTTCTGGCTAAACCCCGAGCCGCGCCTCTACTGGAACTACGGCGACTCGGTGATGGCCGCCTACGAGCGCCACTGCGACGGCGCCTTCGAGTGCTGGACCACCCGCCACCTGGAGAACTTCGTCAACGTCGTCGCCGGCGGCGTCCCGGCGGCGGATTGAGTGCCGCTCAGTTGAGCGGCGTGCCGGCGAGGCTGGCGACCTTCCACGCGCCGTCCTCCTGCGTCATCGGCATCGCCAGGATCGCGCCGTCGGGGCCCCGGTAGATGACAAAGGAGCGGTCGCCTTCGACCCGCAGCGAGCCGACGTTGGCTTGCTTGGCTTCCTGGCGCAAGGCGCCTTTGGCGGCGGGATTGGTCAGTTTGCCGAGGATCGCTGCGCAGCCCGTCGCCTCGACCTCCTTCGCCTGCGCGGCAAGTTTTTCCAGCGAGGCGGCTATCTGATCGGAGAGGTAGGAGCAGGCAGCCGCCCAGTGGCCGTCGGCGCGGGCGTCGAGGAAGTTGTGCAGCGCGCCGGCGGCTGCCTCGAATTCCGCCTCGTCGGCCTCCTGGCCGAATTCCTGCACGCTGTTGTCGCCGCCCTTCACCCGAAACTGCTCCGAGCCACCGCCGGAGTCCTGGTGCCGCTTCGGCTTGAACTCGCCGGCCGGTTCGCCTGAGCCCTCCGAGCCGCCGCCCGAGTCGTCCCCAGCGCCGGAGCCGTCCTGGTCTTTGCCGCCCCCGTTCTGGGCATCGGCCGGGCCATCGCTCGACTGGCCCTGCGACGCCGCGGTCGTCGCCGGCTCGGACTCGTCGTCGCCTCCGCAGGCGGCCAGTCCGAGCGTCAGCAGCAGCGCCGCCAGCGCGGTCAACGTCTTCGCTCCCCGCCACATCGCGGCACATCATAGACGCGCTTCTTTATGAGACCTAAAGCGAGTCAAGACCGGGCTAGCGCGGCGCCCAGGCGTCGGGCGAGCCGGCCAGCTCCTCGACCACGGGCGGCAGGTCGCCGCCGACCAGGTCGGCGAGGGTGACGTGCTCGAGCACGGCGCGGAGGTTGGCGCGGACGGCGATCCAAACCTCCTGCAGGTGGCGGGCGTTGCCGCGGTACTCGATCGACTCCGGCGGCGCCGACTGGACGTTGGCGATCGGCCCCTCGACCGCGCGCACGACGTCGGCGATCGTCACCGCCTCGGCCGGCTTGGCCAGCCAGTAGCCGCCCTTGGCGCCGCGCCGGGCACGGACGATGCCGTGGTGCTTGAGCTCCAGCAGGATGTGCTCGAGGAACTGCAGGGGGATGTCCTGCGACTCTGCCAGCCGCTCGCCCTTGACAGGGCCGCCCTCAGCCGCGGCGGCGAGCTCGGCCGCCGCCCGCACCGCGTAGTCGGCCTTCGCCGAGACCCTCACCCGATCGTCTCCGGCGCCAGGTCGCGGCCCGCTTCGCGCCGCTGCCCCTCGCGCTCCGCCTGCCGCGCGCGGTACCAGCGCGGCAGCCAGATCAGGAGCCCCAGGCCGACCCCGGCGACGGCGGCGGCGATCGGCCAGACCACCGGGTCGCCCTCCTGCACGGTGACGATCCCGGCCGCCACCAGCACGACGCCGAGCGCCGTGCGCAGGAAGCCGGTCGGCGCGCGCGCCGCGAAGTGGGAGCCGACGATCACCCCGGGTATCGAGCCGAGCAGGATGTTGCCGGCCAGGGCGAAGTCGACGTTGCCGCCGACCCAGTGGGCGATGCCCGCCGCCCAGAGCAGGATCGCGGCGTGGAAGACGTCGGTGCCGACGACCTTCTTCGGCGCCAGCCGGTAGACGGCGATCAGCAGCACGGCGATCACCGTGCCCGAGCCGGCCGAGGTGATGCCGATCACGAAGCCGGTGGTGGCGCCGATCGTGACCGCGGCGAGCTTGTGGCGGCGCTTCAGCTCGAAGTCCTCGCGCTCTTCGATCAGGCCGCTGAGGATCAGCGCCCGCGCCAGGGTGACGATCCCGACCATCAGCAGCATGCCGCCGAGCAGCGCGTAGACGAGCGAGTCGAGCCGCTCTTCGCCGATCCTGCTCTGCAGGATCGCGATCGCCCAGACGCCGGCGATCGAGGCCGGCACGCTGCCCGCCGCGAGCCAGAGCGTCAGGCCCATGTTGACCGTGCCCATGCGCAGGTGGCGCCAGCCGCCCACCGTCTTGGTCACCGCCGCGTAGAAGATGTCGGTGCCGATCGCGGTCACCGGCTTGACCCCGAAGAGGAGGATCAGGAGCGGCGTCATCAGGGTGCCGCCGCCCATCCCGGTCATGCCGACCATGGCGCCGATGCCGAAGCCGAAGACGATTATCGCTGGGTCCATTGCGGGGTCCGACCGGGGTTTGACGACTTTCTTGACCTTCTAAGTCAAAAGCAGGCAGTGCGCCAGGATAGCAGCGTGACCGCCGAAGCCAACCGATTCGCCGTCGCCGCGCCATCGCCTGCCGCCGGCGCGGCGGCCGGGGCCGCCGTCTCGATCCGCTCCCTCGCCCACTCCTACGGCGAGCTGCCGGCGATCGAGCGGCTCGACCTGGAGGCGCCGGCGCACGGCGTGCTCGGCCTGGTCGGTCCTTCGGGCTGCGGCAAGTCGACCCTGCTGGAGCTGATCGCCGGCCTGCGGGAGCCGAGCGCCGGCGCGATCGAGGCGGGCGGCGCGTGCGACGCCGCCGGGCGCCTCGCCCACTGCGCCTTCATGCCGCAGCGCGACCTGCTGCTGCCCTGGCTGAGCGCGGTCGACAACGCCGCCCTGGCGCTGCGCAACCGCGGCGCCCGCCGCAGCGCCGCCCGCCGCGAGGCGGGGCAGCTGTTCGAGCGCTTCGGCCTGGCAGGCTTCGAGCGCGCGCGGCCGGCCGAGCTCTCGGGCGGGATGCGCCAGCGGGTCGCCTTCCTGCGCACGCTCCTCGCCGGCAAGCCGGTGCTGGCCCTGGACGAGCCGTTCGCTTCGCTCGACGCGATCACCCGCGCCGAGATGCAGGCCTGGCTCGCCGGTGCTCTCGCCGCCGACCCGCGCACGGTCGTGCTCGTCACCCACGACGTCGAGGAGGCGCTCTACCTCTCCGACCGCGTCGCCGTCCTCTCCGCCCGCCCGGCACGCGTCGTCGAGGAGCTGAGCGCCCCCGACCCACGCGCCGCCGACCGCGACGCCGCCGTCACCGACCCGGGCTTCGTCGCCGCCCGCGAGCGGGCGATGGCGGCGCTGCACAAAGGGGCAAAGTGAAGATGGCTGGCGCCTTAGTCGTACATATTCCGACTAACGCGCCAAGGAGTGGCGAAGGATGACCCGGCGGCTGCTTCTGCCGGGTACGGTCGTCGTCGCCCTGCTCGGCCTCTGGCAGCTCGCCGCGTCGAGCGGCGCGCTCGCCGACCTGCTTGGGCTGGAGCCCTTCCTCGTCCCCTCGCCGGCCGAAATCGCCGCGTCGCTGCGGGACAACCGCGCCCTGCTGGCCGAGAACGCCTGGGTGACGCTCCAGGAGATCCTGCTCGGCTTCCTGATCGGCCTCGTCGCCGGGCTCGGCTTCGCCTCCCTGCTGCGCTTCTCCGCGACGCTGCGACGCGCCTTCTACCCGCTGATGGTCGGCTCGCAGGCGGTGCCGATCCTGATCTTCGCCCCGGTCCTGGTCGTCTGGTTCGGCTTCGGGATCGGGCCGAAGCTGATCGTGGTGGCGTTGCTCTGCTTCTTCCCGATCGCCGTCGCGACGACCGACGGATTGCGCTCGGTCGACCCGGAGGCGGTCAAGATGATGCGCAGCCTCGACGCCTCGCGGCTGCAGCTCCTGTGGCGGGTCGAAGCGCCCAACGCCCTGCCCTTCGTCTTCAGCGGCGCCCGCGTCGCCGCCACCTTCGCGCCGATCGGCGCCGTCTTCGGCGAGTGGGTCGGCGCCGACTCCGGCCTCGGCCACCTGATCCTGCAGGACAACGCGCAGCTGGAAACCGCGCGGCTGTTCGCCGCCGCCTTCGTCCTCGCCGCGATCGCGATCGCCCTCTTCGGCCTCCTGGCCCTCGCCGAGCGCCGCATCGTCAATTGGCGATAGAACACAAGCCCGCAAACCAACCGAAAGCAGGCATGACCGTCAATCCCCGCACCCTCCTCCTCGGACTCACCGCCGTCCTCGCCGCCTTCACCCTCGCCGCCTGCGGCGAGAAGAGCGAGGACGCCGCCTCGGCCGGGAACGAGCCCTTCAGCCTGACGCTCGACTTCTACCCCAACCCCGACCATGCCGGCGTCTACATGGCGCAGAAGCTCGGCTACTTCGAGGACGCCGGGCTCGACCTGACGATCCACACGCCGTCGGACCCGGCGGCGCCGATCAAGCAGGTCGCCGCCGGCCGCACCGACCTGGCGATCTCCTACGAGCCCGAGGTGCTGCTGGCGCACGAGCGGGGGCTCGACACGATCGCCGTCGGCGCGATGGTCGACACCCCGCTGACCTCGATGATCTGGCTGCGGGAGTCGGGGATCGGCGGGATCGCCGACCTGAAAGACAAGACGATCGCCACCGCCGGCATCCCCTACCAGGACGCCTACCTGGAGACGATCCTCGCCCGCGCCGATCTCACCCCCGAGGAGGTGAAGACGGTCAACGTCGGCTACGGCCTGCTGCCGGCGATCGTCGGCGGCCGCGCCGAGGCGATGCTGGGCGGCTTTCGCAACGTCGAGGGCGTCGACCTGCGGCTGCGCGGCAAGGACCCGGTGGTCACGCCGGTCGACCAGCTCGGCGTGCCCACCTACGACGAGCTCGTCCTGGTCGCCAAGCGCAGCGAGCTGGAGGAGGACGCCGAGCCGGTGCGCCTCTTTCTCGCCGCCCTGGCGCGCGGCACCGCGGCGGCGGCGAAGAGCCCCAACGCGACCAGCGAGGCGATCCTGGCGGCCAACCGCGACCTGCAGCCGCGCCTGACGCGGGCCGAGGTCGAGGCGACGCTGCCGCTGCTCTCGCGCAGCGGTCGCATGGACCCGGCCAAGTGGACTCGGTTCGTCGCCTGGATGAACGAGAACGGGCAGCTCTCCGGCCGCCCGGCGCCGTCGCAGGTGCTGACCAACGAGTACCTACCGGGCGCGATCGGCAAGTAATTCGAAGCTGCCCTCGCGCAGCAGGGCCGGCACCTTCTGCGGCGCCAGCGGGCGCGAGAAGAGGTGGCCCTGGGCGAAGTCGCAGCCGAGGCGGCGCAGCTCGGCGAGCTGCGCCTCGCTCTCGACCCCCTCGGCGATTGAGTCGAGCGAGAGGGCGCGCGCCATCCCGATCACCGCCTCGACGATCGCCGTGCGCTCCCGCTCCAGCCCGAGGCCCTCGACGAAGGAGCGGTCGATCTTCAGCGCGTCGAAGGGGAAGCGGTTGAGGTAGGCGAGCGAGGAGTAGCCGGTGCCGAAGTCGTCGAGGACGAGGCGCACGCCGATCTCGCTCAGCGCCGCCAGCGTCGCCTTGGCCGTCGCCGACTCCTCGACCAGGACGCTCTCGGTGATCTCCAGCCGCAGGTTGACCGGGTCGAGGCCGGTGCGCTGGAGCACGTCGCGCACCGAGTCGGCGAGGTCGCGGCGGGCGACCTCGCGGGCGGAGAGGTTGACGGCGATGTCGAGCGGCCGCTGGTCGGGGCGCAGCTCGTGCCACGCGAGCGCCTGGCGGCAGGCTGTCTCCTGCACCCAGCGCTCGATCGGCTCGATCAGGCCGCTGTCCTCGGCGATCGAGACGAAGTCGCCGGGGTCGAGCAGGCCGCGCTCCGGATGGCGCCAGCGGACCAGCGCCTCGAGGCCGACGATCTCACCGCTGTCGAGGGCGATCACCGGCTGGTACTGGAGCTCGAGCTCGCCGCGGTCGAGCGCGTGGCGCAGCTCGCGCTCGGTCTCCAGCCGGCGCAGCGCCCGCGCCCGCATCTCCGCGTCGAAGACCTCGCAGCGCCCGCGGCCGCGCTCCTTCGCCCTGTACATCGCCGCGTCGGCGTCGCGGATCAGCAGCTCGGCGTCGACCGCCTCGCGACCGGGCCGGGCGACGGCGATGCCGATGCTGGCGGTGAGGAAGTGCTCGGCGGCGCCCATCGAGAAGGGCTCGGCGAAGGCGTCCGCGACCCGGTCGGCGATCGCCGACGCCTCCTCCTCGTCGGCGAGCCTGTCGACCAGGACGCCGAACTCGTCGCCGCCGAAGCGGGCGACGATGTCGCCGGGACGGAGGTGGGCACGCAGGCGTGGGGCGACGGCGCGCAGCAGCTCGTCGCCGGCGTGGTGGCCGGTGCTGTCGTTGATCAGCTTGAAGTGGTCGAGGTCGAGGAAGAGGATGCCGACCGGCGAGCCGGAGGCTGTGCTGCGGCCGAGCGCGTCCTGCAGCGAGGCGACGAAGCTGGGCCGGTTGGGCAGGCCGGTGAGCGGGTCGTGGAGGACGCGGTGGCGCAGCGCCTCGTCGGCCCGGTGGCGCTCCAGCGCGTCGGCGAGCACGTTGGCCATCGCCTGGGCGAAGTGGACGTCGCCGGGGGTGAAGCGGCTCGGCTCGGTGGAGTGGATGTCGAGCACGCCGTGGGGGTGCTCGAGACCGGCGATCGGCACGGCGAGGCTGCTGCGCACGCCGAGCAGCCGCAGCGCCGGCGGCATCGAGAAGCGGCGCTCGCTCGACCAGTCGTCGACGATCACGTGCAGCCCCGAATCCAGCGCGGCGCCGGCGTGCGAATCGCGCGCCGCCGAGACGCGGCGCTTCGCCCCCGCCTCGCCCTGCTCGAGCCCGGCGCGCAGCTGCAGGCGCCGGCCCTCGCGGCCGGCCTCCCAGACGCCGGCCGCCTCGACGCCCTCGACCTCGGTCATCAGCGGCACCGCCTGCTCGCTGAGCCGCGCCGGGTCGCCGTCCTGCAGGGCGTAGCGCCCCAGCCGGGCGACGGCGGCCTGCTGCGCGGCGGCGCGGCGCAGCTCGCCCTCGGCCTGCTTGCGCTCGGTGATGTCGTAGAGGACGCCGTGCCAGACCGGGGTGCCGCCGCCGTCGGGCTCGAGCACGGCCTCGTCGAGGATCCAGACGATCTCGCCGTCGCGGGTGATCATCCGGTAGTCGATCGGCGGGAAGCCGCCATCGCCGGCGGCCTTGCGCGTCTCCTGCTCGAGCGCCCGCTCACGGTCGTCGGGGTGGAGGCGCTCGGCCCACAGCCCCGGGTCGGCCATCCACTCCTCCGGGGTGTAACCGAGGATCCCCTCGATCTGGGGGCTGACGTAACGCCAGCGGCCGCGCTCGCCGAGCTCGCAGGAATAGACGATCGCCGGCAGGCGCTCGACCAGGCGCCGGTAGTCGTCGCCCGCCGAGGAGATCTCGTCGAAGAACTCGCTGACCCGCTCCTCCGGCCAGCCGCTCCCCTCGGGTTCCTGTCGCGCCTGCTCCATTGCCACGCCTATCGGCACGGCTGGGCGCGGCTTTACTTGTACAAGCCGATGCTCCACGCCCCGGCCAGGCCGCGGTACGGGGCGTAGGGCGCGTAGAACTCCTCGACCTCCTCGACCGTGGCGCGGCGGCCGAGCCGCGCGAGGCGGCCGACCAGCTTCAGGTAGATCAGGTCGCCGGCCGGCAGCGAGTCGGGGTCGCCGCGGCCGAAGAGCCCCAGGCACTGCACGGTCCAGGGGCCGACCTCGGGAATCCTCAGCAGGCGGCGGTCGGCCTCGACCCGACCAGGGTCGCAGCGGCCGGCGGCGATCTCACGGGCGACGGCGCGCAGGGCGAGAGAGCGGCCGGCGGAGAGGTCCATCGAGGCGAGCTCGGCCGGCGCCCGGCCGGCGATCGTCGCCGCGCCCGGGACATCGCGCAGGGCGCCGCGGTCGCGGCCGAGGCGCGCGCCCCAACGGCCGACGATGCGGCGCTGGATGAGCGCGGCCCGCTCACTCTCGATCAGCTGCTTGACCACCGCCCAGGCAAGCGCCTCCCAGGCCCAGGGGCGGCGGCGCGGGCGCAGCCAGGGCCGGCGGCGCAGCTGCGGGCCGAGCAGCGGGTCGCGGCGAAAGCGCCTATAGAACTCGCCCAGGTCGTCGTCGACGCCGAGCGCGAAGCGCATCCGCTCGATCGCCAGCTGGAGCTGCGCGGCCGCGGCCGGACCGGCGGGCGGCGAATCGACCTCGCGCGGGGCGACAAGCGCCGCGCGATCGACCGGGTCGGCGCGCAGCGCGACCCGCCCCTTGCCCGGCTCCCAGGCCCGCACCAGCACCGGGCTGCCCTCGACCGCAAGAAGGCGCGAGACGACCCCGCCCTCCACCCGCATCGTCCGGTCCTCGCTGGAGTAGACCGGCAGGCGGAAAGGGGAAGGCGGCCGAACCTCGAGCTCGAGGCCCTTCAACGCCCGAGCAGGTGAACGTCGACCAGGAAGGACCTACTCGCCAGGACCTTTGGCTGACGGCTGCGACGAGCAAATAGGCGCCCGGAAGACCCCTTAGCCACTGCACGTACAGTCGCAACCGTCGCCGCGCCAACAAGGATGCCACCGATGGCAGCGACTGCCGCGGTGCGGGCCTCGCGCAGCGCAAGGGCATTGGGGACCTCCCGCTCCACAACACGGACCCGGACCGGCTCGAGCTCGAACTCGCTCACCGGTTCGACTCTAACGCCTTCTCGTAGATGCGGTAGCGCTTGACCACCTGGCCCCCCATCCCTTCCATCGCCCGGTTCATCGGCTTGTTGGTCTCCAGGATCCAGCCGGTCTCGCCGGCCGGGACGCCGTCGGGGCTGGCCGCCTCGAGGTGCTTCAGGTAGAGGCCGGCGGCGACGCCGCTGTGGCGGTACTCGTTCTTGACGCCCAGCGCGAGGACCCGCACTCGGTCGATCCGGCGCCTGCCGCGCAGGAAGGTCAGCCAGCCGAAGGGGAGCAGCCGCCCGCCCATCTTCGCCAGCACCTGGTTGACGTCGGGCAGGGTGAGGGCGACGCCGACCGTCTCGCCGTCCCTTTCGGCGACGAAGGCCCACCGCTCGTCGATCACCTGCTTGAGCAGCTGGGCGTGGAACTCGACCTCGGCCTCGGTCGGCGGGACGAAGCCCCAGTTGTCGGCCCAGGCCTCGTTGTAGACGTCGGTGAAGCGGCGCATCTCCTCGTGCAGGTTGCCCTTGTCGATGTTGCGGATCGCGATCCCCTCGTCGCGCAGCGCCTTCTCCGCCGCGGCGTGGATCTCGGGCGCGAAGGCGTCGCCTTCCTTCAGCTCGCCCAGCTCGAGGTGCCACATCAGGAGGTCGACCGTCTTGCCGTAGCCAAGTCCCTCGAGCAGCTCCCCGTAGAAGGGCGGGTGCCAGTTCTGCAGGATCATCGGCCGGATCTCGTAGCCCTCGATCAGGATCCCGACCTCGTCGTTGGTGGTGAAGTCCATCGGCCCGAACAGGCGCTCGCGGCCGCGCTCGCGCAGCCACCCCTCGGCCGCCTCCAGCAGCGCCCGCGCCACCTCGGCGTCCTCGACCGTCTCGAAGAAGCCGAACATCCCGTCGCGGCCGCCCTGCACCTCGTCCCAGCGCTCGTCGACCTGGGCGGTGATGCGGCCGACCGGCTCGCCGTCGCGCTCGGCGAGGAAGTACTCGGCCTCGGCGTGCTCGAAGTAGGGGTTCCTGCCGCGGTCGAGGAACCGCATCCGTTCGTAGATCAAGGGCGGCACCCACTGCGGGCGGTCGCGGTGCAGGTGGAAGGGGACCCTGACGAAGCGCTTCAGCTCGCGTCGGGTGCGGACGGGGCGTACGTCGACCGTTGCCACGGGGGCTGAACCTACACTTCCGCCATGAGCGAAACCGCGAAGGCCCCGCGAGCCCCCGTCGACGTCTTCGAGAAGGCGCGCAGCCACGACCGGCTCGAGCAGCTGGAAGCGGCCAGGCAGCACGACCTGCTGCCCTACTTCCGGCTGCTCACCTCCGCCGCCGGGCCGGTGGTCGAGATGGAGGGGCGGGAGACGATCATGCTCGGCTCCAACAACTACCTGGGGCTGACCGGCGACGAGCGGGTCAAGCAGGCGGCCCGCGAGGCGCTGGAGGCCTACGGCACCGGCGTCACCGGCTCGCGGCTGCTCAACGGGACGACGCCGCTGCACGTCGAGCTGGAGCGCGAGCTGGCCGAGTGGATGGGCAGCGAGGACGCGATCGTCTACACGACCGGCTACCAGGCCAACGTCGGCTGCATCGGCACGATCCTCGGCCCCGGCGACACGGCGATCGCCGACTCCGGCGACCACGCCTCGATCCTCGACGGATGCAAGCTCTCCGGGGCGAAGCTCCGCCCCTTCCGTCACAACCGCATGGACAAGCTGGAGAAGATGCTGGGGCGGGCGGCGGAGGATGGCGGCGGCGTGCTGGTCGTCGTCGACGGCGTCTTCTCGATGGAGGGCGACGTCTGCGACCTGCCGCGGATCGTCGAGCTCTGCGGCGCGCACGGGGCGCGGCTGCTGGTCGACGAGGCGCACGGCGCCGGGGTGCTCGGCGCCCGCGGCGCCGGGGCGAGCGAGCTCTTCGGCCTCGAGGACGAGGTCGATCTGCGGATGGGGACCTTCTCCAAGAGCCTCGCCTCCTGCGGCGGCTTCATCGCCGGCCCCGCCGACGTGGTCGAGTACCTGCGGATCGCCTCGCGCTCCTTCGTCTTCAGCGCCGCGGCGGTGCCGGCGGCGGTCGGCGCGGCGCTGGCGGCGCTGCGCGTGATCCGCGCCGACGGCCCGCGGCTGTTCGAGGCGCTGCTCGGCAACGCCTCCTACCTGCGCGAGGGGCTGCGCGGGCTCGGCCTGAAGGTGGTCGAGCCGGGGACGCTGCCCGACGGCAGCGTGGCGACGACGCCGGTCGTGCCGGTGATCGTCGGCGACGACTGGCAGGCCGTGCTGCTCTGGAAGGCGCTGTTCGACGCCGGCGTCTACACCAACGTCGCGATCCACCCCGCCGTCCCGCCGGGGGGGGCGCTGCTGCGCACCAGTTTGATGGCGACCCACGAGCGCGAGCACCTCGACCGCGCCCTCGCGACAATCGAGCAGACCATCGAGAAGTTCCCTGAGCTACCGAGAAGCTGAGGAGGGAGGGCGTGTTTCTCCTACCCCGGTGGGGGTAGTTTGAGGCCCGGCCGGATTCGGACTAGTCCTCCGGCGCATGAAAATGATGCTCTTAGCGGGTGGGCCGTCAGCCGATCGTCTGGTCCGGCTTGACGCTCGCCGCCCCCAGGGCGTAGCTTGCTCCCGCACCAACCGCCACCGGGTCAGGAGGAGGCGGTCGGAATATCGGTCCAGCCGAGCCGGGGAGGCCGGCCGGCACGCAAGCCCAGTCATCGAACCCGAACGGGAGGAGTCCCAGTGGAAGCTGCAACGATCGCCCCTGCCCCGACGCCCACCGGCGGCGGGACGCCCCCGCAACACATGCAGGCGCTGGCGCGCGCCAACCGGGTGCGGCTCGCGCGGGCAGAGCTGAAGCGGTCGATCGGGCGCGGCGACGTGGACATCGCCGCGGTGATCCGCGAGTGCCCCTTTGAGACCGAGAGCATGCCCCTGGCCGAGCTGCTGACCAGCCAGCGCCGCTGGGGGCGCACCAGGGCGCGCAAGCTGCTGCAGGCGGTGGCGCTGAGTGAGAACAAGCGGCTGGGGACGCTGACGCCGCGCCAGCGGGCGCTGCTCTGCTCGGCGCTCAGCGCGGGGCCGCGAGACACCGTCTTGATCTGAGAGCGTCTCTCGACGCAGCACCTAACCCCGCAGGCGGCCGGCTCTGAAGGACAAGCCGCCCGAGGCCTTCTGGAAGGCGCGGCGGAGGGCGTAGAAGGAGGTAGCGAAAGCGAGGATGCCGGCGATGAGGGCGAAGACGAGAATCAGGCCGGCCAGGTAGAAGAGGGCGCCGGTTACGAGGACGAAGACGGTGCCGGCGAGCAGGGCGGTGTGAGAGCGGTAGCCGGCGAAGTGCTCGCGGACCGAGACCTCGAGACCGCCGAGCCCGGCGAGGACGACGCCGAGCCCGATCGCGGTCGGGCTGGCGGCGACGAAGCCGGCGACGAGGGAGACGATGCCGGCGAGGACGGTCAGCTCAGCCAGCGGGAAGGCGCCCCAGGGGGCGGGCGGGCGCTCGTCCGCCCGCGGCCGGGGCTTGGAGCTTCTCTCGACTTCCGGGGTCAACGGCCGCAAGCCGCCCGGCTAACGGGCATCCGGAGGAGACCCTGACCCGCCACCAACCCATCAGCATGCCGAGCGGGCCGAGGCGGGGCAGCGAGTGCCAGTGGCCGCAACCCGGCGCGCCGATGTCGTCGCGCGAGATCCGCAGCCACTTGTGGTCGGCGGGCGAGGCGATCATCCGCTCGAGCAGCGTACGGTTGCGGGCCTCGAGGCCCTCCTGCTCATGGAGCTGCCGCTGCGCAGCGCCGATCCGCTCGGCCAGCGCGTCGCGAACCGCCTCCAGCTCGCCGAGGTCGAGCGGCCGGCCGGCCGGCGCGACCGCGGGGACCGCAGCGTCAACCGTCACCCGTCCGAAGCCCTCCGCGACCAACCCCCCGAGCTCAAGCTCCAGACGCCCGATCTGACGCCGCAACTCAGCCCGAGCAAGCCGCTCGTCACCATCGACGCGAAGCGTCCGGGTGTCTCGCTCGATCAGCTGAGCCATAACCCGCTACCAAGTCTAGCTCGCGCCTCCATCGCCCAAGGCGGTCATCCCGTTAAGCAACTTCGAGCGTGGCGGAGACCATCCAGAGGGCCTCCTCGACGGCGATCTGGGGGACGCCGTTGACCTGGATCGCGGCAATCGCGATGCGGCGGGTGCGCTTCTCGACCTCGCGCCCCTCGCCGGCGGCGCCGAAGAGCAGGGCGGCGGGGGCGCGCTCGTCGGCGATCACCAGGGTTCCCTGCGGCATCTCGCCGGGCCGGCCGGCGAGCGACTCGCCGGGGGCCGAGTCGCGCACGCAGAGCGACCCGTGCAGATGCTCGGCGTCGAAGGCGCGCAGGGCGATCCCGGTCTCCACCATGGCGATCGTCAGGGCGTCCTGCGGCAGGCCGCGCGACTTGAAGCCGCCGTCCTGGAGGCGGTCCAGCGCCAGCTGCTCGATCGGCGTGCGGTTGCGGTCGGGGTCCAAGCCGATCTGGCGGAAGAAGACCCGGTAGGCCCAGGGGATCGGCCGTTCGCGCATGTGGATCGCGTGGGCGCCGTAGAAGCGGTCGGAGACGTCGCGCAGGCGGCGCCGCACCGGGTCAGGGCTGCGACCCGGGCGGCCGTCGACCTCGACCCAGGAGATGCCGAGCCCGGGGAACTCGGCGGCGACGTGCGGGGCGACCCAGCCCAGCCTCGAGGAGGGCTCCCACTCGGGCCGCGAGCTCGCTGCCTCGGCGCTCATCGCGACCGGCTTTCCGCGACGCGCGTGGCGCGCAGCAGCCGCTCCACCCGGGCGCCCAGCTCACGCTCGTCCAGGTCGCCGATGCCGGCGCCCTGCAGCGTCCCGCCGGGGTAGGCGTAGGCGAAGGTCGGGCAGCCGCCCACCCGGTAGAGGCTCGCCACGGCGCCGTCGCGGTCGTAGCCGACCGGCATCCGCCAGCCGCGGCTGCGCACCAGGTCGCGCACGGTCTCGCGCTCGTCGCGCACGTTCAGCGAGAGGAAGCGCACCCGCCCACGGTAGCGCGAGTGGACGCGGTCGACGACGTCCTGCTGCTCGACGCAGTCACCGCCGCGGCTGAACCAGAACGAGATCACCGCGGGGCGGTCGAAGAGGTCGCAGACGCGGATCGCCCCCGGGGTGCGGACCCGGCAGGCGGGGGCGCGGCGGGCGTCCTCGGGGCAGGGCAGGCGCGAGGTCTCGCAGTCGTCCTGGGCGACGTTGGCGTCGCCTTCGAGCCCGCTCCGGGCGGCCGGCACGGCGAACTCCGGCAGCGGCCAGCGCGACGGCTGCTCGTCGAGGCCGAGGGTGCCGCCGTCCTCGCCGACGTCGCCGAGCAGGGCGACGGCGATCAACGCGACAAAGATCAGGCCGACGAGGATCGAGTAGCGGTCTCTCACCGTTCCTCCTTGCGCGCCTCCGCCCAGACGAGCGCCGCCGGCAGCGCCACCATCACGCCCAGCAGGGCGACGCCGAGGTCGATCACGGTGACGAAGCCGAAGTCGCGCAGCATCTTCACGTCGCTGGCGACGAGCACGGCGAAGCCGGCCGTCGCCGCGGTGCCCGAGGCGAGCACGGCGGCGCCGGTGCGGGCGTAGGCGCGGCGCAGCGCCTCGGCGACCGTACGGCCGCGGCGCTCCTCGCGGAAGCGGCCGGCGAGGATGACGCTGAACTCGGTGGCGATCGCGATCGTCAGCGCCCCGAGCGCCGCCGACATCGGGTTGAGCGGCACCTGGGTGAGCCAGAGCACCAGCGCCGACCAGCCGGTCGCCATCGCGATCGGCACCAGCGGCAGCAGGGCGCGCGAGGCGGAGCGGTAGACGGCGAGCAGCACCAGCACGACCGCGAGCATCCCGGCCAGGGTGAGCAGGTAGCGGCTGTCCGACAGATCGGACGCCGCAGCGGCGGCGATCACCGGCAAGCCCGTCAGCTCGGCCTCCACCCCGGGCGGCGGCTCGCCGATCTCCTCGCGCACCTGCTCGATCAGCTGCTGCTGGTCGTCGAGCGACTGCGCCCTGATCCCGAAGGCGAGCAGCGTCGACCCGGCCGGCAGTCCGGTCTCCGGGTCGATCGTCGCCAGCTGGCGCAGGTTGTAGGCGGGGATCTGGCGGAAGGCGGCGCGGATGCCCTGGCGCGTCAATTTCGTGTTCGCGAGCGGATTGAGCCCACCCCCCGTGACGAAATCCGACAGCGCCGGCCCGGGACAGATCTCGGCTTCCAGGCAGCTCGCGTCCCCCCCGGCGAACCCCCCGGCCGCCAGCACGCGCTGCTTGAAGTCGGCCATCCAGCGGATCGTCCGCGGGTCCGTCAGATCCTCCGCCTGAACCCTGACATCGAGCTCGCCCGACACGCCGGTCGCCTCCTGTAGGCGATTCAGGTCTTCCACCGCCTCCACGTTCTGGGGAGCAAGCTCGCGGATGTCCGACTGGGTCTCGATCTGCGTGCCGACGCCCCAACCGATTGCGGCCAGAGCCAGGCCGATGCCCAGCACTCGCTTCGGATGGGCTTGCGCCAGGTCGAGGATTCGATTCAGGAGGCTGGGCGGGGGCGGGATCGTGGGGTGCCCCTCCGCGCGCTGGGTTTTTCGCCTTGCGGCGATCTTCTCTCGCCAAGCCGGCACTGCGAAAAACATGACGCCGCGCGTCTCCGGGGCACCCCACGCTCCCGCCATCGAGCGCAGGCTGAGGGATGCGAAACCAGCTACGAAGGCGAGCGCGAAGGCGATGGCGATGCCCACGAGGAGCAGCAGGCCGAAGCTGCGGACCATGGGCGTGGGAGACAGCTGGAGAGCCAGGAAGCCCGCGGCAGTCGCCATGCAGGCGATCCCGATCGTGGGGGCGCCCCGGGTCGCCGCGTAGCGGGACGCCTCGGTGGCGTCGGTGGCGCCGATGGCGATTGCCTCGTCGTAGCGGGCTTGCAATTGGATGGCGTAATCGACCGCGAGGCCGACGAGGATCGGTAAGACGGCGATCGAGGCCATGGTGAGCGAGCCGCCGAGCAGGCCGAAGAGGCCGAAGGTGAGGGCGGCGGCGGCGAGGGCCAGGGCGAGCGGCAGCAGGCGCCAGCGGGAGCGGAAGACGAGCAGCAGGGCAAGCGCCATGACGACGACGGCGACGGCGAGCAGGACGAGCAGGCGGTCGGTCAGGGCGCGGGTGACCGCGTCGACGACTACGGGGACGCCGGAGATCGTGTACTCGCCGCCGCGCAGCTCGAAGCAGGGCTCGGGCTTGCCGCGGAACTTGCAGGGCGGCCGCGGGACGGGGTCGTAGACGGCGGCGCGAATCGTCTCCAGGGCGCGCCGGCGCTCGGCCTCGCTCAGGCCGGGGCGCAGGCGGAGGACGATCTGGGCCGTGCTGCTGTTGGGGAAGAGGTAGGAGAGCCGCGCCTTGGGCGTGCCGCGCTCGCCGCCCAGGTCGAAGACGACCGCGGCGATGAAGTCGGGGTTGGCGAGGCTGGGGGCGCTGGTGATCCCGTAGCGGGCGGCGATCTGCAGCAGCAGTTCGCGCAGCTCGTCCGGTGGCGTGGTGCGCAGCAGCCGGCGCAGTTGGCGGTCGAGCTGGATCACCGCCTCGTTGAGGAAGGTTGCCGGCCCGATCAGCGAGCGGACCGGGTCCTGGCGCGCCAGCTCGGCGCAGGGCCCGGGGATCGGCTCAGCCCCCTCGGGCACGTTGCCGGAGAGGCACCCCTCGAGGCGCAGGAAGCGGCCCAGGTTGGCGGTCAGGATCAGCTCCTGCAGGTCCCCCTCGGCCAGCACGACCACCGGTTCCTCGCCGAAGTCGCGCCGCACCTCCTGCGTCGCCCGGTAGCTGGCCGTATCGCGGTCGACCAGCGTGTCGGTGCCGGCGTCGGTCGGCAGCTGAGTGGCCGCCACCGCAGCTCCTGCAGCCAGAAGACTCGAGAAAGCCAGCACAAGCCAAGCACGCCGCACTGACCAAGCAGCGATACGGCTGAACCAGCGACCGCCGCTCATCTCACACGCCCCGAGCAAATGGGGTGTGGCCGGGTGCCCGGTCGCGCCCCACTCAATCCATTGACAGGGGGCCAGTTACGTCGGCGTTGAGGAACTGGTGGACGAACTGGTTTTCGGAGTCGAACAATTCCTCTTTCGGCCCCGACTCGACGATTTTGCCGTTCCAGAGGACGGCGATGAAGTCGGAGATCCGCCGCGCCGTGTTGAGGTCGTGGCTGATCACCAGGTAGCAGCCGCCGTTCTCTGCGTGGACCTCGCGGATCAGCTCGCAGAGCAGGGCGGTGCGCACCGGGTCGAGGCCGGAGTCGGGCTCGTCGAACATGACGATCGCCGGTTCGAGCACCAGCGCCCGGGCGAAGCCGGCGCGCTTGCGCATCCCGCCGGAGAGCTCGTTCGGCATCTTGTAGACCGCTTCGGCGAGGCCGACCTCCTTGAGGCGGCGGTTGACGATCTCGCCGATCTCCTCCTCGCTTTTGTCGGTGTGCTGGCGCAGCGGGAAGGCGGTGTTGTCGTAGACGTTCATCGAGCCGAAGAGGGCGCCGTCCTGGAAGAGCAGGCCGAACTTCTTGCGCACCTCGAACAGTTCGTCGTCGGTCATGTTGGGGATCGATTCGCCGTGCACGAGGACGTCGCCGGAGTCGGGGTAGAGCAGGCCGACGATGTGCTTGATCAGGACGCTCTTGCCGGTGCCCGACGGGCCGAGCACCATCGAGACCTGGTCTTCGGGCAGGTCGAGGTTGAGCCCGTTGAGGATGCGGGCGCGGCCGAACTGCTTGACCAGGTCGATGATCTCGATCGCCGCATCGCCGCCGTGGTCGCGCTTGCGCCCGGTGTGGAAGCGGTAGGGGTCGACGTCGGCCGGGTCGACGCCGGGGATGACGAAGTCGCGGCCCATGGTCGCGCCGTCCTCGCTGATGTAGGGGGCGCCGGCCGGGGCCTCCGGCGCGGTCGCCGGAGGCGCTTCGGCGCTCGAAGCGGCCTCGTCCTGGAGCCTCTGCTCTTCCCTGCGGCTGTCGTCGTCTATTGCCATTGGTCAGCCTCCTATCGGCGCCCTCGGGTTGGCGCCCCAGAAGACGAGGGTGCCGAGCATCCCGATGATGTGGACTAGAACGATGTTAAGCACCATCGACTTCGCCGTCGCGGTGCCGACCCCGACCGGGCCGCCCGAGGCCGTGTAGCCGTAGTAGCAGCCGACCATCACGATCGCGGTAGCCATGACCATGCCCTTGATCAGGCTGAAGATCAGGTCGGGGGGGTTCTGGAACATCCAGAAGATCAACAGGTAGCCGCCTTTGGAGACGTCGCCCACCTGCTCGACGACGGCGATGTAGCTGGCGAAGAACATGACGCCGATCCCGACCAGGTACATGAAGGGGAAGGCGATCCAGGCGGCGAGCAGGCGGGTCGCGGCGAGGAAGGTGACCGGCGGCACGCCCATCACCTCGAGCGCGTCGATCTCGTCGGAGATCCGCATCGCGCCGAGCTCGGCGACGATCCCGGTGCCGACCTTGGCCGCCAGCATGTAGCCGAAGGCGTAGGGCATGATCTCGCGCAGGTCGCACCAGGCCGAGAAGACGCCGGAGTAGGCGGGGGCGCCCTGGGCCCGCGTCAGGTAGGCGCCCTCGATCCCGCACTGCAGGCCGAGGATGAAGACGGTGCCCCAGATGACGATCGCCGAGCCGAGGATCAGGATCCCCGCCTGGCGCAGGCTCTCGCCGAAGAAACGCAGCACGCGGCCGCTGTAGACGAGGCCGGCGACGCGCGAGCCGAAGCGGGCGATCTCGCCGAACGAGTCGAGCCAGCCGCGGGGGACGTCGAGCCAGGCGTTCATGCGTTCACCGGATCGTCTGCAGGTCGGGGTTGGTGGCGAGCAGCGTCTGGGTGAAGACGTAGTTGAAGGAGAAGACGCCGAGGAAGGAGATCACGACCGCCTGGTTGACGGCGCGGCCGACGCCGGCGGCGCCGCCGGAGGCGGTCATCCCCTTATAGCAGCAGACGACCGAGATGATCGCGCCGAACAGGGTGCACTTCACCACCGATCCCCAGAGGTCGGTGACCGAGGCGTTGGAGAAGAGCGTCGCGAAGAAGCCGCCGAGCGGCTGGTTGTAGAGCAGCTCGGTGATCACCCCGCCGGAGAGGCCGAAGACGAGGGCGTAGATGTCGAGCAGGCCGGTGATCAGCATCAGCGCCAGGAAGCGCGGCACGACCAGGTTCTTGATCGGGTCGACGCCGAGCACCTGCAGGGCGTCGAGCTCCTCGCGGATCTTGCGAGCGCCGAGGTCGGCGGTGATCGCGGTGCCGGCGACGCCGGCGACGACGACCGCGGTGACGAAGGGGGCGATCTCGCGGATCGCGGCGAGGACGAAGAAGCCGCCGAGCCGGTCGAGCGAGCCGACCAGGGTGAGGAAGTTGGCGGCCTGCAAGCCGGGCGCGCCGAAGCAGATCGCCACGGTCGAGACCAGCAGCGGGAACCAGCAGAGCTGCAGGGCGAAGAGGAACTGGCCGATGAACTCCTCGCCGTAGGGGTAGGGCGGCCGGACCGCGGAGACGAGCGTGCGACCGGTGAGGATCATCATGTCGCCGACCTGTTCGAAGAAGGACTTCGCCGGTGCGAACCTCCTCCCTATCGACGCTGCTGCTTCCATCTCCTCCTCCGGCGCGGCGGGGCCGCATCGGGCGACCCCCCTTTCCCTTTCAGCAGTCTATGGGATGCCCCAGCGGCCACGGTTAGCCGAGTGTTGAGATCCGGCTAACCCCGCGGGCATGCCGATCGGGGCCCGGGAGGCGCCGAATCCCCGTGGTATGTTCGGGCCGCTTTGGAGCGCCTGGGGGGTCATCGCATCGGCTACGTCGCGGCGAGCGCCGTCTTCTTCTTCGCCCTCGCCCTCTCGCTTGCCGCCTGCGGCGGCGACTCCGAGGGGTCCAACGCGAGCGAACCCAGCGCCTCCTACCCCGTCGTCTACACCGCCGACTTCCCGGTCAGGCAGCGGCTCGGCGAAACGAGCCTCTTGCGGATCGGCGTGCGCAACGCCGGCCGGGAGCAGATGTCGGCGCTGACCGTGAGCATCTCGATCGCCGGCAAAGACGGGCAGCAGTCCGCCCTGGCCTTCGGCATCCGCGATCCCCAGCCCGAACTGGCCCAGCCCGACCGCCCCGTCTGGGTGCTCTCCGAGCACTACCCCAAACTGGCCGGCTCGACCAGTCCGGGCGGGGCGGAAACGACGAACGAGAAGACCTTCGAGTTCGGCGCTCTCAAGCCCGGCGAGAAGACCGAAGCGGTGTGGAAGTTAAGCGCGGTGAGGACCGGCGGCTACAGGCTGCTGTACGAGATCGGCGCCGGGCTCGGCGGCAAGGCCAAGGCGGAGACCGAGGGCGGCGACCCGGCCGTGGGCTCGCTCGCGGTGCGGATCGTCGAGGTGCCGCCGAACACGGTGGTGACCGACAGCGGCGAAGTGGTGCCGGCGCCGCGGGATCCGACTGAGGCGAATCGTTAGCTTTTCCCGCATGGGACGCACAGTCTCGTGCCTCGCCGCGACGATCCTGGCGATGGCGGCGCTGCCCGCTTGCGGCGATGCCGAGGAGCCGGACGAAGCCGCGGACAGCGCAAAGCCGCGCCGCGGAGTTGCGCTGAAGCGGGTCGGGAGCTTCGATCAGCCGGTTTACGTCAGCGGCGCGCCGGGGTTTCCGAAGCTGCTGTTCGTGGTCGAGCAGCCGGGCAGGGTGCGGGTGCTGCTCGGCGGGCGGCGGGTGCCTGGGGCGTTTCTCGATATCCGCGGGCTTGTGTCCTATGGCGGTGAGCGCGGTCTGCTCTCGATCGCCTTCCCGCCCGACTACCGCCGCACTCGCCGCTTCTACGTCTACTACACCGACAACCAGGGGGACATCCGCGTCGACGAGTTCAGGCGAAGAAGCGCGACGCGGGCCGCGCGGGGCTCGCGTCGCGCGGTGATCGACATACCCCACCGCGCCAACTCGAACCACAACGGCGGACAGCTCGCCTTCCTCGGCAAGCTGCTCTACCTGGGCACGGGGGACGGCGGCTCGGGGGGCGACCCGCCCAACAACGCCCAGGACCGGGGCAGCCTGCTCGGCAAGCTGCTGCGGATCGATCCGCGGCCGCGGCGCGGCCGGCCCTACACGGTCCCGGCGAGCAACCCGTTCGTCGGCAGGCGCGGCCAGGCCGAGATCTACAGCCTCGGCCTGCGCAACCCGTACCGCTTCTCCTTCGACACGCGGCGGCGGCAGGCGCGGATCGCGATCGGCGACGTCGGCCAGGACGCCTTCGAGGAGCTCGACTACCTGACGGTCGGGGCGGCGCGCGGCGCCAACTTCGGCTGGGACGCCTTCGAGGGCTTCGCCCCCTACCGGGGCGCGAACAGCGGCACGCCGGACCCGGGCGGCACGGTCAAGCCGGTCTTCGCCTACTCGCACCGGCGCGGCGGCAGCTGCACGATCATCGGCGGCTACGTCGTCCACGACCGCCGCCTGCCGGGGCTGCGCGGCCGCTACGTCTACGCCGATCTATGCGAGGGCGAGCTGCGCAGCCTCGTCCCCGGCCTGCGCCGCGCCCGCGGCGACCGCAAGCTCGGCCTCGGCGTCTCCACCCCCTCCTCCTTCGGCGAAGACCGGCACGGGCGCGTCTACGTCGCCTCGCTCGAAGGACCGGTGTACCGGCTCGTGCCGCGCTAAGGTTGGCTGACCAGCCAACCTTAGGGGGCACAGTGGAGAGCGGAACGGCACCGAAAACCAGTCAGGCGGCGAACGGCGCCGGCTCGAACGGCGGTGCCGAGCGGATCGAGGTACTCAACCCGGCGACCGGGGCGACGGTCGGCAGCGTCGCGGTCGACTCGCCGGCGAGCGTCGCCGAGACGGTGGCCCGGGTGCGCGCCAACCAGGCCGAGTGGGAGGCGCTCGGCAACGAGGGGCGCTACCGCCGGCTGGGCAAGCTGCGCGACTGGCTGCTCGACAACCACGAGCGGGTGCTCGACACGATGCAGGCGGAGACCGGCAAGGTGCGCGGCGACACCTCGGCCGAGACGATCTACCTCACCGACCTGATCAACTTCTACGGCGCCAAGGCGGAGAAGTTCATCGGCAACGAAACGGTGCGGCCGCACACGCCGCTGATGGCGACGCGCAAGCTGATGGTGCAGCACCGCCCCTATCCGGTGGTCGGCGTGATCAGCCCCTGGAACTTCCCGCTGGCGCTGGCGCTTGGCGACGCGATCCCCGCCCTGCAGGCGGGCGCGGCGGTGGTGGTCAAGCCGTCGGAGTTCACGCCGCTGGGGCTGAGCGAGATCGTCAAGGCCTGGAAGGAGGAGATCGGCGGCCCCGACGTGCTCGACTGCGTGCACGGCACCGGCGAGACCGGCGGCGCGCTGATCGACAACGTCGACTTCATCCAGTTCACCGGCTCCGACCGCACCGGCCGCAAGGTGATGGCGCGGGCCGCCGAGACGCTGACCCCGGTCAGCCTCGAGCTGGGCGGCAAGGACCCGATGATCGTCCTCGCCGACGCCGACCTCGACCGTGCCGCCAACGCCGCCACCTGGGGCGGGATGTTCAACTCGGGGCAGGTCTGCCTCTCGATCGAGCGGATCTACGTCGAGGAGCCCGCCTACGACGAGTTCGTCGCCAAGCTGACCCGCGCGGTCGGCAAGCTGCGCCAGGGCGCCGACGGCCGCAAGCCGGAGAAGGACGTCGGCGCGATGACCTCGCCCAACCAGACGGCGGTGGTCGCCGAGCAGGTCGACGAGGCGATCGCCAAGGGGGCGCGGGCGCTGACCGGGGGCAAGCGGGCCGACGGCCCGGGCGACTACTTCGAGCCGACCGTGCTGGTCGACGTCGACCACACGATGAAGGTGATGCGCGAGGAGACCTTCGGCCCGGTCGTCGGGGTGATGAAGGTGAGCGACACCGAGGAGGCGCTGCGGCTCGCCAACGACACCCGTTACGGCCTCGCCGCCTCGGTCTTCGGCGAGAAGCGGCGGGCGGAGCAGCTCGGCCGGCGGATCGAGGCCGGCGCGGTCAACGTCAACGACGTGATCGTCAACTACCTGGCGATGGACGTGCCGATGGGCGGCTGGAAGGAGTCGGGGATCGGCTTCCGCCACGGCGAGCAGGGGATCAAGAAGTACACCCGGCCCGAGTCGATCATCGTCGCCCGCTTCCCCGGCAAGCGCGAACCGACCTGGTACCCCTACACCCGCGGCCGCCGCAATCTGATCGCCCGCATCACCCGAGCGTTCAACGCGCGCGATTGGCGCCGCCGGCTGGGTATGAGGCCACGTGAACGCGCCTGACGGCGAATAGCCTTCGCCCGATGGCGGATTTCGCCGACTACTACCGGGAGATCTATGCGCGCGGGCTGGGTGGCGAATCGCCGACGATCCCGGTGGCGGTGGCGGAGCTGGAGGAGCGGGCCCGCGAGGCGATGGAGGAGCGGGCGGCGAACTACGTCTACGCTTGCGCCGGCGGCGAGGCGACGATGCGCGCCAACCGCGAGGCGTTCGAGCGGCGCCGCATCGTGCCGCGGATGCTGCGCGACGTGGCGGAGCGAGACCTCTCGACCACGGTGCTGGGCGCCGCGATCCCGGCCCCGCTGGCGCTGGCGCCGATCGGCGTGCAGGGGATCGTCCACCCCGACGGCGAGCCGGGCAGCGCGCGGGCCGCAGCGGCGCTCGGCCTGCCGCTGATCGCCAGCACCGCCTCTCACTCCACCCTGGAGGAGATCGCCGCGGCCGGCGGCGAGGCGCCGCGCTGGTTCCAGCTCTACTGGGCGAACGACCGCGAGCTGGTCGAGAGCTTCGTCGGCCGCGCCGAGGCGGCCGGCTACGGGGCGATCGTCGTCACCGTCGATACCTTCGTCCCCGGCTGGAAGCCGCGCGACCTGCAGCAGGCCTGGCTCCCCTTCCTCAACCAGATGGGGATCGCCAACTACTTCCAGGACCCGGTCTTCCGCGCCGCGCTGGAGCGGTCGCCGGAGGAGGACCCCGGCGCCGCCACCGGCCACTTCCTCGGCGTGCAGGCCAACCCCTCGCTCACCTGGGACGACTTCGCCTGGCTGCGCGAGCTGACCTCGCTGCCGATCGTCGTCAAGGGCGTCCAGCACGTCGACGACGCCCGCGAGGCGGCGGCCCGCGGCCTCGACGGGGTCGTCGTCTCCAACCACGGCGGCCGCCAGGTCGACGGCGCGATCGCCTCGCTCGACGCGCTCGAGCCGATCGCCGCGGCGGTCGGTGACGACCTGACGATCCTCTTCGACAGCGGCGTCCGCGGCGGCGCCGACGTGCTCAAGGCACTAGCCCTCGGCGCCGACGCCGTCTGCCTCGGCCGCCCCTACGTCTGGGGCCTCGCCCTGGAGGGCCGGCAGGGCGTCGAAACGGTCCTCAAGATGGTTCTCGCCGAGCTGGACCTGACGATGGCCCTGTGCGGCTACACCCGCCCGGACCAGCTGGGCCCGGACTCGCTCGCCTAAGCCTCGATCTTGGGGAAGAGGGGCGGCAGGCGGTCGATCTTGTGGCCGCCGGGGCGGGAGCCGAGCTCGGCTAGGGCGCGGGAGCCCTCCGCGAGGGCGGTGAGGAGGCGGTCCGCGGTCTGCGGCAGGTAGGGGGAGAGGAGGAGGGTGACCACGCGCAGGCCCTCGGCGAGGTTGTAGAGGACTTCGTCGAGGCGCTCGGGGTCGGCCTCGTCCTTGGCGAGCTCCCAGGGCCGGGTCTCCTCGACATAGCGGTTGAGGCGGCGGACGAGGCGCCAGGCCTCCTCCAGCGCCTGGCTGAGCTCGGCCCGGTCGAGCAGGCCGCTGAACTTGGCGACCACGCCTTCGAAGTCCTCAGCCAGCACCGCGTCGACCTGGGCGGGCGGCACGGTGGCGTCGCGGTAGCGGTCGACCATCGCCAGCACGCGGCTGGCCAGGTTGCCGAAGTCGTTGGCCAGCTCGGCCTCGTAGCGGGCCTCGAAGCCGGCGGTCGAGATCGCCCCGTCCTGGCCGAAGCTGACCTCGCGGAAGCAGTAGAAGCGCAGCGCGTCGGCGCCGTAGCGCTCGATCGCCTCGAAGGGGTCGAGCACGTTGCCGAGCGACTTCGACATCTTCTTCTCGCCCATCA
>Ga0299914_10000445_pt1 | contig 24906 bp, 22 predicted proteins | sample RVTome_10_FD_201361 | JGI IMG/M metagenome (GOLD analysis project Ga0299914, IMG submission 201361) | Soil microbial communities from uranium-contaminated site in the Upper Colorado River Basin, Wyoming, United States - RVT153D57 (version 2) ... | reverse complement strand
TCCTGTCGGAGAATTTCGATTCTGCCTGGGCGTAGAAGCGACCGGTGCGGCAGCTCGCCAGCAGGTAGCTCTGCTTCTTGCCCTTGAAATTGAATTTCCGCTGGACCGTGAAGTCGTACGAGAGCACCGAGCCGAAGCCGCCGGCGATCGTCGGCACCGTCGCGACCGAGCGCAGGCCAAATTTGCCGGCTTTGCGCTTCTTGATTCTCACCGTGGTGACGATCGCGGTCGGCGTCGGCACCGCGACGTAGGCATGGATCAAGAGGGTCGTGGTGCCGCCCCTGACGCCCCCGTTGAAGAAGTTCAGCGGGCCCGTCGCGCTGAACGGCGTCGAGTCGGGGAAGGCGACTCTCACCGTCGTTCTGCCGCCACCGACGATTGCCTTGGGGCAAGCCTTTTTCGCGTTGACGTCGCTCTGCGCCTGCAATCTGCCGGCGGAGCAACTGGGCAGGCCTTTGGCGTTGACGGTGCCGTACTTGTCGGTGTCGACGGTGACCGTTCTCAGCGCCGGTGGATGCCCGCCATCGACTGCGGCGATGGTCCCTTTGATGTCGAGGGAGATCGGCGCAAGCTTTTTCGCCGGCAGCTTGTTCGGCTTGACCTTGCCCTCGTAGGTCAAGACCAGCCCTCCCGCAACCACTCTGACCTTCGCGGCCGTAGCGACGCCGGCGACTGCCATAGCGGCGGCCACGGCCAGGGCGAGTATCCAAATCAAGTGCTTACGCATTCCCTATATCTCTCCTTTGCGGCCAAACCCCGGCCGTCGAAAAAGCTTGGTCTAACCCTCCACCGGCAAAAGTACCAGCAACCGCTACTCGATAAACCCGCGGATTCACAGAAAGGAGCGGCTTAACATCCGCGAAACCTTCGTGGATCAGAGCGTTCCCGGAGCCGCCGCGCCGGCGCCCAGCATCTCCCGCCGCGTCCTCTCCCGCTCCGCGGTAGCCCCCTCGGCGCCGAGAAAGGGCAGCGTGATCCAGAACATCAGGTCGGGCAGGCGGCTGGGAAGGCGCGCCGCCGCGCCGTGCAGGATCTCGCTGTAGAGCAGCTCGTTGATGCCGCCGGCGATCGAGAGCGAGGTGATCCCGGGCAGCTCCACCGAGGTCTCCGCCCGGCCGGCGTCGAGGAAGCCGGTGAACTGGCGCAGAGCCGCGTCGCGCCGGGCAAGTGCCTTCGGCCCGGCCGCCAGTACTTCGACTATCGCGAAGCGCGCCTCGTCGGGGTGCTCGGCCAGGTGTCTGAGCAGAGCGCCCAAGCCCGCCGCCACGCGCTCGGCCCAGGGGGCGCCGGGCCTGGATTCGAACCCCCCCGCCGTGTCCCCCAGCAGGTTCCCCAGCAGCACGTCGTAGGCGGCGAGGAAGCAGTCCTCCTTGCTCGAGAACAGCTCGTAGAAGGTCTTGCGCGACACCCCGGCAACGCCGATCACGTCGACCACGCGGGTCTCCGGATAGCCCCGCTCGGAGACGACCTCGATCATCGCCTGGTGGATGCGGTTTCGCTGCGACTCGGTGACCGCCTCGCGCGGCAAGCCGTGCCGGCCTCGCGGTAGCTGATCACTCAGCTTTGCTGTGCGTCTACCGGAGGCCACACCGAAAACTGTAGAGCAGAAAGCCAAAAATCTCGACCGACGCGATCCGCGGGAAGCGCGGAGACAGGCGTTTTACGGGCCCTGCTGAGAGAAGGTCTGCTGGTAGGTGGTGGGAGCGCCGGGTTTGCCGATCGGCTCGAAGGGCGCCTGCTGGACGCAGCCCGGCGCCGGGATCGAAGCGCTGCTGTCCGAATTGCCGAAGGCATACAGCTTCAGCCGCTCGAAGAGGTCCGTGGCCTCCTCGACGTCACCGTCGGTGCGGGCGTTGAAGTCGGGGTCGTCCGGCGTGCTGGGATCCAGAGTGGCGACGATTCCGGAGCTGCACTGGCGGGTCTCGAAGCTGGGCAGGCCGGAGGCGAGGGTTCTGGAGATTCCCGGCTGGCTGTAGGCGCTGGGGCGGTTGGTCGTCAGGCGACCGGGATAGGAGGAGAGCGAGTCGGGGCCGAGCATCACCGCCGAGCGGAAGATGTGGACATTCCCTCCGGAGGGAGTGAGCGCGACCGAGTTGAAGGTCGCGGCGATGTTGGCCATCAGCGCCGCGGTCTCGCGTTTGTAGAGGTCGAGCCCGGTGACGACCGGGATCAGGTTGCGCAGGAACGGGTCCAGCGCCCGCAACAGCGGCGGGAAATCGTCGCGGAAGATCCGGCGCAGCGCCGGGAAGGAGCGGGGGGCGCGGGCGATCACCGGGGCGAAGCCCTCGAAGAAGCCTTTCATCTGGGGCGCGAGGCGGGAGAAGGCGATCAGGGTCGGCGACAGCTCTCTCGCTGCGGGCGTGAGCTGGACCATCAGCGGGTCGGCGTTGAGGGAGAACTCTCTGAGCCGCTCCAGGGTGAGCTTCGACTCGTCGAGGAAGGTCGGGAAGGCGCGGAAGAGCGCCTCGATGTCGCGGTTGCGGGCGGCTGTGGTGGTGAAGACCGTGTTGGAGTTGCGGATCAGGTCCGCCAGCTCGCCACTGCGGCCGCGGAAGGCGCGGAAGGTGATCTCGCCGTTGCGGAACAGCTGCCGCACCGCGAGGCGCTGGGTGTCGAGGACGCGGAAAAGGCGGTCGAAGGTGGCGAAGGTCGGCTCCAGCTCGCCGAAGACGTTGGAGAAGCTCTGGCCCTGGCCCTGGATCGCCACCGCGCCCTGCTGCATCCAGGTGCGGAAGGCGGCCCTGGTCTCGGGATCGAAGGTGCGGAAGATCTCGTCCAGCTGAACCGACTCGGCGACGTTGGCCACGGGCAGCGTGCCGCCGTCGGGAAGCGCCGGCACGTCGGCGCTGGAGGGGGTCAGCTCGACGTAGGTCTCGCCGAGCAGGGTTTTGGTGCGCAGGACGGCGCGGGATCGGCGCGGGATCGGCGCGTACTTGGCCTCGATGTTGACGGTGGCGAGGGCGCGTTCGCCGTCCGGCGAGAGGGCGATGCTCTTCACTTTGCCGACCGAGACGCCGGAGATGCGCACGTCGGACTGCTCGGCGAGCTGGGTTGCCTCGTCGAAGGGAACCTTGATCTCGTAGGTCTTCGCCCGGAACGGAGTCGGCCCGCCGAAGGTGATCCAGAGGAAGAGCAGGATGCCGAAACACGACAGCGCGAAGCCGGCGATGACGATCAGCTGTCCTGTGCTCGGGGCTTGCTTGTTCATGGGCTGGCGAAGGACCCGCAGCCCTCAGGCAGGCCCGGGTCGGGTGGGATGTCGGGTAGGTCTCTGGATGTCGGGATGTTGGCCGTCTGCAGCACGGTTTCGAGAAACGGACGGGCTTTCGCGTAGCTCTGGGCGAGAGTCGTCCCGTTGCAGGTGAGCAGAATCAGCCCCCTCCGCATCGGCCCCATGGCGTCCTGGAGATAGGTGGAGTTGGTGTTGTGGTTGAGCCAGGGCAGGTAGAAGAGGAAGCTCTCCTTCTTGCCGTTCGGGTTGAAGGCGAGCGTGTTGAAGAAGGCGTTGAGGCCGAGCAGCGAGTTGCCGAAGCCGCGGACCGAGGTCTCGAAGTCGTCCGAGCCCTGGCTGAGGTGCCGCAGGACCGGCCGGATCTGGCGGGTGAAGGGGCGGACCTGATCGCGGATCGGCACCGTCGTCTCGCGGAAGAAGCGCTCGGTGGCGTCGAAGGCGGGCCCGAGCGCCTGCGCCTGCGGGATCAGCTTCAGCAGCGCCGGGCGGGCGGCTTCGCTGAAGCGGTTGGAGCTGGCGAAGCCCTCCCTCGCCACCAGCAGCGTCGAGGGCAGCTCGACCAGGGCCTCCTGGATCGAGGCCTGCACCGCGGCGAAGTCGCCGAGGGCGTCTTTGGAGGAGGTGACGAAGCGCTCGATCTGGGTGTCGCGGCGGCCCAGCTCCTTGGTCAGCAGGGCGAAGTTGTGGATCACGTGGGAGAGCGCGTCCCGGCGCTTGGCGACTTCGCGGTTGAGGTCGGCGATGTAGTGGGCGAAGGGCTGGAGGCGGCGGAAGACGGCGGAGAGCTGGCGCCCGCGCCCGCCGATCCCCTCGGCGCCGCCGGCGAGCAGCAGTTGCAGGTACTGCTGGGTGTCGCCGTCGAGAGTGGCGAGGAAAGCCTCCAGGTTGAGGTTCGGCTGCGTGCGGGAAAGCGGGATGTTGTCGCCGTCGGAGAGCCGGCCCGGCTCCGTGCCCGGATCGACCTGGATCGTCATATCGTTGAGGTCCGTTTTCGGCCGCAGCAGCAGGGTGGCGTCGGGGTGGATCAGCTGCATGTACTGCGGCTCGACGTCCATCCCGACCACGGCGTGGCCGTCCTCCAGCTCGACCGAGGAGATCTTGCCGATCGTGATCCCGGCGATGACGACGGCCTGGCCCTGGCCGGGAGTGACGGCCTGCGCTGTGGTGAACTCGGCCGTGAGGTGCTCGAAGTCCTCGCCAACGAAGGGGGCCCACGAGGGCAGCGAGGCTCTCTGCTGGGTGAAGATCCAGAGCATCATCGTCACGCCCGCGATCGCGAGGAGGGCGATCGCGATCGAGTCCTTGCTGCGCCCCCGCGCCTGGCGCGAGAGGGTGGCGCGGAAGTGCTGCCATCTGCTCACTCCGGGCTCGCGCTGGGTCATGGGCTCACCGCCACGGGATCGGGGGCGCCGGGCTGTCCGAGCGGGCCGTTGACGTCGGGTACGGGCTGCTTGAAGCAGCGCGCGTTCGGCTTCTTCGGTGGCCGGCCGCCCAGCTGCGGCTGGGTGCCGAGCGGCGCCGAGATCGTGTTGCCGTAGAAGTTCTTGTCTGTGGTCAGGTTGCCGTCGGGGTTCGGCGTGTCGAAGAGCTGCGGGCCGCCGCCGATCTGGACGCGGATGAAGGGGCCGTTGCCGTCGAAGTTCTGGCTCTCTCCGGCGAAGTTGGTGAGCGCGTAGAAGAACTCGCGGGAGTTGGGGCCGGTGGCGAACCCGTCCTCGATCGTCTGGTCGCCGGTCGGTACCAGCACGCGGGTGGTGCAGAGGCTGATCTGGTTGAGTTGAGGCAGCGCCACCGCCTTGCCCGCCTGGGCGGCGCCGGCGAGGCCGGGCGTCGCCTTCGCCAGGAACTTGGCCGTGCCGGCCAGCTCTCTGCCGGAGAGCAGCGGCCGCGCCTGCACCAGCCAGGGGTCAGCGGAAGCGATCAGACCCGGCAGCTCGGCCACGGCCGGGGTCAGCTCGATCGCGTACGCACGCAGCGGCGGCAGCGTGCGGTTGAGGGAGGCGAAGGACGTGCGAGCGGTCTCAAGGAACGGCGCCAGGCGCCGGATCGTGACCGCGAGGTTGGTCGACTGGGCCGCGAGGGCGCCGGTGAAGACGTTGAAGTTGACGATCAGGCCCTGCAGGTCGGCCTCGCTGCGGGCGAAGGCGGCGAAGGTCTCGCCGGCGCCGGCGACGAGGCGGGCGAGGTCGCCGTCCTCGGTGCCGAGGAAGGCGTTGGTCACCTGGGCGCTGTAGCGGCCGGCCGGGCCGCCGTATCTGAAGGCGCCGTTGAGGGCCTCGGCGGCGGTCAGGCCTCGCACCTCCGGCTCCTGGCTCACGTCCTCCGCCGGCGTCGGCTCGTGGGTGAGCGCGGTGCCGTAGCTCTGCAGCAGGGTGCTGAGGTCGGCGCGGGTGGGGGACTGAAGGGAGGTGAGGATCTCGTCGAGCTGGACCGAGGTCGAGGTATGGCTGACCGGGATCGTGTCGCCGCTGTCCATCTCCGGCGCGCTGGGGCTGCCGGGGTCGAGGTCGATGAAGAAGTTGCCCTCGAGGAAGATCCGCGGCCGGATCTGGGCGAAGGCGTCGTCGTGGATCGGCCGACCGCTGTCGTCGACGGTGAAGGTGACCTCGGTCGCGTTGCCGTCGCGCCGGGCGGAGGTGACGGCGCCGACGTCGACGCCGGCGATCCGCACCGGCGATTTGAGCGCGATGTTGGCGCTGTTGGCGAAGGTCGCGTTGAGTTGGTAGCCGCGGCTGGTGAAGGGGACGTGTTTGGTGAAGGCCAGGTAGGGGCCGACGGTGAAGATGATCAGGAAGATCACCGCGATCGTCACGTTGCGCGGCCGCCACTTGATCAGGCCGCCCGGCTCGTTCTGAGCCCTGATGTCGCGCTCCGGCAGGCGGGTCATCCGGACTCGTTTCTGGTCGTCGTCCCCCAGAACTCAGAGGGGTTGCCGATCACGGTCTGGCCGGGGGCGTATTTTTCGTTGCCGGCCGCACAGATTCTCGGCTGCCCCGGGGAGGCCGTGTAGGGGTAGGGGTTGTAGTGAAGGTGGTTGGCACGTCCGGGCCCGTTGGCCGGTGCCGAGGCGGGTGAGCCCTCGTTGTTCGGGTTCTCGGAGCCGCTGTTCGGGACCAGCGAGATGAAATTGAGCCAGTTGCCGAGGCCGTTGCCCTCGCTGACGGCGTCGGCGACGTTCCTGAAGGTGAGCGTCAGGTAGTTGCAGGTCGTCTGCGCCGGGCCGACGAACTTGATCCCGGGCTCGAGCGCCTTGTTGAAGTCGATCAGCAGGTCGAGGCCGTTGAAGACGCCGGGAGCGGACTGGAAGGCGAGCAGGGCGTCGGCGGTCGGCACCAGCTGGGCGTTGAAGACGGGGGAGGCGTTCAGCACCGGGATGCCGGCGCGCAGCGCCGCTGCGATCGTCGGCGAGGTTCTGGCGAGGGCCGCGGTGCCCGGCTCCAGCGCGGCCCAGAACTCGGCCGAGTGGTCGAGGAAGGGGCGGATGTTGGGGAAGGCCTCGATCGCGGTCTGCTCGGTCGGCGGGCTTTTGACGATCGTCTCCTGGATGAAGGGGCGGGAGACGCGGGCGAAGGCGCCGAAGGTGACGTCGAGGCCGACGAACATGCTTGCCTGCGCCTCCGCCACCGGCGCCAGCGTCGCGTTGAAGGCGGAGAGCGCTCTCCAGAACTCGCCGAAGCGGGTCGAAGGGGCGACGAGGTCGGCGAGGGTGGGCTGTGAGATCTCGACCAGGCGGCGGAGGGTGGCGAAGGTGGCGTTCAGCTGCGGGCCCCGGCCCGCGAGCGCGTTGCCGAAGCCCGCCTGGCTCTGCTGGATCGCGATCCGCGTTCTCTCGTCGAACATGTTGAAGAACTCGTCGATGTCGATCGGCTCCGGCCGCGCCGCCGCCAGCGGGATCGTGTCGCCGGGGGCATAGCCCTGGCTGGAGTCGCCGGGGCTGAGCTGGACGTATTTGAGGCCGAGCGGCGATTTCGGCCGGATCATCAGAGTCGAGTCGACGGGCAGCGGCTCGACGTTCTGGTCCAGGCGCATGTCCAGCTCCGCGGCGACGCGCCCGTCCCCGAGCTGGACCGGCTGGACGTTGCGGACGATGCCGACCCGGGTGCCGCCGATGCGGATCTCGTTGTTCTTGACCAGGGCGTCGCCGTTGGGAACCAGCGCCCTGAGGTTGTAGGTGGAGACGAAGGGAAGGCCGTTGTTGGCGTTGTAGGCGAGGAAGACGGCGACGATCACGACCAGCACCGTGACCGCCCCGACGAGGACGGGGCTGCTCGCGACTCCCTGGATTCCGCCGGGTCGATTCCTCATGGGCCCAGGAGGTAGTCGAGGAGGGCGCGCTGGGCCGGCGGCGGCGAGACCCTGTCCGGGCCGCCGAGCTGCTCGCCGTCGCCGAGGCCGGGATCGAGGGACGGGGCCGGGGACGACGGCGCGATGCCGTTCGGCGTCGCCAGGCCGGCCGAGGTGCCACCGGACTGATCGTCCAGCTCCTGCCGCAGAAACTCATAGAGCTCGGCGGTGCTGGTTGAAGAGGCGAAGCCGGCGTTGGGCCCATTGAAGTTGGCGATGCAGCCAGACTGCCCGGCTGCGGGAACCCAGTAGTCGAGGCAGTTGGTCAACCGCACCGCGGTCCGCGTGAAGTGGCCGTACTGGTCGAAGCCGTTGATCGTCGCGGTCGTGTTGTAGATCAGGTCGGCGAGGTCTCCCCAGCCGCCGGTCTTCTTGAGGCTGACGAAGAACTTGGCCAGCCGGCTGGTCGGCACGGCGCCGGAGCGGGCAAGGTCGCGGGACTTCTTGACGATCGGGTCGGCGGCGCGCAGCTTCGGCCCGGCGACGACGCCGGTCTCGCCCAGCGACTTGATCGCCACCGTGGAGGCGCGGGAGAACGGCGCCAGCAGGCGGGTCGCCTGGGTGAAGGCGGGCGTCGCCCGGTCGAAGTTCTCGAACACCGGCGTCGCCGCGTCGGAGAACCCTTTGAGGCTGACCATCGTCTCGCGGAACTCGCGCAGGAACTCGGGGAACTTGCGGAAGGACTCCTGTAGCGCCTCGCCTTCCTCGGCGCTGGCCTGCGCGGCGGCGCCGGCGTTGGTGAAGAAGCCGGCGACGTGAGCGCGCTCGCGCGCGAGCGGGGCGAGGATCGCGTCGGAGTCGGCGGCGAGCTTGGCGAGTTGCACCCGCTGGTCGCGCAGTTTGCGGAAGAGGATGTCGACGTCGCGGAGGACCGGGTTGGCGCGCTTGACCACCTCCTCGATGTCCTCGCCGCGGCCGGCCAGGCCGGCGCCCAGCTCGTTGAAGATGATGCGGAAGCGCTGCGCGTAGGGCAGGCGCTGGATGTTGCGGATCAGGTCCGGGTCGACGCTGGTGCCGTTGTTCTGCAGCGGCAGCAGGTACTGCCCCTCCCCGCGCTGGCCATCGGGAACCTCCTTCAGCGGCGGCGGCGGGGGTGTGCCGGGGGCGCGGGGCAGGGTCGTGCGGCAGTCGACGAACTTCTCCCCGATCAGCGACTGGGGGCGGATCACGCAGCCGCCGTCGCGGCGGAAGTCCTGGAAGCCCGGATCCTCGATCCTCATCACGATCACCGCTTTGCCGGGGTCGGACTCGGGGTCGCCGCTCTCGTCGTAACCGGTGACCTCGCCCGGCAGGCTGACCTCGACCGAATCGATCGAGCCGACGTTGGCGCCGGCGACGCGCACCTCCTCGTCTCTGACCAGGAAGCCGCCGCTGTCGAAGACGGCGCGCACGGTGTAGCCGCCGTCTCCGCTGCCGCCGGAGGCGAGCAGGACGACCGCGACCACCGCGGCGACGACTCCGGCTGCGATCAGGGCTTTCTTCATGGCCCGGGGGGCACGTCGGCCGGGTCGCAGGTGGACGAGGGCGCCGCTCCGGGGATGGGCGGGTCGACGAAGGGGTTGGAGCCGTCCGGGGCGGGTTGGGTGGCGCCGCCGGGGCAGCGGCGGAAGGTGTGCGGCGACCCGAAGGCGTCGTACTGCTCGCCGATCGGGATCGGGTCGAGCCCGCCGCTGCCGTCGTCGTAGTCGAAGAGGTTGAGGCCGGCCGGCAGCGCCCGAGCGTAGTGTCCGTTGCCGTCGTAATAGCCGGTGATCTGGCCGAGCTTGCCGAAGCCGTTAAAGAGGTCCGGCGTGTAGGCGCGGAAGAGGTCGAGCGTCGGCTGGAAGTCGGCGATCGCCCCCTCCGCGTGGGGGAAGGCGGTCGAGGTGCGCTGCTGGACCGTCGGCAGGATCGCGAACAGCTCGTCGTTGTCGTTGTGCGGGCCGGGGCGCCGCATGGTCAGGCGCAGGTTCTTGAAGACGGGCACAGCTTTGGAGAGGACCGGGCGCAGGCCGGCGAGGAAGGGCGCCAGGTCCTTGGTCGCCGGCTTGGCGGTGTCGATCAGCGGGTCGATGTCGTCGAGCGCGGCGCGGAGGTTGACGAAGGTCGTGCTGCCCTGGCGGAAGACCTGCGGAAAGGCTCTCAGCGAGCGGCCGAGGGCGACGTTCTGGCTCGCGATCGCGCCGAAGGCGGCGTTGGCGTTGGCGATCGCACTGGAGAGGTCCTCCCCGCGAGAGGCGATCGTCGTCGCCAGCTTGCTGGAGCTGACGACGAAGCGCTCGAAGAGGCGGCGGTCGGAGTTCAGCTCGCCGAAGAAGGCGCGGGCGCGGTTGAGGCCGGGGGCGAAGTATCTGTACGTGCGGTTGGCATCGGGCCCGCGGTCGACGTAGGTGCCGGCGAAGCCCTTGATTACGTTGGATAGGCCCCGGCGGGCCGGGGCGGGAAAGGAGTTGAACAGCTGGTCGAGGTCGACCGCGGTCGTGGTGTCGTCCAGCTCCAGGGCGCCCCCCTCCTCGATCGGCGGATTGCTGTTGGGACCGGGGTGGACGGTGACGTAGTGGTTGGCGACGCCGGAGAGCGAGGTGGCGCGGATCACCGCGGTGCTGCCCTCGTGCAGCTCCTGCTCGACCGTGATGTTGATCTGAGCGAGGTTGTCCTCGGTGAGGTCGATGCTGTCGACCTTGCCGACCGGCTGACCGCCGATCAGCACCTGGTTGTCGGGAACGAGCTGCGCGGCGTTCTGGAAGACGAGCGAGTAGCTGTAGCTGCCGTTGCCGCCCAGCAGGATGTAGCCGAGGGCGATCAGAACGGCGGCGAGAGCGACGACCGCCGCGATCCGGGCGGGGGCGATTCTCCGGCCGGCCGCCGGACCTCTCTCCTCGCCTAAGGAATTAGCAGCCACAAGTCGTCGCTTACCGCCCCCCGGCCTCCAACCCAAAGGGATCCGGCGCGCCGAATCGTATCCGAGCCACCAGCGGCCAAGCGCCCGCCCAGGCGTCGCTTAACTGGAATTCAACGCGCCACTCTGATCCGTTCATCGAGGGCGAGCTGGGTTGCCGGCAGCGACTCGCCCCAGTCGAAAGTACCCATCGAAGGTGAAGCCGTGCCGGGCCGCGAACAGCGCGACCAAGGTGTTGGGCACGACAAACCCCACGATCGCGAGAACAAGCAGGGTGCGTTCACGCCAATTCATGCCGCCTCCGATCATCGCTCGTGCCAGCGTCGCTCCATCGCCCGGAGCATCTGCGGGTAGAAGATCAGGTACCGGAAGGGCTTGATCGCGGCCATGTAGGCGCTCCCCAGGAGGCCGTTCGGCTTCACGTAGACCGCCATCTGACCCCGGTAGCCGCCGCCCCCGTCGGGAACCCAACCGAGGTGGAGGACGCCGTGCATGGTTCGGTTTGCGATCTCGGCGGCGAACTCGTCGTCGGTCAGGTAGAGCGAGGTGAATGGGAGCGCCTCGAATTCCGGCCCCGCTGCGGCGCGCAGGTCATCGGGCAACCGTTCGCGGAGCGTCGGCGCCCTCGACCCGAGCCCCGAGCCCGGGTCGTCCAGGGCAAGCAGATCGCCGAGCTTCCAGCGCAGCGACCACAGCGCCCGCGCCGCGCGGGACGGGGTCTCCGCCGGATCGGCTGAGGCGAACCCCTCGACGAGGATCGGGAACTCGTCGGCTCGACCGGGCGTCGGCAGCGCCCAGACGTCCTCGAGCCGAAAGTCGGGGACGATCTCGTGGATCCGCCAGGGGCGGGACAGGTGGGCGGCGTGTGGAAGCGGCATCTGGGTCAGACGTTTACCTTGGGCATGACGCGGTCGAGGCGCTCGAGCAGCCACCAGATCCGCTTGCCGACCAGCAACATCAGCGCCGGCAGAAGGACGAACCCTGGAGTGGCTCATACGATAGGGCGCGCGACAAGGGAGCCGACACGACGAGTGCCCCAGCACCGTGGAGTTGCGGGGAACGAGGGGAGGCTCAGACGTTCAGCTTCGGCATTGCTCGGTCGAGGGAGCGGGGGAGCCACCAGACCCGCTTGCCGACCAGCAGCATCAGCGCCGGCAGCAGGACGATGCGGACGATGGTGGCGTCGAGCAGCACGGCGATCGTCAGGCCGACGCCGAGCTGGCTGACCGTGGCGATCGGGGCGCCGGCGAAGGCGATGAAGACGGCCATCATGATCGCCGCGGCGCCGGTGATGACGCGGGCGGTCTTCTCCAAGCCGAATTCGATCGCGGCGGCGTTGTCCCCATGGACGTCGTAGTGCTCGCGCATCCGCACCAGCAGGAACACCGCGTAGTCGATCGAGAGGCCGAAGACGACGCCGAAGATCATCGTCGCGCCGATCGCATCAACGTATTCCCGCCCTCCCAACGGCCAGCCCTCCGGCACGTAGCCGAGCAGAGTGAGGATTCCGAAGGCGACCCCGACCGTGGCCAGGTTGAGCCCGACGGCGATTGCCGCCAGCGGGATGGCGCGGAGGACGAGGACGAGGACGAGGAAGGTGGCGATGGTTATCGCGGCGACGATCAACGGGATCCGATCCCTGGCGACGCGGCTGTAGGTGTTGAGGGTGGCGGGGCCGCCCGCCACCCCGGCTTCGACGTCGGCGTCGCGGGCGAGTGCGGCGGCGTCGCCCTCCAGGCGCTCGTTGAAAGCGATCGAGCCGGGGGTGTTGAAGGTGTAGCGGGAGAAGACGACCAGGGTCGCGGCCTGGCCGCCGCCGTCGAGGTCGATCGCGTCGGCGGCGCGCTCGCGCAGCTGCGGCGCGGCGCCGTCAAGGGCCGAGAGGACGAAGTAGCCGGAGTCGAAGAGGCCGGGGGTGGCGCGGCGGAGGCGATCGGTCTGCCGGGTCAGGTTGGCGTTGGCGGAGACGATGCGGACGGTGGCGCGGCGCAGACCGGACTGCAGCGGCTCGGAGCGCGTGTAGGCGAGCGCCAGGTTCTCCTGCAGCGCCGAGGTTCCGTCGCCGAGCTGGGCGATGCCGCCGGCGAGGGCGGTGGCCGCGGTGGAGGCGCGCAGGAGCTGGCTCTCGAGATCGTCGGCCGTGGCGGCGAAGTCGGCGGCGGCGTCCGCCAGCCTTCTCCCCGCGGAGGCGATCTGGTTGAGCCCGTCGGAGAGCTGGATGGCGGTCGAGGAGAGTCTGTTGAGGCCGCCGATCGCGGTGACCAGCCAGCTGGTCACCTGCTCGACCTCCTCGAAGTCGCTCAGCAGCCGTTCCTGCAGCGCGGTCAGCTCGGCCGGCAGCCCGGTGTAGCCCTCGGCGTAGGGCTGGCCGGTGGCCGGGCTGGTGCCGCTGACGGCGGCGAGCGCCTGACGCACCGCGGCGAGCGCCGCATCGTAGTTCGGGTCCGTTCTGCCCACAGTCATGCCCTCGAGTTGGTCGAGCGCGGTCCGCAGCTGGGCCTCGGCATCCTGGGCCGGAGCGATCAGCCGCGGTAGCGTCGAGTGGGCATCCTCATTCAGGGATCTCTGCACGTTGCGAGAGCGCCGCAGGGCGTTGTGTCTGAGGTTGGGGATCAGGTCGCGGATGCCGAACTTGATGACGAGGCCGCCCAGCGCGGCGCGGCGCTCCGCGGCAGCGAGCTGGCGGGTGACGTCCGCGAGACGGTCGACGTCGGCAACGGTTCTGGTGATTGCATCGCCCGCGTTGGACAGGCCGTTGGCGAGCAGCACGGCGCCCTCCTCCGCCCGCCCGGTGCCGTCGTCCAGCAGCCCGGCGCCCGCCGTCGCCTGCGAGAGGCCGCCACGCAGCAGGGCGACGCCGCCCGTTATCCGGCCGAGGACTCTGCCGAGGCGGCCGACGCCGGCGAGCGGGCCGGTGTCGGGGGCGACCAGCCCGTTGCCGAATCTGCGCAGGGGGGCGACGGCTCTGGAGACCTGGCCAGGGCCGACCACCGCGAGCACGCCGGGGTAGCCGGCTATCCGCTGCTGCCAGCGCTCGAGCGCGTCGAGGCGCTCGGAGTCGGTGATCGTGCCCTCGTCGGTGGCGGCGACGACCAGGAACGGCGCGTCGAAACCGGGGCCGATCGCATCTACGACCAACTCATAGTCCTGGCGGATCGGATCGTCGTGGGGGAGCTGTCCGGGGCTGAGCGGGCCGGTTCTGAGGGCGAGCGCCGGCGCCGCGAGGAGGAGCACGACGGCGCCGATCAATGCCGCGACCGGGGCCGGGCGCCGCAGCGCCGCGTGGACGGCCGTCATCAGGCGCGACCGGCCGTTCGCCGGGGAGCCGATCGGCCAGCGATCGATATTCGTTCCCAGCAGGGTGAGCACCGCCGGGCCGGCGACGACCGCGACGACGACGCTGAGCGCGACGACCAGCGCCACCGTCGCCGCCAGCGAAGCGAGCAGCGCGCCCGGCACGACGAAGAACGCGACCGCCATCGAGAGGACCAGCGTGCTTCCGGCGAAGACGGTCGTGCGCCCGGCGGTTCTGCGCGTCGCCGCGGCTGCCGTGAGGGTGTCGGCCCCGCCCGCCAATTCCTCGCGGAAGCGGGAAACCATCAGCAGCGCGTAGTCGACGCCCAGCGCCAAGCCCATCATCGTGCAAACGACGAGCGACAGCGCATCGACCGTGAACCACTCGGTGAGGACCGCCAGCAGCCCTCTCGACGCGAACACCGTGATGCCGCCGAAGAGCAGGGGAATGCCCGCCGCCAAGGGCGAGCGGAAGACGAGCAGCAGGACGACCAGCAGGATCGGCAGCGCGATCAACTCGCCCCGCTCGGCGGCCTCGATCGACTCCTTCTGGATCGCGCGTGAGATCGTCGCAAAGCCGGTCTGGGTGGCGGTGACGGGCGGCTCGACGGTCTCCTCGAGGGTCACGTTCAGGTCGGGGACGGTCTCCTTCACCGCCTCGGCGACCGGGGCGTGGAAGTCGGCGATGATCAGCGCCCGCCGCGGGCCGGGACGCAGTCGCCCGACCGAGCCGCGGTCCCACGGGGAAAGGGTCGTGACCTCGGGATACTCCTCGCGCAACGCGCGCACGAGCTTCGGTCCCTGGCGGTCGATCGCCGCCGCCGGGCCCTGCAGCAGGATCGGGAAGGTGGCGCTGTCGCCGAAGTGCTGCCGCAGCAGTTCGGTGGCGCGCGAAGTCGAGGTGCCGGGAATGTCCAGCGTGCTCGGGCTCAGCTTCTCCTCGAGGGTGAGCCCGAAGCCGCCGAGCAGAACCACGACGAGGGCCGCGAGGGCGAGGACCCGCCGCGGATGCCGCAGCATCAGCGCATGGCGTGAGTCGCCATCCTCGTCAGCGCGCGAGCGCTCCTGTCTCCCCCTGCTCCTCCTCGGCAACGGCACGCGTCTAAGTTTGCCGCTCAGGGGGGCGGAGAGCGGTCGACTATGTGGAAGGCTTTGTTAAGACGCATGAGACGGGCGCTCAGCGCCGAACTCTGCAGGGCTTGGCGATCGTGCCTTTGAGCAGGGTTCCATCGTCGAAGTAGAACTCGCCGCGGGCCTGCAGGCGACCGGTCGCGCAGCGAGCGTTGACGTAGCTGAGGCGCTTGCCTTTGTAGGTCCATCTGCGCCCGATCTTCCCCTTCGCGGCGATCGGCACTCCGTAGCCACCGGCGAGTTTGGGAATTCTCACTCTGACGCGGTAGCCGTAGATGCCCTCGTTGATTTTCTCGATCTCGATGGGGACGACGATGGCTACCGGGACGGGGATTCTGACGTAGCCGTGACCGAGCACGGTCGGGTTGCCGTTCTTCCGGGGGCCGTTGAAGCCGGTGATCGGCGAGGAGATCGGGATCGGGTTCTGATCGGGGAACTTGACGATCGCTCTGCCGATCCCCTTGCCGATGATCGAGCCGCGGCAGTTCTTCCGGGCCTGTGCGGGCGTCGTCGCCTGCAATCTTGCCGCGGTGCACACCGGCAGGCCCCGCGTCTCGACGTGGCCGTGCCTGTCGAAGTCGACGATGATCGTCTTCAGTATGGGCGGCAGGTTGCCGGAGACAGTGGTGAGCCTGCCCTTTCCATAGAGAATGATCGGAGCGTCTCTGTGTTTGGGCAGCGTTCTCGGCGCGAAGCCGCCGTCGCCGATCGCGATTATGTCGCCGGCGCGGATCCGGATCGCGCCGGCGGTGCCGACCAGGACGAGCATCGCAAGCAGGGTCGCCGCCAGGATTTTCCTCTTCCGCAACATGTGCCTCTCCGCTCGGCGATCCCCGCGACATAATTCGACCCGAATCGTTCGATATAGACCATACAAACCGTAAGTTAGTCTGACGCGCATGTCAAGCAGGCGATTGACGGAGACCTCCTACATCGTGCTCGGGCTGCTGGACCTGAACGAGCCCGCCACCCCTTACGACCTCAAGCAGCTGGCGAAGCTGACGGTCTTCAACTTCTGGGCGGTGCCGCACACGCAGATCTACACCGAGTGCGAGCGCTTGGCCGACGCGGGGCTGCTCGACGAGAGCAGGGAGGAAGGGGGGCGGCGACGGCGCTTCTACAAGGTGACGAAGCGGGGCCGAGATGAGTTGGAGAGATGGCGAGGGGAGACGACCGACCGGACGTACGAGGGACGGGACCTGGCCGCGCTGAAGCTCTTTTTCGGGACCGATCCGAAGGCGCTGGCCAAGGTTCAGCTGGAGGTGCACAGGAACAGGCTCGACGAGATGGAGGGGACGCTCGCCTTCCCCGGCATGCCGGAGGGGATCCGCCTGGTGACGGAGCTGGGCATCAACCAGGAGCGGGCGCTGGTCCGCTTCTGGTCGAGACTCGCCTCCTGAATCGCTCCCCCGGCTTCAGCGCCTGGCCAGGCAGCGCCGGGCGAAGGTGCCGCTTAGCCGGGTGCCGTCTTTGAAGGTGAATGTGCCGAATGCCTGCAGGCGGCCGTCGGCGCAGCGCGCGTTCACGTAGCTGAGGCGCTTCCCCTTGAAGGTCCATCTTTTCTCGACTCTGATCGAGCCGGACTTGGGGATGCCGTAGCCACCGGCGATTTCCGGGATCTCCGTCTCGACCAGATAGCCGTAGCGGCCCTGGCGGACTCTCTTGATCTCGATCGGGACGATGAAGGTGGTCGGCCCCAGCCTGCCCTCTTGGTACAGGTAAGCGTGAGCGAACAGCGTCGGATTGCCGTGTTTGCGCGGACCGTTGAAGAGGGTGATCGGTGTGCCGGCCCCGAATGGTCTCTGATCGGGGAACGCGACGACCGCCTTGCCAAAGCCCTTGCCGACGATCGCGCCGCGACAACTCTTGCGCGCGCGGCTCACGTCGGTGAACTCCAACTTCCTTCTCGTGCAGACCATCAAGCCGCGCGTCTCGACGTGGCCGTGCTTGTCGAATCTGAAGATGATTTTGTGCAGGATCGGCGGCAGCTCGCCGGAGATCGTGTCGATTCTGCCGCCACCGTGGATCTCGATCGGCGCGTCTCTGTTCTTCGGCAGCTTCTTGGGGCTGAAGCCCCCGTCGCCGATCACCAGGATGTCGCCGGCCCGCAGCCGGATGGCGCTCGCGGTGCTCGCGAGCACAAACAGCGCGATCAGCGCTCCCACCAGAATCTTCCCCTTGCGCACGAAAACCGCCTCCTCCCGTTGGCTACCGAGGGGATGATAGGGAACCGCGGAAAGTCCGCCTGAGGGACCGTCCCGGGGCGAGGCCGCGGGGTCGCTAGCCTGGGTCGGGGAGGATGAAGGCTTTGGCGAACAGGCTGAGGGTCGCGGTCGCGCTGGCGATCACCGCCGGGATGCTGGCCGGCGGTGCCGAGGCAGCGCTCGTGCAGGTCGGCGACCTGGTCCTCAGAGCGGACGGGGGCTTCCGCCCCAACGTGCTGCCCCGCCGGGCCTTCGCGCCGATCAGATTCCACGGCCACGCCGACCTCTCCAGCCGCAGCGGCGCGATGCCTCCCGCCCTGCAGCAGGCGATCGTCGACTTCGACCGCGACGGGCTGATGCGGACGGCCGGGTTGGCGAGCTGCGCGCCGGAGCAGGTGGCCGACTCGGGGCCGGAGGAGGCACGCCGGGACTGCGGCGCGGCCATCGTGGGGACGGGCCGGGTCGAGGCGCTCGTCGCCCTCGCCGGCTTGCCGCCGCAGGCGACGGGCTCGGCGCTGACCCTGTTCAACGGCCCGCGCCAGGGCGGGGAGGCGACAGTGATCGCCCATGCCCAGATGACCGGCCCCGTGGTTCAGACCTTCGCGATCCTGATTCCCGTCGAGCGCCGGCGCGGTCGCTTTCGCTACCGGGCCAGCTTCGAAGTCCCCCCCATCGCCCCCGGCCTCGGCAGCGGCGCCCTGACGCATGTCAGCGTCAAGGTCGGTCGCCGTTACAGGGCCGCGGGCAAGCGCCGCAGCTACGTCTGGGCCCGCTGCAGCGACAACATCCTGGAGACCCACGGCCGCTTCACCTTCAGCGACGGCACCGTCGTCGACGGCACCGTGATGAAGGGCTGCCGCGCCCGGCGATAGCCGGCGCGAGCTTCCTATACTTGGCCGTCCGGGGCCGTTAGCTCAGTTGGTAGAGCAGGAGACTCTTAATCTCAAGGTCGAAGGTTCGAGCCCTTCACGGCCCATCGCTTGCGTTCTCGGCTCGAGGTGGAGATCAGCTGAAGCGATCCGAGTTGCGAAGCACCTGGACCTGCCGCGTCGCCCACCACCTCTGAAGATCGCGCTTTTCGATCGGCAGCGCTTCGTCGTCCTCGACGTCGCTCAGATCGCCCATCGCCCGGTAGAGGTGGGGAAGGGCGTCCCCGCGCGGGTTGACACCGTAGCGCGCAAGGTAGAGCTCGATGCCCTCTTCGACCGACACCCCTCCCTCCTCGTCGATCGTCTTGACGTCGAAGTAATCGCGCATCTCGCCGCGCTCGGCCATGACCTTGAGCTTCATCGCCATCAGGTCCTGCATGGCGGCGACGTTGAGCCCGGTCATCTCCGCCGGCGGGGCCAGTCGCGTAAGCCGCGAAGCACCGAAGACCTCCAACTTGGTCGCGCCGAACAGTCCCTTGAGCGTCCCCTCGGACGGGGCGGCCAGATTGAGAGCCAACCGCTTGACCCGAGTGTCGAGTCCGCGCGCTTTGGCTCCCTCTCGCCAATCCACCGGTCTGAGAGCCTGGACTCCCCAGGCAAGACCTTGGATGTCCATTGTCCGCAACAGGCGCCGCGCGATGTAGGGGCCGGCGCGGCGAACGTCGAGCTGGCTCTCGGCTGTATTCCAGAAGAGATGACGCAGACGCATGGGAACCCGGTCCGCGGTGGGGCGAGATCGCTCGGGCGCCTCGACTCGGTCGAGGAGGAGATCCAACTCCGGCCAGCGAGGATGGAGGACGTTGGCGCGCCAGACCTTCTCCTCGCGCGCTCGCCCGGCGGCAATCAGCTCGTCGGTACGAGTCACGAGGCCCTCGGCTAAAAGCGACTCCAGAGTACGTGCGGATGTCGTTGGAGACAAGCCGCTGCGGCGGGCGACGGCGCGCGCCGACACGAGGCCGAAGGGAGCGCTGCGCAGGGCCGCCAAAGCCTTCACCTGCGGCGACGTCAATCCCTCGATGCGAGGAGTCACGCCCAGCTCCCGGCGCAAGCGAGCGGCCTGGTGCCGGGTGAGCCCAAGCCGCCCGTTCTCCTGCCTCGCGTCTATGCCCAGCCGCTCTACGGCACGGGTGACCCGTGGCACCGAAGTGCCGAGCTCGCGAGCCAGCGCCGCCGCCGAGACAGTGTCCATATCGTTAATTGTAGCGAACGGCGGCGGGCGCTTCGCCGTTTGCGCGCGCTCAGGGAGCGACGATTCGATCGTTCATTCGTAATAGACGATTGACCGTCACGGAGTTGCGCCGGAGAGGCCGCCCAGGGGGTTCTGGAGTTGCTCCTGGGCCTGGCCTCTGTTGGCTCTGGCTAGGAGCGCCTGCTGTCTCTGGAATCTCTTCGCCTGTCTGCGGATCTGCGCCAGTTGCCGCTCGACGCTTCTGCGCTGGGCTCTGGAAACGGCGAGGGCGGCGGCCCGCTTCGCGGCCTGGTCGCCCGCCCCGAATCTGAACGCGTAGTAGTCGTAGATCGCCAGGGTGCTGATCGTGCCGAGATTGGGGCGGGAGTCGGCGACTATCCGCTGCGCCTCGGCCGCGGCCGCGATGCTGGCTTCCACCTCGGCGGAGGTCGTCGCGTTCTGGGCCAGGGTGAACAGGGCCGTCGCCGCCAGCTGCGCCCCGGATGGGCTGGGCTCCTCCGCCACTCTCAGGTAGCGCTCCCAGGCGTCGGCCGCCCGCCTGTACTCCAGGCGGGCTTCCGGAGTGACGGTGGCCTGGCCGGTGGCGGGGTCGATCTCCGAGCGCGCGTTGCCGGCGCTGATTCGGGTGCGGGCGAGTGCCAGCAGCAGCGTCTCGCTGTTCGGGCTTCTTCTCAGCTTGCGCTCGATGTTTTCGGCCTGGTCGTCGAGCGACTCGGCGGCGCTCTCGGCCGCGTCCTGGCCGGCGAAGATGTCGGCGATGCTGAACGGGCCGACGACGATCAGCAGGCTGGCGGCCATGATCAGGGCGAGGAAGCCGTAGACGACCTGAACTACCCGTTTGCGCCGCCCGGTGGTGTCGAAGACCATCCGACGTTCGCCATCTGCCATGCCTGGTTCAGCGCTCCTGAGTCGAGGGCTCCGCGATTCCTCCCGGCGCCTTCGGAGAGCCGAAGGCGCGCGCGAGCAAGATACTCAACTCGAAGAGTACGAGGAGGGGGACCATCTCGATCAGCATCGAGACCGGGTCGACGCCGGGGAGCATCGCGGCGAGCACCGCGATCGCCAGGTAGGCGTAGCGGCGGTTGGCGCTGAGCTGGGCGACGCTGACGATGCCGAGGCGGGTGACCGCGAGAATCGCCAGCGGCAGCTGGAAGACGAGGCCGCCGGCCAGCAGCGTCATGGCGAAGAAGCCGTAGTAGTCGCGGGCTCGGACCTGGATGTTGAACTGGCTGTCGTTGAAGTTGAGCAGGAAGCTCACCGCGGCCGGCATGACGATGAAGTAGGCGAAGGCGATGCCGGCCAGGAAGAGGACCGGGGCCATCAGCAGGATCGGCAGCGCCACGCGTCGCTCGGCGGCGCTGAAGGCGGGCAGCACGTAGGCGTAGGCCTGATAGAGGAGGATCGGCAGGGAGAGGATCAGCGCGCCGTAGATCGCCACGGTGAGGGTCGTGGTGAAGGGCTCGGTGACGCCGAGGGTGAGCAGCTCCTTGTGGTCGGAGGGCAGCGGCCCGGAGGCGATGTCCAGCAGCAGGTGGTTCTGCCAGAGACAGAACGCCAGGGCGACGACGAGGACCGCGATCGAGACGAGGATCCGGTTGCGGAGCTCGTCGAGGTGCTCTACGAGGGTGAGGCGATCCTCATGGGAAACCGCCTTGAGACGGCGGGGCATTGGCGGCCTCAGGTCCGTTTGTGGCCGACCGTCTCGCTCTCGCCGGCGGGCTCGTCCGCCTCCCCCTCGCCGGCGCGCAGCTCCTGGGAGGGCCGCTTCTCCTCGTCGTCGTGACGACCGGAGATCGAGCCGCGGAACTCGCGGATCCCCTTGCCCAGCGAGCGGCCCAGCTCCGGCAGCCGCTTCGGCCCGAACACCACGAGGGCGATGATCAGGACGATGATGATCTCCAGAGGGCCGACGTTTCCGGGCATTGACCCATGGTAACGGGCACCCGGCACGATCGGATCGGCCCGGGCCGGGAATCGCGCCATCCGCGCCCGAAGGCGGCGCCCGGGCGAATTCAGCGGTCGATACCCGGTAATTGGGTTTTCTGAATTTCTGCGGATTACTGCGGATGGAGTGGCCCCCTCGCGGGTTCGATAAGTGAGCCATGCGACAAGCTCGCCACCAGACCGAGACCTCCACCGGGCTGCACGTGTGCCCGGAGTGCAGATCGCGGCTGGTTCAGCCGATTCGCTGGGAGCAGACGGCGGAGCGGACCAACTGGCGGCTGTGGCGGCGCTGCCCGGAGTGCGGCTGGGAAGCGGAGGGCGTCTACGGCGAGAGGGAGATCGACAGCTTCGACGAGGAGCTGGACCTTGGCGCGCAGGCGCTGAACGAGGTCCTCGAGGCGTTGGAGCGAGAGAGCATGGAGAACGTGGTCGAGTCCTTCGTGAAGGCCCTCGCGTCAGACCTGATCTCAGCCGACGACTTCGCCCGTCAGCTGTAGCGCTGCACTACGCCGTCGGCGACGAGTCCCAACAGCTGTCTTTGCTCGGGGTCGAAGGCCGGAGAGTCGAGGTGCCTCTTCGCCGCGGCAACCATCCCCAAGGCGCGGGAGCGGACGCGACCGAGAGCGCCGGTGGCAGCGATACGGTCGCACAAGGCCTCGGCGCCCGCCGCGTCGAGCGACCGCAGATCCAGCTTCACGTCTGGGTCGATTCTCAGGGCCTCGATCAGCGGCAGGGTGACAGTGCCGTCGAGCAGGTCGGTGCCGCGGGCCTTGCCGGTGCGCTCCGGCGGGCCGCTGACGTCGAGGACGTCGTCGAGTAGTTGAAAGGCGAGTCCCACGTTCGAGCCAAACTCCGCCATCTCCTCCGCTCCCGCGAGGGGATCGCGACCGGCACTCAGGCCGAGCAGGCAGCCGCAGCGAAAGAGCGACGCCGTCTTCAAGCGGCAGCGCTCCAGGTAGCGGGCCTCGGAGATCGAGGTGTCGAAGGCATCGTGGCGCTGAGCAAGTTCGCCGCGGGCGAGCGCGGTGGACGCCTCGGCCAGCAAGGCGACCTCCCGCTCCTCTCCCGCCCCGGCCGGCAGCGCGAAGGCGCGGGAGAGGAGCAGGTCGCCGGTGGCGATGGCGCGGTCGCGGCCGGAGGCCGCGGCCACCGTCGGGCGGCCGCGGCGTAGCGGCGCGTCATCGAGCACGTCGTCGTGGACCAGGGTCGCCATGTGGATCAGCTCGATCGCGGCCGCCGCGCGCACCGCCCGCGCTTCGCCCTCCGAACCGGCGCAGAGCAGCACCAGCAGGGGGCGCAGCCTCTTGCCACCGGCGGCGAGGGTCGCTCCCGCGTCGCCGGCAAGCGGCTCGCCGTGGCCCGCGACCGCCTCGCGCAGCAGCTCCTCCACCTTCCCCAGCCGGGACGGCAGCCAGCCGCTGGAAGCGTCCAGCACCGCCGTCACCGGCGGCGGAACGGCCGAGGGCCGGGTCACGCGCGGGCGCCGCTGTGGATCGCGATGATCCCCCCGGCCAGCACCGTGTAGCGAATCCCGTCGAGGCCGGCGGCGGCCATCATCGAGGCGAGCCGGTGTGGATCGGGGAAGCCGCGGACCGATTCCGGCAGGTAGGAGTAGGCGTCGGAGTCGCCGGCAAGGGAGCCGAGGACGGGGACGATCCGATCGAACCAGAGGGAGTAGAAGGTCGAGAGCGGCGGCCGGCGCGGCTGGGTGATCTCGAGGACGACGAGGCGGCCGCCCGGGCGCAGGACGCGCGTCATCTCCCGCAGGCCGCGGTCGAGGTCGGCGAGATTGCGGACGCCGAAGCCGACCGTGACGGCGTCGAAGCGCCCGTCGTCGTAGGGCAGCCGCAGGGCGTCGGCCCACTCGAAGCGAACCCCCTCGGCGCCCCGCTCTTCCGCCTTGTCCCGGGCCAGGTCCAGCATCGGCTCGGAGAAGTCGCAGCCGATCACGCGGCCCTCGGGGGCCACACGCCGCGCCAGCTCCAGGGCGAGGTCGCCGGTTCCGCAGCAGACGTCGAGGGCCGAGTCGCCCGGGCGCAGGTCGGCCCGGTCGGCGGCGCGGCGGCGCCAGCGGTGGTGCATCCCCGCCGTCATCACCGAGTTCATCGCGTCGTAGCGGCCGGCGATGCGGTCGAACATGCGGTTGACCTGCCCGGCGAACTGGGCGGAGTCGCGGGAGGGCCTGGACCCGGCGCTAGTCGAGCGAGGCGAGGAAATCGGCGAGCTCGTTGAGCTTCTGGGGCGGAAGATCGCGATAGGAGGGCATGATGCCAGGCCCGATCTCCACCGAGCGGACGATCGCCGCGCGCGGCACCTGCCGGGCGATGTGAGTCAGGTCCGGGCCGGGCCCATGGTTGCCGTTCTCCCCGATCTTGTGGCAGGCGAGGCAGCCGGCGCCGGCGACCACTTCCTTGCCCGCCTCGTACTGGGGGGCGACCTCCATCTCGATCTCGGTCGGTGAGCCGCCGATCGCGCCCAGGTAGGTGAGGTAGGCCATCGCGACGATCGTCAGGGCGCCGGCGGTGGTGGCGATCGGGCGGCGGCCGGGGTGCCGCTCGGGGCTGCGATCATAGAACGGCAGCAGGAGAAGGAGGACCATGCAGACAGTCGGGATGCCGATCGTCGCGATCGGGACCAGCTCCGGCGGTTTGATCACCCGCAACACCTCGAAGAGGAAGAAGAAGTACCACTCCGGCCGCGGCACGTAGGTGGTGCTGGTCGGGTCGGCCTTCGGCCCCTGCTCGGCCCCGAGCACGACCGACATGACGACGATCACGGCGACGACGATCAGCGCCATCGTCGAGTCCTTCATTACGGCGTAGGGGAAGAAGGGCTTGCCCTTCTTCTTGAGAACCTCGTACTCCTCCAGATATGCCTGCTTGTCGGCGGGCTTCATCGGGCGGCTCCGTTGCCCCCGGCGCCGGCGTCGAGCTTGGAGACGGGAGCGGCGCCCTTCGGCTTGTCGGCGCGGACCCACGGCGGAGCCGTGGTGCCGAGCTTGACGACGAGATAGAGATGGGCGCCGATCAGGGCGATGATTGCGCCGGGTATGAGCAGCATGTGGATCGCGTAGAAGCGGGCCAGGGTCGTCGCTCCCAGCTCCGGGCCGGCGCGCAGGAAGTCACTCAGGTATGGCCCCACGATCGGCCCGGTGCCGTTGATGTTGATGCCGACGATCGAGGCCCAGAAGGAGCGCTGGTCGAAGGGCAGCAGGTAGCCGGTGAAGGCCATCGTCATCGTCAGGATCAGCAGCACCACGCCGATCACCCAGTTCAGCTCCCGCGGGTACTTGTAGGCGCCGAAGAAGAAGACGCGCCCCATGTGGAGGAAGATCAGAATGACCATCACGCTGGCGCCCCATTTGTGCATCCCGTGCACGAATGAGCCGAGAAAGACGTCGTTGTTGATGTGGGAGATCGAGGCGTAGGCCTGGGTCGTGGAGGGCACGTAGAACATCGCCAGGAAGACGCCGGTGACGGCCTGCACGATGAAGGCGAAGAGAGTGGCGGAGCCGAGCGTGTAGAACCAGTTGGTCCCTCTCGGCACCTTGCGGTAGAGCATCCCGGTGAGGAAGCCGCTGGCGGCGGTGCGCTGGTCCAGCCAGGCGAGGACGTCGATGCCGGCGTCTTTCCCCTCCTCCGCGAGGCGCTGGATCTCGCTCGGGCGCTCGGGCGGGGAGTCCTTGAGGTCCTCCGGCGCCTGGCCCCTGGGCGTTCCCGCGCCCGGCTTGGCCGGCTTACGGAGAGGGGCGGGGACGATGG